>Ga0154020_10008843_pt1 | contig 11659 bp, 8 predicted proteins | sample Klosneuvirus_201_FD_109709 | JGI IMG/M metagenome (GOLD analysis project Ga0154020, IMG submission 109709) | Active sludge microbial communities from wastewater, Klosterneuburg, Austria - Klosneuvirus_20160825_MG | ecosystem: Engineered > WWTP > Aerobic digester > Activated sludge | place... | reverse complement strand
CCAGCCGCGCCACTTCGACGACGTCGACCGGTCGGCGGCCCGCGCGATCGTCGCGGCGGCGCAGCGCGACGGGCGCCGCCAGCTCGCGGCCGACGAGGTGGCGCGCCTGTTCGAATGCTGGCGCATCCCGCTGGCGGCCTGGCGCATCGCCGCCGATGCCGAGGCGGCGGCCGCGGCGGCGCAGCAGATCGGCTTCCCGGTGGTGCTCAAGATCGACATCGCCGCGGCCAGCCACAAGAGCGACGTGGGCGGCGTGCAGCTCAACCTGGCGGATGCCGACGCGGTGCGTGCGGCCGCGCTGGACATGCAGCATCGCCTTGCCCACCTCGGTGAGCTGCGCTTCCTGGTGCAGCAGCAGCTGCGCGGCGGCCAGGAACTGATCGTGGGGGCGACGCGTGCGCCGGGCCTGGGCCACCTGCTGATGTTCGGACTGGGGGGCATCCACGTCGAGGTGCTCAAGGACGTGGTGTTCCGGCTCGCCCCGGTGGGGCCGGTGCAGGCCCGCGCGATGCTGGGCTCGATCCGCGCAGCCGCGCTGCTCGGCGGCGTGCGCGGCCGCCCGGCGGTGGATCAGGCCGCGTTGGTCGAGCTGATCGAGCGCGTCTCGGCGCTGCTGGCCGACCTGCCGATGATCGACGAGCTGGACCTGAATCCGGTGCTGGCCTTCGCCGAGGGGGTCTGCGCGGTGGACGGGCGCATCAGCCTGTGCGCGCCCACCTGACCTGCCGGATGCCGGGCGGGCCGCCTCAGGCGGCGAGCAGCCCGGTGAAGGCCTGTGAGGGCTGCGCATGCACGCAGCGCGGGCGGTAGCGGCCCACGCGCTCGGCGATCGCGCGGATGTGGTCCGGTGTGGTGCCGCAGCAGCCGCCGGCAATGTTGAGGAAGCCGTCGCGGGCGAACTCCTCGACCAGCCGTCCTGTGACCTCCGGCGTCTCGTCGAAGCCGGTGTCGCTCATCGGGTTGGGCAGGCCGGCGTTGGGGTAGCAGGAGATGGCGGTGTCGCCGGCGATCTTCGACAGCTCCTCAATGTAGGGCCGCATCAGCGTGGCGCCCAGCGCGCAGTTCAGGCCGATGGCCAGCGGCCGGGCATGGCGCACGCTGTGCCAGAAGGCGCCCACCGTCTGGCCGGAGAGGATGCGACCGGAGGCGTCGGTGACGGTGCCGGAGATGATCACCGGCAGGCGTTCGCCGGTCTGCTCCATCAGCTCGTCGACGGCGAAGATCGCGGCCTTGGCATTGAGCGTGTCGAAGATCGTCTCGATCAGGAAGAGGTCCGCGCCGCCGTCCAGCAGGCCGCGGGCCTGCTCCAGATAGGCGTCCTTCAGCTCGTCGAAGCTGGTGTTGCGTGCGCCGGGGTCGTTGACGTCCGGGCTGATTGAGGCGGTGCGCGGCGTCGGGCCGATCGCGCCGGCGACGAAGCGCGGCTTGTCCGGCGTGGAGAACTTGTCGCAGCACTCCCGCGCCAGCCTTGCGGCGGCGACGTTGAGCTCATAGGCGACCTCGCCGAGCCGGTAGTCGTCCTGGGCGACGCGGTTGGCGCCGAAGGTGTTGGTCTCGATCAGGTCTGAGCCTGCGTCCAGGTACTGCTCGTGGATGGCGCGGATCACGTCCGGCCGGGTCAACACCAGCAGGTCGTTGTTGCCCTGCAGGTCCACCGGATGGTCGGCGAAACGCGTGCCGCGGAAATCCGCTTCGCTGAGCTTCCAGCGCTGCACCATCGTGCCCATGGCGCCATCGAGCACCAGGATGCGTTGATTCATCAGGGCCGGAAGGGCTGCGGCACGGGTGTAGGTGGGCTGGGACATGGCCGGGATTGTACGGAGCAGCCGTCTGATGGGTGCTGCGCCGCAGTTCACACCGACCGTGTCGAGTGAGGATTGAGTGGTGTCTGGCGCGGCGTCTGAACAACGGGTTCGCAGTCAGTACTTCGTCAATGTTGCGCTGCGACAATCGCCTCCTTACCGAGGAGGTCTTGCCATGAACTGCATGTTGCCGCCGGCCGCCTGGCTGAACACCGAACGAATGAATGACCCGTTGTCGGCCTGGAAGAGCATGGCCGACCACTGGAACACCTGGGGCGCAGCCTGGACGGCCCCCTGGTCGACATGGGCGGCACTGCCCGCCCAGCCCTGGACCGCCACGTTGCAGGGCAGCCTGCCGTGGTGGCTGGCGCCTTGGGCGTTCCCGACCTCCTGGTGGGCGACGACGACGGTGTCATCCGCGCCGGTGCAGCCTGCATCCAGTGGTTCCACCGGTGTGGCCGTGGAAGCGGCTGCGGTCACTACTCTCCTGCCCGGCGCGCGCATCGAGCCCGCTGCCGCGACCCCCGACGACCTCACCCGCATCGAAGGCATCGGGCCGAAGATCGCGGAGATCCTGAAGTCCGGCGATATCCGCACCTTTGCCGAGCTGGCCCACACCGCTGTGCCGCGCCTGCTGGCCCTGCTGGAAGCCGCCGGGCCGCGGTATCGCCTCGCGCGCCCCGACACCTGGAGTGAACAGGCCGGCCTGCTCGCCCGAGGTGACGAGGCCGGTTTTGCCGCGTTGGCGGCGGCCCTGCGCGGCGGCGTGCGCGCCTGAGGGCCTGGCCGACGCCCTGAGCGGCTAACGCCCGGACCGTTGCGGCGGGCGGGCAGGGGCAAGGCCCGGCGGGTCGGTTCACTGCTTCAGGAACCCCATCCCGCGACGCTCGCGCACCTGAGGCTTGACCCGGTGCTCGCTCTCCAGCTGGGCGAGGAACTCGTCCGGCTCGAAGCCGCAGCCGAGGATGTCCACCTGCCGTTTCACCGCGGCAAAGTCTCCCGCGGCCAGTTGATCGAGCTGGGCCAGGCGCTGGCGCTGTTCGGGGCTGAGCCGGATGCCTTCTCCCGCCAGGGCTTCGGTGATGAACATGCGCTCGCGCTGCTCGCCGTTGAGCGGCAGGAAGCGGATTTTGAAGGTGAAGCGCCGCAGCGCTGCCTCGTCGATGTCCTCGAACAGGTTGGTGGTGCAGATGAAAATGCCGGCAAAACGCTCCATGCCCTGCAGCATCTCGTTGACCTCGCTGACCTCGTAGTTGCGCTCGGCGCGGCGGCGACTGCGCATGAAGCTGTCGGCCTCGTCGAGCAGCAGCACCGCCTGCTCCTGTTCGGCCGCTTCGAACATGCGCGCCATGGCCTGTTCGGTTTCACCCACATACTTGCTGACCAGGTCGCTGGCCTGGCGGACCATCAGCCTGCGACCGAGTTCGCTGGCGATGTGTTCGGCCAGCGCGGTCTTGCCGGTGCCTGGCGGCCCGTAGAAGCACAGCGCGCCGTGACCGCGGCGCAGCAGCGCCTCGACGATGCGTGGAATGGGGAAGCGGCTCTCCACGTTGAGCAGGCCCAGGTCGTACTGAGTCACCACGGGGCGCGCGCCGCGATCGCTGCGTTCGGTGCTGCCCAGGGCCTTGTCGGCGTGGGTCAGCTGGCGCTCGATCAGCGCCTCCAGGCGGTGATCGGCAGCCCTTGCTGACGGCTCACCCGCCTGAGCATCGATCAGCCTTGCAAAACGCACCGCGGTGCGGATCTGCGCTGGCGTGAGGGCGCTGCGCTGCGACAGGCGCTGAGTGAAGTCTGCACTCACCTCCACACCGGCGAGCGCCTTGCGGACGAGTGCATCGCGTGCGCCCGGGGGCGGTGACTTCAGCTCCAGGTGGTACTGGAAGCGGCGGCGAAAGGCCGTGTCGATCTGCTCAATGCGGTTGGTGACCCAGATCACCGGCACCGGGTTGGTTTCCAGGATCTGGTTGACCCAGGCCTTGCCGTTGACCGAGCTGCCGGCCAGGCTCTCGCCGCCGTGGTTCTCCAGTCGAGCCATCAGCTGGGCGGCGTCGGCGCTCACGGCGGGGAACACGTCCTCCACTTCGTCAAACAGCAGGGCCACGCCCGCACTGCCCTTGAGGAAGACCTGGCTGATCTGCAGCGAGCGGTAGCGATCACGCCCGGACAGTGAATTGCCCTCGCGATCGGCATATTCCACCTCATAGAGGTCCAGACCGGCGGCCTGTGCCGCCACGCGGGCCAGCTCGGTCTTGCCGGTGCCTGGCGGGCCGTACAGCAGCAGATTGACACCCGCCTCCCGGCGCTGCACCGCATGGCGCAGCAACGTGGTGAGCAACTCCACTTCGTCGGCCACGTAGCCGAAGTCACCCGGCGTCAGCTCGCTGCGGGTGGCCGGGCGGGTGAACACCGCCATCAGGTCCTGCCGGTCGCGATACTCCCGCATCAGCACCGGCGGCAGTTGGTCTGAAACCTTCATCAGGTCGGCCAGATCGGTGATGTTGTGCTCGGAGATCAGGTTCTCCACCATGCCGATGCGCTCCAGCCGGCTGCCGCTGCGCAACGCGTCGGCCACATCCCGGGCATCGACGCCGGCCACTTCGGCCAGGGTGGCGTACGCCTCCTGGGCGCTGGCGACCTTGAACTCCACCAGCAGGCCGCGCAGTTCACGCTGGGACCGCGCCAGCGTGCCGTAGAGCAGCAGGGCGCGTTCGGCCGCGTTGAGTTGCAGCAGGGCGGCCAGGCGGTCCACGTTGTCCTGCACCAGGGAGCTGCCGTGCTTCAGGCTGCCGGCCAGCCAGTCGTGGGTGCAGCCAAACACCGCCAGCAGGTCCTTCGGTGCGTCCTTGATGTACTCGTCCAGGTAGAAGAAAAGGGTGTTTTCCTCGTAGGGGCCGCACCAGGCGCCATGCCTGGCCAGGAAGGCTGCATCGTCCAGGGCCTCATGGCCCGCCCAGGCCGGGTGCTGATGCAGACGCCGGCCGAGGAAGGCCCGCAGTCGGCCGAGAACGGTCACCGGCCAGACCAGTTGCCGGGCGATGACGCCCAGCAGGCTGTTCCAATCCCGCCGCCCCGCCAGGCGATGGGCATGGCGCAACGTCAGGCTGAGGATGAAGCGGGCGCTGAGGCGGTCGAGCACCGAGGAGTCGATGGCGCAACGGGGCACCACGAGGCCGCGCGCCACGGCGCGCGAGCGCGACTTGCGCTGCGTGCTGCCCTCGGACTCTGGACGGATTTCCTTGCGCATCGACCCCTCCGCGCTGCAGTCCGAGGGGAGAAACGCATCGCCCCAGGCATCGGCTGCCGGCGCGCGGATCTTCGCCCTATCCCGCATGGCTGCGCAAGATCAAGGGAACGGGAATCCTGCGGGCCCGTGCCGCGCCGGCCTCCGGCAGCGCGCCCAGGGCGGGACGACCGATTCAGTGCAGCAGCACCGGCTGCTGGGCCAGGACGGTGTAGGCCGAAAGGTAGTCGTCGATTTCTTCGGCGCTGGGAGACTGCTGGATCAGCGCCTCCACCCCTGCCTTGAAGTACTCGGCCAGCGTACCCTCGATGAAAATCTCGCGGCGCGACTGCTTGTCGACGATCTCGTAGCCCCCGCGGCGCGGTGCTTCCACCCCGTCGTGAGCCCAAGCAGGGGACGAAGCCGCTTCAGCCACCTCGATGTGGACCACCGCAAAGTTTTCCGAGTTGTAGAGCATCTGCATGGACAAACTCTCCTTGAGGTGTCATATGGAGTCCGTGGCACCGGGTTTCAAGTCCCCGCCCTGCTCAGGGGCCAACCGGTTGCCAGCCGGTGAGGCGCAGCACCAGTGGATCGCCGCGGGGCTCCCGAAGTTCCACCCGCACCGGCCAATGGCCGCGCTGCGGGTCGGTCCAGATGTCGGCGCGGGTGTCAAAGGGTTCGTCCGGCACCCGCGACAGGTGCAGCTGTCCTTGCTCGCTGCGGCTTTGCAGCACGAAGATCCAATGCTGCACATCGCCCCCGACGGCCGCGACGTCCAGCCCGATGCGATCACCCTGGGTCGGTCCGGGGGCGGGCCACGCACTCAACAGGCCGGCCATCTCCACCAGCCAGCTCAGCCGATCCTGGGTGCCCGGGCGCAGTGCCAGCGATTGGCTGCGGGTGGAAAAACGCAGCCGGTCCTCTGCGACGACAGCTCCGGTGCCGCTGTTGTCACCCTGACGCTCGATGGTGAGAGCCCTTTCGCTGCGGCCCAGGCGCCGCTCGCTGTGTCGGCGGGGTGCGAGGCCACAGGCGTCAAAAAGTCCGTCGCTGCGCTGCAGCAGGATGGTTCCGACCACCGGCAGCCGTCCCTCCAGTTTGAGTCGGTAACGGTCGGGCAGGTGACGCCACTCCAGCTGGCCTTCGCCATGGATGCCGCCGCGGTCGAGGCTGTAGCGCACGTTCACCGAAGGCGGCAATTGCTCCTGAGGAACGGCCGGACAACCAGGTGTTGCTGCAAATCGTCCGGTCGCCGGTCGGCCTGGTGCGGTGGGCGCTGTTGCAGCAGGAGCCGGGTCGGTTGCCATGGACGGTTGGGCCTCTGCGGTGTGGTCGATGGGCGATGCTTCGATGGCGCGTGAGTGTCTGGAGGCGCCAGGCTCTGCTGCCGGGGATCCTGGAGCGCGGGCCCCGCTGCGTCGGCCAGAGGACGCGGCCGATGTGCTGGACTGAGCTGTGACCACTGAGGCCTGCACGTCGGGCTGCTCCGATCGTTGAGCGGTAGAGGTGGCAGCATGGGCATCGGCCGCCGACGGACCGGAGGCCTTCGGCGCTGGCAGCAGCACGGTTGCAGGTCGGGTTTCCAAAGGAGGGGCCGGGGCCTGCACTGCGGTGTCGAACTGCGGGGGCTGCAACAGCCACAGGTGCACAGCCGCCACGGCCAAGGCCAGCAGCAGGGCACCTGCAAGTCGGCGCCATCGTCGGTTCAAGGTCATCGGAACACAGGGGCCGTGGAGCCGGCCGAAGCTGCGGGTCCCGAAATCTACAATGCGCCGCCTCGCTTTGACCGGTCTCCTGCATCGACGATGAAACTCGCTAGTTACAAAGACGGCTCCCGCGACGGGCAACTGGTGGTGGTCTCGCGCGATCTGGGGCTGGCGCACTATGCCACCGGCATCGCGACCCGGCTGCAGCAGGTGCTGGACGACTGGAACTACCTGGCGCCTCTGTTGCAGGACCTGTCGGAGACCCTCAACCATGGCAAGGCCCGCCATGCCTTTGCCTTTGAGCCGCAGTTGTGCACTGCCCCCTTGCCACGGGCCTTCGGTCGCACCCTGGCAGGCGCGTGGCCGGCTCACCGAGCGCTGCGGGCGCAGGCCGAAGGCAAGGACGCACCAGTGGACCTGAAGGTCGATCCGGTGACGCGGTTGTGCCCGGGAGACTGGGGCGTGGGGGCCTGTGATGACATGCTGCTACCTGCCGGTGTGACCCAGCCGGAGGTGGCCGCTGGGCTGGCGGCGGTGGTTGCCGATCTGCCGGCCGGTGTGGCGCCGGACCTGGCGTTGGAAGGCATCCGTCTGCTGATGTTGTCCGTTGACTGGAGCGCCCTGCCTTCGATGGCGGGCGATCCGGCGACGTCGCTTCTTCCCTTTGCGTCCCATTGGGCTCCGGTGGCCGTGACGCTGGACGAAGTGGGCGGAGGCTGGCAGCGCGGACGACTGCACGCCAACCTGCGGATGCACTGCCGGGGGGAGGCGTGGGGCGACATTGACTGCGCCCAGGGCATGTACTTCCATTTCGGGCAGCTCATTGCGGACGCAGCCCGATTGCGTCCGCTGCGCGCCGGCAGCATCGTCTCGGCAGGGCCGGTGAGTGGACTGCCTTCGGGTCTGGCCAGCGCCTCCTGGGTCGAGCGGGCGGCGCGAATGCAGTTGGCACGTCGGGAATGGGAGACGGCGGCAGCAGACACAGCGGTCGAGCAGGCAACGACCCCGCGGCGGCGCAAGCAGCCGACCACCCCGGCCCCGTCGGACGATCATCAGGCTCCAGCGGCACTGCGTGATGGGGACAGTCTGCGCATCGAGGTGTTCGGCACCGACGGCATGAGTGTGTTTGGCGGGATCGAGCAGACACTCCTGATGCAGCCTGGTGATTGAAACGTCGCAGGCATGGGCAGGGGTCGGTTCCGGGTGACACCACCCCGGGCGGCCGGCACAATCGTTTCACGGATTGCAGGATCCTATGCCTCACACCCCCCCTTCCTCCCTTTTCCATTCCTTGACTGCCAGGAGACTTCCGTGACCGACAACAGCTACGCCCAGGCCTACACCGATGCCTTCAGCAAGTTCGTGCCCGGCTTTGACTTTCTGCAGGGACTGGTGAAGAACGCCGGTCACACGCTGCCCACGGTGGGCCAGTGGATCGCCCCGGTGCTCGACCCGGCGGAATTGGACAAGCGCATTGCCGAGTTGCGCACGGTGCAGTTCTGGCTGGAGCAGAACGCCCGCATGATCGGCGCCACCATCCAGGCGATGGAAGTGCAGCGCATGACGCTGTCGGCACTGCAGGGCATGAATGTGTCGATGGCCGACCTCAGCGATGCGCTCAAGGTGCGGGTGCCGGGAGTGTTCGGTGCGCAGGCGGGCGAGCCGGCGCCTGCACCCAGGGCGGCGTCCCCGGCACCGGCACCTGCTGCGGCACAGAGGTCGCCCGAGAACGACGAGGACCGCCCGACGGTCGGAGCCGGTGGGGCGGTGGACCCGATGCAGTGGTGGGGTGCGCTGACCCAGCAGTTCACCCAGTTGGCCACGCAGGCGATGCAGGCCACGGGGGACGCAGCTCAGCAGGCCAGCCAGGCGATGCAGGCGGCAGGAGCGGCCGCAGCCGATGTGGTGGCTCAGGCCGCACCGGTGGCCGCCGCCGCTGCTGCTGCGGCCGTCGAGCCCCTGTCGAAGGGGGCCGAGATGGCGGCCCAGGTGGTGGCGTCGCAGGTGCAGCAGGCCGCGGAGGGCCCGGTCACCGCCAAAGCAGCGAAGCGGGCTGCCGCCAAGAAGACGACGGCTTCCAAGCAGGCCGCCAAGCCCGCCGCCAAAACCGCAGCGAAGCGATCCGCGCCGAAGGCGAGGGGCTGAATGGCGACTGCCGCATCGGTTGAATGGCCGGCCTTCCGGGTCGGTCACGCCACCCACCCCGATGCCCACATGGCGCTGGCGTTGGCCGCTGCGCAGGTGGAGGCCCAGGCCCAGACCCAGCCCTGGACAGGGACAGGCGTCGCGACGCCCAACCTCGGTTGGCTCTACATCACCGACCGGTACGTCGATGCTGCATCGACCTTGCTGCGCGAGCTGCGCCTGCGCTGGCCTGGGGTGGCATGGACGGGCTGCGTCGGCATCGGCGTGGCCGCCAGCGGGGTGGAGTACTTCGACGAGCCAGCACTGGTGTTGATGCTGGCGGCGCTGCCGCAGGGCAGTTTTCGGCTGTTCAATGGCCAGCATCCATTGCCCCGGGGTCTGGCGCACACCGCACTGGTGCACGCCGATGGCGCCGAAGCCGACCTGCAGACCCTGGTGGGCGAACTGGCTGAACGGACCGACAGTGGTTACCTGTTTGGGGGGCTGACGGCCTCGCGGGGGCGGAACCTGCAGTTCAGTCTGCCGGTCCAGGTGGCGTTGGATCCCGAGGGAGAAGCCGCTGGCCTCTACGAGGGGGGCGTGTCGGGTGTGGCTTTTGACGCGGGGCTGCCATTGCTGTCGCGAGTGACGCAGGGCTGCCAGCCGGTGGGGCCGGTGCGCCAGGTGACTGCGGCGCAGAACAACCTGGTGCTCGGCCTGGATGGGGAGCCGGCTCTGCCAGCACTGCTGGCCGATCTGGGAGTGACGTTGGACGACCCGAAACAGGCGTTGCCCAGGCTGCGTGCCACCCTGGCCGGGCTGACCGATTCGCGCGACGACATGCTGCTGCGCGCCGGACAGTTTGGCGCCGACACACGGGTTCGACATCTGATCGGGCTGGACCCGCTGCGCTCCGGGGTCGCACTGGCCGACCGGGTGGAGGCGGGCATGCGGCTGGCCTTCTGCACCCGCAACACGGAAGCTGCCCGACGCGATCTGGTGCGCATCTGTGCCGAACTGCGCGAGGAGCTCTGCCCGGAGGAGGGCGACGGGATCGCTTCGGTTGGGGCCGGAGCGGTGCTTCGACCCGAAGACCGGGTGGCCGGGGCGATCTACGTCAGTTGCTCAGGCCGGGGTGGGCCCCACTTTGGCGCGCCATCGGCTGAACTGCAGTTGATCCGCCATGCCTTGGGGGATGTGCCGCTGGTCGGCTTCTTTGCCGGTGGGGAGATTGCACGCAGGCACGTCTACGGCTACACCGGCGTGCTCACGCTGTTCCTGAAACGTGCCTCCGGACAGGGGTGAATCCGCCAGCGCTTCACGATTGCCATGCCCTCTGGTCAGACCGATTCCTGCAGGGCGCTACATTTCCACCTGCGTGACTTGCCGCGGCCCGATCGGCGTGCGGACCCGCATTTCAGCCTCAGACTGCAGCGGCTGCGCCCTGACTGGCCGGCCTGTGAAGACTCCCAACCCATGAATGCTCCTGTGCCGCGTGACGCCCTGGCTGCAGCCGCCTCATCTGCAGGGGTCGGTCCGGCTGTGGCCGAGTTCCCGGACCCCGGACCGGCCGAACGCCGCAGCCGGCAGGCTGAGGTGGTCACGGCGCTCAGTGCCGTGTTGCCGACCTCCCTGCTGCTCTGGCAGGAAGAGGACACCATTCCTTACGAATGTGATGGGCTCACGGCCTACCGTGAGCGGCCGCTGGTGGTGGCACTGCCCGAAACCGAGGAGCAGGTGCGTGCGGTCCTGAAGGTGTGCCATCGGCTGCGGGTGCCGGTGGTGGCCCGGGGGGCGGGCACCGGCCTGTCCGGTGGCGCCATGCCGCATCGCATGGGTGTGACGCTGTCGCTGGCCCGCTTCAACCGCATCCTGCAGATCGATCGGCGTTCGCGCAGCGCTCGAGTGCAGTGCGGCGTGCGCAATCTGGCGATCAGCGAGGCTGCATCCCCTCACGGCCTGTACTACGCGCCGGACCCGTCCAGCCAGATTGCCTGCACCATCGGTGGCAACGTGGCGGAGAACTCCGGCGGTGTGCACTGCCTGAAGTACGGACTGACCCTGCACAACGTGCTGCGGGTGCGCGGTTTCACGATGGAAGGCGAGCTCGTGGAGTTCGGCTCGGAGGCGCTGGACGCTCCCGGCCTGGACCTGCTGCCGCTGGTGGTGGGCAGCGAAGGCATGTTGGCGGTGGTGACCGAGGTCACCGTGAGGCTGGTGCCCAAGCCCCAACTGGCACGCTGCATCATGGCCAGCTTCCCTTCCGTGCAGGCCGCCGGCGAAGCGGTGGCCCAGGTCATCGCCGAGGGCATCATTCCTGCGGGCCTGGAGATGATGGATCGGCCGATGACCGCTGCCGTGGAAGACTTTGTCCACGCGGGGTATGACCTCAAGGCAGCGGCCATCCTGCTGTGCGAGAGCGATGGCACAGCAGAGGAAGTGGAGGAAGAGGTCCGTCGCATGACCGAGGTGTTGAGCGGCTGTGGTGCCAGCCGGCTGGAGGTCAGCCGCGACGAGGCGCAGCGGTTGCGATTCTGGAGCGGCCGCAAGAATGCCTTTCCGGCCAGCGGGCGCATCAGCCCCGATTACATGTGCATGGATTCGACCATCCCGCGCAAGCGTCTGGCCGACATCCTCACTGCCATCGGTGAGATGGAAAACCGCCATGGGCTTCGCTGCGTGAATGTCTTTCACGCGGGAGACGGCAACCTGCATCCGCTGATCCTCTTCGACGCGAACCGGCCGGGTGAACTCGAGCGCGCCGAGGCCTTTGGTGCGGAGATCCTGGAGACCAGTGTCAGGCT
>Ga0154020_10008840_pt1 | contig 11662 bp, 4 predicted proteins | sample Klosneuvirus_201_FD_109709 | JGI IMG/M metagenome (GOLD analysis project Ga0154020, IMG submission 109709) | Active sludge microbial communities from wastewater, Klosterneuburg, Austria - Klosneuvirus_20160825_MG | ecosystem: Engineered > WWTP > Aerobic digester > Activated sludge | place... | reverse complement strand
TGATCGGCGCCGGCGGACAGGCCGGTCAAGGCGACGCCGCCAACCTGCTCAAGCCGGCCCTGGCACGCGGCGAGCTGCGCACTATCGCCGCGACCACCTGGTCAGAGTACAAGCAGTACATCGAAGACGACTCCGCGCTGGCCCGCCGCTTCCAGGTGGTCAAGGTCGGAGAGCCCTCGATCCGCCAAGCCGAGCGCATGGTGGCGGGGCTGGTGCCCTCCCTCGAGCAGCATCACGGCGTGCGCATCCTACCCGAAGCCATCGTCGCAGCGGTGGAGCTCTCGCATCGCTATGTCGCGGATCGCCAGCTGCCGGACAAGGCGGTCTCCGTACTTGCCACCGCCTGCGCCCAGGTCGAGCTCAGTCAGAAGGCGACGCCGGCGGTGGTCGACACCGCGCGGCGGCGACTGCGCGAGATCGCCGCAGAGATCTCGTTTCTGCAGCGCGAGTCTCCCGCGTCCCACAGCGAGCGGCTGGCCGAGCTCGAGAGCGAGCGCGTGACGGTCACCGCACGCCTTTCGGCGCTCGAACCGCGCTGGGAAGAAGAGCGCAAGCGCGTCGAGGAAATCCGCAACCTGCGCAGCCAGATGGGCGCGGCGCCAAAACCCGCGGCAGCGGACAGCGCGCCGGCAAACAGCGATGCGCTGAAACCGTTGCAAGAACAGCTCGATGTCGTGCGCAACGACCTGCGCAAACTGCAAGGCACGGAGGCGCTGGTGTATGATTCGGTGACGGCACAGTCGGTAGCCGAGGTGATCGAGAGCTGGACGGGAATTCCCCTTGGCCGCATGTTGCAGGACGAGATCAAGGAGCTCTTGTCGCTGGGCGAGACGCTCAAGGCTCGTGTCGTTGGTCAAGATTATGCGCTGACCAAGATCAGCGAACGAATCTATATGAGCCGCGCCAACTTGCAGCGTGCGGATGCGCCGGTTGGCGTCTTCCTGCTGGTCGGTCCGAGCGGCGTCGGCAAGACGGAGACGGCGCTAGCCGTCGCCGAAGCGCTATACGGCGGCGAGCGCAACGTCATCAGCATCAACATGTCGGAATACAAGGAAGCGCACAGCTTGGCGGGGCTTAAGGGCGCCCCGCCGGGCTACGTGGGATACGGCAAGGGCGGCATGCTCACCGAGGCCATCCGTAGGCATCCCTACAGCGTGGTACTCCTCGATGAGTTCGAGAAGGCGCACAAGGACGTCAAACAGATGTTCATGAATGTCTTTTCGAACGGAATCTTGCAGGATGCCACCGGGCGCGAGGTCAGCTTCCGCAACGCGACGATCTTTCTCACTTCCAACGTCGGAGCCCGCCTAATTTTCAAGCTCTGCACCGATCCCGACACGCGACCCAACCATGAGCAGATGGTGAAGGCAATGGAGGGCGATCTGGTGGCTGCGTTCGAGCAGGAGCTCTACGGACGCCTGGTTACCGTGCCCTACTACCCGCTCGATCCGCCGACGTTGAAGCAGGTGGTGGTGCTGCAGCTGCGTCGGCTCAGCCAGCGCCTCTGCGAAGCGCACAAAGCCAGCTTCAGCTACACCGACGAGGTCGTCGATTCGCTGGCGGCGCGCTGCCAAAACGCGATCATCGGCGCCCGCATCGTCGATCAGATCTTCAATCAGATGATGCTTCCCGGTATCGCCAGAGAGATCCTGGCCCGCATTGGGGCCGGCAAGACCATCGCCGGCGTACGGGTGGCGGTCGATGGCACCGGCGCACTCGTCTATCATGTCGAGTAATCACGGCAGCGTTAAGGAACCCCGATGAAGACCCAGCATGGCTCGTTTGTAGAACTCACTTCACCGCTTGGCCCCAACGTCCTGGTGCTCGAGTCGCTGCGTGGCAGCGAGGCGCTGTCGCGGCCTTTCTGGTACCGCCTCGAGATGATCTCCGAGAACCGCAGCGTGGACTTCAGCAAGATCGTCGGCAAGGCCGTGAAGATCACCATCGACCTGCCCGACCTCGTCGAGAAACGCTACATCCACGGCATCATCAGCCGCTTCGGGCTCCGCCGCAAGGATAGGACCTACACGCACTATTACGCCGAGGTCGTGCCGTGGCTCTGGCGGCTCGGCCGCATGGCAGACTGCCGGATTTTTCAAGAGAAGACGGCTCCCGAGATCATCAAGCAGGTCTTTTCCGATCGCGGGGAAAACGACTTCCGCGATGAGCTCGAAGGCGAGTTTCCCGAACTGCCGTACTGCGTACAGTATCGGGAGCGCGACCTCGACTTCGTGCAGCGGTTGATGCAGGAATTCGGCATCGCCTACTTCTTCGAGCACGACAAGGACAAACATGTGCTGGTCCTGGCGAACTCGCCCAAGGCCTACAAACCGGTGAACGGACAGGAGACGATCCGCTACAAAGAGGATCCGAAGGCGGTGCGGCCCGGCATCGAGGCCAGCTATGTTACCGCGCTCCAAGCCGCACAGCGCTTGCAGAGCGGCAAGATCACCCTCAAGGACTACAATTTCGAGGCACCGGTGCAGCCGATGGCGTCATCGGTGCCGACCAATATCAGCGTCGGAGGAAATGACGCGTATGAGATCTACGACTATCCGGGACGCTATCCCGGAAAGCACCCCGACGCGGCAGGCGGCGAGTTCCTAGCCCGGCTGCGAATGGAAGAGCGCGAGACCATGCACTTCCGCATCAAGGGGCAGAGTACCTGCCGCGCCTTCATGCCGGGATTCAAGTTCGAGCTAATCGATCACTACCGCCCCGATCTCAATCAGGAGTACCTACTAACCCGCGTCAACCACAAAGCCCAGGCCGGTGAGCTGGATGGCGGCGAGATGCAGTATACGAACCGCTTCATTGCCATCCCGGGCCGCCGCCCCTATCGCCCCGCGCCCCGCAGCAGGAAGCCCATCGTCGAAGGACCACAGACAGCCAAGGTCGTCGGTCCGCCGAACGAAGAAATCTACACTGACAAGTACGGCCGGGTGAAGGTGCAGTTCCACTGGGACCGCAAGGGTGAGTCGAACGAGAAGAGCTCGTGCTGGGTGCGCGTCTCGCAGCTGTGGGCCGGCAAGAACTATGGCGCGATCTTCATCCCACGCATAGGACAGGAAGTCATCGTCGACTTCTTGGAAGGAGATCCCGACCGGCCGATCATTACCGGCCGCGTCTACAACGCCGACGAGTCGGTTGGCTACACGCTGCCGACCGATCAGACAAAGAGCTTCATCAAGACCAGCTCTTCGAAGGGCGGGGGCGGCTACAACGAGCTGCGCTTCGAAGACGCCAAGGACAAGGAAGAGGTCTTTTTGCAGGCGCAGAAGGACTTCAACGAGAACATCAAGAACGACCATACCGTGACGGTCGGCGGCTACGATACCACAACGATCAAGAAGAACCAGACCTTCCACATCGAAGGCCACCACATGGTTACCGTCGATGGTACCGGCAGCAGCAAGGCATCAGGTCCAGACGGCAAAGAGATCAAGGGCGGTTCGCTCACCATCACCGGCAACTATCTCGTCTCGGCATCGGACAAGATCTCCATCACCGCGCCCAATGAGATCAAGCTGAGTTGTGGTGGCAGCACGATCACCATGGTCCCTGACAAGATTACCATTCATTCTGGAGGCGGTGCCCAGATCGAACTGACGGGGGATGCCGTGACTCAGGGCAAGCTCGTGCACCTCAGCTGCACGAAGGAAGGAAAGATCACCGCACCCAATATCAACATCGAGGCCGAGTCGACCGCGAAGGTCAACGGCAACGGCGCAGAGCTCAAGCTGTCCAGCACCGCTGACCTCTCTGGCACAACAACCAAGGTCGTCGGCAACATGGTCAAGGTGAATGGCAGCGGCACCGTAGAGATCAAGGGTGCGCTGGTGAAGATCAACTAGCCAGCGATTGGAACCCACCGAGGAACCAGCGAGTACTCAGCATGCCATCTGCCGCACGCATACTTGTCCACTCGTCAACTTGGGACCGGTAATTTCGGAAAGAACGAGAAATCCAGCATGCCACTACAAAGTCTCTTTACCCAACAGGTTGATGAACTACGCGGGTTTCTCCGCTCCAGCCGGCAGCCACTGGGCATCCTCACGGTAGCGGGCGAACTGCGCGGCCTCGTCCTTCGCCTGCTGGCGCGTCTCGATGCGGACGAGAGCTTTCCACATGTGCTGCTGGGAAACGACGTCGCGTTTGTCGGGACATCGCCGTATTTTACCGCTCTGAGCGAGCAACTGGCGGAGGAGTATCAGAAGCACCTGGGCACGCTGCCGCAGGCGGAACTGCGCGAGATTTCGGGCAGTGAATTCCAGCCAGAGCCATCGGCGCAGCGGCGCTTCGTGGCGCTCTTGACCCGGATCGTCGAGCAGCTGCCGCATGAGATCCGCTCCCTGGTCCTGGTCCTGTCTCCAGTCAGAGTCGAGGATCCGCAGGCCTACCGGGCAGCGATGCAAGAACTCGCCCAGCAGACCCTTAACCGACGAATTCGCTACCTGGTCTTCGATGACCAGAAGAATCCGCAACTGGCCGGGCTTCCGGCGGAGAGCTCGCGGGTGCGTGCCCTGCGCTTCGATTTCGAACCGAGCGCGATCGAACAGCAGCTGCAGGCAGATCTACGCGCGCCCGGCGTGCTTGGTGCTACCGAGCGCCAGCAGTACGCGTCTATGCTCGCCGGCTTTAGTTTCAGCAAGGGTGACTACTCGACCGCGCTCTCCTTGTATCAGCAAAACCTGGCCCTGCTGCCGTCGACTGCGGGCAGTCAGGCCGCGGCGATCCTCTACAACATTGGAAATACATACGTGGCCTCCGGGCAGCTGGCGTTGGCCGAGCAGTCGTATGCGCGCGCCGTGGACCTGTGCGTCGACCACCAGCAAAACGGTCTCCTTGCCCTGGTGCTGATCAACTTGGGTCAGTGCCTGCAACGCCTGCAGCGATCCGAAGAAGCGATCCGCTGCCTCACCGTGGCCAGGGACTCGTGCGCCCGACAAGGCAGCCCCGTTCTCGAAGCCCAGGCGCTGGGCGCTCTGGCCGAACTGCATGCACAGGCCAAGCGCCCCAAGGAGGCGCGCGCTTGTCTGCAAGATTGCATGACGCTGTTTGACAAGATTACCTCTCCCGCGTTCGCAGATCTCCGCGCCGCAGGCAGAGCTGAAGTGTTGGCCAATCTCGCGAAGCTACCACCTGAGCATGGGTAGGCAGCAGCGCTTGCACGCATCGAAGCCAGGAGTACCCGCATGAGCATTCCAATTTCTGCGTCGGGAACCGCCGTTACGCGCGCCGCCCAGCATGTGAGCGAGCAACCGCCGGAGCCGCCCTCTCTCAAGCAGGTCTGGACCCGAACCTGGAATGGCCTAGTTGCCGATGCCACGGCCGCGCCCGCTACGCCACCTTCCCCCGAGGTGCAAGCGCAGATCGACGCGGTATCGCAACAACTTAGCCACGCCAGTCCCTCGGTCATCGGCAACGCGATGCTGCAACAGGCCGGTGCACTCAAGGATCAGGTCAAGCAGATCCTGCACATGGCAGATGACCCCGAAGAAAATGCCAGCGGCACTCTGCAGCACATCGGCCTGACGCTGGGTCTGTTGACCACTATCGAGCAGGGACTCTCGACTCTGGTGTCGTGGATTCCTTTTCCAGCCTTCCCGGCGCTGCACGTACTCGATGTCGCCCTCGGCATGCCGCATGCGCACCCTGCACATCCGCCCTTCATTCCTCTGCCCAATATGGGACCGATCATTCCCATTCCGATTCTGTCCGGCGCCGCAAATGTACTGGTCAACGGATTCCCGGCTGCCCGCTGCGGCGATATGGGTCTTTCGATCTGGTGCGGCGGTCTATTTCCGTTGTTTGAGGTCTTTCTCGGCTCCTCCAGCGTCTGGCTCGAAGGTGGCCGCGCGGCACGGCAGTTCGTGGACATCACCAAGCACTGTATTTTCTCGACACCCCGGCCGCAGGATCCGCCGGCCGGCCCCTTCCTAGGGATTCCGATCACTGGCAGTGGGGATGTCCTCATCGGAGGCATTCCGCTCCCATCGCTGAGCGCCCTGGCCATTGGCGCGGCGCTGCGGGGACTGTTCAAAGGTCTGGGCAAAGCCGTTCGCGCTATTGCGAACCACCTGCAAGCTCGGCTGCCAGCGGGCAGTCGACTGAATCAGTGGCTGTGCAAGATTACCGGCCACCCGATCGATGTCGCGACCGGACGCATGTTCACCACTGCTGTCGACTTCCATCTCCCCGGTCTGTTGCCGCTGTCCTTCGAGCGCAGCTATGACTCGATGAGTTGCGCTCAGGCAGGAAGCCTCGGTCATGGCTGGACCCACCTATTCGACATGCATCTGTGGGAGGACACCGCCCAGGGCATGCTGATCGTCCAGGAGGAGCAGGGACGGCCGCTCGGCTTCGATCTCTTGGAAGATGGAGAGATCGACGAAAATGAGCTGGAAGCCCGCTGGCTGCAGCGCATCGCCAAAGACCACTATGTGCTGTGGGGCAAGCGCGGCGACCGACATCACTTTGCCCGAACACGTATTGACGGCGATTCCACCTCGACCCGCGCGGAGCGAACGCTACGGCTGTGCCGAATCGAGGATCGTTGTGGCAACAGCATCGATCTTGACTGGCGAGCAGGCGGTCATCTCGCCGCCATCCGCGACAGCGCCGGGCGGAAGTTCCTGGTTTGCACCGATGTCGCCGGCCGCATTACCGAGATCTACGGCCCGCATCCGCTCGATGCCACCTGCCCGCAGCGGCTAGTCGAGTACGAATATGACGACAACGGAGATCTCGTCACTGTGGTGGACCCGCTAGGGCAGCGTACTTGCTATGCGTATGAGAATCATTTGATGGTTCGGGAGACAGACCGGAACGGTTTGTCTTTCTATTTTCAGTATCAGAACATTGAGAGCGTAAATCGCTGCGTTCGCACATGGGGAGACGGCGACATCCATCGCCGAGAAATTTCATTCGACATCAACGGTCGCAATACAAAAGTCATCAACTCTCTCGGCCATGCCCGGATCTATGATTGGAATCAGCTGGGCCAGGTGATCTGCGAGACCGATAGCGCGCAAAACCAGACGATATACACATATGATAAGAACGGTCGGCAGACCGAGCTCATCTCCGCCGGGGGCCAGCGCCTGTGCTATGAGTACGACGAACGGGGCAATATCATCCAGGTCATCGGTCCCGACGGGGTTCCGCTTTCGATTGAATACGACGCTGCCGATTACCCGAAGAAGACCGTCGACGCCGGCGGCGCTACCTGGCAGTGGGATTACGATGAACAACAGCGACTGACCCGTGTCATCGATCCCCTCGGCCATGTCACTGCCTATGTCTATGCGGGACCCCAGCTAGTCGGCATTATTGATGCGCTGGGCCGGCGCAGCGTGCTGACCCGCGATACGCTGGGCAACCTGACCGCTCTGCGTACCCCAGATGGCGCCGAGTCGACCTGCAGCTACGACGCGATGGGCCGCCCGCTCGTGATGACCGACCCGAGCGGCAACCGGCAAGAACGCACCTACGACGCCCTTGGGCGCCTCATCGCGGTCGCAGAACCCGACGGCCAGCAACGCGTATTTGGCTACGATGGCGAGGGCAATATAACGTTAGCCCGAGATAAGAACCACGAAATTACTTGTACATATATTGGGAAAGGCTTGCTTCATACCATCACAGAGCAGGGAATTACGATTGAATATCATTATGATACAGAGGGTCAGTTAACCCGAGTGAGGAATCCGCACGGTGACGAATTATCCTTGCGACTCGACGCCAACGGCCGCGTCATCGAAGAGATAGGCTTCGATGGCAACCGGCGCAAATTCGAGCGTGATGCCGGTGGTCAGGTCATCAGGCAAGTCACCGGCAACGGCAAGATAACACAATATCAACATGACAAGGCAGGCCGTATCCATAAAATATTCTATCCGGATGGAGATATTTCACTGTTCGAATATCGTTACGATGGAGTATTGACCCGGGCCAAGAACGGCAATGCCGATATCACCTTTCAGCATGACCTGTTGGGTCAGGTCATCAAAGAGCAGAGCGACGGTCGCTGGGTGGCGATGTCTTACGATGCGCTGGGCCGGATGGTATCGGTGCATAGCTCCGACGGCGTCAGACAGCAGTTCGAGCGAGACTTTGCCGGTCGAGTCGTGGGGCACACCTTTGGGACGGAGGTACGCACCTGGCATGTTGCGATGAGCCGGGATCGGACCGGGAATGAGCTCGAACGGCGGCTGCCGGGCACCGTGCTCTGCGCAGCCAGCCGCGACGATCTGGGACGTCTGCGCGAGCGCACGCTCCTTTCCGACCAGAATCAGGTGATGTGGCAACGCATTCTATGGGATGTCGATCAGCGCATCATCCAGATCAGCGACTCGATCACTGGTACTACCAGCTATCATTACGATAGCCTCGGCCGTCTGATTCTCGCCGAGAACACGAAGCGCGAAGGATGCATACGGGTAGCCGACGCATTCGGAAATATCTTTGAAACCGTGCAGAGACGGGACCGCGCGTACGGTCCGGCCGGACAACTGCTGCAAAGCACTCATGCCCAGTATACCTATAACGAGGATGGCCATCTGCAGTCCCGAAGGACCACCGATGGCCAACTCTGGCAGTACCGCTGGAGCGGGGCCGGTCGGCTGGCTAGCGTCGAGCGCGCCGACGGTATTTGCATCAAATTCGCGTATGATGCTCTCGGGCGGCGCATCCAAAAGTCGGTCGGTACCGTTGAGACTCGCTGGACCTGGCTAGGTCACAAGCCGTTGCATGAGCGGTACGCACAGCTGGTAGACGGGCGGATATCTGACGACGAGAGGAAGGCGATTACCTGGATCTTCGATCCTGACTCATTCTCCCCGGTGGCCAGACTGAGTGGACCGCGGTGCGAGTTCGTCATTTCGGATGACATCGGCACGCCACTAATACTGCTGGATGAACGCGGGACGACCACCTGGTCGAGACGCCTCGATCTGTACGGACGCAGCGTCCATCAGTACGGCGAGCGCGAGCGCTGTCCGTTCCGCTTCCCTGGCCAATATGAAGATACGGAAACCGGACTATACTATAATCGATTTCGCTATTATGACCCAGAGATTGGACAATATATCTCTGCCGATCCGATCCGATTGCTGGGCGGGGTGCACTTGTATCGATATGTCGATGTGCCAATTAACTGGGTCGACATACTTGGCCTGATAACTCTCTATCACTATACTACCCAAGAAGGCATGGAGGGAATTGTTCAGAGCCAGAAATTGAATCCCTCAACTGGCCCTATTCATGCACGATTTGGCGATGGCCAATATCTGACAGATATCAAGCCCGAACAGGTGGCCGGCCGCACGCTGAAGGACTTGACTGCCGCAGAAAAAGAAGCAGGTAAGAAGTCGCTTGGTCAGCTTGCAAAGGATCTTTATAATGATGCAAGAAAGACCACAGGAATACAGTACTATGTCGAGATCGAAATAGATGGATTAGGCGCAAATGAAGTCAGAAAGGGAACTTTCCTGATCGAGAACAGCAAGCCGCTTGACCTGGAGGGACGCATCAAGAATAATGGTGCAGTACTAAAAACATCATGCTGAGCCCGTCGAGAAAACGTTATTTCAAGCACAACTCCGAGTCAGCCCTCGGCGAGGGCACAACCTGGCTGGAGTTTACTGGTGACGAACCGACCCGGCAGGTCGAGCAGTATGGAAATCGGTTCTTTTCTTCGATAGTTCCGTATGAGCCCGAGGTCGGCGGTACCCTGGTCGACCAACTGCTCCCGGAACTCGAGCTACGCATCGACGAGGCGATCGAGCAGGCCGAGTTTGAATCCGTATGGCTGACCGCGCAAACACAATATGAAACACGAAAGCAGAAGGCTCGCGATTTCCTGCATTATCATAAAGGAGACGCTACCGCGCCGACTGGTTCCGAGCCGAAAATAATTGCCCATATTTGCAATGATGTCGGGGCCTGGGGCAAGGGCTTCGTTCTGGCCATTTCGCAGCGATGGAAAGCTCCCGAAGAAGCCTATCGTGGCTGGTACCAGAAACGCGCGGATATTGCATTTGCGCTTGGTGGAGTACAAATTGTATCGGTAGACACTAAGCTTTGGGTGGCAAATATGATTGCCCAACACGGGTTACGCGGCACATCGACAAATCCGCCGATTCGTTATGAGGCATTGGGCCAGTGCCTCGAAAAGCTGGCGCGCCATGCACTCGATCTCAAGAGCTCAGTCCACATGCCGCGGATTGGCTGCGGTCTGGCGGGCGGGAAATGGGAAAAAGTAGAACCGCTGCTCCTGTCGAACCTTTGCATGGCCTCGATCCATGTCACTGTTTACGATTTCGAGTGAGTTGTGGAGGCAGCCCGGCTCCGTGAGCGATTTCTCCACGTCTCCCCCCGTCGTGACCGCTGCAGCCGTGGTTGAGAGAGTCCGTGTAGCGCTGGAGAGGAGAGCGCGATCGTAGATGACTTCGTCGAGAAGGTGAGCGATCCCGTTGGCAGTTGGGAGCGGATCGCCGATGTGCGCTGGGCGTCAGGGGCAGAACGGAGTCGCAACTCGCGAGTGGCCGAGCCCGCTGGATGCTGTTAGGTTCAATGACGGCTGAGCCGAGCCCGTCGTGGAGAGTTACTCATGAGTCACCCCGCAGTGGACCATTTCGTGCGGATACGAGGGCGGACGCACTCTGTCCGCAGGACTCCCTATCCCAAGTTAACCGACTTTGTACGATGGAAGATTACCTGAAATGAGTGTATTTCGGATGGCGTACCCACGCGGACACAACACCGCCGGCCAAGCTGTCAACAGTAAGTAAAGTGTCCGGTGGTTTGTAGTAAGTGGTGTGTCCGCTTTTGGTTTTAGGAAATGGGAAAAAATCTGAGCCCGTCGTCGAGACTGTGGGTAAGTGGGCAACCTGAAGGGTTGTCCAAGCTCCTGGGGTCAAGCCGACTGGCTTGTCCCTGGGAGCGGCTTATCCACAGCCTTAGGCCGCGCGGGCGCTGTAGCCACAACGGGCTCGGCAGGCTGTTTCCGAGGCTGGTAGCCGACTCGCCGGCGTTGATCAGGATGCCAGGGAGAAGATCGCCTTTTGTCCGGATCGCGTCCACCGCTGGCTCGAGGACATTCGAGAGCCATATGGCAGGCACGATCTGAGCTTCACCAGGCTGGCCCGCCTGGAGCACGAGCGGATGCTCTGCCGCCAGTAGCAGCTGGATTGGGACGACCACGCCACCGGGGATAACCTCCGCCACCAGCGGGCGAACATCCAACGGTTCACCCCGCCGATTGATCGCCGGCTGGAGACACCGGGAAGGGCGAATGCCTGGGGAGCCTCGTCGTAAGGGTCATGACGAAGCGTGCCACTGCCAGCCTGCGTATTCCACGCATCGTGACCGCCCATTCCGGCTCATCGTGACCGCTTGATCCACGGCATCGTGACCACGCCGGGCGGGGGCTTTCGGAGCGAAGCGACGGGGGTCTGGTTTGGGTTACTGCTCCTCGTTTGGGGGGGTCTGGATTTTGGTGTCCTTTCTTCTAGTGGGACCTTTTAACACGAGGCGGTAGGCGTTGTGGACGAGGCGGTCGAGCAGCGCATCGGCGAGCGTTGGATCTCCGAGCTGGGCGTGCCAGGTGTCGACGGGAAGCTGGCTGCTACAAAGGGTGGAGCGATTGCCGTAGCGGTCC
>Ga0154020_10008839_pt1 | contig 11662 bp, 11 predicted proteins | sample Klosneuvirus_201_FD_109709 | JGI IMG/M metagenome (GOLD analysis project Ga0154020, IMG submission 109709) | Active sludge microbial communities from wastewater, Klosterneuburg, Austria - Klosneuvirus_20160825_MG | ecosystem: Engineered > WWTP > Aerobic digester > Activated sludge | place... | reverse complement strand
CGCCTACAAATTGGGAATCACAGAACGAACCGTCAAGGCGCATCTACAAAGCATCTATCAAAAATTCGGAGTTGATTCGCGGGCGGCGGCGGTGGCTGTAGCGGCGGGTAAGGGGTTGTTGGAAACATGAGGTGACAGTCACTTTGGAAAAGACTGTCACCTGTATAATTGCCCCATGTCAAACAATAATAAAACTATCTGGTCTTCAGAAGATGGAGACCTTCGCAAGAAAGAACAAACCACATCCCAAGCCAAATCCCTGCCGCCACAACAGCAGACTGTGTACCTGCATCGTGAATCCAGTGGACGCGCAGGTAAAGCCGTTACGTTGGTGAAAAAGCTGATCCTCTCCGAGGATGATCTGAAAGCACTGGCGAAGAAATTAAAACAGGAATGCGGTACAGGCGGAACGGTCAAGGACGGCGTGATCGAAATTCAAGGGGAACATCGCGAGAAGATCGCGGATGTTTTGCAGAAGCTGGGGTACAAGGTGAAAATTGCGGGCGGATAGGCGCAATTCGATCAGACTTTCATTCCAATAGCACGGAACCTTTATTTGTTGATCTTCGTCAATAGTTGAAATGGAGACAACATGAAAAAAACTTTAATCACTACCCTTTTGTTGAGCCTCTTAACTATCAGCGCCTGCGCTCCCCAATTGACAGCGACCCCGCTCCCAGTTATGACCGAAGCGCGGCAGATCCCCGTGACCGAAGTGCCCGCAGAAAAATCCTATGCCAACAGCGGATTCGGATTCGGTTTTCAATTCCCATCCAGTTGGTTCGGCCCCGAGGAATATATTTCCGACCCGATCCTGCGCGTTGAAGTCGGATCCGACAAGGTCTATCCCTATGGGACAGACCCCGCCGAGCGGACCTATGATCTCAAGAATTCCTATAATGTCGTGATCCAGGTTTCGAAGAACGATCAGAACCAGGTGTGGAAGGATACGTACCAGACGCTGGTCAACTTGAAGGATGGTGAATCGGTTTCGGATGCAAGGAGTCTGACCATCCGCGTTCGGCAGTTCAGCCTGGGCGGGTTCGAAGGGATCGAGTACATCTCCACCCTTTCAGAGACAGCGCAGACCGAGGCCGTTTATGCGCGGCAGGCCATCCTGGTCAACCCCCTAACCAACGACGTAATTACGGTGATGGGACAGCCGATCAATGTCGAGGTTAGCGGCGGCGCGAATTGGCGCGATGTGTATCAGTCTATTGATGAAGCGAATCTGGTGGTCTTTCGTGAGATGGTTGAGTCGATCACGGTCAACTCAACCGGCGTGCTTGAATTGGACAGGATCATTGACGCCGCCCTGCGCGGGGATACAGATGAATTGAAGTCCCTGATGAAATTCAATCAGGTCAAATGCACAGTTGCGGAGGGACTAGGCGGGCCGCCAAAATGCCTGGAAGGTGAACAGGATGGGACTGTTGTAGAGGCGCTGCCCATCCTTGATTCGGAAGGTCATTTTTTGCGCAAGGCTGATCTGGAAAGTTGGAACGGTTTGGATGTGTCTGCATTGTTCGCGGTGTATGAAGTTTCTGAATCGGCGTATTCAGATGAGAACTATCCCGCGGGACAATATGCGATCGTATTTGTTGCAGCGGATCAGGTCACAAGCTGGACTCTGCAAGTGGATCAGGGAAATATCATCCGCTTGGATCATGGCTATCAGTTCCCAATATCCATTCCCAGTGAGAATGTTGTGCGTTATTTGATTGAGCCCAAGGCCAACCCATAAACGTTGGACTGGACATTAGACTTTATCGGTAATAAGGTTAGCGGCCTTTCTTATCCACAGATTACACGGACTTTCGCAGATTTTTCTCTTGAAATTTTTTAATCTGTGTAATCTGCCAAATCTGTGGATTATTTCCGATAAAGCCCTTCTTCAAATTTGATCGGTAAACATGACTCGCCCCGAAAGCTCAATTTCGGAGCGAGTTTATTTTTAAGCACAAATGGGACGCTGAAAATGCAGATCAACGCTGATTTTTCTTTTTATTCCTGTCCCAGCTTCCAATCTTTATAGGTATGCAGATCATGTTCGACCATGAGCAGGCAGGCGCCCAGGACAGCCACATCGTCCAGTTGACCGATGAGCGGCAACACGTCAGGCACCATATCAAATGGATTAAGCACATAGATCAGCGTGAAGACGCTCGATGCAATCACGCCGTATGGGACCTGACGATACGCCCCAGCCCAGTAATCCTTGACGATGGACATCAGCAGTTTGCCGTCTTCGACAAAGCGCGCCAGCGGACCTCTGGCGCTGAATTTCCTTTGCAGCTCTTCAGACCTATTGATCACTTTTTGGATATCTTTTTGTGTGACGTTTTGAGCCCCGTCTTTGACAATTTCTTCGCTCAGATTTTCGGGCATTCGATCTACTCCTTTTCACTCACCGAAGGATACGAGAGTGATGTGGTTTGATTGTATCAAATTCGGCCTTCCCATCCTTCCACTGCGCCGACTTTCATAAACCGGCAAAACGTCATCCATAGCAAAAGAGTTGGCAGAGCCTAACCTCAATTTACTAAGCATCACATGATCATTCTTTCAGAGATATAAAAAATGTAATTACAAACTAAATTCTTGAAGCAATTGAGTTAATTTAAGTCTCCCCAATCTCAAATCAATCGAAACAAAGCAATTATGAACAGAATTAATAACAAGGCAGTACCTAGTATAATTTTTCTTTGTAATGTCATTGTTGTAATTTTTCTGCCAACAAATTCCATCACCACCACGGTTACATTATCATCAACGTACCGCTCCACCGCCAAATTAACCATAACCTTAGCTGCTTCTTCTGCATGGTACTTCTTAATTATTTCAACAATCTCAAACTGTTCAACGTAATGGCGTTTTTTATCCTCGCGGGCTTCTTTGATCAAGCCGTCAGTGCAAACAAGTATGACATCATTTTTGTTTAATTGCATACCCTGATTGGAAAATGCCTGTTGACCATCTTCTTGACCTTCATTAAGATATAATCCTAAATCCACAATGATATTCGCTTCAAATCCAACGGATCTGGTAATAGAATCTGCGCTTGGGTGGCTGTAAGCTTTCTCCGGCGAAACTCCCTGCTTGATTTTCTGATACGCAAATGTATGATCCAGTGTAATTTGTTTTGCGGCTTTACCATCTTTGATTAAGTAAACACGACTATCGCCCACATTGGCAACATACAATCTGCTATTACAAATAACAGCGATCGACATAGTTGCAGACATACCATATTTATCTTTTTCTGTCCTTGATTCTTGATAAACGGCTTTGTTTGCGGCCCCCACTGCTGCACCAAGTATTTGTGTAATTTCATTTTCTTGTTTATTTGATTCTTTGATATTTTCTTTAATTACTTCAACGGTCAATTCTGCCGCTCGTTGACCTAAGTTTCCTCCACCAACACCATCGGAGACAATTGCTATGGTGAGATCCAAGCCGCCATTTGTTATAAAGCTACCAAAATAGCCTCTGTCCTCATAAGATCTTGTCTTGGAGGTACCAATATGAGAAAAAGGAAAACCATTTATTTTGGTATTATTTTCTGCCATAATAACCAGCCTTAATGCTTTCAGCTAGTACGCCTCGACCAGAATATTGATATATGAATTCTAAAAATTCTCGAATAGTTGGGCGTTCTTCGGGTCTCTTTGATAGACAATTGTCAATAATAAAGTCATCCAATTCTTTAGGAACAGCCTTATTCCTTTTTCTAGTTGATTCTGGAATATCATCTAATATTTGAGAGGTCAACCTCCTTTGGTCACTAGAAGGGAATGGGAGGGAATTTGTCAAGGATTGGTAAAGTAGGATACCTAAAGACCACATATCTGCTTTAACCGGATTGATTTGAGAAGCCTGTTCAGGAGCAACTCTGCCGGTTGCCACTCGAACACGCTCTGGCGACATGACATACCATGAACCAGCTTCATCAACAAATCTTTTCACTCCTGCTGCTGTCCCAAAATCAATTAGCACAGGATCGTAGGCTTCACCTTTGACGATTCTTTTACGGAAAACAATATTTTCAGGCTTTACGTCATTGTGTGCAAATTTTTTTTCATGTAAATACCCTAAACCCAACCCTATATTTCCCACAATATTTGTAGATTCAGGAACAGTAAGCGGTCCACATTTTTTTACATAATTTCCTAATGTGTTGCCACATAAGTACTCCATAGCAAAATACCATGGGGCATTGGACAATTCAGTTGCTTTTGCATAGAAAACCTCATTTTTCATAGATCGAATAATGTCTGATGCAAGTTCCAGGGGGAAGACTTTTACTATGCGATCATGATTAAGAGAGCTTAAGAGGTTTGCCTCTTTTCTTGTGGCTATATTGTTTTGCTGATTTTGTTCAGCAGTACCATCCACGCGAGTAATCTTTAAAGCGTAATCCACTCCTCGAGAACCTGCAAGAACTACATTAGCCGTTCCACCCTTATTTATTAAACCTTTAATTTGATAAGAACCTATTACATCACCCGGTTTGGTTTCTAAATTCATATTTATAATCTCTTTCTACCATTTCTGATTTGCCGGGTCAGAAGGGTCAAATTCATTTCCAAAGTCATAAGGCTTGATTTTATCTTCACCTTTATGCTTGCGCTGTATATTTTTTGTTATTCGAGTTTCATTCTCATGAGCAGCATCACTTTCATCATAAACATTGGAGTACAAATCATCATTACCAGAAAATACGTCAACAACCTCAAAACGGAATTTTATTCCTCCGTACTCTACTGGCCCTAATTCGATTAGGGCGCCCGAATCAATTTCCTTCTCGACAAATGGTAGTATTTTTTGACTATCGACAAATGTTCCGTTTACGCTTTCCATATCCTCAATTGTCCAATCACCAGTACGTCTTTCGTGAATAACACAATGTAATCTGCTAATATTATCATTATCAAAAATTAATTCAGCATTTGTGTTACTCCTGCCAATAGGAGTATCTCCAAACAAGTCAAATTCTTTTCGAGAGCCATCTGCTATTCCTTGAATAACAACTAAACGTGCCTTTGGCTCTAATTTCCTTAATCGGTTTGTCAGACGATAGACGGGGTTTTTTACTCTTTCGCCAATTTCTTGAGCTACAACTTCTACCTTGTCGCGTTGAAGGAATAATATACCTATAACTAGGATTACTAAAATTACTAGAATTACATACACTGTTGGCAGTAAAACGACATAATCTATTACATTGCCTTTAGTCCATCGGTTGAATATGTAATACACTAGTGTACTTAATCCAATTGTTGGTAGAACAATAATTATCACCCAACGAACGAGGGACGCAAGATAACTACGCTCCTTCAGCAATTGAATCGGCGGAGTCGTTTCACCCCCGTCATCCCTTCTCGTTTGCGGTAAAGAAGTAATCCTAGGACTATTTTCCTTGATCCACTGAGTGTCGAATGCATTCTCGTAAATCCTATTGCGAACAACAAGATAGCCTTCTTTATTTATGACAATGCCAGAAATCTTGAGATGTGATTTGATGACTGAACTCTCGTCGTCTGTTACATTTGCACCCTTGCAAATGTTTTCGTATGTTTCAATTGTAAGTGGAATGTTTGGAGACCGACGTGTAAGCATATCACGTACAAATTGCAAGTTGTGATCTTGACGCCCTTTCTCTCCATCAAATAACTGAGTCACGGCAAGACTTACACTGGCCTTGGTAATTTGCGCACTATTTTTAGCTAGGTGCTCACAAAGTAATTGCGTAAGATAAGGATGCCCTCCCGTCCATTCCAATATCCAAGCCAATACCTCAAAAGCATTTTTTTCGAAACCAGCTACTAATGGCAAAGCTTCTTCAAACTCAAAATCTTTTAACTCCACTCGTTTGCCAATATTAATTGGAGTCCTGGAATTATTTCTAATCAAGTCACTAGGGGTAGCTACTCCAATTAACACAAAGGCCAATCGGGAAAATGACGGTGTGGTGGCGCGAGCATTGTAAACTGCTCGTAGAGCTGCAAAAAAGTCATCGGCGAAAGGGATACTAAGTGTGCTGTCAATCTCATCAAAAAAAATAATTACACGTTTGTCCACCTCTCGCAATAACACCTCTCGAAAAAAAGTGGTTAAGCGTTGAGCCTGCCCTAGCATATTGTGCTCTACCCACCATGAAAATATATCTGTTTGAAGTTTTACGGATGATGCAATTTCCTTCAGAATACCCAAATACCACTGATCCGGAGAAAGCTTTACGCCAAGGGCGCTAAAGTCAACAATAACTGAATGAAAGGATTCAACTGCCAATCGCTCGGCTGTGTGAACCATTAGGCTTGACTTACCAAGTTGCCGGGCAGACAGTACGAAAACAAATTCTAATTGGCGACACAAATTAAGCAACTCATCATCAACTGCTCGCTTTATGTATATACCTCCTCCAGCTTGAACAGTACCGCCAGTTGTGAAAATATTCTTGGTCTCAGCCATCTAAACGCCTCTTAAAGTAATGAGAGTACAATGAATTTCTAGGCAAGACATCTATACCTACTCGTTTCGCCAAACCTGCGCCTCGCAAGCGAAAAAAAACGTGTTCATTTGCACAACGATTGTGATGAATAATCTGTAAAAAGCTACTTTGGAGATCTGGATATGTGCTCATACGAAAGAGATGATTGCGCAAATGATCCCCGAAAGGTCCATCATCATCATAAGCGCGGATAAGTAAATCCTTGAAGTTCATTCGCTGTGTACTGACAAGATAAAGTGATCTGCGTGTCAAGTACGGATGCCCTCCAAGAAGATCAACTAGCTTATGCAACTCTCCTGAATTTAATGGACTCCCGTGTCGTTGATTAAGTTCTTCAACTTGCTGCATTGTGAAGTCACCTAGTTCGACCACAGTTCCTACATTGAAGGGAGATTGATTCAGGTCAGCGATCAATTGATATGGTTCAGTCGATGTAACCAATACTAGATTCAACCTAGACCATTCCCCACCTTGTGCGCGTTTGTTGTGCCAACTGCGAAGCATACTGAAAAAATCTGAACGAAATGGAGATGCGAACATCCTCTCAACCTCATCCATAGCCAATAAAATTGGAGCATCTACGATTTGGTCAAGTATATATTTCTTAAGATAATTCGTAGTCTTTTGCACGTGTCCAAGTGGATTGTTCCATGCTTCACTAGTATGGTCGTCAAGATTAAACTCCCATGCTAACATGCCGCAAAACTGGCGATAAAACACATCTGCACTTTCAAGTGTAGCTTGCTCTATTAATTGAAAATCTATAAATGCTGATTTCATGCCCTGCTTATACCCATCAGTTATGATGCGATTTAGCAATGAACTTTTTCCCATTTGGCGCGATCCTTTGATTGCGATTGTAACCCCCTTAATCTCATTTAATGCGCGAATAGCCTCCCGATCCGTTTCACGTTCTACGTAGTAAGGCGAATGGTTCGCCATGGTACCCTCTGGCGAGCTTGAATCACGAACAATATTTGCAAAAGCTGTGGGGATTTCTTCCAATAATTGCAACGGATTTTCGTTTGAGGAATTTTCATCTAGTGGCAATTTCCCGCCTGCAATGGCTTCTTCTAACTCTTTAATTAGTTTTGCTGTATCTTCCTTACTGCTCCATAAAGCCCATTGGAGTGGATTAAGATAAGCACTCAAAGGATAAATCAATGCCTGATTGAAGTTTAAACGTACTGGTAAAATTACCGGTTTTCTATGAGTTTTATTATGCTGGTGCGCCGTTTCTATTTCCGCAATTACCATCTCACTGTTCACCGAATGGTCTGACAAAAATATTATTAAATAATCCGAATTAATAATAGATTGCTGTATACGATTCGCCCATTTCTCTCCAACCTGAATAGTTGTATCAATAAATACTTTGTGTTCCTGACGCAATGCGTGATATATAGATGTTGCTACAGTAACATCTGGCTCTACGTTGCGTTTGTAACTAATGAAGATATTCGACATACTAATTTACCCATTTCCAGAATTTTCAATCTATATTAAGGTTAAATATAGGTTGTGTCAATGTAGGCTCGAATGTGTATTTCAATACCAGTGTGTTTTATAATCAAGACTGTAGTTTATTCTCCCACGCCATCTCTCCTCTTTCCATCTTCCTCCTCAAATTCTCAGGCCACGCGGAGGTACACCTCTGCTGTCTGTATCCAAAAACAGCGGCCTGCCCCAAAATCATCGAATTCCTACCTTGGGTCATCCTGTATCCATCCTCTATCCATCCTCTATCCTAAATTTCCTTCTCCTCATCCTCCCTCGCCGCTTCTCCTCTTTCCATCTTTCTTCTTAAATTCTCAGGCCACGCGGATACATCCTCCGATGGCAGGAATGTCAGGCTTGCGCCGCTTTGAGTCAGAATATCGCGCGTGCGACAGTTGAGCACCGCCTTGGCCGCGTTGATGCCCGATTGGGTCACGCCTGCCACGCCGTGACTGAGTGTGCTCGCGCCGCACAGATACAAGCCTTCGAACTCGGTGCGCGGCGAGAAGGCCCACGGTCCCACCTGTGTTGGCGATTTCTCGATGCCGTATAAATTTCCGCGCGTGGCGTTGAGATAATGTTCGTTGGTCAGCGGCGTGCCGAGGCTGTAAAACACAATGTGTTTGCTCAAGCCAGGCACGTGCTTCTCCAGTCCGCGCACCATGCGCCACGCCAGGTCTTCCTTCATCGCGTCGTAGTCCGCGGGGCGCGAACCGTATTTTGTCCGCGCCCATTTCTCGAACGCCTCATAGCCCACGAACGCGAACGACTCGCAGGTGTGATGTCCGCTATGCATTTTCGACGGGTCTTTCAACGTGGTCGCGGTCAGGAACATGCCGGGCGGAGTCTCATCACGCAGCAACGCATCGGTCAGCCCATCCGAATAAATTTTGTCAACATCTGCATTTTCATAAAACCAGAAATTGCCCGAGTCGAGTCCTGCTCCGCGAAGGTCCATGTCCGTGGCGAAGAACAGGCTCAGGCACGAAGTGGAATAGCGGACAGAATCAACTTTCCGCTTGAGTCGCGGCGAGAGCTTTTCCTTCCCAATTAGTTGGCCGAACGTGATCTCAGGGTCAGCATTGGAAATTACAACATCCGAGCGGATCTCTTCGCCGCTGTCCAATTCCACGCCGATAACTTTTTTCCCTTCGACGAGAATCCGCTTCACTCTACACTGGAGCCTGATCTCGCCCCCAGACTTTTTCAGCGCCCGAACAAAAGCCCGCGGCAGCGCGAACGCCCCGCCCAGCGGATAGTAGCCGCCGTCAAAATAATGATGGGTGATGCCCGCGTGCATGAAGGCCGAAACCTTGGACGGCGGCAGCCCGTGATCGCCCGCCTGCCCCGCCAGCACGCCGCGCAAAACGGGGTCGCTGATGTGCGCGTTGATCAGGTCCGCGCCCGTGGCACGCATCCACTTGAGAATCGACGGCGCACTCGTCACCGCTTTCAACGGTTGATTCAACTTGCCAATGTTCGAAAGCGACTTCATCATGTTGGTCAGGTCTGCAAAATAAGAATCGATTCCCTTTGCTTCATGTGAAAACTGACTCTTCAAGCGCTCAATTAAATTTTCCTTACCTTTGGGAAAATCCACCCGCTTATCCCCGACGATGATGTGATCATAGCCATCAGGGTTAAGTTCGCAGAAAGTTAGATCACCCGCAACACCGAGTCCCTCATAAATACTGCGCAAATGTCCGCCCTCATGCAAGTCACCGATGTAATGCACGCCCGGACTAAAACGATAGCCTTGCAGCGTGAACGAATGAGTCCACCCGCCAGGGCGGTCATGTTGTTCGAGTACCAAAACTTTTTTGCTCGCCTGTGCGAGTGCCACCGCAGCGGTCAGCCCGCCCGCGCCTGAGCCGATGATGATTGCGTCGTAGGATGTGGTCATGTGTGCTCCTTATGATTCGGTATTCAGATAGCCCGAAGGGCTTTCATGTTCTGAGGAAGGGCTTCAGTCCGCCTTCCTCCAATCGTTTAACCATCGCGTTTGACCAATCCACTCATCGGCATTTGTTTCTTGTAGTACATGATCCAATGCGTTGATGATCTCACTTAGGCTCATACTTTTTTGATAGGCAAGGATGATACCTGCATGATGCGGATAACGCTCCCCAAGGGCAATAAAATCGCGGATATTATATGTAAAAATGGCGCGACCTTGTGCGGTCGCGCCAAGTAATTGTCCTTCATCGCTTGCGTCGAGCGGCATCCATTCAGTAGGTGTGCGGGTAACATCATGTCCGCGTTCGAGCAGGGCCTTGTATAAGGCTTTACTGGAAGTATCAGCATCAAGATGCAGATGAAGTTTCTTACTCATCCTTCGGCTCCAACGCGGCTTCGGCCTGGATGTGTGCGTCAATTTCAGCGCGATGGATTTCGTAAAACCCGAGTGCTTCCTGTACTTGGGTATGCGGCAGATCATAATCTTCAGCGATTTCAGCAGGTGTGCTGTTTTGGGATGCGATGACGATGGTTTGCACCCGAATCCCCGTCCCGCGCAGAACAGATGAAAGAGTACCGGATGCGCCGCGACGGTAGGTCACATTTGGAAAGTTGGGGTCATCCAATCCTTGAAGAAGTCCACCCACTTTTTCGGCAACCGACCAAAGAATGAACTGATTCAATGAAACACCCTGCTTCTTTGCAAGCCGTTCTGCATCTCTTTTAAGCTCATTGGGAAGATTTAAAGCGTATCGGGTCATTTGAACCTCTCTTTATGATGTCGTATACGGCATCATAAATGACATCGCCGTTGGAGTCAAGATGCGTTTGTCAAACCAAACACCAAAGTACTTTAATTCGTTTTCTCCCCCAGATCAATTTTCCGCGCAGCATAATTTTCATAATCAGGCACGAGGCGGTCGTATTCACTATCCATGAGCGGAGAGGAGATCATGAAATCTGCCGAAGCTCGGTTGTTGGCGATTGGAATATTCCACACAACCGCCATGCGTAACAACGCTTTCACATCCGGGTCGTGCGGTTGCGGTTCGAGCGGATCCCAGAAGAAGATCAGGAAATCAATTTTGCCTTCGACGATTTTCGCGCCGATCTGTTGGTCGCCGCCGAGTGGTCCGCTGTTGAGTTTGATGACCTTGAAGCCAAGTTCCTTTTCCAGGAGTTTGCCCGTTGTACCTGTTGCGAATATCTTATGATGAGCAAGTAAAACGCGGTTGAATTTCGCCCATTCCAGCAAGTCCCGTTTTTTGTTGTCGTGTGCCACGAGAGCTATTTTCTTATCATGTTCCATGGGGATTTTTTTATGCGGCATGTCAATATCCCAATGAAATGGCAAATGAATTCCAGGCCATCATCAAGCCAAATAGAATGCCGAAAAAGATAAGTGTAAAAATTACGACTCGAACAACGCCTTTGGAATCCTGTGAATCGATCAACTTGTTCAGGTTCTCCCCGCCAAGCAGCGAATACGCCAACCCAAAGAGGATTCCCAGTATGGTGATGGCGATCAGGTTTGTGGAATATAGGACGTCTTCATTACGATCCAGCATTCCCATGATTGGACGGACGATCGTGAAAATGGCGACGCCGCATGAGATCAGAAGGATCATGATTCCCATGGAGCGGTCTGCCAGCCATTTATTTTCTTTTTGTTTTGGGCTGTCGTTATTTTGCATTTCG
>Ga0154020_10008838_pt1 | contig 11663 bp, 10 predicted proteins | sample Klosneuvirus_201_FD_109709 | JGI IMG/M metagenome (GOLD analysis project Ga0154020, IMG submission 109709) | Active sludge microbial communities from wastewater, Klosterneuburg, Austria - Klosneuvirus_20160825_MG | ecosystem: Engineered > WWTP > Aerobic digester > Activated sludge | place... | reverse complement strand
GAAGCGCCGCGTTGGTGGAGGTAAGCGGGATCGAACCGCTGACCTCTTGCATGCCATGCAAGCGCTCTCCCAGCTGAGCTATACCCCCAACGACAGAACAATTGCTTTTGACAAAGCTCTGCTGCTTGGCGTCGTTTGCTTCGCCGTTCAAGCGAGACCGAGATTATGAATCAGTTTCCACCGGCCCGCAAGCGTTCATCGAGAATTTTTCGATCAAACAGCGCCAGCACCGCATCGACCGACGGTGTCTGGGTCCGGCCGCAGACCAGCACCCGCAGTGGAATGGCCAGCTGCGGCATCTTCAGCCCGTGCGCTGCCAGCACCTGCTTCAGTGCAGCGGCGATGGCAGGGGTCGTCCACTCCTGCAGCGCATCCAGTTGGGCACGCAGAGCAGCAATGGCCGGACGCACGGCGTCGGTGAGGTGCTGCTGCAAGTCCGCCGCCTCAGGCTGAGCTGGCCGGAAGTACATTGCCAACCACTGCGCCAGCTCCACCGTGGTCGAGCAGCGGTCCTTGAACAGGGCGCACATGGCCGGCAGGCGGCTGTCCCGCGCCGCCTCCGGGATGTCCAGGCGCTGCAGCTGCTGCGCCACCAACCCGGCCAGCACCTCGTTGCTGCACAGCTTCATGTGTTGGGCGTTCACCCAGCGCAACTTGGCCTCGTCGAACTGACCGGCGCTGCGGCCCAGGTGGTCCAGGTCGAACCATTCGAGCAACTGAGCCCGGCTGAAGATCTCGTCATCGCCATGACTCCAGCCCAGACGGGCCAGATAGTTCACCACCGCATCGGCCAGGAATCCTTCGTCACGGTACTGGGTCACCGGCTTGGCGCCGTGGCGCTTGCTCATCTTCTCGCCCTGCTCGTTCAGCACGGTGGGCAGGTGGGCATACACGGGCGGCTCCTGGCCCAGCGCCCGGAAGATGTGGATCTGCCGTGGCGTGTTGTTGACGTGGTCATCGCCGCGGATCACGTGGGTAATGGCCATGTCGATGTCGTCCACCACCACACAGAAGTTGTAGGTGGGCGTTCCGTCCGGACGGGCGATCACCAGGTCGTCGAGCTCGTCGTTGCTGATCTCGATGCGGCCCTTGACCTTGTCCTCCCAGACCACGGAGCCACCCTGAGGTGTGCGGAAACGCAGCACCGGCTTGACCCCTTCGGGCACCGGCGGCAACAGCTTGCCGGCTTCGGGGCGCCAGGTGCCGTCGTAGCGCGGCTTTTCCTTGCTGGCCATCTGACGCTCGCGCAACGCATCCAGCTCTGCCACGCTCATGTAGCAGGGGTACACGAGGCCCTGGGCCTGCATCTGCGCCAGCACCTCCTTGTAGCGATCCATGCGCTGCATCTGGTAGAACGGGCCTTCGTCGTGGTCCAGTCCCAGCCACTGCATGCTGTCCAGGATCACGTCCACCGCAGCCTGGGATGAGCGCTCCACATCGGTGTCCTCGATGCGCAACACGAACGTGCCCTCTGACGCCCGGGCAAAGGCCCAGGGGTAGAGGGCGGAGCGGATGTTGCCCAGGTGAATGAATCCGGTGGGGGATGGCGCGAAGCGGGTGCGGACCGGTCGGCTGCCGCTGGAGGTCGGGGAGGACGTCATCGGTGAAACGAGCAAGAAAATGGGCACAAGGGCGTTCAGGCGGCCGTCGGGTTGGGCAGCGCGAGCCGGCCCCGATCGGCGGCATCTTCATCCTGCGGCTGGGATTTGCGCTGCTGCTCCATCGCCGCGAAGTCTTCCACACTCACATCACCGGTGACATAACGCCCGTCGAAACAAGAGGCCTCGAAGCCGGTCAGTGCAGGATTCAACGCCTCGACCGCGTGTTTCATCGCATCCACATCCTGATAGATCAGCGCATCGCAGCCGATGTACTGGCGGATCTCCTCCAGGGTGCGGCCATGGGCGATGAGCTCCTCCCGGGTGGGCATGTCGATGCCATAGACGTTCGGAAAGCGCACCGGCGGCGCGGCCGAGGCCATGTAGACCTTGCGGGCACCGGCTTCGCGGGCCATCTGCACGATCTCCCGGCTGGTGGTGCCCCGCACGATGGAGTCGTCCACCAACAGCACGTTGCGGTTCTTGAATTCCATGCCGATGGCGTTGAGCTTCTGCCGCACGCTCTTCTTGCGCACCGCCTGCCCCGGCATGATGAAGGTGCGGCCCACGTAGCGGTTCTTCACGAAACCTTCCCGGTAGGGCTTGCCGAGCTTCTGTGCGAGCTGCATGGCGGAGGGGCGACTCGATTCCGGGATCGGGATGACCACGTCGATCTCCGAGGGCGGCATCGCGTTGATGACCCGCTGGGCCAGCGTCTCATCCATGTTCAGACGGGCGTGGTAGACCGACACGCCGTCAATGACCGAATCCGGCCGGGCCAGGTAGACGAACTCGAAGACGCAGGGGTTGAGCAAAGGGGCCGTTGCACACTGCTGCGCATGCAACTGCCCCTGCAGGTCGATGAAGACCGCCTCGCCGGGTGCCACGTCACGCAGCAGCTGATGCCCGGTGCCTTCCAACGCCACCGATTCACTGGCCACCATCCACTCGGTGTGCTGGGAACCGGTCATCGAACCGATGCACAGCGGGCGGATGCCGTAGGGATCCCGGAAGGCCAGCAGCCCGTGCCCGGCAATCAGCGCCACCACGGCGTACGAGCCCTTGACCCGGCGGTGCACCGCCGAGACGGCCTTGAAGATTTCCTGCGGCGTGAGCGGCAGGTCCCGAGCCGCCAGCTCCAGCTCGTGCGCCAGGATGTTGATCAGCACCTCGGTGTCGCTCTCGGTGTTGATGTGCCGGCGGTCGATGTCGAACAACTCCTGCTTGAGCGCATGGGCGTTGGTCAGGTTGCCGTTGTGCACCAGCACGATGCCGAAGGGAGCGTTGACGTAGAAGGGCTGGGCTTCCTCCTCGCTGTAGGCATTGCCGGCGGTGGGGTACCGCACCTGTCCCAGTCCGAGCATGCCAGGCAGCGCTCGCATGTTGCGGGTACGGAACACATCACGCACCATGCCACGGGCCTTGTGCATGAAGAACTTGGTGCCCATCGCCGTGACGATGCCGGCAGCGTCCTGGCCCCGGTGCTGCAGCAGCAGCAACGCGTCATAGATCAGCTGGTTCACCGGTGATGCAGAAATCACCCCCACGATGCCACACATCGTTCACTCCATCGATGAAGGCCTCTGCGAGACGGCCTCGAACCCAAAAAAGAACCTGAACCCAGAACGGCCCGCGCTTCGCCCAGGGCCAAGGGCAGACCTTCGAAGAATGCTCATCGGCCGATCGACGCCCCGCCTGAGCCCGTCCCCACCCCTGGAAGCGTCGGCAGCACCGGTGCGAGCGCCTGGTGCAGCGAGCGCATCCAACGCACGCCTGCCGAGGACTGCCAGGCCGGAGCCCGCTCCAGTGCGGTCCAGCCCACCAACAGAACCAGCGCCAGCAGGATGACCAGCCCGCGCAGGAACCCGAAGGCGGCCCCCAGCCCGCGGTCGATCGGTGCCAGCGGGGTGGACTGCACCAGCGCCTGCACCAGCCAGGTCAACAAACGCCAGCCCAGCAGCAGCAGCACGAAACTGGCGACAAAGGCCACCCCCAGCCGCAGCGGTGCTCCCGGACCGCCAAAGGGTATCCAGGGCGACAGCCAGGCTGCGCCGATCTGCGCACCCACCCAGGCCATCAGCCAACCCAGCAGGGACATCACCTCGAACACCAGCCCCCGGAAAACGCCCACCAGCGCCGAAACCAACAGGATCGCCAGCATCAGCAGGTCGATCCAGTTCTCGAAAGGTCCAGCCATCGTCATGCACCTGCAGCGGCTTCACGGTGAGATCACGGAGCCGTTGAGCCCACCGGCTTTCAGTCGGGCCAACACCCGTTCGGCCTCGTCCCGGCTGGCGAACGGCCCGAGGCGCACCCGCATGCGCGGGCCAGCCGAAGTGTCCACCGGCTGCTCCACCGAATTCAACCCGAGCTTGTCGATCTTCTGGCGCACGCTGCGCACCGTCGCCGCCTCGGAATATGCGCCCACCTGCACCCAGTGTCGGGACGCCGTGGCGGCCTCGCGGGCCTTGGCTTTGTCCCGATCGGCCTTCTCCCTTTCGGCCTTCTCCCTTTCGGCCCTGTCCCGTTCGGCCTTCTCCCGATCGGCTCTCTCCCGGGCCGCCTTTTCCTTGGCCGCCTTTTCCTTGGCCGCCTTTTCCTTGGCTGCCTTCTCCTGGGCCACCCTCTCTTGAACCGCCTTCTCCTTGGCAATGGCTTCCTTTGCCTGCCGCTCCCTTTCGGCACGCTGCCTGTCGGCGCGCTGCGGGTCGGCCTGCACCCGATCGACGCCTGCAGCACCCGACCGGGTGACTTCCTCGCGATCCGACGGCACACCCTGCACAGCCTGCGCAGGCTCGTTCACAGGGGCGATGGCGACCGCCGCCCCCTGAACCGACGCAGCGGACGCCGCCGCGGTGGAGGCGGCAGGGTCCGGCGCAGGGACGGGAGGGACCACGGCATCGCGACGCGGCATCTCGATGCGGATGTCGCCGCCCACCGGTCTGGGTGCGACATCCAGCAGCGCGGGCAACAACACCACCGCCAGCAACACCAGAACCGCAGCCCCGACCAGGCGCCGACGGGTGCGAACGCGCAGCCGCTCCAGCTCTGCCGGATCAGACAGCGCAAAGGCACGCTGGCCGACAGGCGAATCGAGATTGCGTCGGCGAAAGAGTGAAAGCAGACCCATCAGGATCGATCGCTGTCCGGAGCGATGGGCCCGGACGAAAGAGGCGGCAGGCTGGATGAAAGGGCAGTCCCTGGCGCCGAAGGGCCATCGAAATGGGGAGCCCGCAAACTCGGCACCCCCCCCCGCAGCACCGCTCCGACCGTGAAGAATGACCCGAAGACAAGGATTCTATCCACCACCTCCGCCTCGGCCAGAACATGCTGCAATGCAACACAGGGATCCGGGTGCTGATGCACCGGGTTCATCGGCAGCGTCAGCCGGCCCGACGCCACCCTGACCCGAGTCACCTGAACCACCTCCGACAGTTGTTGCGCGGACGCCGCCCGAGTGGTCGGCAGATCACACACGTGCCAGTGGTCCACCAACGGCAGCAAGGGGGCCACCAGGGCCGCCAGGTCCTTGTCCGCCATCGCCCCGAACACCGCATGGGTGCGTGGGAAATAACCCATGGCATCGAGGTTGGCCGCCAGCACCGCGGCCGCCTGCGGATTGTGGGCCACGTCCAGCACCAGCGCAGGCTGCCCCGGCAGGACCTGGAAGCGCCCCGGCAGCGAAGCCAGCGCCAGGCCGTTGCGCACTGCCTGGATGGGCACCGGCAGGCGGGAGCGCATGGCCTCCAGCGCCGCCAGGGCGCCGGAGGCATTGAGCAGCTGATTGGCGCCACGCAGCGCCGGGTAACCCAGGGAGTTCAGCCGCCGTCCCCGTCCTGCCCAGGACCATTGTTGACGGTCGCCCTCGTGGTTGTAGTCAACCCCCAACCGCCAGGCATCGGCCCCCACCACCTCGGCCTGCGCCATCAGGCTGGCCGGGGGTTGCGGATCGGCAATGATCACCGGGCGCCCCCGGCGCATGATGCCCGCCTTTTCCCGGCCGATCGACTCCCGGTCCGGCCCCAGGTAGTCCATGTGGTCCAGGTCGATGGCGGTGATCACCGCACAGTCCGCATCGATGACGTTGACCGCATCCAGGCGCCCTCCGAGGCCCACCTCCAGGATCACCGCATCCAGCGGCTCGGCGGCCATGCAGCGCAGGATCGCCAGGGTGGTGAACTCGAAGTAGGTCAGGGTCTGACCCTGCCGGGCCGCTTCGACCGCCTCGAAGTGGGGCATCAGGCGCTCGGCATCCACCACTTCGCCGTTCAGGCGCAGACGCTCCTCGAAGTCCACCAGGTGCGGACTGCTGTAGACCGCCACCCGGTAGCCTGCCTGCAGCAGGATGCTCTCCAGCATCGCGCAGGTGGAGCCCTTGCCGTTGGTGCCCGCCACGGTGAACACCGGAACCTCGAAATGGAGGCCGAGCCGCTGCCGTACCGCCTCGGCGCGCTCCAACGTCAGGTCGATGCTGGCCGGGTGGAGTTTTTCACAATGGGCCAGCCACTGCGCCAGGCCGGCGTGAGGGGGACGTGACACGTTCTTCCACCTTGCAGGGAGCCGGGCCTTTGCATGACTATGAATCGGCCCACAACAAACGACGAAGGGGCGTCCTTGGACGCCCCGGGGTGCACGCGAACTCCTGAATCAGGCCACCGCGTCCGCGCTCTGGCGCTGCAGCATGGCCAGTACACGAGCGATGGTCTCCCGCAGCTCACGGCGGTCCACGATCATGTCCAGCGCACCCTTGCCCAGCAGGAACTCGGAGCGCTGGAAGCCCTCCGGCAGTTTCTCGCGCACGGTGTTTTCGATCACCCGCGGTCCGGCGAAGCCGATCAGCGCCTTCGGCTCCGCGATCACCACGTCGCCCACAAAGGCAAAACTCGCCGACACGCCGCCCATCGTCGGGTCGGTCAACACACTGATGTAGGGCAGCTTCGCCTTGGCCAGGCGGGTCAGCGCCGCATTGGTCTTGGCCATCTGCATCAGCGACAGCAATCCTTCCTGCATGCGCGCGCCGCCGGTGGCGGTGTAGCAGACGAAGGGCACCTTCTGCTCCAGGGCCGTGTCGACACCCCGAGCGAAGCGCTCCCCGACCACGGAGCCCATCGAACCGCCCATGAAGTCGAACTCGAAGCAGGCGGTCACCACCGGCATGCTCATCACCGAGCCCCCCATCACCACCAGGGCATCGGTTTCGCCGGTGGCTTCCAGGGCTTCCTTGAGGCGCTCGGGATACTTTTTGCTGTCCTTGAACTTCAGGGCATCGACCGGCATCACTTCCTGGCCGATCTCGTAGCGTCCCTCTGCATCCAGGAAGGCGTCGAGCCGGGCGCGCGCGCCGATGCGGTGGTGGTGCGAGCACTTCGGGCAGACGTTGAGGTTCTGCTCGAGGTCGGACTTGTACAGCACCGTTTCGCAGGCCGGGCACTTCACCCACAGCCCCTCCGGCACCGAGCGCCGTTCACTCGGATCGGTCTGCTGGATCTTGGGGGGCAGCAGCTTCTCGAGCCAACTCATGGATGCACTCCTTCGCTTGGGGGCTCCGCCGGGGAGCCCAGACTGTCCAGGGCCGCGCGGATCTCGCCGATGAAGCCGGCCGCAACCGACGTCACCCGCTCACGCGGTTCATTCTCGATGAGCTGGATGATACGGGAGCCGATCACCACCGCGTCCGACACCGCGGCCACGGCCTGGGCGGTGGCGGCATCCCGGATCCCGAAACCCACCCCCACCGGCACGTTCACATGCCGCCGGATGCGGGGCACCATGCGCGCCACCGCGTCGGTGTCCAGGTGTCCCGCCCCGGTCACGCCCTTGAGCGATACATAGTAGACATAGCCGGTGGCAATGCGCCCCACATCGGCCATGCGGGCCTCGGTGGACGTGGGCGCCAGCAGGAAGATCGGGTCCATCGACCGCGCGCGCAGTTGCGCGGCAAAGGTTTCGCACTCCTGCGGGGGGTAGTCCACGATCAGCACGCCATCGACACCGGCGGCATGCGCCTGATCCACAAAGCGATCCGGGCCGAAGCGTTCCACCGGGTTCGCATAACCCATCAACACCACAGGGGTGCGGTCGTCGGTTTCCCGGAAGCGACGCACCATGTCCAGCACGTCGCGCAGCCCGATACCGCGCTCAAGTGCTCGCTCGCTGGCACGCTGAATCACCGGACCGTCGGCCATCGGGTCGGAAAACGGCACCCCCAGCTCAATCACGTCCGAGCCTGCTGCCGCCAGCGCGTGCATCAATTCGACCGTGACATCGGCGTAGGGATCCCCTGCGGTAACGTAGGGGATCAGGGCCTTGCGGCCTTCGGCAGCCAAGCGGGCAAACGTCGCAGCGATGCGGCTCATTGGGCACCTCCTGCAGTACGGATCACCTCCACCGGCTGGGTGCCGCCCTTGACGGACTGCCCTCGGCAGGACGGCCGGCAGAAGAACTCGGCACCGGACAGGTCCGCCACCGTACCGATGTCCTTGTCCCCTCGACCGGAGAGGTTCACCAGGATGTGCTGATCCGGCGACATCGTGGCGGCCAGCTTCATCGCATAGGCCACCGCGTGGCTGGACTCCAGCGCCGGGATGATGCCCTCGGTGCGACAGAGGTGGTGGAAAGCCGCCAGGGCCTCCTCGTCGGTGATGCCCACGTACTCGGCCCGACCGATGTCCTTCAGGTAGGCGTGTTCGGGGCCGACGCCGGGGTAGTCCAGTCCGGCGGAGACGGAATGGGTTTCGGTGATCTGCCCGTTGTCATCCTGCAGGATGTAGGTGCGGTTGCCGTGCAGCACACCCGGCGCGCCCTTTTGCAGCGACGCGGAGTGGCGACCGCTGTCCAGCCCCAGGCCGGCGGCCTCGACACCGATCAGCCGGGTGCCCTCGAAGGGAATGTAGGGAAAGAAGATGCCCATGGCATTGCTGCCGCCGCCCACACAGGCCACCACCGCGTCGGGCTGTCGGCCGATCTGAACAGGCATCTGCTGCACACACTCGTCGCCGATGACGCGCTGGAAGTCGCGCACCATCGCGGGGTACGGGTGCGGGCCGGCCACCGTGCCGATGATGTAGAAGGTGTTCTCGACGTGGGTGACCCAGTCGCGCATGGCCTCGTTCAGAGCGTCCTTCAATGTCTTGCTGCCGGACTCCACCGGCACCACGCGGGCGCCCAGCAGATTCATGCGGTAGACGTTCGGGCTCTGGCGCTTGACGTCCTCGCTGCCCATGTAGACCACACATTCCAGGCCGTAGCGGGCGCAGATGGTGGCCGTGGCCACACCATGCTGGCCGGCACCGGTCTCGGCGATCACCCGCGGCTTGCCCATGCGCCTGGCCAGCAGCGCCTGACCGATCACGTTGTTGATCTTGTGCGCACCGGTGTGGTTGAGGTCCTCGCGCTTAAGGTGGATCTGCGCGCCACCGATTTCGCGGCTGGTGCGCGCTGCGTGGTAGACCGGGCTGGGTCGACCCACGAAGTGAGCCAGCTCATGCCGATACTCGCGCTGGAACTCCGGGTCGACGCGACAGCGCTCGTAGGCCTCACGCAGCTCATCGAGTGCATGGCTGAGGGTTTCGGCGACAAAGCTGCCGCCATAGATGCCGAAGTGCCCGCGGGCATCCGGCTGCTGGTATTCGAACATGTTGGTTCCGTCCTGCTGCAAGGCGCTGACCGCCAACCGGCTTTCAGTTGGAGAGCGCTTCAGTACCCACTGTCGAGATCGGCCCGTCGTGCATCGGCCTCTCGCACCGCCTCACAGAAGCGGCGCATGGCCAAAGGGTCCTTGATGCCTTTGGAGACCTCGACTCCCGAACTCACGTCAACGGCCCAGGGCCGCACGCGCAGGACTCCATCGGTCACATTTGCAGGATTCAACCCACCAGACAAAACGACCGGAAGGGGGACGTCGGAAGGGATGAGAGACCAATCGAACACCTTTCCACCGCCGCCGTAAGCCTCCAGGTGGGCATCCAGCAAGACGGCCTTGGCATGTTCAGTCGCAGCGTACTGAGCGGCGAAGTCTAACAAATCGAAACCTTCGGACATCCGCGCGGCCCGCAGGTAGGGGCGCTGGGGGGCTTCGCACTGGCCAGGACCCTCATCTCCGTGGAACTGCAGCAGCAGGTTCGGAATGGCGGCACAGGCCTGCAGCACCTCCTGTTCGGTTGCATTGACGAACAAGCCAACCGGCGTCACAAAAGGCGGGATCCTCTGCACCAGAGTACGGGCGTGTTCCAACGAGACGTACCGCGGGCTGCGGGGGTAGAAGACAAACCCCAGCGCGTCCGCACCGGCCTCTACCGCTGCATCCACATCCTCCGGCCGGGTCAGGCCACAGATCTTGATTCGGGTGCGCTGGGAAGGACTCATCTCAGTGGGTCGGAATCCGCAACCGGCAACCAATCGCAGGCGACCGTGTGCGTAGGCAGTTCAAGGTGCGCATCGTAGCGCGGCCCCAGGAAATACAGCCCGTCCGCAGCAAAGGTGGGAGCTGCCTTCTGCCGACTGCGCGAGGCCAGCACCTCTGCCAGCCAGTCCGCCGGTCGCACGCCGCTGCCCACTGCCACCAGGCAGCCCATCAGGTTGCGCACCATGTGGTGCAGGAAGGCACTGGCCTCGAAATCAAAGCGCCAGTAAGCCCCATGGCGACGCATGCCGATCCGATGCATGAACTTCACCGGACTGAGGGCCTGGCATTCGGCGGCACGGAAGGCGGAGAAGTCGTGCTCTCCGATCAGGCAGGCCGCAGCCGAACGCATGTTCGCCTCATTCAGCGGCCGGAACGTCCACCCCACCAACCCCTGCTCGAGGGCCGGACGCACGGCGGCCTCCCGCAGCAGGTAGGCGTACCGCCGCGACCGCGCCAGGTAGCGGGCATGGAAGTCGTCCTGCACCGGTTGACACCACTGCACGGCAATGTCCGCAGGCAGGAATGTGTTGGTTCCGCGGACCCAGGAAAAGTCCGCCCGCTGCAACCCGGTGTCCAGGTGGACCACCTGATTGACCGCATGCACTCCCGTGTCGGTGCGCCCTGAACAGACGGTGCGGACCGGCTGCGCCGCGAAGATGGCCAAAGCCCGCTCCAATTCGTCCTGCACCGTGCGCAGACCGGCCTGGCTCTGCCAGCCGTGGTAAGCCGAACCGCGGTAACTGATGCCAAGGGCCAGTCGCACGAAAAACAGATCCTCGATGGGTTCGCCAGCAGAAAGACAAGAGGCGCGGGACCAGGCCTGAGCCTGCTCCTCGCGCCTCGGCGGGCAGGTAGCGCGGGTCAGCTCAGGTTGTTCAGCATCGACTGGGCCTTGGCGCGCAACGCCCCATCGGCCTTCTCGATGACTTCCTGGAGCAGATCCCGGGCGCCTTCCAGATCGCCGATCTGGTGGAACTCTTCGGCCAGCTCGATCTTGCGGGCCAGCGGATCGGCGTCATCGTCGTCGTCCAGCCCCATCTCCAGCGACGGCCCGATGTCCGCCACCATCGATGCCACGGACGCCGGAGCGGACGGCGCATCGAGGTCCAGCGAGATGCCTCCCAGATCCATGCGGGACGGGGCCGGGGGCGAAGCGGGCAGATCGTCCAGCTCGAAGTCGATCCCGCTGATGGAGGGCACATCCCCGCGGGCAGAGGCGCCACCCAATGCACCCGATGCGGAGTGCTGGAAGCCGCTCATCCGTGCGGTGGGTGCATCGTCCATCTCGGCCGGAACGGAGATGTCCAGATCCACGGCCGCCGAGCTGCCGGATGGAATGTCGTCACCCAGGTTCAGATCCGGCACACTGTGCTCAAACCGCGAAGGCGAAGGCACCACCGACTGCGGCATGGTGCTGGCACCCAGAGCCTCTGCGCCGCCGGCTGCCGCGGAACTGCCCGCGGCAGGATGTCCGCCCGGCTCATACAACGGATTGTCCGGATCGATCGAGCGGCCAAGTTCCTGTGCTCGCAGCCAGTCGTCGCCCTGGCCACCGGTCAGGCCGTACAACTCACCGGCCAACAGCTCGAAGCCCTTGATGTCACGTCGCTTGGCGTACACCTCCAGCAGCTTGGCGCGAATCGCCAGCCGCTCGGGGTTGG
>Ga0154020_10008837_pt1 | contig 11664 bp, 13 predicted proteins | sample Klosneuvirus_201_FD_109709 | JGI IMG/M metagenome (GOLD analysis project Ga0154020, IMG submission 109709) | Active sludge microbial communities from wastewater, Klosterneuburg, Austria - Klosneuvirus_20160825_MG | ecosystem: Engineered > WWTP > Aerobic digester > Activated sludge | place... | reverse complement strand
TCGCGGCGCTCGCTGGCGAGTCGCAGTACGCGACGCCGATCTCGATCTACGAGGCGAAGGTGCTCGGCGCCGAGATCGAGGCCACCTACCAGATGGATCTCGGCAACGAGATCGAGGAGCCCATCGCGCGCGTCTGGGCGAAGCAGCACAGCCGCTTCCTCGCGCGCGTCGACACGCTCAAGCACTCGACGAAGGCGATCGCCTTGGCGACGCCAGATCGCGCCGTCTACGCGACTGCCGAGGCTCGAGGCGATGCGCGCAAGCTCAAGACGAACGTGCGCGACGCCGAGATGATTCTCCAGGTGAAGTCGACGAACTGGCGCATGCGCCACCTCTGGGGCCCCGAAGGAAGCGATCGAATCCCGCGCGAGTACCTCTCGCAGGCGCACTGGGAGGGAAGCGTCGCCGGCGTCGAGACCGTCGAGTTCGCCGTCGACTTCGACAAGACGAAGTTGGTGCGGTACCGCGTTCGCGTCAGCCCCGTCGTCTTCGAGGCGCTATACGAACTCGCCGAGCGCTTCTGGGTCGAACACGTAGTCGCGCGCGTTCCGCCTCCTCCCGACGCCAGCGATCGCTACGCCGAGTTCCTCAGCCGCGCCTTCCCGACGCCGCAGAGCGACGAGCTCATCGTGCTCCCTCCGGAAGATCCACTCACGCAGCAGATCGAGTACTTCGCGCGACTGAAGGCAGACGCGAAGGCTGTCGAGGCGTTGATCGACCTGATTCAGAACCGCATGCGCGCGCGGACCGGAAACACCACTGGTCTGACGGGTTCGTTCGGCACCGTCACGTTCAAGCGAACGCGCGACGGCGAGCAGGTCGACTGGGAACGCGTCGCCGGCGACGCCATGACGCTGGCAAAGACGGTGCTGATCGCGAAGGAGATCTCGCCGAAGCAGCGCCAGGAACTCGTCGACGAGATCAACGCGCTGGTGAAGCGCCACACGAGCGTGAGGCCAGGGTACAGACGTTTGCACTCGAAGTGGTCGCCGAGCATTGTCAGCGCCTTATCCGTTCCAGATCGAGGCAGCCTGGCGGCGAGCTTGAAACCGTCGCTCGAATCGAGCATCACCAATGAAGAGGTCGTTGAGGAAGAGTCGTGAACGCAGGCCAACCGCAGGAAGGGGAACATGCAATGACGATGAGCATTGTGAAGCAGCAGCCAGGAGTGATCGCAGCGCCGGTGTGGACGAAGGAGCAGCGAGATCTGATTCGGAAGACGATCTGCCCTCCGAACACCACCGATCTCGAGTTCGAGTTCTTCGTCACCTGGTGTGCGCAGACGGGCCTCAACCCGATGCTGAAGCAGGCCTGGCTGGTACCGCGCAAACAGAAGAACCCTGCCACCGGGAAGTACGAGGAGAAGATGGAACCGCAGGTCGCGGAGATCGGCATGCGCGCTCGAGCCGAGGAGCTTCCCGACTACCGTGGGACACAGGGAGACGCGGTCTACGAAGGCGACGAGTTCATGATCGACGCCGGTGCTGGCGTCGTCGTCCACAAGTACTCGACGCAGGCGCGCGCGAAGGCAGGGAACAAACTGCAGGGCGCGTGGGCTCGGGTCGAGCGCGACGGGCGCAAACCCAACGTCGCCTTCCTGACGGTCGAGAGCCGCATCCAGACCTACTTCGACGCTGGGAAGCAGGTGCCGACGCAGTTCTGGGCGAAGGACGCGCCAGGGCAGATCGCGAAGTGCGCGCGAGCTCACACGCTGCGCCTGGCGTACCCGAACGTCTTCGCCGGCGTCTTCATCGCCGAAGAGATGCGCGAAGAGATCGAGGTCAACGCGCCTCCAGCTGCGCCGCAGACGAGCGCGAGCGCGACGGAAGAACTCGAGCAGCGCCTGCGCGCGAAGCTCAGCGTGCCGAAGGTCGACGCCGTCCCGCTCAGCACCGAGCCTACCGCATCGAAGACCGCTCCGCAGGCTGAGGCTCCGAAGACGCTGAGTGAAGCCGTTCAGCAGTCGCTCAATGAGCCGAGCGCATCGCCTCCGGAGAAGTCGAAGAGCAGCACGCCTCCGATCACGCACCTGCGTTTCGGACCGGCGAAGGGCACCGCGCTCGCTGACGCGTCGACGATCGAGATCGAGGAGGCGCTGGACGTTGCGCGGCGGAACGTCGGCGCGCTGAAGGAAGGCGAGAAGCCGAAGTGGCTCGCCTCAACGCTGGAGGGAATCCACGCCGCCCAAGCTGAGATCGACCGCCGCGAAAAGGCTCCCCTCGTGCCCCCAGAGCCCGGCGCCGAAGGGTAGGCAGACGGTCCACCCCAGAAAGGCCCTGGCATCCTCGCGGATTCGCCAGGGTTCTTTTTTGTCGTGACGACTTGCAATCTGGCCCATCTTGCAATATCTATTGGGTCCCGGCGCACGACGCGCCGGCCGCAGGAAGGGGAAACACAAAATGATGAAGACCACCAAAGAGTTCACGATGCCGGACCACCGAGACGCCGACGGTGCTCTCCGCAGCTTCCGGGTGGAGCACAAGCACGCCGACTGGCGCGAAGACGTCCAAAACCGGATGGCGATCCTGCAGGTGAGCACGAAGAGCGATGGCTGGGTCGACTACCTGACGATCCGCACCGTGCAGGAGATCACGCAGATCGAGACGGCCATCTTCAACACGCCGATCACCACCACGACGCCGGTCGACGCGAAGATCGAGAAGATCCTGGCGAAGTACTTCCCGAGCATCGAGACCTTCGAACCGCGCAACATGGACAGCCTCGACTTCCACGAGGTCTTCGTCGCCGACCTGAAGCGCGCCGTCGCCGAGGCCTTCGCTGCAGGACGCGACTTCGAGGCGCTGAAAATCTCGAAGAAGGCAGCGAAGGGAGGCCGGTGATGGCTCGCGCAATGTCGGCAGCGGAGCGCAGCGCAGCACTCGACACTCTCGGCGTGGCGCAGGCAGCGCGCTGGGCCTGGAGCGACTCCTCGATTCGGCGCGCGCTGGCGCGAACGCCTGAGACGGCAGCGCGGCTGAAGTTGGAGAACGAGCGCAGGGAGTGGGACCGGCTGATCGCCTTCACCGAACGTCGAGGCGCAGCCGACCTGATGACGGCGTGCCTCTCTTGGCTCGACCCCGCCGACCTCGATGCGCTGGCTCGCGTCGGCATCAACGGCTTCGGAGGTGCCCTGTGAACGCGCTTCCCTCCGCAACGCCTCCGACGCACCGGCTGTACGAGCAGCGCGCCGATCCAGCGCTTGCACTCGTCTCGCGCATGCGCGTCGAGATTCCAGAGGCCAGCGAGACCAGCTTCGGCTTCGACGCCGCGCTGGAGGCTGACGCCGGCGTCAAGTTCTCCTCGTCGCTGAAGCCCTGGACCCAGGTTCGCGATGCCTGGCTGGCGCAGATCACCAGCGAAGACACGCTGGACGTCTCGGCGATCTACTACCGCACCGGCACGCCAGCGGCTCCGCGCGGCTGGTTCTTGCGCGAGACCGATGGGGCATTCTGCCGACGCACCGAGCGCGACGCCCTGGCCTACACGCCTCGCGCTTGGGCCCAGCTGGTGACCCTGATGCTCCAGGAGGTGCCCGACAAGCCTCGATCGCCGGTCGACGCCTACCGCTGGCTGGGGCCCTCCGTGCGCGCCGAAGTGTTCCGGCACGTCCGCGATCGCTCGCACCGTCGCGAGTCGGAGAACTCGCCGATCCTCCTCCGAACGTACCTGACGCCAGGTGGCCTGAGGGCTCTCCGCGCGGTGGTGAGCGGTCGGCACAGCGGCCGACACTTCGACGACGAGGCCCTGGCGCGCGCGCTCGACGCGGTCCTGCCGGTCGGTGCCGAGGCCTTCGTCTCGAGATCGATCGACCGGACGATCGGACACGCGGTGCTGGAGAGCAGCGAGACGGCTCGCGCAGCGCTCAGCTGGAGCAACAGCGAGACGGGAGCAGCCAGCCTCGGGTTCGGCGCGTCCTGTTGGATCGTCGCGCTCGGCACGCTGATTCGCGCGAACGCCGAGGAAGGGATCGAAGCCGACCTGACGAAACAAGTGACGATCTCCTCAGCGAACGGAGCAAGCCGTCGATCGCACACGCTGCCGAGGGTCGGAGTCACCTACGCGATGCGCGCAGCCATCGCGCACGAGCGCATGGTGGCATCGATCGAGAAGGCCTCGGCAGAGGCTCGAGCCCTCGCAGCCGACTGGGCGAAGGCGCTGACGAGCTTCCCTGCTGGCATGGAGCTCGCGATGCCGAGCGACCGGAAGATGATCGCCGAGATCCTCCTGGACGTCATCGGCGAGCGAACGCGGTTGAAAGCCGACGACCGCGAGGCGCTCAAGGCCATCATCGTCGAGAGCGACAACCTGGCGCAGCTGCCCTACCTCAGCGCGGCGCACATCGCCGGCGCCTGGGCACTGCTTGGCGCGAAGACGGTCGACGCGGAAGAAGCTGCTCGATGCCAGCTGGAAGCAGGGCGCTGAGTGAAGGAGAGGTTCTGAATGGGCGCGCGCGGAAGACAACTAAGGCCGGACCTCAACGAGCGACTCAGTCAAGCAGTTGAGCGATTCATTGACGCGACCGACAGAGAGGGCCGGCACGTCGTGAACCTCGCGCGGCGCTTCGGCGTCAGCCACACGACGCTGCGAAAGGAACTACGCGCGATGGGCTACCTGCCTCCGCAGAAGAAGCGCTTCGGAGGGTCGCCACCGTGAGTTCGCTTCCTTGCAACTGGTCCGTGATGATTGCGTGCTCGAGGTCCGCAGCCTTTCGAGCAGCGAAGAATCGTCTTCTGTCCGATCCCGAATGCCCCTGCTGGATTGCGAGGCGCGCATGATCGCCCTGAAGCGCCCGCTGGTGTTCTTCGATCTCGAGACCACGGGACCGGAGAAGGAGGTCGACCGCATCGTCCAGTTCGCTGCGCTCAAGATGATGCCGGACGAGACTGAGCGGCGATGGCAGACGCTCATCAACCCTGGCGTGCCGATTCCGGCGCCGGCGACCGAGGTGCACGGCATCACCGACGCGATGGTGGCCTCGGCTCCGACGTTCGCTGCGGTAGCGGGCAAGATCTGGGGCGCTCTCCTTCACTGCGATCTCGCTGGGTACAACGCCAGGCGCTTCGACGTGCCGATGCTGATCGCCGAGTACAACCGGCTGCCGGGCTACGAGGCTTGCGCCGGCGACCTCGCGACTCGAGCCATCGTCGACCCGATGCGGATCTTCATGCAGCGCGAGCCCCGAGATCTCGGAGCGGCGCATCGCTTCTTCCTCGGCGAGACGCTTGAAGGCGCGCACGACGCCATGGCCGACACCGTCGCGGCTCAGCGCGTCTTCCTCGCACAGTTGGATCGGTACGAGCTTCCGCACGACGTCGACGAGCTCTCCGCACTCTGCGCCGAAGACGCGGTCGACCTCGAGCGCAAGCTCGTCTGGAAGAACGGAGAGGTCGTGATCGCCTTCGGGAAGATGCGCGGGAAGTCGCTGCGCTGGCTGCTCGACAACGATCGCGGCTTCCTCCGATGGATGCTCGACGGGAGTTTTCCGGCAGACACGAAGCGGATCGTGCGCTTGGCGATGGATAACAACGCAGCACCAACGAAGGGGAACCCATGCACCGAAAACCAGTGATCGGATTCATCAAAGACGAACGAGGCACGGCAGGCGTCGCGTTCCTTTCGGAGGGCGGCGAGCTTCTCTGCGGCTGCGGAGCGCTCGTCCGGATCGCCATCAACCGCAACGGCCAAAGCCAATGCGTCGAGTGTGACGCGCGAATCGTCGGCGACCCTCGGCCGTCACAGCAAACGCTCGTCGACATCATCATTCGGCAGCGAGACTTCTCCGTGAAGACGTTCGGGCCTGGGCCTCGGACGAAAGGCCTTCAGCAGCACATCCGGAAGGAACTCGAGGAGATCGACCGAGCCCCGCTCGACGTGGAGGAGTGGATCGACATCGTCATCCTGGCACTCGACGGTGCCTGGCGCGCCGGCTTCACGCCGGCAGAAGTCGTGCGGGTGCTCACCGCGAAGCAGTCGAAGAACGAGCGACGCAGCTGGCCGGACTGGCGCCAGGCGTCTCAAGACCAAGCCATCGAGCACGACCGGAGCGGCGAGCGATGAAGACCTGCTCCGTCTGCGGCCTCGAATTCATTCCCAGCACCGGAGGCAAAGGCCCGAGGTCGCACCCAGACCTCTGCTCCGCGCACTTCCACCGGTACCGCCGAGGCTCGAAGGCCTGGAAGGACCCGTCCATTCGAGGCGCCAGCGTGAAGCAGGAGCGCATTCGCATCAGCGCTGAGGCGAAGAAGAATCTCGATCGGCTGTTCGCGAAGGCGAAGAAGCGAAGCCCGGCGCTCAGCTTCCCGGACTTCTTCGACGATCTGGTCATCTACGACGCCGACACCGAGTAGTCGACAGGACGCCGCGAAATAGGGCAAGGTCGAAACCGCAGGAAGGGGAGTTCCCAACATCGCCGACCGAGGCTGGCGCGCCTCGCTTGGCGCTCACTCGCGCCGGAGAACCACCATGGAGACTGCCGCACCCAAGAAGCCGAAGAACCGCATCGCGATCGAAGACCTTTCCATTCCTCGAACGACTGGAGAGAAAGAGCTTGAGCACATCGAGCGCACGGCTGGCGCCGGCGAGCGCGTCGACGCCACCGACACGAAACAGGAGCAGCCTTCCCCGAAGCGCGTCGAGCGCACCGACGCAGCGCCATCGTTTGAGGAGCAGCTGAAGTCCGCGATGCCATCGATCGTCGAGGAGACAGGCAACGTCGCGTCGCTGGTCAAGTTCCCGACGCCGGCGAAGACGATCGCCTACTTCCCGCTGAAGGCGCTGCGCGAGTCGCCGACGAACCCCAGGAAGACCTACGCGAAGATGGAGCAGCTGATCGCCTCCGTGAAGTCGGGAGGACTGCTGGTTCCGCTAATCGTTCGACACGTCCCCCTCGCCGACATGTACGAGATTGTCGCTGGGCACCGGCGCTTCCGAGCAGCAAAGGAAGCCGGCCTGAAGGAGGTGCCTTGCGACGTCCGAGAACTGACCGACGCGCAGGTGACCGAGATCCAGATCACCGAGAACCTCCAGCGATCCGACCTGACCGATCTCGAGGAAGCCGAGACGTACGAGACGCTGCGCGACGTCCACAAATACACGGTCGACCAGATCGCCACGAAGATCGGGACGAGCAAGGCCACCGTCTACAGCAGACTGAAGCTGCTCGCGCTCTGCCCTGAGGCGCGCAAGGCCCTTGGTGACGGCGTTCTTCCGCCTTCCGTCGCTGTTCCGCTTGCCCGACTGCCGACCCACAAGCTGCAAGCGTCTGCACTGAAGGCGATGAAGGAGCGCTGGATGTACGACGAGAAGATCTTCGCGCGCGAGGCGATCGACTTTCTCCAGCGCGACTTCTGCCGGAGTCTTCGGAGCGCCTCGTTCTCGCTGAAGGACGACGGCCTGGTGCCGGAAGCTGGAGCGTGCTCGGCGTGCCCGAAGAACAGCGCGAACGCCGTCCCTGGCCTGTTCGAGGATCTGAAGGGCGCAGGCCAGACGTGCACCGACGTCCCGTGCTTCGAGTCGAAGCAGAAGGCCGGCTGGAAGCGGACCGCCGAGAAGGAGGAGAAGAAGGGAGCGAAGGTGCTGACGCTCGACGAAGGCGCCAAGCTCTACCAGTACGGTCAGCTGGCGTACCAAATGAAGTACGTGGAGCTCGCCACCAAGAACCACGCCGATCCGAAGAAGCGAACGTGGGGAGAGCTTTACGATCTCGCCGGCGACGCGGCGCCGCCTCGCATCGTCGCTCCGGATAAGGGCCTGGCTGTTCACGAGCTCGTCGATCGCGAAGCGCTGGTGAAGGTGCTCGCCGAGACGAAGGGCTTCAAGTGGGCAGAAGCCGAGACGGAACGTTCGGCCAGCCTGAAGGACGAGAGGCCGAAGGATCGGGCCGCGCGCGAGGCCTCCGAAGCTCGCGAGGAAGCGATGGCGCTCGCTGTCGCGAAGGCCGCAGCCTTCTACGCCAAGAACGTGAAGGACGATCCGGTGTGGCGGTTGATGGCGACTGGCCTTTGCTCGACGTTCGCGAGCGCCGAGGTGCTCGAGGCGCTTGGCTGGGAAGACGTCGATCGCATCACCAGTGGGAAGGCCACCGTCGCCGAGTGCGTGCGGTTCGTCATCGTCAAGACGCTGCTCGCCGATCGCGACGTCGACTACAGCGCCGGCTACCCAGAGTCACTGAAGCGCTGGACGCGGCTGATGGACGTCGACGTCGGAGAAATCTTCGACGCGCAGGCCGCAGCCGCTGAAGCCGAGAAGCTCATGAAGGGCAGCAAGAAAGGAAAGGCGTGATGCGCCGGGCCTACTTCGATCGAAACGGAAACCCCATCTCGTCGGAGCAGTGGTCCCGCCTCTTCGAAGATCGCGAGTACCGACGGGTTGCCGAAACGAAGCTGCCGACCTGCTGGGTCTCGACCGTTTGGCTTGGCCTCGATCATCGATCCCCTCGCCACTTCACTGTCCATGATCCTGGCCGAAATCACGGTTCTGTTCATGAACCACCAACCCGTCCGATCATCTTCGAGACGATGGTCCTCATCGCTGGAGACTGGACGGATCAGCGCCGCTGCTCAACCGAAGCAGAGGCGAGGGCGCAGCACGACGAGATGGTGAAGCGATACTCCGAAGAACAGAAAGGCGTGAACTGATGGCACGACAAGAGACGATCCCAGGCACCGAGCGGAAGAGCATCAAGGAGGTCGACGTCGCCGGCGAGGAGTACCGGAAGGCGCGCGACGCTCGGATGGTGAAAAGCAAGACCGAGAAGGAGAAGAAGGACCAGCTGGTCGAGGTGATGCTGAAGCACGGCCTCACCGTCTACCGCGACGACGACGCAGCGCCGCCTTTCGTCGTGACGGTCTCGACGACGCACAACGTGAAGGTGACGAACGTTGACGACGGTAGCGCCGAAGAGGAGGAGAAGAGCTAGGCCAGGACGAGCATTCGAACCGGGCAGTCGGTGGGGAGCGTGAGTTCCCCATCGACCCACTGGAGGTTCCAGCGCAGGTCGTAGACAGCCTCCGGCGTCGTGTCGGCCGACGTTGGAGCGAACTCGACGATGCCGTTCACGGCGTCGATCTTGGTGATGGTGCCGACGACTCCAACCACGACACCATCGATTCGCCTGACGCGCTCGAGCGCGACCGTCGCTGTCGTTACGTCGATGACCGCTCCGTTGAGCTTCAGCTGGTGGCGAAGCTTCGGGAGCGTGTCGCCGACTCGGATGCGGTACTCAAGGATCATGGCAGGTGAACCGTAGCGCCGCCTGAGCCGATTGGCGACGCCGTGGCTGTTCCAGGCTGGCCTTCTGCCGTCGCGGATCCGGAGCCGATGGCCTCGACCGTTGCCAGTGCGATCACTCCTTCAGCCGTGGCGCTCGGTCCTCCAAGCGTCCAGAGCCCTCCTGGGGCGAAGGCCGTCGACGCGGAGATGGTGGCTGTCGGAGAAACGACGCCGGCGATGTCTGCGACGGTCGAGTTCGCACCGATCGAGACGCTCGGTGCCGGGATCGTTCCCGAGACGTCTCCAGCGACGCCGTGATCAGCAGCCATCGAGACGGTCGCCGTCACGACGCCGGCGATGCTCGCCGAGACGCCGTGCGCAACGTCGATGCTCGACGTCGGATTGACCGTGGCAGCGATGGACGCTGCCGTGCTGTGTGTTGCGGTGACCGCTACGACTGGCGCAGGGAGGACGCCGGCGATGGATGCTGCGACACCGTGTCCTCCACTGAGCACCGAAACAGGAGGGGGGATCGTTCCTGCGACGGCCCCATCGACGCCGTGAGCAGTACCGATCGCCGCGACCGGAGTTGGCACCGTCGCGGCAATGTCTCCAGTGACGGTCGTCCCGCTGGCGGTGAAGGTGGCGTCGATCGCTACAGCCGGCGCAGGAACCGTCCCGCTGATTGAGCCGACAACCGAGCTCCCGGCGATCGCCACAACTGGCGCTGGGACAACGCCGGCAATGGCCCCAGCCACCCCGTGGGACGCATCGACGTCCACGGAAGGCGAAACGGTCCCCGCAATCGCTCCAGCGACGCCGTGGGCAGCCAAGACCGCCACAGCGGGAGTCGGGACCGTGCCTGCAATCGAGGCCGCAACCCCGTGAGACGCCTGAACAGCCACAGCCGGCGTGATGGTTCCGGCGATGGAGCCAACGACGCTGCTCCCTGAGATGGTGACGACCGGTGCCGGGACCGTCGCGGTGATTGAGGCCGAGACGCCGTGCGCAGCCGCGATCGCAACGGAGGGGCTGACCGTTCCAGCGATCGAACCGGCGACGCCATGCGCTGCGCCAATCGCCACAGCAGGCACGGGAACGGTCGCTGCGATGCTTCCGGCAACGCCGTGAGCCGCTGCGACTGCCGCAGTTGGGACCGGGACGGTAGCTGCGATGCCGCCGACCACCGTGTTGCCGGAGATGGCAACAGACGGAACAGGAACGGTCGCTGCGATCGCTCCGGTGACGGTCAGCGCAGGAAGCGTCGGCCCCGCTTCGAGCGTCCAAGAGCCTCCGGTGTTGGTGAGGTCCCGGTTGTTTCCGCTCGTGTCATCAGTCGGCGGAACCGCGTCGAGGAGCCAGAGAGCGCGGTTGTTGGATGTACGTGCAACCGTGCTCGCGCTGAACTCGGCCTCAATCTCAGCATCCGAGAGCTGCGCATCCCAGACTCGAACGCCCCAAGCTCGCCCGTTGGTGAACTCACCGTAGGCGTTGCCCATCACGTACCCATCGCCATCGTGGTTCGCGAGATTCGTCGTCGACCCGGTGACGGTGGAGAACGGAAGGCCCACCTCGGTCCCGAGGTAGCTCTTCAGGTTCCCGCTCGAGTCCTTGGTGATCGCCACGAAGTACCAGACGCCAACCGTGAGCGTTCCAAGCGAAAGGACGTCCGTCCCGCTGGCGTTGAACTTGAGATCGGTCCCGCTGCCATCCGTCCTGAGCTCGTGCCAGGTCGAACTGAAGAGTCCCTCGAGGCCCCAGAAGGTCGAGAAGTCGTTCCGGTCAACAGCGAGGCGGAACCACCCAGCCACCGTCCACGCGCCACCTGCAGCAGGCAGGGCAGCTGCTGGCATCGTGAGGACGTCGGCGTTCGCGTCGAATCGAGCGGCCTGGAGTCCGCCCGCCGCTGGCGTTTCTTCCGGGAACGGGGAGACACTCGGGTTCTGCGCGGTTCGAGTAGGACGAAAGGCGCGAAACAACCGCTGCGCGCGCCCTTTCCGCCCTACTCCCCAACGGTAACCGCCGCTCATGGTGGGTTACCTCTCAGCCGTACGTGGTCTCGAACTCACCCGTGTAGGTCGTTGCACCCGTTGCTGACTTGGAGACTTCGAGGAATGCGAGGCACGCATCATCGAAGACGCGCGCGAGACTGAAGCTCGTGTTCACAAAGTCGTACTGTTCGAGGAAGTTCGCCACGCGGCACGGCATCCACACGAGCGGGTGACCAATGGTGAAATCAATCGCTCCCGTCGCGACCGCCGCCGAACACTGCATTTGCGTGAGCGACCGAATGCCCGTGTCGCCAGCCGCGAGCGGCGCGAACCAATTCGAGGTCGGCATGTCGAGGCGGTTGACGATGTTGCCCGAGTTGCCGGCGAGGGAGGGGAGCGTCGAGCCGACGTTCGCTTGGTCGTTGTAGAGGCACGTCGTCCAGTTGTGCGCCGTCGCAGGAAG
>Ga0154020_10008836_pt1 | contig 11664 bp, 18 predicted proteins | sample Klosneuvirus_201_FD_109709 | JGI IMG/M metagenome (GOLD analysis project Ga0154020, IMG submission 109709) | Active sludge microbial communities from wastewater, Klosterneuburg, Austria - Klosneuvirus_20160825_MG | ecosystem: Engineered > WWTP > Aerobic digester > Activated sludge | place... | reverse complement strand
GGAGGGAGGGAGGGAGGGAGGAGGGGTACCGTAAGCCCTCTGGATAATACAAGCTGTCAATCTTTCCTCCCTCGACGATCGCATCGAGAGCAGGTTTATAAAAGTGTCCCATTCCGAATCCTGACAAATCCTAGAAAAGGAAAGCCATCAGAGAAAAAATGCAAGAAAGAAGATTTGAAGGGGATGAGATTGGAAATGGACCTCGACCAGCACGAGGCCAGTCGACCAGCCCCACTCAGTCGCCCTTTCCCTTCGCATCTTCTCGATCAACTCGACCTGAAACGAGTCAAGTGAGTTGCAAAAGCGAGTGGTGGATGGGGGAAAAAAGATGGGAGGGAGTAACGGAGGTGAAAAAGAGCAGGACCTCATCGATTGAGACAGGAATAAAGAGGAAAGGGACCATATGGTAGATGGCGGAGGAAAGTGTTTTCAAGGGAGTAAAGGAGGAGGAGAGAAGAAGAAAGGAGAAAGGGACCTCGTAGATATGGAAGCGAAGGAACCATTCCTTGGGAACAATGTTGATGATCTTGGGGTCTAACCGTCCGAGCTGCTCAAAGACCACCTACCAAAAAACCCAACCCATAAATTCTTATATATAATTTATATGGACAAAAAGTGCTTCTCAATTACCGTCTGGCCGTCCTTGGTGTGGGCCATAGGGGACGTGAGGTTGGGCCAATAGTTCAGCAAGAGCTTACAGAATCTGTTCTTGGGAAAAGTTTCAAGAATCGTATCGATTCCTTCGCGTTTCCTCCACTTCTGCGCTTCTATATACATCTCTGCCGCCTACACCACACGACATCACATCATCATTTAAATATTATGAATAAAACAACAACAAAAATCAATCTTGGAAAAGAGCAAGGAGTGTTGGAAGGGAAAATAGCCAAAACGAAAACACAATCAAGAACTCACCATCATCATTCAAAATAACATTCGAAACCTTCTATTAATTAAAAGAGAATATATGAATATATATATATATATATATATTCGAGGCGGTGTCAGGGGAGAAGAAAGGAAGGAAGGAAGTAAGGGAGGAAAGGAGCACCTTGACAACGTCCCAATCGCGCGCTACGAGCCAGCGCCGGAAATGATCGTCATTATGCCAATCTGACACGAATTCTTTCACTTTCTATCAACAGAAAACAAAAAGGTAATTTGATAGAGCAAAACAGGCGAAGCAGATAAGTTACGAGAGAGAATAACACACCCCTCATTTCTCTCGCAGGAGGCAAAGAAATCGAAACTCAAAAAAAAGGGAAAATCAAATTGGTGGTACTTCATACATCTCTAAATTCGAGGAGCTTCCGTTTTTCCTCGTCGGTGAAGGTGTAGCGGGCAGGCGGGAGTTGCTTGTGCATCTCGTCGAGCTCGGCGGCGCTAAGGTCATACTTGCTCTTGGTGTAGCCTTTGGGGCCCTTGTAGTTCGACAGAGGCACCACATCCTTAGCTGCATTCACGTCATCTAATACCACGAAATATTAATATTAATAGTATTAATATTTCGACAAATTTACATCGACGAAAGAAGAAACTGCCTTCCTCCTTTTCGAATGCAACGTCCAATCGGAAGGTCACAGTGAGTTGAGGGGACGAGAACGGAAACAAAATTGGGAAGAAAATAGCGGAAAGAATAATTTATAATTTGATAAATATAATATATATGAGATTGGGGTCGTCGCAAGGCCGCCCAAAGGAGAGGTCGAGGAACGCGACGACGAGGGGGGACGAGGAAAACGTGAGCGCGTCAGGTCGTCCTCGAGATCTCCCGCAATCCACAATATCATCAAAATCATTTAAATCTATTTTATGACAAAAAACGAGCGAGAAGGAGATAGAGGGGAGAACAGAGGGGGGCGGAGTAGGCCGGAAAGGCGAAGGGGTACCACCAACTTTGATCTCCTTCTCTTTCTCTTTGTCCTTCTCCTTCTCCTTTTTGTCCTTCTTCTCCTTCTTGCTCGGAGATTTGGAAGGCTGCTGCACGGCTCCGCCTCCGTCCATCGCAGAAGATAAGAAAGTGACCGACCTCTGACAGGTCAGCCCCCTTTCAGTTGAGTGCTGGACATTCATTCCACTTCATGTACCTCGTTGAAGGCAGAGTGGCAGTACGTCTCGCATCATCGCCCTTAATTGTGATATAATTAGTATTGTTAATATTTTTTAAATTTATTGATGCTGCCGTTTATCGGAAGTTGAGCTTAGATAAAAGGAACCTAGTGAAATGAGGCGAGCTAGACCCCTGCCTTCTTCACCGCCCCTATCAACGCTACTACCGCGTGATTCAAATCAATTAATATTATTGTGTATTAATTATCGAGGCAAAGAGGCGGTCCCAGCTTTGAGGAGGAGCGCCGGCGAGGTCCTCGATAATCGTCGACCTCGAGCTTTCTCGACGATGAACCCCGTGCGCCCTTCACCCTTTCCCTTTTGCTCTTTGTTCTTTCCTTTCGATGAAATATTAACAAGACTTTTATTTTATGATAATTTGATTTGTGGATAGGTTTCCGTCGAGAAAGAAGGCGAGGATGATTGGTCCAAAGCGGAAGCCGTGACCGCTTTTTGCAACCGCTTCGCCGCTGCCCAAGGTTCTTTCTGGTTGATATATTTCATTTTTGCTATCATTTTTTTTAGCTATTTTGCAGGGATTCGTAGCGTGGAGGAGTGGCACCACGTGAAACTCACCGACTTCAAGAAGTTCGAGCGCGGCGCCTCCTTGCTGCGCTCGAGGTTCGCCTTCCCTCTTTCCCCTCTCGTTTATCACTCTTTCTACTTTTTTGGATATTCCATATTTTAATACTTCTTTTTCTTTTATTATTGCTTCTTGATATCGATATTGCCCGCGCTTCCCGAGAAAGAACTACCCCCCGAGTTCCCTTCGATTCAACGTTGATTTCTCTCTCATACATTTTTCTTTTCTCCTCCTCCTCCTCGTTTCCCACCCATTCCTGACTTTTCCTTTAGGGGATCTCTTCCAGAGATTCTGAAGGTAGCCTACCCAAAGCAAGAGTGGTTCGAGTGGCGATTCTCTAAGTGCCCGGTGAGCTTCTGGGACTCATCGCTCAATCGCCGTCGCTATGTCGATTGGCTCGGACGCCAGCTCGGCTTCACATCGCTCCAGGATTGGTATGAAGCTTACATGTATTATAATGTATATCATCAGTGACTCTAGTTTGATTCGTCATTCTCTTCATCTTAGGTATAAAGTCACAGTCGATGACTTTTTCAGACATGACGGCCGATCACTTCTCGTTGAGGCCTTCCACTCGTCGCCCCAGGAGCTCCTCAAGGCCGTCTTCCCCGCCATTAACTGGAAACCGTGGCTCTTCTCGAGGGTTCCGAAAAACTTTTACGATAAAATGGAAAATGTTCGACTTCACTTAGATGATATCAAAGCGGAGGCCGGAGTGGAGGACGATGGTGAGGTCAAGATGGAACACTTTGCCAAATTTGGTGGAGGCGCCCTCTTAGCTCGATTCAATAACTCGCCTCAACTTGTGGTTGAAGTGGCAGGCGGAACATACCAATCGAATAAGAAACCAATGAATTATTGGAAGAACGTTGAAAATCAAAAACTGTTTCTCGAGGAGCTCGCGAGAAAGCTCAATATAGGAAAGGACGAGAAAGAGAAATGGTATGACGTCGACTCAGAGGTGGTGGGTAAAGAAGGAGGGGCAACTCTCCTTTCACACTATTATGGTGGGTCAATGCATGCATTATTGAAATCGGTATATCCTGGATACGGATGGGAGCCATGGCGCTTTCGACACGTCGACCAATTTGCTTGGAAGGACAAGGAGGTTGTTCTGAAAGCAGTCAAGGCCGCTGAGACCAAGCTGGGCCTCTCGAAAAAAGAGGATTGGTACTTCTCTTCTTTTTCTCCTCCTCCGCTTTCTTCCTCCTTCTCCTCCTCCTACTCCTCCTCTCTTCATCCTCCTCCGCCTTCTCCTCCTCCTCCTCCTCCTAATTCTCTCCTTCTTCTCATCCTTCTCCTCTTGCTTCTTCTTCTTCTCCTCCTCTTCCTCCTCCTGCGCAGTCTTCTCGATGTTTTATAGGGGTCGAGTAACGAGTAAGCAGATTCAAGCCCTAGGCATGGGTCACCTCTTCAAAATGAATGGTGGTCTTGCGACGGTCCTCAAGCTCGCCTATCCCGAATGCCATTGGAATCCCTGGCAGTTCTCATACAGTGATCCTATGATATGGCAAGACATTGAGACAGTTCGTGAAGCTGTTGAGCTCGTCGAAGTACAGCATGGCATCTCCAAGCCCGAGCAGTGGTGCAACTTCCTCCCACTTCATGCCCTTTCTTTTTTGTAACTTGTAACTTTCATGCCTTTGTTTGTTTTTCAACTCTACTGCCTTCACTTTCCCCCATTTGTGATTGTTCTCTCTCAATATTTGTTTTCCTTCCGACTTCTTCAACTCTTTGGTATTTAGGTATAATGTGACGTGGCAGCTCCTTGTGGGGCTGGGCCTGCGTGCAGTCTTTGAGAAGAATGGCGGAGTCGCTGCGGTCCTATCAAAGATTTACCCAGAGACCGAGTGGCTACCTTGGCGATTTTCTGCTGCGCGGAAGGAGGATCTGAGTGACATGTCAACGTTGCTAAGAGGAGTCCATCATGCTGAAACAAAGCTGGAGATTCTCCAAGCTGACGATTGGTCCGTGGATACATTCCCTCCTTTGCAGTTTCAAATTTGATCGGAATTCAAGTTTTTCGTTTCGTTAGGTACAAAGTAACCCAGACGCAATTGAAAGGTCTCGGGTTGGCCCTCCTATTTGAGTCCCATGGTGGTCTCCAAGAAGCACTTAGGAAGGTGTATCCCAATATTGAATGGTATCCATGGCGATTCGTGCGCGTCAAGAAGAGCAACATGGACAACGGGGACCTCGTCGAGGCCGTCAAGTTCGTGGAAAAGACCCTTGGCCTTGAGCGACCTCAAGACTGGTCCTTCGTTCCCCTCTTCCACATTTACTACAAATATCTGATCTCAATTCGTCAAAGGAATCGAGTGAACAATCAACAATTGGAGGAGTTGCACATTCGGGCGTTTTTTCGCAAGTTTGGCGGAGTCAGCGCCGTGCTCAACAAGGTCTATCCGGACCTCGCCCCGAACCCGAAGATGGAGACACTATGACGTGACATGATCATCGCTTGAAATGAAATTTCATTCTCCTATGCTGGGCCTGTTTTGAGTCTACCTGGACATGGAATTCCAGTCGCGATTGGAATCAAATATCACGACTCCTCTAGACTGCGGAGCCTCCAATGATTTTCAGTGGGCCTTCACTCAATCGGATTGTTCTGAGTGAAAACCTCCATTTTCCCTCCTGATGTATGACAATTTTCTGAATGAGCACAGAAGAAATGAATATATATTGAGTTTTTCACAATCGATTTGAGGAATTTCTAGACCAAGTCAGGTCAACTTCAGTCCATAAATTCAAATTTCCTGATCGTATCCCACCAAGGCCCTATGCGACCAGGAAGGGCACTGATCTTCTTGCCGACCATGCGACGTCTCCAGAGATATTGCTCGAGTTGCTTGCGGTGATACTTCTCGTACTTTTCGGCTGCCTTCAGGTTCCAGACGCTGAGGAGGCGGCTGGGACTTAAACTTGATAGATGCATTGCTACCATCCAATCAGAGACCCAATCTGGGCTCACCTGCACTTCAAATCGTTTCCAAATATAGGATATTACAGTCTGAGTGTCGACGTTTTTATCCCAGAGATTGCCGAAGAAGACCATTCCAGCTACTTCGTTCTGCTGCCAAAGCTCGAGCTTCTTGTTCCCTTTTCGATGTTCCTTGCGTTCTTCCCGGGCCTCGATTGACATGTCCTGTGAGGCATACCGAGAGACCGTCTGCTGTGATATGGGAGAACCAGTCGTTTAGGAGACAATATTGGCAATTTGGCGCTGGGAGAAATGCGTTCGGTGATGGGCAATGGCCTGCTCGCGCTCATCAAGTAGCTCTTCCACCAATTTGATCTGCTCCTCTTTCACCTCATCTGCTCGCGTCCTCTTTCGCTGGCTCATGACTGCAAAGTCTCGGTACATCAGAAGAAATACACTCTTGTCATGGCATGGGGCGACAAAGAATGCAAGTTCATTGCCGAGGAACAGAAGGTAATGCAGTTGAATGAAATCCATCTGGATACCTGGTAATACCTGTCTCCTTCAAAGATAAGAATATGACTGACCAAGGAAGAGCTCCCAATGAACCTGGCCTGTCCTAAACCTGCCCTACTCAGCCCTGAATTCGCAAGCATGATCGACGCCAATATTTATGAAAGTTTCCCTGGAAACCGACGGCGGAGCCCTGAACGCGCCCCAGGCGCTTCAAAGGGAAGTAGTTCATATTAGCTTTTGAATCGCTTTTTTGCCTTTTTATTCACTGCTGGATTCCGACGATCTGATCGCTTCCACTTCCTGCAGTGAGTGGTTCGTTTCCCACTGAGCCCGCAGTTGCCCACTTGCCCTCGCCCTCGATCCGAGGCACTCTTAAATATGTTACGGAGATTATAATATTAATACTGCTTATATTTATTTATTTATTTGAATCATATTTATAAAATAAGATTTGTGAGCGTTTTTAGGCGCTTCCTTGATGGTATAAACAACAGCCTCGCCAACCTTTTCTCTGTCGATCTGACTTTCCCTTTTTCCGCAGTGGCCGCCATTTTGCCTCCAAATATTCACCAATTTGTGTGTTTTCAATTTAGATCGTTGCCATGGAAGAGCCTCCTGGCCTCTTTGAATGGTTGCCCCTCGAGCTCCTGCGCATCGTGGTCGCCGAGGCCGACAAGGACGGCCTCTCTGGCTTGCCCATCTCCATGGTCAGTCGCTTTGCCAATCTCCACTTTCCTTATGACAAATACTTGAGAACCGACAATTACTCATTGATAACGGCATGTGCTGAGCGCGGCTACCTGAGCTTCTGGCAGTGGTACTCTTCTACCTTCTTCTCCGCCTCCAAGATCAACGGGCAAAGTACGTTGCCTTTTTTCGTTTTGGGTCAAATTTCTCTTTTGATATATTTATTGATTCGATTTTTTATTATTATAGAGATACATTGGGAAGCTGGTGTCTCTGTGGCCGTCAACAACGGTCATTTCGACTTCTACAAAGCCCTCCGAGACGAGAATCGATTCCCGCTGGACAAACAAGTGATCTGGTCGCGGCTCATATCTCGCCGCCCCTTGTGCGAAGTCACACGATTCGCCAACGAGTTTGGCGATATAAAAGATATCGATACATTTGCTATGATTTGGCGACGTAGCGCTCTTTCTGACCTCCTCTACTACGGCTACCGCGATACAATGGAGTGGCTTCTCGAGGAGAAGGATGCTCTATCGAAGCGACTGGGCTTTCGGGTATTCACCAAAGATTTTAAATATTTTCTCGAAGGAATGCTCTCTCATGTATTGCAGAACAAAAATGTCGTTGGTTCGAATGGTTCACATATCGACATTTACAAATACCTAGTGGAGAAGATCGGCTTTCCCGTCGACTCCATCTGGATAGCCGCTGGGAAAGGCGATGTCGAAGTGATAAAGTTTATGATTCAACATGGTGCTCAAATATTCAAGACGCAAGCTGGAAATGTTTACAATTACGACTCTGTTCTATATGCAACGTGGGCGGGCTCTCTCGAGTCCGTGAAGCTCTTGCTCGACGAGGGAGCGTACAAGTCCCCCGACGTTGTTCCCGCCGCTGCCGAGAAAGGCCGTCTGGAACTTCTCAAATGCCTCATCCAAGAATACGATTTCACTTACTCAAAAGAGAGTCTGATAGCTTCTGCTATGAGAGCGGATAATGAAGACCTTTTGGAGTTTGTTTATCGAGTGATTGGCTGCTCATTGACCCCCGATTGCTTCTCCAACACGCTCCTGAAGGGACCGAGTCGTGATAAGGTACAACGTACGTGGGCTTGGTTGAAAAAGAACAAGTGTCCATACGATTGGAATGTCGTTAGGAAAGCGCTTTTTACTTCGAGTGGCGATGTGTTTGGTTTCGTTTGCGGTGAAGAGAACATTCGCCTGACCGATGCCGACCTCGACGCGCTCTTCTATGGCGGGAATAATAACGAGTTCGCTTGCTTCAATAGTGTTATCATCTATGTTCTCACCAAGCTGCGTCGAGATTACAAGATCGATCTGAAGTTTCTCTCGATTGCCTTCAGCTCCTTCTACCTCGAAAAGCATTTTGAGAATCTCAACATGCTGCGCACGATTGGATACGTCTTCACTCGGAGTACCTTTGTCTGGCTTCTCAACAAGTTCAAATTCCAATCGAATGTGAAACATCAAAACTTCCTCCGAAATAAGGTGCTCATGAAGATCCTCGTGGGAGGGTATCTGAACAAAGAGAAGGTTGACGATCGGCTCTATGACCTCATTGGCTCCGCCGTCGACGACGACATGCGCCGCGAGGAGGCGTACGATCTCTTAGTGCGAGCAGGCTATAAACCAACCAGAGCGCTCTTCAAACTCGACGACCCCAATGTCCTCTTCGGAAATCTCTTCTGACCTCCTCGTAATTTCTCGATCTTGTGCAGATATTGTAGCTTATTCGGAGAATTGTTAGAAAAAGATCAATCGATTTTAGCTCATCGTTCGACAATACATCATTACACGTCTGAAAAAATTGATCCTATTAGGAGGAGGAGAGAAAAATATAGCAAATTGATAACATTTGATGGGTATGGAGACGTGGCGGGACTCAATCCGCACGTGTCGGTGAAGGAACCAAACACCATAAGGGAGGAGCTCACCACCAACAGCTGTACGTCATCGGCTTTCAAGCATGCATCGTCTGCGCTCATCATCTCCATACTCGAGAAATCACCATAATAACAATTTGTATCGAAGATTTTCTTCTGGAAGGCCGCGCCAGGCTTCACGAGAGGTCCAGAGACGGAGATTTTGAAGGTTCCAGAAAGGTTGACGCACCCTTGAACGACAAAGATAGGAGAGGAGGAGTTACTCTGATCAAGAGAGTCGAAGGGTGCTGAAACCGCCAATAAGGACCCTGCTACCATGTTGAAATTTCCTATGGAGAAAAAGTAGAAATGTCAGATAGATATATGGATTAATGGAAGAGAAGATGTTAGTCGTGGGAAGGAAGGGAGGAAGGGGAATGGAGCTCCCCTGTTCTCGTCTATTTCACGACAATACTCTCAGTACCATTGATATAGGAAGTGGAGATGTTGTTGACTGTAAGAGATCCTGAGGAGGAAATCGCGAGCTCTCCAGAGACGTGGAAGGACGAGTTGATAATATCCAAAGAAGAGGAGATGTTTATATTTCCTACCACCACGAAATCGGGCACCAAGATCGTAGTGACTAAAAGAAAAAGAACAGGAGGAGGACGATGAGGAGAAGGAGGAGGAGGAGGTCCATTTTCTCTGTTTTAACGATAAATGAGTGACTGAAAGAGTTAGTGGGGGGGAAGACGAGATTGGATAGGCGAAGGGAAGAATACTGAAATCAAATGAAGTACCATTCACAATATTGAGATAAGGTGCAACCCAGGTGCCGTTGATTTCAGTAAACTGATTTGAAGGAGTAGGAGTTGGCGTGGGTATAGGAGAAGTTTGGGGTGGTGGTGGTGGAGAAGGAGAAGAAGTTTCCTCAATCGGAGTAGGTGTCGGGGTCGGCGTAGGAGAGGGAGAAGGGCAAGGAGTGCAAGATAAACACTACACAAGAACGAACGTCACGATAAAACAGCAGTTCTGAGAAGAAATTTAACTATTTAATTCTCAAGATATCGTACATCGTCCGACACCTGGCCACCATTTGTGAGGCAGACAGACTCGGAAAGAATAGTGCACCCGTCGACGCCGCATCCATTATAGTCGCAGCAACTAACCATAATCGCAATCGGAGTTGGTGTGGGTGTTAAAGTGGGCGTCGGGGTTGGAGTGGGAGAAGTTGGGCAAGGAGAACAAGCACCACACTGCAAATCCCGATTATCGATATCAGCAACAGCAATGAAAATAACTTAACATGGAAAGTCAATTGAATATTGTCAATCGAAGGGAGAGTACGTCAGAAACAATATAGCGTCCTCCAACGCATTCGTAGTCGAAGACTTCCACGCAGCCCGAGGGACCGCATCCCGCCACCTCACAACAAAACACTGTCACTTCTGTCGGCGTCGGAGTTGGTGTCGGAGTCGGAGTTGGTGTCGGAGTCGGTGTCGGAGTTGGAGTAGGTCTAAAGCAAGAATGCGGTCAAGTACTTTCTTCACCTGATAGAAGTGAAGACGAAATTACGTCGGAGTCGGTGTCGGAGTTGGAGTCGGAGTCGGAGATGGTGATGGAGAAAAAACCTCCAGCGCTGCGAAAACAATGAAGAAGTCATGAGCATCAGGATACATAACTTGAACGAGGACGGGAGATGGGCCGTACTAGTAGCATAGATATCGTACAAGACAGAACTACTTGGAGCAATGTAAAGCGCCATAAAACCGTCGTTACCATTATAAGCCACAGAGGTATAAGAATAATCCGTAAGCATCGGATTGGGGAGGCGATTCGTGAGGGGTACGGGGTTTGACCAAGCGGGTGATGCTCCAGAGAAATCAAGAAAGGAGTAGTAAACGTTCATCGTTTCGTTTGCTCCACAATGAAATGTTGCCACGTAGAAGGAGGCAGGACCAGCAGCAATGGACGACTTCGAACAGTTCGCTCCGATGCTTGGAGGAGGAATCTTATACTCCGATGAGAACTGAAGCGAGTTAATGTTGAATTCGCGCGAATATAGATGTGCAGGAGGTGAGCCGAGGTCGAGGTCTTGATAAGAATAACCCGCCAAGAGCTTGTCACCATTCGCCACGAGGTGGAACAGGGGGAGGGAACGATCGGGATAAGCAGCATCATAGGAAATATTGACTGAGTTGGCCCACGTCGCTCCATTATCGTGCGTCCATGTCAAGGCAGGTCGAAGAGGGCCCGACAAGGTATCCCCAGCGACATATCCAACATAAAATGTACTTCCGATCGATGCGATCGTCGGGTAACCGTAGTAGTTGTTGATAATTACAGGAAAGGAGGCAGGGGCTGAACAATAATGGGTGGAGAAGGTGCAGGAGATGAAGGCGACATCCCAAATGAAGGTCGAATAGGAAGACAAGTAGAAACGCGGCATGACGCCCATGAACCTATCGCCACTCACTGCCAATTTGACAGAAAAAATGCTTCCCTCCTAGCAAAGAGACACGTCAGTCGAGGGACGAAAGGAAGGAAAAGATCTTGGACGACGGGAGGAGGACAACATTGTTCTTCCCTCCCCCTTCCACTCCCTATTTTTCCTCACCTTTATCGATTTCTTACCTCCTTTCTCTTCTTTAATATGCTCCACTTCCTTTTCTTTCGTTGTCCTCGATTTCTCTATCGTCCATACCTGAGTGATGCTGAAGAAGTCCGTCCACTGCGCGATCAAAGAGGGGCTCTTCAGGGCACAGCGAACGACGAAAATGGACGTCTCAGATGTTGAGAAGCACAAGAGGAACTGGTTTGCATAAGGGGAATAAACCAAAGAAGAAACAAACTCCAGCCAATTTGTGTTGGCTCCCCCTAGGAGAAAAGAAGGAATAAAGAGGAGGAGGAGCAGGAGCAGGAGGAGAGCAGGAGGAGGAGGAGGAGGAGGAGGAGGAGGAG
>Ga0154020_10008835_pt1 | contig 11664 bp, 11 predicted proteins | sample Klosneuvirus_201_FD_109709 | JGI IMG/M metagenome (GOLD analysis project Ga0154020, IMG submission 109709) | Active sludge microbial communities from wastewater, Klosterneuburg, Austria - Klosneuvirus_20160825_MG | ecosystem: Engineered > WWTP > Aerobic digester > Activated sludge | place... | reverse complement strand
TGGGGTTGGCCGATTTGCTCAACATCCGCGAAAACAAACAGGAAGCTAAGAAGCTGGCAGATGAACTATCAGTATAACATAGGGTGCAGCCTCAATAACTTAAAGGGCATTAGGGAGTTTATCAGAAACTCTCTGAAGGATCAGGATGTGCCTGAAATTGAAATGAGTGCTATTGTATTAGCGTTGGACGAAATGTGTTCTAACCTGATGATTCACGCGCATCATTGCAACCCTGAGCATATGCTGGAGCTTCACATAGAAATTCCGAAAACCGGAAAATTTATTTTTGAGATTATTGATGATGGCTCCGTGTTTGACATCAACGAATTTAATGAACCAGCGATCGACAACCTGGTTCATCAAAAAAGAAAAGGTGGCTTAGGTATACGATTAGTAAAGGCAATAATGGATGATGTTGAATACTTAAAGCGATCAAATAAAAATGTTTGTCGCCTTACAAAAGTGGTAAGGCCAGAGTAGCATTTCCGGTTGCTCTAAATCCCACATAAAAACCTTATTTTTGCGATCCAATTAATTGAGCAGTACACCAATTATGAAAATTTGGCTTCTTACAGGTGCGTTTTTCTTTTTGATTTTTACAGGGCAGGGTCAGGCAGTAGAGCCGATCAAATCAATGCCACTTTTTACAGTAGGCAAATCTACCTTTACTACCGATGAGTTTTTGTACACCTATAATAAGAATCATCAAAATAAGAGTAACTCAACGGAAAAGGATGTTAATGAATACCTTGACCTGCTAATCATTTTTAAATTAAAAGTGGCAGAAGCACGTGCCCGTGGATTAGACACTACCGCTAAGTTTAATAACGAATTTAAAACCTATCGCGAAGAATTAAAGAAGCCTTACCGCACCGAACCTGATGCCTTAGATAAACTAACTAAAGAAACCTACCAACGATTGACCGAGGAGGTAAATGCAGCGCACATTTTAATTACTGTTAAACCCGATGCAATTCCTGCCGACACGCTGATTGCATGGAGGAAGATAGCTGAGATTAAAAAAAGAATTGAAGCGGGTGAAGATTTTGAAAAACTCGCAGCCGAACTTTCAGAAGATCCATCTGCAAAATATAATAATGGAGACCTTGGTTTTTTTACGGCACTGCAAATGGTTTATCCGTTTGAAGAAGCCACTTATAATACTCCCGTAGGTATTGTCTCACCAATTATCCGAACCCAGTTTGGTTATCATCTGGTTAAAGTAAAGGCGCGAAAGCCCGCGCGAGGCGAAGTAGAAGTTTCGCATATCTTATTACGCACAGGCACATCAAATGATGAGAAGGTTAAGAGCACAATTTTTTCAATTTATGATCAGCTAAAAGCTGGCCGCAATTGGGATGAGGTTTGCAAAGAATATTCAGAAGACGGCAATACAAAAGAAAGTGGCGGTCGGTTGCGTCCGTTTGGTGTTGGCGCGCTGGCATCAGTTCCCGAGTTTGAAGCCATGGCGTTTTCAATGCAAATACCTGGGGAGTTTTCTGATCCTTTTAAAAGTAATTTAGGATGGCACATTATTCGGTTAGAGAAAAAAATTCCCTTGCCACCGTATAAAGAAATGGAGGTTTCGCTAAAGCGCAGAGTAGGCAGAGATGAGCGGCTACAACTTTCGCAACAAGTATTAAATGCAAAACGCAGAAAGGAATTTGGGTTTAGTGAAGCGAAGGAAACAAAATTAAAAGTTATAGAACTTGCCGACTCAAGTCTTACTAAGGGAGCGTGGAAACATCCCGAGAGTAAAGAATTAGCGAGCACGAAACTATTCTCAGTTTCAGGTAGTTCATTCACTGTGAAGAACTTTACGGATTATGTTTTAGGCAATCAGGAAGCATCTAATTTAACCCCCGCGGTTTACATGAATAAGCTTTATGAAACTTTCGTTGAGGAGAAAATTTTAGAAGCAGAAAAAGCAACGTTGATGCGCGAGCACCCGGATTTCAAAAACTTATTGACAGAATATCACGAAGGCATGTTGCTTTTTGAAATTATGGAGCAGGAAGTTTGGAACAAAGCTTCTATCGATTCAATCGGCCAACGAAATTATTATGAACAAAATAAGAGTAAGTATCAGGCTGGGGACCGAATTGAAGCCAGAATTTTTACAGCAGAGAATAAACTTTTAATTGATGAAATAACGGCTAGGGTTAGCAAAGGCGATACACTGAAAGATGTCGATCTACGTAAGTTTAAATCGATACAAAATTTTAGAGCTTACGAAAAGAAAGACAACAAGATAATTGATAAGATAAGCTGGTCGGTTGGATTGCATGAAGCAGAATCAGATGGACTTTTCTACCTTGTAGAAGTGAAGCGTTTGATTGCTCCGGGCATTAAAACTTTTGAGGAAGCGCGGGCACAGGTTATTTCTGATTATCAGGATTATCTGGAAAAAAATTGGGTGCAGAGGCTTCGCAAGAAATATCCCGTAAAGGTTAATAAAAAGGGAAAGAAATTCGTTTTAGCAGAGTTAACAAAAAAATGAGAATAGTTCATTCATTTTCAAATTCTGGAATAGGCCTTTTAGTGCTTGCATTAAGTTTACTTTTTTCGGGTTGCGAATTTATTCGCATGAAGAAAGACGGGGCCGAGAGTGATAAAGCCACAAAGCCAGTAGCCCGCGCTAACAATTCATTTTTATATCACAATGAGTTGATTGGAATTATTCCTGCCGGTTCAAATTCAGAAGATAGTGTTTCCCGCGTTACGGCTTACATTAATAGTTGGATCAGGAAGCAATTGGTTATTAACGAGGCCATGAAAAACATTGATATCAACGAGGCTGAAGTAGAGCGAAAGGTGCTCGATTATCGGTACAGTTTGATCGGATATGAATACCAAACCTACTACATCAAGAAAAATTTGAATGACAGCATTTCAGAAAAAGAAATTGAAGACTATTATAAGGACGGGCTCGACAACTTTATTTTAAAACAAAACATCATTAGGGGCGCTTACATTAAAGTGCCCAAGGAGGCGCCTCGCACCAAAAACATCAAAGAGCTAATGTTTTCAAAAAGAGATAAAGATGTTGCTGAACTTAAATCGTATTGTCTGAGTTTTTCAGCCGCCTATCATTTGGCCGATTCTTCCTGGATTGAGTTTGACAAGCTTGCTGTAAACTCGCCATTGGCCGAGATTCCAAACAAAATTCAGTTCTTAAGAAGCTATAATTATTACGAGACCTCAGACACTGATTTTTTATACTTTTTAAAGATTGATGCGTATAAAATTTCGGATAACGTATCTCCGTTGGAGTTTGTAAAACAGGATATTAAAAACATTATTTTAAACAAAAGAAAAGTTGAACTTGCAAGAAAATTGGAGGATGATGTGTATGAAAATGCAGCAAAAAAGAATGATTTCGAAATTTTTGACCACTAGCCTGTTTGGCAGCTTACTGTTTGCCGTTACAACAACCTTTGCACAAGAAGGCTTTGTGGTAGATAAGATTATTGCCAAAGTTGATAATTACATCGTGTTAAAGTCTGAATTAGAATTAGCTTATCAAAGTTATTTGGCTGAAGGAAATGTAGCATCGGATGAAGCCAGGTGCGAAATTTTTAATCATCTTATTTTAAATAAACTGATGGTTGCTAAAGCTGAGATTGATTCAGTTGTTGTTATGGATCCTGAAGTGGATGCATCAACAGAACAACGTATGGGAATGATTTTGCAAAACTCGGGTAATTCGCCAGAGCAACTCGAGCGAGCGTATGGCAAAACGATGGAGCAGATTAAAGTTGACTTGAGGGAGCAGGTTCGCGAGCAGTTGTTATCGCGTGAAATGACTTCGCGCATCACAAAAGACATAACAGTTACGCCTGCTGAAATAAAAAGATTTTATAATAAGATACCAAAAGACAGCTTACCATTTTTTTCATCGGATGTTGAGGTAGCACAAATTGTGCGAATAGCCAAAGTGAGCCAATCGCAGGAAGAAGTTGCGAAAGCCAAATTGAATGATTTGCGCGAACGTATTTTAAAAGGCGAAAACTTTACTGAGTTGGCAATGAAAAACTCAGATGATCCAACCGCACAATATAACGGGGGCGAGCTGGGCTATGTGGGTCGTGGAGCAATGGTGCCTCAATATGAAGCTCAGGCCTTTAGATTAAAAATCGGAGAAATCTCTCAGCCCTTCAAATCGTCTTTCGGATTTCACATTATGCAATTGATCGATCGTAGGGGTAACGAATATAACTCGCGGCATATTTTAATTTTTGCAACTCCCTCGGCCAATGATATTGTGCAGGCTGGAAAATTTTTGGATAGTCTCAAAGAAAAAATTATTACTGAGAAATTAAATTTTGAACAATTTGCGAAGGAATATTCTGATGATGAAGCAACAAAAGGAATGGGCGGTTTTTTCACGGATGCAGATGGATCAACAAAAATTTCCTTACGGGATATCGACCCCGTTGTTTATATAAATATTGACACTATGAAGGTGGGCAATATTTCCAAGCCGCTTACCTACCGCACCGATGATGGTAAGGATGCCGTGCGAATTCTATACTACAAAAAGAAATTACCTCCCCACGAGGCCAATTTAAAAGACGATTGGAATCGAATTCAATCGGCCGCCTTAGCAGAGAAAAAAGATAAGGCATTGGAAAAGTGGTTTACGAAAGCACGAAAAGATGTTTTTATTAATGTTGACCCAACTTACAATTTTTGTAAAATTGCAGAGTAGTGCCGCTTGTATACTTCTTCTGCTTGAGCGCAAAATAATCCTGTATCTAACGTTAAACATTTTCTATGGCGCATATTTTTTCTAACGATGTGGAGGCTGCCGATGCATTAAAGCAATCGTATCAAACCTTAAAAAAAGAAATTGCGAAAGTAGTTGTTGGCCAGGATGATGTGATCCGGCTTGTGCTTACCGGCATTTTTTGTCAGGGACATTCTTTGTTAGTCGGTGTACCAGGATTGGCAAAAACATTATTGGTTCATACCATTGCCACCTCACTCGATCTTCAGTTTAAACGAATTCAGTTTACACCCGATTTGATGCCATCTGATATTGTGGGTGCTGAAACAATGGATAAGGAACGAAACTTTCAATTTGTAAAAGGTCCCATCTTTGGTAATATTATTTTGGCCGATGAGATAAACAGAACTCCTCCTAAAACTCAAGCTGCCTTGCTGGAATCCATGCAGGAGTATTCAGTTACTATTGCTGGAAAAGCGTATGAGTTACCTCGACCGTTTTTTGTTTTGGCTACACAAAATCCAATTGAACAAGAAGGAACCTATCCGCTACCAGAAGCTCAACTCGATCGGTTCATGTTTAATATTTTCCTTGACTATCCATCGTATCAGCAAGAAATAAGTATTGTAAAAAATACTACTGCCGATGAAGTTCAGAAAGTATCGAAGGTGTTGACAGCTGAGGAGATAGTTACCTTTCAACATTTAGTGCGTAGAGTGCCGGTAGCTGATAATGTTGTTGAGTATGCAGTGAAATTGGTTCAAGCTACACGACCCGGTGCGGCAGGATCAGCGGTAGCCAATGATTTTTTAGAATGGGGAGCTGGACCACGTGCTTCACAGTTTTTGGTGTTAGGGGCAAAGTGCAATGCGCTGATTAGTGGCAAGTATTCACCTGACATTGAAGATGTGCGGGCTGTTGCTCGCCCCGTGCTACGCCATCGTATCGTTCGTAACTTTAAGGCAGAAGCCGAAGGAATGACGGTTGATGCGTTGATTGGGAAGTTAATTTAGCTCATTGTAAAGGGGCTACCTCTAACTTAAAACCTACTCCATGATAATTGATGATCTGAATGCTTGGATCATCTTTTAAGTACTTTCGCAGTTTAGAAATAAACACATCCATCGAGCGACCCATAAAATAATCATCGCTGCCCCATACTTTTTTTAGAATCTCCTCGCGTTTTAATACGAGGTTTCTATTTTCGCAAAGGAGTTTTAATACTTCGGCTTCTTTTTGGGTGAGCGATTTTTCGCCTGCGCTGTGGTACAATGTATAATTGCGACAATCAAATGTAAAAGCACCAAGACTATAGTGCTGTTCAATGGGTTGAGTATTGCTTCTGCGAAGAAAAACTTCTATGCGAAGAACTAACTCCTCCATGCTAAATGGCTTTACTATATAATCATCGCCACCACTTTCAAATCCGGCAATCTTATCTTCTAACATTGATTTAGCTGTTACAAATAAAATAGGGATCTGTGGATTGATTTTTCTGATTTGCTGCGCTACCGTAAAGCCATCTTTCTTTGGCATCATCACGTCCAGAATACACACATCAAATAACTGTTTTTCAAATACAGTAAAAGCATCTTCGCCATTGACGCAAAGTGTTACCTCATATCCTTTTATAGAAAGATTGTCTTTTATGACAAAGCCAAGGTTTGGATCATCTTCAGCAAGCAGAATTTTTGCACTCATTCTTTTACAATGGGTAATGTGATAGTGAAACAACTTCCCTTGCCGGGTTCGCTGCTAATACTAATCTTTCCTTTGTGAGCCTCCACAATCAACTTTACATAACTTAATCCCAAGCCAAAACCTTTCACATCATGAACATTGCCTGTAGGCACACGATAAAAACGATAAAAAATTTTCTTTTGATCTTCTGGATTAATACCTATTCCGTTATCCCGAAATTCTAAAATAATCTGCCCTGGGGTATTATAGGTGCGAATATTAAGGACAGGTTTGTTGAGATTGTATTTAATAGCGTTGTCTAACAAATTAAAGATAACATTCATTATATGAAGTTTATCGCAAAGCAGTGTTGCTTGTTTGGCTTCCAACTCTAAATTGATTGTAGCTTTAGAGGCTATTGAGTTATTGGCTGCAGCTTCGGAAAGTAATTTATGTAAATCATGATTTTCTTTTTTAAGACCAAGATCTTCGGTTTCAAGGCGCGCCATTTGAAGTACACGCTCAACTTGTTGTTGCAATCTTTGACTTTCATTTTCAATGATGGTGGCGTAGTTTAAAAGTCGCTCGGGTGTTTGTATAATGCCTGGGTCTTTAAGCACGGAGGTAGAGATAGTAATTGTTGACAGCGGAGTTTTAAACTCGTGCGTCATATTATTAATAAAATCTTTTTGTATTTCGGAAAGTCGCTTTTGTTTAAATATTACAAACAATGTATAAACGAAAAAGAAAATAACGATTAACAAGACAATAGAAGAAAACCCCCAGATGCCCATCTGACTGAGTAAGTTAGCTTCCATTAATGGAAATTGAACTCCGAAATAATAACCATCATTTTTCCAGGCGGGTAATTCACTGAAGTTAACTTGTTTTGAAATCTTTCTTGGTGATGAATTATTGCCACCAACCATACATTTTTCTGCGCAGTCATAAACCCCATATTCAAAGTCGGCCGTAATATTCCTTTTCTCAAACTCAGTTTGCAACAAAAACTCGAGAAGATTATTGTCGATAGGACTATTAACCAACACCACAAAATAGTTGGTTGTTAGCTGATTAACGGGATTGTTTGCCGGTGGTGGAGTTTTAGTGATTTCAAGAATTTTGCTTGAAACCTGAGTAAGAGCTGTGGTTACATCGCGGTTAAATTGATTTTCCTTTAGGTCAAATGCTTTCCTAACCCAATAAATTTGAGTGGCAGTTATGCCTGCAATGCTAATTGCAGCCAGAATAATGATAATTCGAAGGGTTAAGCGACTCACTTTGTAAAGGTAAATAGTATTTATTGCCGTACTTTTGGATTAACAAGTCCTTAACATTTATTAGGCCTTTGTTAACATGGTGTTTGCTTTTTGAGCACGATGTTTGTCTGGTTCAAAAGAACGACTTAAGTTTAACCCTAAATTCAACAACAAAATGAAAAAATTACTTTCTCTGGCTGTTTTTACAATTTTTGCGATCTCGGCTATGGCGCAGCAAGTGCCATCAACAACCTTAAATAAAGCTGAAGTTAAATCGGATGTAGCTGTTTTTACGTGGGATAATACAACGCATGACTTTGGTAAAATAAAACAGGGTGTACCTGTAACGCACGAATTCAAATTTACAAATACGGGTAAAGTGCCATTGGTGATCACCAATGTTCAGGCTTCGTGTGGTTGCACAACACCTGAGTGGACGCGCGACCCTGTTATGCCAGGTGGCCAAGGCTTCATCAAAGCAACCTATAATGCGGCTTCTGTTAGTGGATTTAATAAGACAGTTACAGTAACAGCAAATATTGAAACAGGATTTGTTCAACTCACTATAAAAGGAGAAGTGTTAGCTGCTGAAGTTGGCAAGTAAGATTATCGCTAAGAAATAAAAAAAGGCCAGAGCAATCTGGCTTTTTTTGTTTTTTTAACTTTGCCGACTTACCGAGATATAAATTTCTTTATCTCGTTTTGGAAAATAGTGAAAAGGCATATCGTTCCGACACAATAAATAATCAGAAATTTCATTGACAGATCAAGGGGATTACCAATCAAAAAACTTATTGGTACAGATGAAAAAATAAGCGGAACAATTAGCCAACGAATAGTACTGGATTTCCACCAGAAAAATATCGCTACAAGTATAGCTACAATAATAAAATGGTACCAATAGTTGAGGGGTTGTCATGCATCAACTCTTTCAAGTTTCCGAATCTGGACCAGAAAATAATAGTAACGCCAAGAGTAGGTAACAAAATAGACACTACTACTTTATTTCTTGACATTATTTACTCGTTTAGATAAAACATCGCGTTCGGCCTTTTGTAAAGAAGAGATTGTCATTTCAAACTGTGGCTTTAATAAATTAACTGGTGCTTTGTTGTAGAATGCAGATGAATCGATTGGTAGGAAATTATAATCTTCCGGTTTATAAGTTGAATCAATTTTTTGGAACTCAGCACCTATCCGGTTAAGTATTGAATACATTTCTTTTTCTATAGTTAAATCTTTATAGCGGATTTCCAAAATTTTCCTATCCCCCAAGATTATGGATTTTGAAGAGTAATCATGATCAACCGAATCAACAAATGCTAATTCAGTTAACATTTTGATTTCTGCCGTATCAATCAAATGTTTAAGATATTTTAAATTAAGCTCATCATTGGTATCAAGTTTTGCGTATAAAGAATCATTGTCTTGAATGAGCTCATCACCATAACTGGACTTGAAGGCGATGTTGTCAACTAATCTATTGCAGGACGAACAGGTTAGCGTGACACTAAAAACAATAGCTAATTTACACTTGGTGAGTTGCAACATGCTTCTCGATTTTGAGAACACACTAAAAACTTCTGAACCATATGATCCATTTGCTCACTACCCCTGATAATGCGTGTCAACAATATGCTGACTGATTACTTTATAAATCTCGGCAATGGACGGTTGTTGGCTTAGGAATTCCAAATGAGTATCTAAAATATCTAAATCACCACGCTTTGCAGGGCCGGTTTGTGCATTGTCTGGCCCCAGGTAAAGACTTTTGTTTATTGTTTCAGTGATCAGGGGTTTAAGCCAATCGAAATCAAGACTATTTTGTTGCATGATTTCTTTTGAAACAGTAAGCATGTGATTAGTAAAATTGGATGCAAAGACCGCAGCAACATGCAATGCCTTTCTTTCCTCTGATCCAATTTTGAATACATCCTTTCCTATTGCTCGGGCAATCTGCATTAAAACTTTCTCCGTTTCCTCAGTATGTGTTTCAATAAACAAAGGAATATTTTTAAAATCTACCTTTTGGGATTTGGTAAAAGTTTGGAGTGGATATAACACACCCAAATTGCTGGTGGCAGCAAATTCCAAAAGTTTAATCGGCTGACTTCCTGAGGTGTGAATTAAAATAGCCTCGTCAGGTAAAATGATTTCTTGCGCTATTTGTTCAATCGCATCATCGCTAACTGCTAAAATAAATACTAATGAGGCACTGGTGGAAAAATCTAACGTTGCTTTTACTTCAGCTTGATAAAGCCGCTCGGTAAGAACTTCGGCATGCTGCGGATTATGACTGTACACTTCTTTAACAACAAAACCAGCATTGTCGAGTGCTGGGGCAAGATGCCACGCCAGGTTTCCTGAGCCAATAATAGAAACGAAAAAAGGATTGGCCATAGGGCTTAATAATTAGGCCGGAACCCGGCAGAGTTCAGCGAGTTTTTCCACAACGAAATCAATTTCTTCCAGAGTATTGTATTTACTAAATGAAAAACGAATAGCACCACGTTGCGATGCAGGATATAGCGCCCCCAGTACATGCGAACCAGTTGCTGCGCCACTTGAACAAGCACTGCCACCAGAAGCGGAAACACCTTGCATATCCAAATTGAAAAGCAACATGCTATTTTCTTCTGATTCAGGTAAACTCACATTGAGCACGGTGTATAAACTTCGATTCAAATCAGCTGAATCACCATTAAAGGTAATACCTGGTATTGCAGCTTTTAATTTTTCAATCATCTGCGACTTAAGATTTTTAATATGTGCCTCATGCTCATCCATTTCACGATAGCAAATTTCTAATGCCTTGATAAGGCCAATGATTCCATAAACATTTTCGGTGCCTCCGCGCATATTGCGTTCTTGCGCGCCACCATGAACAAAGGGATGAATCTTGTTTGCTTTGTTAATGAACATAAAGCCAACCCCTTTCGGCCCATGAAATTTGTGTGCAGCAGCAGTCATGCCGTGTACTTTTATTTTTTTCATGTCGTGGCGATAGTGACCAACGGTTTGAACAGTATCAGAGTGAAAATAGGCATTATATTTTTCACATAGGTCACCAACGGCTTCAAGATTCAGCACATTGCCAATCTCGTTGTTTGCATGCATCAATGAAACCAAAGCACTCGGAAACTCTTTCAATAATTGTTCAAGATGATTTAAGTCAACATGTCCTTTATCATCAAGTTTGACATGATGTAATTCAATGATTCCTTGCTTTTGAAGAGTCTCTAAAGTATGGGTTACAGCGTGATGCTCAATAGGAGTTGAGATTGCATGTTTTATGGAGTAGGTTTCTACAGCACAACGAATAATTGCATTGTCAGCCTCGGTGCCCCCTGAAGTAAAAATTATTTCGCCAGGCGTGCAATTTAAAAGTTCAGCAATTTTTTTCCGTCCCGATTCAATAGCTGCCCTTACTTTTCGCCCATGTGAATGTGTGGAAGAGGGGTTGCCAAAGTCTTCTAACATAAATGGCTTCATGGCCTCAAACACTTCCGGGTCAAGGGGTGTTGTGGCAGCGTTGTCTAGGTAGATTTTCATAATGCAAAATTATGATTTTATAATAGATTGAATATCGTTAATAATTCGGTGAGCTAATTGATCGGCTTTCTTTTCGTTCTGCGATTCTGCGTAAATACGAATAATCGGTTCAGTATTGCTCTTACGTAGGTGAACCCACTCCTTTTCACTTTCAAAATCAATCTTTACACCATCAATTGCGTTGATTTTTTCAGACGCATATTTTTGCTTTACTTTTTCCAACACTTGATCGACATTGATTTGTGGTGTTAACTCAATTTTATTTTTGGAGATAAAATAAGCCGGATATGTTTTGCGGAGTTCGGAAACCTTCAGTTTTGATTTTGCCAGATGAGTAAGGAACAAGGCAATGCCAATCAATGCATCGCGGCCATAATGAAAATCAGGAACGATAATGCCACCATTTCCTTCACCACCAATTACGGCATTGGTTTCTTTCATTTT
>Ga0154020_10008834_pt1 | contig 11664 bp, 8 predicted proteins | sample Klosneuvirus_201_FD_109709 | JGI IMG/M metagenome (GOLD analysis project Ga0154020, IMG submission 109709) | Active sludge microbial communities from wastewater, Klosterneuburg, Austria - Klosneuvirus_20160825_MG | ecosystem: Engineered > WWTP > Aerobic digester > Activated sludge | place... | reverse complement strand
CGGTGTCCGCCTCCCACGCCATCGGGCGAAAGCGCGGGGCCTTCTCCGCGAACGCGGAGGCGAGCTGCGCCTCCAGTTCGCCGACCTTCTGCTCACGGATGAAATTTTCCTGACCGATGAGGACCACGGTTTCGTTCGAGTCTAATTGGAATTTCCCCTCCGGGAACGGCGCGAACGGTACGACCGGCTGCCCGTCACCGAAGCGGCGTAGAACTTCCGCCTGCGTGCGGCCGGTGGGCGCGCGGAGTTCCTCGATGGTGATGTTGCGAAACGCAATCTCGGCCTTGCAGTTGCCGTGGATTTGCAGCGCGATGAGGCCGTCGGTGTCGATGCCATCGGTGCGCTCGACCCAGGTGGCGGTACGCTGGCCGTTGAGGATGAGCTGAACGTCCGGGCCGCGCGCGATGACTTCGTAGCGATTCCAATCACCGGGCTTTTCGAGGCGCGCGACGAGATTCGTGTCCGCCATCGCGAGCATCTTGTTGCGACGCGATTCGTCGTAGAGGCAGCCCGAGTAACCGGCGCCGATGTCGGCCTGGTAGCCGGACATTTCGTTGGGCGGATTCGCGATGCGCTTGCTGCGGAACTGCACGCCGCCGTTCACGAAGCCCTCGGTGCCGACGAGCTTGTATTCGAAGCGCAGGTGAAAGTTTTTGTACGCCTTCCGAGTCGCGAGGAATTCGTTGCGTGGATTGCCCTCCAACGAACCGCCGACAATCGCGCCGTCGCGAATGCGCCAGACCTTGTTCGTCTCGCCCTCCCAACCGTCGAAGGATTTGCCGTCCCACAACGGCACCGGCGCGGCGAGGACGGCGGTAGACGAGATGACGCTGAGCAGAAGAAGACGCAGGAGGCAGTGTGTCGCAGTCATGATGTGATTCGGTGTTCGGCCGGAGAATACCCAGCAACGAACTCCTGTCACGTCATGAGCGCAATCGGAGAGAGAAGACTACTTCTCGGGAGACAGATGCGACGGGATTTCACCCGATGTTCTGTCCGGAGATTTACTTCCGATGCCTCTCTTGCAGGTAAAAGAACATTCTGACACGGTTTCGAGGTTCGGACACTTCATCAATGTCTGGCGCCTCCGGGCGGTGTGGTCTCCCTGGCCAAAGGTAATACCACACCGCCCGTTTTCTTTACTCGGCGACGTGTTGCGGCGTCACACGCCCCCCTCAACTCTTCTTTTCATAGCAGCGCCACAGGTAGCCTCTAAAACAATTGGGCTTCCGGCGCTTCACAATCGAATTTCTTCAACGATTTCTTATCAAGCAAATGTTCTCGTTTGCGGAAAATACTGAGCACGACCCTTCTCGGCGTTTTGTTTTGCAGCGCGAACTGAAATTCACTTGCCGCCCGTGCTCTTCCTCCGTTCTCTTGTGGCTTCACGATGCAAGACTTGATCTCCAAAGCGGCGACGCTGCTCGAAGCGCTGCCTTACATTCAGAAGTTCAGCGGCGAGACGTTCGTCGTGAAATACGGCGGGTCGTTCATGGATTCGCCGGACCCGGCGGTGCGCAACGGCGTGGCGCGCGACATCGTCTTTCTTGAAGCGGTGGAGATCAACCCGGTGGTCGTTCACGGCGGCGGCAAGGCCATCACTCGCGCGATGGAGGCGGCGGGCTTGAAGGCGAACTTCGTCCAAGGCCAGCGCGTAACGGACGAGGCCACGGTCGAGATCGTGGATCGCGTGCTGTCGCGCGAGATCAATCCCGAGATTGTGAAGCTCATCAATGAACTGGGCGGCCGCGCGAAGGGCTTCGCCGGCACGGAGATTTTCACCTGCCGCAAGCTGCTGCTGGACACGCCGGAGGGCGGCAAGCTCGACGCCGGTTATCTCGGCGAGGTCATTCGCGTAAACACCGCGCCGCTCATCGAGTGCATCGAGCAGGGCATCACTCCCGTGATCAGCCCGACGGCGCGCGGCGAGGATGGAAAGATTTACAACTGCAACGCGGATGTCTCCGCCGCGCACGCGGCCATCGCGTTGAACGCGAAGCGGCTGGTGTTCATGAGCGACGTGCCGGGCTTGATGCGAAATCCGAAGGATCCGGCGACGCTCATCACGCATCTGCAGATCAGCGAAGTGCCGGGCCTCAAGCAGGCGGGCATCGTGGACAAGGGCATGATTCCGAAAGTGGACAGCGCGGTGGCGGCAATCAAATCCGGCGTGGAGAAGGTGTCGTTTGTCGATGGGCGCACACCGCACGCCGTGCTGCTGGAAATCTTCACTGATGAAGGCGTGGGCACAGAAGTGGTGCTGTAGCCGGGCGCTGTTTGCATTCTGCATTCTGGTCGCTGCCGGGAGCGTTGCGTCCGCGCAGCCAACAAACCCGGGCGCATGGCCGCTCATCGCGCCGTTCTTCCAGCCGCCCGCGGCGTTCTCGAATCAATTCGGCGCGTATCGTTCACCGCTGCTTTTCACGGACGGATCACGCGCACTTTCGGCGGAGGATTGGTCACGCCGCCGCGCCGAGATTCGTCGCGAGTGGATGGAGCTGATGGGGCCTTGGCCGCCGATCATCGAGAAGCCGAAGGTTGAGATTCTCCAAACGAGCCGGCGCGAGAACTTCAGCCAACATCGCGTGCGACTGGATATCGCTCCGCAACAGACCGGTGAAGGCTGGCTGCTGGTGCCCGATGGCAAGGGGCCGTTCCCCGCGGTGCTCGTGGTGTTCTACGAACCAGAGACGAGCGTTGGGCTGAACACGAATCAGTTTCGCGACTTCGGTTATCAACTCGCGCGTCTCGGCTTCGTGACGCTGAACATCGGGACGCCCGGCGGCAACGCGTGGAAGCCGGAGGTCGGCGCGGCGCAATGTCAGCCGCTGTCGTTTCATGCCTACGTCGCCGCCAACGCCTGGCACGCCCTGGCCAACCGGCCCGAGGTGGACGCGAAGCGCATTGGGGTCGTCGGTCATTCGTATGGCGGCAAGTGGGCGATGTTCGCGGGGGCGTTGTGGGAGAAGTTCGCGGCCGTGGCGGTAAGCGATCCCGGCATCGTGTTCGACGAGACACGCTCGAACGTGAACTACTGGGAGCCGTGGTATCTCGGCTTCGATGCGAACGAGAAGCGACCGAAGGCCGGGATTCCGTCCGCTGCCAATCCGCGCACCGGAGCCTACAAGCGTATGATCGAACAAGGTCGCGATCTCCACGAACTCCACGCGCTCATTGCACCACGGCCGTTCTTCGTCTCCGGCGGCGCGGAAGATCCGCCTTCGCGTTGGGAGGCACTCAATCATCTCGTCGAGGTGAGTAGTGTGCTCGGTGTCACGAACCGCGTCGCGATGACGAACCGGAAGGAACATTCGCCGAACGCGGAATCGAACGAGCAGCTCTACGCGTTCTTCAGTCACTCGCTTGGTAGGAGCCGAGGTGACGAGGCTCAAACTACCCAGGAAGCCCAACGAGTTTCCGAAGATCAGAGCCTCCTCACGTCGGCTGCCACCTATTTTCAATCTTCCTCGCCGGCCGCTCTTGAACGTCTTCGCATCCTCATTGAAACCGACGCGGGCGGCGATCCCGACGATGAACAATCGCTTGTGCGTTTTCTGCTCTACGCAAACGAGTGGGATGTCGAGGGCATCATCGCAAATCGTCCGGAAGCGCGGCGCGGCGAGAACAAGAATCCGGAACGCACTGGTCTCGGCATCGTGCGGCGGATGATCGATGCCTACGGTGCGTGTTATCCAAAACTGATTCAGCACGACGCGCGTTACCCGAAGCCCGAGCTTCTTCGCCAGCGAACCGTCGCCGGGTACAATTCCACAGCCGAGGCCGTGAACCTGATCATCGCCGCGATCGATGCGCCTGATCCGCGGCCAGTTTGGTATTCCGACTGGGGCACGGACCACGGCGGCGCGACGAACAACTTAAAGCGCGCGCTGGACAAAGTGCTGCGCGAGCGCGGGCCGGAGGGTTACGCGACGTTTAAGAGCAAGCTCCGGCTCAGTTCGGCGAATGCGTTCGGCGCTCACACGACGGACATCCAACCGCCGTTCTCATTCTGGATCGATACATGGCGACCGGAGCTGAATCGCCTGCGCTGGTATCACCGGTTCTCGGCGCTGACCTCGAAGGCCGGAGGCTTCGACATCGAACGCGACGTGCGCTCCGGACATGGTCCGCTCGGCGCGTTGTATCCGACGAATACAACGCATTGGTGCAAGGAGGGCGACACCGCGAGCTTTCTCTATCTGGTGCCGAACGGCCTAGGCGATCCGGCGCATCCCGAATGGGGCTCGTGGGCTGGACGCTACGGCGCGAACGAGACGTTTCCCGGCAAGCCTTACTTCTGGGCGAATCAGGTTGATGCCTGGAACGGATCGACGAATCGCGACAACACGCTGCGGCGTTGGGCGGTCCATTTGCAGAACGACTTCGCCGCGCGGCTCGACTGGTGTGTGAACGACTTCGCAGGCGCGAATCATCCGCCGCACCCGCGTATCGCCGGAGCGTTGCATCGCACCGCGAAGCCCGGTGAGCGAGTCATCCTGAATGCCGCCGAATCCAGCGACCCGGACAAGCATGCGCTGAAGTTTGAGTGGGTTCACTACGCGGAAGCAGGAACGCTGAACGCGGACATCCCGATAGCGGGACGTTCGACCTCCGAAGCGTCGTTCGTGGTGCCGCCGTCAGCGCGCGCGGGCGAGACGATTCACGTGGCGTTGATGGTCACCGACAGCGGCGTTCCTGCGTTGACGCGTTATCAACGCGTGGTCGTGACAATCGCAGAGCACTGAAGGATTTTGGGGCGGTGGGCAACCGCGGCGACGGAAATTCCATTTGACACTTGGAAGTGCAGCAATCAATGTATCCGCATTCGTTGATAAGTGATCAACGATCTCATCGCGAGTGGTTGAGGGACTGGCCCTGTGAAACCACGGCAACCGGTTGCAGTGCGACTGCAACGACCAGGTGCCAATTCCAGCTCGGACCGGCGACGGTTCGGGAAAAGATGGGAAGAGAGCGCGCCGTTGTCTGACCTCTTCTCATCCGATGGGAAGGGGTTTTTTGGTTGCCCGGATCGGGTGGCAGGCCCAAAAACAACTGTTAAATGGAAAAACGTATGCAGAGCAACGCTGGTTTCATGAAGGCCCTCAAGTGCCGCGAGTGCGGCCGGGAATATCCTCTCGCCGCCACGCACGTATGCGAATTCGATTTCGGTCCGTTGGAGGTGGCTTACGACTACGCGCTCATCAAGAAGTCGCTGACGCGCGCCGCCATTGAGTCACGTCCGCAGACGATGTGGCGCTACCGGGAATTGCTGCCAGTCGCAGACGAGCCGACGGTGGGCCGCCAGGTCGGCTTCACGCCGCTCGTGAAGGCTGATCGTCTCGCCAAGGCGCTGGGCATCCGCGAGCTCTGGATCAAGAACGACGCGGTGAATTATCCGACGCTGTCCTTTAAAGATCGCGTAGTCAGCGTCGCATTGAGCCGCGCGCGGGAGCTCGGTTTCACCACCGTCGCCTGCGCTTCCACTGGCAATCTCGCGAACTCTGTCGCCGCGAATGCCGGTTCCGCCGGTCTCAAGGCCTACGTCTTCATCCCGGCGGATTTGGAGCAGGGCAAGATTCTCAACTCTCTGATCTACGGCGCGCAGGTCATCGGCATCAAGGGTCACTACGACGAGGTGAACCGTCTCTGCGCTGAGATCGCCGGCAAGTACGGCTGGGCGTTCGTGAATGTAAACATGCGTCCGTATTACGCCGAAGGTTCCAAGAGCATGGGCTTCGAGATCATGGAACAGCTCGGCTGGCGCGTGCCGCAGCACACCGTGGTGCCGATGGCGTCCGGCTCGTTGCTGACCAAGATTCACAAGGCATATCAGGAAATGTCGAAGCTCGGCCTCGTGTCCGAAAGCCAGTGGCACATGCACGGCGCGCAGGCGACGGGTTGCAATCCGATCTCGCACGCGCAAAAGGCGGGGCTCGATTTCTTCAAGCCCGTCAAGCCGAACACCATCGCCAAGTCGCTGGCGATCGGCACGCCGGCCGATGGTTTCTATTCGCTGAAGGTGATGAAGGAATCGCACGGCTACGCAGAGGACGTGACCGACGACGAAATTCGCGAGGGCATCAAGCTGCTGGCCGAGAACGAAGGCATCTTCGCCGAGACCGCTGGCGGCGTCACCGTGGGCGTGGCCAAGAAACTCATTGCCAGTGGGAAGATTCCCGCGAAAGATTCTGCCGTTCTCTGCATCACTGGCAACGGCCTCAAGACGCTCGATGCCGTCACCGGCCACTGCGGTCAGCCGCGTGAGATCAAGCCGAGCCTGCGCGAATTCGAGACGTTGCTGGCCGCCGAGAAACAACTGGTCAACGCCTGAGGCCACTGCTGACAGCGAACCGCACACGAACAACATTTTATGGCAGCCAAAGTACGTATCCCGACCCCCTTGCGGAAGCTCACCAATGACGAAGAACTCGTCGAGGTGAATCCCGGCACCATTGCCGACACCATCAACGAGCTTCAGACCCGCTATCCCGGCATCAAGGAGCGTTTGCTCGATGAGCAGGGCGGCGTGCGCCGCTTTGTGAACGTGTATGTGAACGAGGAAGACATTCGTTTCCTCCAGAACCAGGACACGCCGGTGAAGGATGGCGACGAGATCAGCATCATCCCCGCGATCGCTGGCGGCTAAACCAATCACGCGTCACGTCTCACGCATCAACACTCATGGCCACGAAAGCCAAAAAGAAACCGGCGCCCGCCAAGAAGAAGGTCACAAACGCGCAGGAAAAGAAGCGTCTGTGGTTGATGTATCCGCCGCAGAAGATCACGCGGCCGATTCTCTGGGAGCTTGGCAAGAAGTTCGACATCGTCACCAACATCCGTCAGGCGAGCGTGAACGATGAGATCGGCATCGTCTGCCTCGAACTCGACGGCAAGTCGTCCGAGATCGCTTCCGCCATCACGTGGCTGACGAAAAGCGGAATTAACGTTGAGCCGGTTGAGATCAACGTGATCGAGAGCTGAGTCGAGGCGCGAACGTTCGCGCTACAGGCTCATTCCGAACATCCGTTCCGCCATCCAGAGGAGCGCGATGACGATGATGAGGCTCGATCCGATCTTGACGACACCAGTTTGATAGAGGGCCGTTCCCCGCAGCGCAAACGCCCACGGCAGGAACAACCCAACGATCACCAGCTGGCCGAATTCCACGCCGAGGTTGAAGCCCACCAGAGCCGCAGCGAGGTTCGCGCTCTCCAGTCCCAGATCTCCCAGCACCGACGCGAAGCCGAAGCCGTGAATTAACCCGAAGCCGCCCGCCATCATCCAGCTCTTCCCCTGCGTCATCGGCCAGAGGTTGTTTGCCGCCGCAACTGCAACGGACGCTGCAATCACGGACTCGACGAGGCGCGTCGGAAGATTGATCAGGTCGAAGGCCGCCAGGGTGAGCGTCACGGAATGCGCCACCGTGAATGCTGTAACAATCTTCAGCACGTTCATGAAGGCGGGTTTCAAGCTGTCCACGCCCCGCCATTCGCGCTTCTCCCGCTTCAATACCGCCGGCAGCAGCAAGGCCATCAGGAATAGAATGTGATCGAAACCAATCCAGATGTGCCACACGCCTTCCCAAATGAACGTCATCCAGCGTTCTAGCCTTCCCTCGTTGCTCGCGAGTTGAAAGGCGTGGGATGGCGCGTTTTGGTTGAACGCAACCGCATCGACGCGCCCAGCATTCTCCACGCGCAGCAAGCCGTGCATGTTGGTGTCCACTCGAAACACGGAGCCGGCGTTGATTTCAACGACCCGAATTCGCCCGTTGACTCCGGCTCCGGCGAAGATGAGTCGTGCATACTCCACGTCGTTCAACGGCAGCGTCGTGTAATCGGTCACCGTGAGTTGAACGAGATTGCTGTCCGCGCGGATCTCCAATCCCGCCGCGACATCCAGGGCCAGCGCCTCTTCGCGCGCCTGCAATTCTTCGGAACGATTCGCTGGCACCTTGGTGGAATCGAGGCCCATTCCCTGATGTAGGTCGCGCAGCGCGACGTCCCATCGCGCGGTGAGGTTGGTCCCATCCACTTGCACTGAGAGATACGTCTCGCTCGGTGTGTGCGCCGCCGCCTCGAGCGGGAAGAACGTCAGCACGAGCACAAGCACACCAGGCAGCGCGTGGCTGCAACTGAGGATCGTTAGGGTGACGGATCTCAAGACGGACTGTTCCTAATCAGGTGACGGACAAACGTAAACCTTCATTACATCTGGGGCTGTTGCATTTCGGTCTTCAGCCGATAGTCTCACTGCATGGATAGATCGGACAAGCCGCAGATGGATCCAGAGTTAAAGCGGCGCATTCAGGAACTCATCGCCTACAAAGGCGGAGGCAATAACCCCGACCTGGTTTCGGACATCATCGATAACGCGCTCAAGCTACTGACCGACGTTTCCGTCCGGGGGGATGCGCGCGTCATCCAAACCGCCGTTCGCGAGCTGCGTTACGCCTTCAAGTTGTTCGAACCTCACGCCGGAACTCGCAAGGTCACCATTTTCGGCTCGGCTCGTACCGCTCCCTCCAAGCAGGAATACCAACAAGCCGTCGACTTCGCACGTAAGATCGCGGACGCCGGATGGATGGTCATCACCGGAGCCGGACCGGGCATCATGCAAGCCGGTCACGAAGGCGCCGGACCCGAGCGCAGCTTCGGCGCGAACATCCGCCTGCCGTGGGAACAAAGCGCGAACCCTGTCATTCAGCACGACAAGAAGCTGATCACCTTCAAATACTTCTTCACGCGCAAGCTAACCTTCGTGCGAAACTCCGATGCCATCGTGCTCTTCCCTGGCGGCTTCGGGACCATGGATGAAGGATACGAAGCACTGACCCTAATGCAGACGGGTAAGAGTCGCATTATGCCGCTCGTGTTGATGGATCGTCCCGGTGGCGCGTATTGGAAGACCTGGGACAAGCACGTCCGCGAACATCTCCTTCGTAACGGGCTCATTTCACCAGAGGATCTGAACCTCTATCACATCACGGATGATCCAGAGCACGCTGTGAAGTTTATCACTCGCTTCTACCGGAATTACCATTCCATGCGGTTCGTTCGCGATCGGCTGGTCATTCGATTGCAGCACACGCCCTCGCAGGCGTCCATCGACGCTCTCAACGAAGACTTCGCGGATCTCATCGTCGGTGAGAAGGTGAAAGTTTGCGAAGCGACGCCCGAGGAACGCGAAGATAACCAGTTCGTGAACCTCCCGCGCATTAGCTTCGAGTTCAACAAGCGCGATTACGGCAAGCTTCGCGGCATGATCGATGTCTTGAACGGCTTCTAAATCGCCGTCTCCAGATTATCCACCGTTGCTACCAACAACCATCCGAGTAACCACCCGGTTGGATGTGAACAGATTGTGCCGTTCCAGAATAACCTCCGGTTCTGTCTCTTGTCCTTTCTTGCTCACGAAGTTTTTCGTGCTCCGTAATCTCCGTAAGTTCCTGTCGTGCCCTTGACACTGCGAGTTGTTTCCACTATTCACAGCCCTTAATAATAGTTCAGGTGATCTCTTAGATAGATACATTATTAAAGACCCAATGAATCTCGCCATTGCCAAGGACCAACTTCTGGCCGGACTCCAATCCGTTCAGAACGTCGTCAGCTCGCGCACCACGCTGCCGATTCTCTCCAACGTCCTGCTGCGCGCCGAAGGCAATCGCCTGGAGTTTACCGCCACCGATCTCGACGTCACCATCACCTGCTCCGTCGAAGCTAGCGTCAAGACGCCTGGAGCCACCACCATCCCGGTGAAGAAACTCTTCGGCATTGTGCGCGAACTCGCCAGTGCCGAGATCGAACTCGAAGTCGACGACAAGAACGTCACCGCGCTTCGTTCCGGTTCCAGCTTCTTCAAGATTCGCGGCTTGGGTCCTGAAGAGTTCCCTCCGCTGCCCAAGTTCAAGGAAGACAAGAAAGTCTCCCTCCCGCAGGACAAGATCAAAGGGATGCTCAAGAAGACCTCCTTCGCCATCTCCACCGACGAGAGCCGGTACGTGCTTAACGGCATTTTCTTCAGCCTTAAGGAACACAAGCTCACCATGGTCGCCACCGACGGACGCCGTCTCGCGCTCGTGGACGAGGAAGTCGATGTGCCCGCTACCAGCCAGGGCGAATTCATCGTTCCGGCGAAAGCCGTCAACGAACTCAACCGCCTCTTGCAGGACAAAGGCGAAGTTGAAATCAAGTTCTCCGACAATCAGGCCGCCTTCACGTTGAAAGACGACAAAGGCAACGCCACACTCGTCATCACCAAGCTCATCGAAGGCAACTATCCGAACTACCGTCAGGTCATCCCTGCCGAGACGAAGGAACGCGTCACCCTCGTGCGCGATGAATTCCTCCACGCCCTTCGCCGCGCTGAGCTGATGACCAGTGAGAAGCAGAACTCCGTGAAGCTCACCTTCGCGAAGAACAACCTCTCCATCACGGCGAACAGCCCGGACGTCGGCGAAGCCCGCGAATCGATGGCCATCAACTACAAGGGCAAGGACATCTCCGTCGCTTTCAATCCCGGCTATGTCATTGAGCCGCTCAACGCGCTCAACACGGACGAGATTTACTTCGAGCTCATCGACGAGCTCAGCCCCGGCGTTCTGAAGATCAACGGCCCCTTCCTCTACGTCGTCATGCCCATGCGCCTCAGCTGAGGTGCTTACGACAGCTTAGCGGAGCTGTGATGCTCCGGCGCCTTCGAGGTGATGTGGGTATTTCGGTAGCGACCGCCTGGCAGAGGATGCCTTGGAGATTTTGTCTCCTCGAGCAACGCGAATTCCTGCGACGGGAAAGGCCGCACTCCTCCCTTCCGATGTGATTGCCAGAGGCTTCCGGAATAGGGTTCAATGCCGGCGATGAAAGTGCAGATGCGACGAATCTGAAAATGCGCATCTTAAGATCTGGTGTTACCGACAAAGCTCCGGTTCCTACTCTGATAACCCACATCACGCGCATGTCTTCCACCCGCAAGATGCCAGTCCGCATCAACGAAAAGAAGCACACGACTTCCCCTGGCGAGCATTTGATTTTGACGCTGACTGATTCACCAGACGCAGGATTCGTGAGCGCCAAGACCGGCGAGACCCATTCTCGCGGTGCGGTCGTTTATCTCGGCAAAGATGTCACGCCAGAGATGATGTTGGAGCGTTATTGTAGGGTTGCCCCACCACCACCAGACCGAGAGGCAGCTCTTCAGCGTTTGTCTGCCTACTGCGAGGCATTGCAGGCCACGAAGATTGGGAACGTTGTGTCCCTGAGTTTTTCACCAGATAACTCACCAATCCTGAAGGTTGAGCAGGAGTTTTTCTTGAGTGAGACGGCGTGTAAATTGCCATGACGATTTGGACTAGGCATGCGCTACTGACATCGGTCATTACGCTCCGGTCGCAAATTTGCGGAGCCTAGAAAAAGTGCCAAGCTCCGGACGAGAACATCGTCTGGAGACGTATTTGCACGGATTCCGCCTCTGACCTGGTAGCAAACGCAAAAGAGCCAGAGGGCTGGCGCAGTCCAAGACCTGGCGGCTTCGTCGTGGAGTGCGGTAGTCCTCTACCGCTTTGTTCGTGCGTGGTGCCTGCCTGCTGATTTTCCCCCATTGACGCGTCGGCGCGGGGTCCGCATTATCGCGCCGCTTTTGCCGGGACCACCGGTCGCCCGCTCCCAT
>Ga0154020_10008833_pt1 | contig 11665 bp, 10 predicted proteins | sample Klosneuvirus_201_FD_109709 | JGI IMG/M metagenome (GOLD analysis project Ga0154020, IMG submission 109709) | Active sludge microbial communities from wastewater, Klosterneuburg, Austria - Klosneuvirus_20160825_MG | ecosystem: Engineered > WWTP > Aerobic digester > Activated sludge | place... | reverse complement strand
GTTAACGAAGAGTTAGAAAGCCGTGTACATGCTTATTTTTATCAAGCAGGGCTTTCAGAAAAAATAGATTATCGCATTGGCAATGCATTGAAAATTATCCCAACGCTTACTCAGGAATTTGACCTGGTATTTATTGATGCTGACAAAGAGAATTATTCAACCTACTATGATCTTATTTTCGATAAAGTAAAAGTGGGTGGTGCAATCCTGGCCGACAATGTTCTTTGGAGTGGTAAAGTCACTAACGCTAAACCCGATAAGGATACAAAGGCTATTCTGGAGTTCAATTCGAAAGTCAATACTGATAGCCGCGTTGAAAACTTATTGTTGCCTTTGCGCGATGGGATTATGATGATGCGTAAGATTTCAAGTTGACTCAAAGGTCTATTTGTCATTACATCGGTTGTTACTCCTTTTAAAGTTAGTTGACCGTCCAATTAGACCAACTTTAATCTTATTACGTTGTAATTCTTTTACTTACCTTTACACCATGAGATTTTTTGCAGTTGCACTATTTTTTATTGGTGCTGCCTCATACGCCCAAACTCCCGAAGTGCCTCATAAGATGCAGTTCGCAGACATGACACTCACTATTCGTGATGATGCCAGACGCGAAATTCAAAAAGATGTGGATGCCCTTACTCAATATCCACGTTACTTTGGTATTAAAGTAGAACGAGCTAAAACTTATTTCCCCATCATCGAAAAGATTTTTGAGGAAGAAAGACTTCCCGATGATTTTAAATACCTCGCCCTTCAGGAAAGTGCCCTTATATCAGATGCGGTTTCAGTTTCCAATGCAGTTGGCTTCTGGCAGTTCAAAGATTTTACAGCCATGGAAATGGGTTTGCGTGTAGATAGGGATATTGACGAGCGTATGAATATCGCTTCGGCTACGCGCGGTGCAGCTCGCTATCTTAAAAAGAATAATTACCTATTTAATAATTGGTTGCTTGCCCTGCAATCTTACCAAATGGGTGGCGGTGGTGTGCAACGTTCAGTAGGCGATAAATACAATGGCGTGCGTCATATGGAGATTACCAGTGAAACCTATTGGTATATAAAAAAATACCTTGCTCATAAAATAGCGTTTGAAGGTGCAATAAAAGGCGAGCCTCAGGTAAAAGTTGTGCAGTATCAAATAAAATCGCCTAAAGCCATGCACGAACTAGCGAGCGAACTATCGATTGATGAAGCGACTTTGAAGGAATACAATAAGTGGGCCCGGGCAAGTAAAATCCCTGTTGATAAGCCCTATTCAATCATCATTCCAAGTGGTCAGTTGAGTGAAGATTTTAATGTGTTGATGCTTGCTTCTGCAAAACCAATGACCACTACTGTCGCTGACTCAAAACCATTGATAATTAAAACGGAGAAGAAGAAAATTAATGGAATTGAAGCGATACTAAGTGTGGGCAATGAAACAACAGCTGCGCTGGCGAGTCGGGCAGGAGTTTTGTTATCAGATTTTCTTAAATACAACGAGATTTCCATTGACCATAAAGTGCAAGGCGGAGAATACTATTTCTTAAAACGGAAGAAAACAAAATCAAATCAACCAACTCATTCAGTTGTTGCAGGGGATAAATTGTGGACTATAAGTCAAAAATACGGAGTGCGGATGGCTCGTTTGAAACGATTTAACAAAATGGACAATTCTCCGCAACTGAAACCTGGTGATGTAGTTTGGTTGACAAATAAAAGGACGATTGAGCAACCAATACTTGCTCCTGTTTTAACTGATCAAACTACTGTGGCAGCCGTGGAAGAAGGAGAATTTTTTGGTTGGGAGGTGAAGCCAAAAGAAAAAGTAACTACCAGTGTTATTGAAAAACCAGTAGTAGTTGCGGCTATCCTTGTGGAAGATAAAATGCCAATAGTTAAACAGGACTCAGTAATTTTGATGGTTGAGCAAAATGGGAATCATTTAGTGCAACCGGGCGAAACACTTTATGCAATTTCTAAAAAATATGGGGTAGCCGTTACTGATTTGCTTAGGTGGAATGAACTTGACATAACATCTGGAATTAAACCCGGCCAAAATTTAAAAATCAGTAAACCGCAAGAGCAATCTTCAGAGGCTATCGTTAGCGAGAATGCATCTCAGGAGGCAATGGTTATTATACACGAAGTAAAGCCGGCCGATACACTTTATAGCGTGGCTCGGCAGTATAATGTCACTATTAAAGAGTTAATGGATTGGAATAAAAAGGATACACTAAGTCTTTCTTTAGGTGAAAAACTTAAGATTTTCTCCCGATAAACTTCATTTTTTTACTTTTTTGATCAAATACTTACGTAACTCCCGTTGGGAGTGCGCAAAAGTTTATGTTGTGGTAAAATTGAATAGTTTTGCAACTTAGAATAAAGAGGCGGAGCGCTTAGCAAAAGCATGGATATAGAAACTACTACAAAAGCTATTGATCTTGTGTTATTAGTTGATGATAACGACACAGACAATTTTATTAGCAAACGGATAATAGAAATCACCAAATTTGCAAAACGAGTTGAGGTTAAAAGTTCTGGAAAAGGAGCGTTAGATTTTTTAAAAGAACATCAAAGTAATCCCGAAAACATCCCGAATTTAATTTTTCTAGATATTAACATGCCCATTGTTGATGGGTTTGTATTTCTGTACGAGTTTGAGAAGTTTAATGAACTGGTTAGAAGTAAATGTAAAGTGATTATCCTCTCAAGTTCCGACAACAAACGTGATATTGATAAGATTGTAAACAACAATCATGTTATCAAGTTTATCACCAAGCCCTTAACAGAAGTGGCGTTAGACGAAATCAGACTAAATAACATCTAAACATTTGTTTAAGATATTTGTTAGTTTTGCACTAAACAGTAATGTATGAATGCAAAATTTACAAAATTTGTGGCGCTTTCAATCGTTTGCATAGCGCTATCCTCTTCAGCGTTTGCTCAAGTCATTAAGGTTGATTCAACCACTAAGTGGAAAAAAACTTTTCGTACTGGCCTTAATATCAATCAGGCTTCGTTTACCTCCAACTGGAAAGCAGGTGGTGTTAATTCTTTTGGGTTCAATGCTTTCTTGAATTATAAGGCGAACTATAAGAAAGATAAAAACAGTTGGGATAATACCCTAGATTTTCTTTATGGTGCAGTTAACAACCAAGGTCAAGGTGCTCGCAAAACCTTAGATCGCATTTATATGGAAACCAGATATGGGCATGATTTAAATGAAAAATGGAGTTTTACTTCTTCACTTAACTTTCTTTCTCAATTCGCAAAAGGATATAAGTACGAGAAAGATGTGAATGGTGTAGAATTTGGATCACTCATTTCAGATTTTATGGCGCCCGCATTTATTACTTCCACCTGGGGTTTGGCATATCATCCGGTTGACTATTTTAAAGTTAGTTTGTCCCCATTCTCACCAAGGGTTACAGTGGTAGCTAACAACAATGGCAGATTTGATGCTGTTGATCCATTAAAACCATATGGTGTGTTAAAGGGTGAAAGCACTCGATTTGAGTGGTTAGCATTTCAAATGCAAGCAGAGTTTGATAAAGAGATAGCAAAAAATGTAAACTTGAAGTGGCGCTATGTGATGTTTGCTAACTATGAAACCCTTGCTCTTAAGACAATTGACCACCGCTTAGATTTAAATCTTGTGGCTAAGGTTAATAAGTTTGTAAACGTTTCTGTTGGTGGAATTTTGATATATGATTATGATCAGGATAGCGGCATTCAGCTTAGCCAGGCTTTTTCGTTGGGAATCTTATATTCATTCCAGAACTACGATGAAAAGAAATAATAGAAATTTTTAAATCAATAATAAATTACCCCGGTCATGCGGGGTTTTTTTATATTCGGTTATGATAGAGATAAGAGAAGCTAGATCTCATGATATTCCAGCCATGCGAACTGTGGCAATTTCATCTTACATAGACACTTTTGCATCCTCCAACACGCAAGAGAATATGGATGCCTTTTTGAATAATGTTTATAGTCTTGAGGGATTAGAGAAAGAATTTATAGAGAAGAACTCAAAATTATTTCTTGCAACTGAGGGCAGCGAAGTAGTCGGTTTTGCTCGTCTTCGCGAAAGCGATGAGGTCTTAAACCATTTAGGTAACAATACGATTGAGCTTCAACGCTTATATGTGCTTACGTCAGCGCAGGGTAAGTCTGTAGGGAGATTTTTAATGGGAAAATCGATGGTCTATGCAAATCAAAATAATTACGAATGGATTTGGTTAGGAGTGTGGGAGAAAAATTATAAAGCACAAACTTTTTATGAACACTGGGGTTTCGAAAAATTTTCTGAGCATACTTTTTGGATGGGAGATGACCCGCAAATTGATTGGCTGCTGAAAAAGCGACTATAAATCAATCGAAATAATCCGGTTTTATCTTTCCCTTTAATTTTCCAATCTTTCATCTTCAAATCGACTGAACAATGTCTAAGGAAAAATTTATTGAATCAATATCCGCATCTTATTCGATCAAAGGCGGATCGATTTATTTAGGTGCCGGAATCTACCAAGGTGAAATTCTGGCCGATGCTAAGGTAAACTTACCCTTACGCATGATGAGCAGGCATGGTTTGATTACCGGTGCTACGGGTTCAGGAAAAACGCGCACCCTGCAATTGTTGGCTGAGCAACTTTCGGCCGTTGGTGTTCCCGTATTTATGCCCGATATGAAAGGTGATATTTCGGGCATGGCAAAGGAAGGCATAGACAATGATAAAATAAAAGAACGCGCCAGTGCCCTTAGAATAAACTATACACCTGCGGGTTATCCAATTGAACTTTATTCGCTTAGCGGAAAATTGGGAGCCCAAATGCGAGCCACAGTTACCGAATTTGGTCCGGTTTTACTGACAAAGATTTTGGAATTAAATGAAGTGCAGAGCGGAGTATTGATGATCATATTCAAGTATGCGGATGATAAAAAACTCCCGATCGTTGACTTGAATGATTTAAAAAAAGTATTAAACTATTTAACGGAGGGTGCGGGTGCTGCCGAAATTAAAAATGACTATGGTAAAATATCACCAGCCACTGCAAGCACAATTCTGCGCAAGCTTGTATCGCTTGAGCAGCAAGGTGTTGATCAACTGTTCGGTGAAAAATCTTTTGATATCGATGATCTTTTTGAAAAAGTAGATGGCCGCGGAGTAATTAGTTTACTTAATGTGTCAGATATTCAAAGTCAGCCGGTAATCTTCTCAACGTTTATGCTGGCCTTGCTGGCCGAGCTCTATCAAACGTTGCCCGAAGCAGGTGAAGTGGATAAACCAAAACTTGTTTTCTTTTTGGATGAAGCACATTTGTTATTTAAAGATGCACCAAAGGCTTTCTTAGATCAGATTGATCAGATCATTCGCCTTATTCGTTCGAAGGGAGTTGGAATTTTCTTTTGTACCCAAATCACACAAGATGTGCCTGCCAATGTGTTAGCGCAATTGGGCAATCGAGTGCATCATGTTATTCGTGCGTTTACACCTAATGATGTTAAGTCGTTGAAAGAAACAATTAAGACGTTTCCTAAATCTGAGTTTTACGATATGGAGCAACAGTTTACTCAATTGGGAACAGGTCAGGCTTTTGTTACTGTGCTAAATGAAAAGGGAATTCCAACAGAGACGGTGGTTACACACCTGGCTCCGCCAGCTTCTTTTATGGGACCGCTAGAGCCAAGTGAGTATCAAGCGCAGTTGGATGCATCTTCCATTTATAAAAAGTATAAAGAATCGGTTGACCCGATCAGTGCGTTTGAGTTACTGGATGAAAGAATGAAAGTTGCACATAAGGAAGAAGAAATTCAAAAGGAAGCTAAGCAAGCTGAAAGATCAATCTCATCAAAACCGACAAGACAAGAGAAAAGTACTTTTGATGAAGTGCTATCGTCACCAATGACCAAACAAATTGGTCGGGAGTTGGTGCGGGGAGTGTTTGGTATGCTCTTTGGAAAAGCTCCGCGCACAACTACCAGAAGAAAGTACTAAGTAAGTTGCCGGTTGATAATGTCTTGACTTCTATCATTGTCAATTTGCTAATGCTTACTCATTAAATACTTCTTTGGCGTAATGCCAAATTTCTTTTTAAAGGCAGCAATAAAATGACTCGGGTTGTTATAGCCAATCTGGTAGGCAACTTCGTTTACCTGATAGCGGGCAGTATCCAACAATACACGCGAGTGATCCAATTTATGATTTACCAAATACCCAAAAACAGTATTCCCATAAATTTCTTTAAAGCCCACTTTTAGTTGATATTCATTCAAGCCTGCAATCTTTGCTAACTCTTTTAAACTTGGCGGAGTTTCCATGTGCTTAAGAATGTACTCCTTAGCATGTTTTATTTTACGAACTGTTTCCTGATCATTCAAGAAAGGACAACTCTCGGTATCTGTTTTTTTTTCGGAAAAGTAAAGCCCGAGAAGTTCAAGCACTTTACCGTGATAGTATAATTTTTGAGTATTCGCGCTAAGCGAGATGGTGAACAATTGATTAAGCACTACATAGAGGTGCGAAGGTATTTCACGCTCGTCATAGAACTTGGTTCTAACATTTTCTGGTTTTAAGAATGGCAGTGCATCATGCGAAAAAAGTTTATGTAGACTTTCTAATGAAATTGAGAGTGATACAAATCGTGTGTTGGGCGCCAATTTTAGTTCAAAAGGCAGATCAGTATCAGGATTGTAAAAAAAGTAGTTGTGTTGCTTTTCAATTTGGCGACTATAATGCGGGCCAAAGGCAAAAATGGCTGAGCCTTCCAGACAGAAGTAAAAATGGATAATGTTTCGATTTACGGTATCCGGAATTGAAGTGGCATCTGTAGATAGATTTTCAGCAATTCGCAGATTCAATTCTTCGGTTTCGAAAAGTATGATAAAACTATTTTTTTGGGTATTATTTACAGGCTCTTCAATCGAATGGGAATTTTTCATAATATAAAAATGACAAAAATCAGCTTGTGTATTGATTCAATTTGAATGATTTAGCCCAAAAATACCAAAATTTTGCGTCTCGTTAATGAATTATCTGATTGAGTATTAATTGTACTTTTTAGGGTATTTATTATTTAGAACGAATCTAATATTTGCGCTGTGAAAATAGGTACCCCTTTAAACTTCGTTTGCACATGTGCACTACTTGCTGCAAGCATTGCCGGATTTAGCCAAATAGATTCAGATTCCTTGAAAACCAAAGAGTTGGAGGGCGTTATAGTTACTGCTACAAGAAACGAGCGCATGATGGGAAACCTGCCCATGCCTGTTTCACTGGTTTCAAAATCTACAATAAAAAGTATGGGGTCCGTTCGCCTTAATGATGTTCTTACTGAACAGACTGGTTTAGTTGTGGTGCCACAAGTTAATGCTCAGGGAAATGGAATTCAGCTGCAAGGCTTTAATCCTGATTATACATTAATCCTGATTGATGGCGAGCCAATAATAGGAAGATATACGGGTTCGCTTGAGTTAAGCAGGATTGCTGTTGGAAATATTAAACAGATAGAAATAGTTAAGGGGCCATCCTCAAGCCTTTACGGTTCTGATGCATTAGCGGGTGTCGTAAACATCATTACAGAAAAACCCAAAGGCAATAAAGCAACAGCATCTCTTCGATATGGCACAAACAATACGCTGGATGTTAATGGAGATGTTAGCTTAATTGCCAGAAAACTTGGAATATATGTTTTCGCCAATCGTTATCATACGGATGGGTATGATCTCTCTCCTCAGAATTATGGCAAAACGGTTTCACCCTTTACGAACTATACCCTTAACTCTCGAATAAGCTATAAGTTCAACACTAAAACAGACCTAAGCATAGCTGGAAGATTTTTTCATGAAGATCAGGTATTTCGTTTTGAAGTTGAATCGAATGGCGATGTTATCAGAACTGCGGGCATAGGAAATACAAGTGATTGGAATTTTAACCCTGTGCTTACTCATCGTTTCTCCAATCGATTTAAGATGGTTGGAAGATATTATAAAACATATTACAAGACAGAGACTAACCTAACGTTGCAATCGGATGGAAGTCAGTATTATCATGATGACTTTAAGCAATCATTTGCGCGACCCGAAGTAAATGCTGAATATTATTTTAATGATAGGAATATTTTAACTGTGGGCGGAGGGTATATAAAGGAGACCGTGCAGACTTCGCGATATGGTGATGAGGCAACAAGAAAGCAAAGTACCCAGTATGGATTCTTTCAACATGAATGGATGCCCCAAGACAGACTAACCGTAATTGCTGGCGGCCGCTATGACTACAATACAATTTACGGATCTCAATTTAGTCCTAAGCTTTCTTCTCGCTATGAAGTAAATAAAAACCTTACTCTTAAAGTGTCTGGTGGGGTTGGTTTCAAATCCCCGGATTTCAGACAATTATATTTCAACTTCAATAATTCGGCAGGAGGAGGATACAGTGTTTTAGGAACTGAGGTGGCGGTTTCACGCCTGAAAGAATTGGATGATGCGGGTCAGATTGATACCTATCTTTTTGATCCAGCTTTGTTGGGTAATCTTCAAGCTGAGCGTTCTGTTTCTATTAATGCGGGCGGTCATGCAACGCTTTTGTCATCGCTAACCATGGATGTAAATTTTTTTCACAATAGCATTAATAATTTGATTGAAACACAGGCTGTTGCCATTACTAAAAGCGGACAAAGCATTTATAGCTATCGAAATATTCAACGCGCCTATACACAGGGTATTGAGTCTAACTTTTCTTATCCGGTCGCAAAGCGTTTAAGTCTTTCTGTTGGTTATCAATTGCTCTATGCGAAAGATAAAGATGTTGCAAAGTCTGTAAGAGATGGCAATGTCTATGCCCGCGATCCGAATACATTGGTTACACGGAGATTAAAGTCAGGTGAATATTTTGGATTGTACAACCGATCTCGTCATACAGGAAATGTAAAACTATTTTATATCAATAATGAAAAAGGTCTGGAAGCAAGTCTGCGAATTATTTACCGCGGCAAATATGGAATTGGTGATATCCGTGGAAACATACAAGGTGAAGAGGTGCCATCATCCGATCGAAATAGTAATTCAATATTAGATACGTATGATAATTTCGTGCAGGGTTATTTTCTCACAAACATCTCCGTAGCTAAAATTTGGAAACCTGGAATTCGCACACAGGTTGGTATTGACAATCTTTTCAATCATACTGAGCCAATCTTTATTCCTAACCTTCCGGGTCGACTTTTATATGTAAGCTTAAGCTATTCAATTTCTCAAAAGAGTGTTCAACAATAAATTAAACTATATATCATGAATTCTATTAAGTCAATTTTAGTAAGTATTTTTTTACTAATCATCTCAGTAAGTTTTACAGGATGCAGAGAAGATGAGGAACCAATACCGGTTGTCTCAATAACAATTAGTGATTTGGCGGCTGATCCAGGTACTGGTTTTGATCCCAACACAGGTCAACCTTTAGGCTTAACAAAGAAATTTACGTTGTTTAGTTTTGAAACAGGTGCAATTGTAGCTAATGCTGACAGTGCTTCATCCAAATGGGACTTGGGATTTGAAGGATCTACCATTATTGTAAATAGTGCAACAAGTGGTCCTGGCACTGCCCAAGCACAAATCGTTACTGGAATCTTTGACGAGTTGACCGAAGCTCCTACAACAGGTTATCTTTCAGATAATGATGAGGCTCCGATTGCTTCAGCGCCTAATATGAATCTTGCAATACCTTCAGGCTCTGGAAAAGGCTGGTATACATACGATGGTGCAGCCATGGTTAATAAACCAACCGCAGGAAAAATAATTGTAGTGAAGTCTTCCAACGGACGTTTTGCAAAAATGGAGATCTTGAGTTATTACAAGGGTGCACCGGCTGCGCCAACATCAAATGATATTGCCAGATACTACACATTCAGGTATGTGTATCAACCAAATGATACGCGCAACTTTAATTAATTGAAATTTTAAAAATCCTTCCTGCTCCTTGCGGGAAGGATTTCTTTATCTTGCTAAAATGTTAAATCAGGTACGTAGGTTAAGAATAGTTGGGATTGCAGAAGGAATTTCATTTCTGGTATTACTTCTTATTGCTATGCCACTAAAATATTATTTTAATTACCCATTAGCTGTTAAGTGGGTAGGATGGGCGCATGGTGTATTATTTATTGCTTATGTAACAATTGTCTTTATGTCTATTCGACTAATGAAATGGAATTTGTTACAAGTAGGAATTAATTTGGCAGCCTCATTAATTCCATTAGGCACTTTTTTTCTTGATAAATCCTGGAGAAAGCGGGAGCAGGAATTGGTTAAGCAGAGTTAAATCTTATTTCAAATTGCTTTTACTAATCTAAAAGGTAAGAGAAGGATCTCTCGAATAAGTTTAAACACGGCCTCTACGGTAAAACCCAAGATGCGGAACGGGAGCAGCAGTAGCCAAATAATTGGAAATAGGAAGAACAATACTATTGCCAGTGGCCAGCAAATCACAAACAAAATACACAACAACACGATAGCAATAAAAGTCTTCATAGGATGTTTTATTGATTAGTTTTAAACTCTTTTTCAAATCGTTTGCCAATAAAATTAAATGCTTCTGAAGCGTTCAATCGTAGTTTGTCATTTGAGAAGTATCCGTTTTTGAACAGTCGGGCGATCAAATTTGTACAGGGGGCGATTACTTAAACTACTTAAGGGTATTCAAAATTGGAATCCCTAATTGAATTATAAACTCTAACCAACTAACACATGAAAAAATCCATTTTACTTTTAATTGCTTTGTCCGCTTCGGTTGCGGGGTGGAGCCAAACAACTCAGGGAAGCTTTACTTTTGGAGGAGGAGCTCGGTACACTACCAATAAAAACTCTTACGATACCAATTATAAGAATAACGAATTAAGCCTTCAGCCAAGTGTTGGGTATTTTGTTGCCGATAATCTGGTGGCTGGTGTTACGCTATCCTTTACCTCAAACAAAACCAGTTATGGCAACGGAGATAATACGACCAATCAGACTGTTGTAGGACCATTTGCCCGATATTACAAATTTACTTCTAACGATCGTTTTGCGTTTACAGGCGAGGTTGGATTTTTATTTGGCGGCAATAAGTATAAACCTGACATTGGAAATGATACAAAGGGCAGCTCTTTTAACTTTTATATTGCCCCTGGCTTTACTTATTACTTAAATGAAAAATGGGGGCTTGATTTACAACTTAGAGGAATTACCTATACGAAAAATGATCCTAACAAAGATGTTGATAACGATGACTCAAGTTCATTCAGTTTTGGGTTGCAATCATTTAGTCCGTCATTGGGCTTTAGGTATTACATGAGCAAGTAGCTATTTTCAAACGAAACAACAAGAGGAATCAATTTGATTCCTCTTGTTGTTTTAATTTCTGAAATGATTACTGAAGAAGTTCATTTATTATCAACACCAGTATAGGTAGTAAAACACCGGCACCGATCAGCCACTTGCCCCGACCTGAGATTCCTTTTTTTCCTTTAAGAATAAATAATCCCGTGACACTTATAATGATGAGCATGCCTGCAAAAATGTCAGAAACCCATTTCCATCCACGAATACTATTTCGATGGAGCAAGTTTGACTGATAGAAAACGGGACGCCTTATTATTTTTTCGTATTGACCACTGTTTGTGGTAAAGTCAATCAGCAGGGAAGCATTGTC
>Ga0154020_10008832_pt1 | contig 11665 bp, 8 predicted proteins | sample Klosneuvirus_201_FD_109709 | JGI IMG/M metagenome (GOLD analysis project Ga0154020, IMG submission 109709) | Active sludge microbial communities from wastewater, Klosterneuburg, Austria - Klosneuvirus_20160825_MG | ecosystem: Engineered > WWTP > Aerobic digester > Activated sludge | place... | reverse complement strand
GTTCCTCATGCGCATCTTCGCTCCCGACGGCCACATCGTCGTCGCCGGCCGCGATGACAAGGGTGAGTGGTGCATCCGCCTGGATGGCGGCATCGAGCGCGAGCACCCGCGCCAGGCCTGGCCCAACTTCGCTTCCATCAACGGCGAGGCCGTCTTCGCCGACTCGGTAGACAAGTTCCTGGAAGCCCTCGAATCCAGCTACAACCTCCACGCCGAAGGGCTGGTCGCGCTTCCCAACAAGCCCGACGTCAAGTGCCAGCACATCATCGCCGACCGCAAGCCCGGTCCCGCCCGTCGCCAGGCCCAGCGCGTCAAGCTCTGGATCGATCCCAAGACCAAAGAACTCCAGCGCCTCGAGATGTCCTGGCCCGGCGCCCGCCTTGACAGTGCCGACCTCGAACGTTTGGCCCAGCCTGATCAAGGACAGCCTGACCAGCGCCCCCGCGACCGCGGCCCGGACGACCTCGGCCCCGAAGGCCGGCCTCCCGATGGTCCCGGCCCCGATGGCGACCGCCCCCCCGAAGGCAATCGTCCTCCCGACGGCCGCCCCATGGATGACGGCCCGCCGCCGCGCGACGGTCAGCCTCCGCGCGAGGGCGACGGCCCGCGTCCGCTCGGCCCCCCGCGCGATGGCGAAGGCCCGCGCCCGCCGCGGCCCGAAGGACGTCCCGGCGGACCCGGTGGCCCGCCGTTCGGCCCGGGACTGGGTCGTCCCGGTGGCCCCCAGGGCCCGCGCAACGGCCCGGCCCGGCGCATGCCGCCCCTCTCACGCTTCATCCTCGAACGCGTCGATGCGCCTCAGTTCGCCAACGACTGGTTCACGCCCGAAGGACACAAGAGCGATCGCGCTGATCCCAGGTGATCACGAGCAGCCCGCCGCGTACGTGTTCAGGAAGCACTGGAAATCGTTCGCCGTCAGCGTCGGTGATGATGTGGACCCATCGCAGTTGGCGCCCGAGTCGCCCGCGGCGAACTGGTTCAGGAAGCACTGAAAGTCGTTGGCGGTGAGCACGGGCGCCGCCGTCGATTGGTCGCAGTTGGCGTAACAACCGCCGCCGCCTCCCGTCGTGTAGGTGAGTGACCCAACCATCGCACGCGACACAAAGTAACTGCCCGTAGTTGTGAACGGTGCGCTGCGGCCCTCCCCGGTGGTCAGCTTGAGGTTGGCATCCTGGTAAACCGAAAGCGGAGGTGCCCCGGTGCCGAAGTAGCGGGGGCCCGCGGTGGTGAACTTCAGGGCCACACCAGTGATGACGCCCGGCGTCACCGTAATGTCGGGGATGTCGATGTCCAGCGAAACCCCGCCGGCCACAGCGCCCTGCGTGGCCGGAGCGACTCCCAGCGACGTCCACCCAACAGTCGAACTGCCTGGGCCCGCCGTCACCGGGCCGCCCAGCGCCGTGCCGGTGCGGACGAACACCTCGACGGAGAACACCGAACTCGCCGCGCCGGTGTTGGCCGTGGTCAGCGAAGTGACGGTTACGGGATTCACGAGCGCTTCGAGGTCTAAGTACATCGCCCAGCCTGGGCTCCCGCCGTTGTTGGCGGGACCGGGGTTCGCGGCCAGGACATCGGCCATCGAGGCGCCGGCGCAGGACGTCAAAGCAGCCACCGAGGCGAACAGGGTCTTCATGGACTACTCCTCTGACTGTGGCCTCACGACGGTCCGTCCGCGGCCGCACGAGCGACCGCGAAATGACCGCCATGCGGTCCATTTAAGGTAAGTAGTTTGACGCGGGTGTCAACGAGAATTCCATGAGGACCCGGCGGGGTCACGAGCGCCACAAGCAAATTCTTGGGCCTAAAGGCACCCCGCCGCGTACGAGTTCAAAAAGCACTGGAAGTCGTTGGCCGTTAACACAGGCGTTGCGGTGGACCCGTCACAGTTGGCCAGCACGCTCCCGGACGCGTACGAGTTCAGGAAGCACTGGAAGTCGTTCGCGGTCAACGCCGGGCTCGCCGTCGAGCAGTCACAGTTCGCATAGCACACCGTGATCGTCGCAACATCGCTGTTCACCGACCCGCACGTGTTGGAAACGATGCACCGCAGCGCAACCGCCGCGGCATGACCACCAAGCACGATATCGGAGATGCGCAGCGTGTCCGTGCTCCCGCCGACGACACCGAACCCCAGGCCCGATGCCGGCTCACTGAAACTCGATCCCGTGAGGTCCACGAATGTTCCTCCCCCCGCGGGCGACTCGACCTGCCACTGGAACGTACTGGACCCAGCCGCGGCCACAAACAGTGGCACCGGGGCTGCCGCGCAGCCGGACGCACTCACCGGTTGTGTGGTCAAGCTCGGCCCGGGTGAAGACCAGCGAGCCAGGCACGGAGACGGCAAGCCCTCGACCGTCGTGAACCCGCCACCCGCGAACACATCTCCGTTGGGCATGCGCGCAAACGTGAACACATAGTTGTCCATTCCCGCGCCCATGGCGGACCATGCCGAGCCATCCCAGAACGCGACTTTGCTGGCCAGCACCGTTCCCGCGGAAACAAAGTGACCGCCCGCGATGAGTTGCCCGTTGGGCAGCGGCAGGAAACCTAGTGGCTGCGCATTGGTCCCGTTGCCCATCGGCAGCCAGTTGGTCCCGTTCCAGTGTGCGATCCGGCTCGCGGGGCCGACGTCGGCAAAGGTGAAGATACCGCCCGCCACCACGGTGTCATCGGACATGGTGCCCAGTGAAAGCACCGCCGCGTTCATCCCCGCACCCATGTTGTGCCAGGCGCCGTCGCCGCCCCAACGCGCTACAGAGCGTCGATTCGCCACGCCGCCCGCCGAAGTGAAGTTCCCGCCGACGATCATGTCGCCGTTGCTCAGCGGCGACAACGCGTAGACAATGTTGCCCACGCCGTTCGCCGTGCCTGTCCCCACCGTTGCCCACGCCGTCCCGTTCCAGCGCGCGATGCGGTTCGCGGCCACTCCGCCCGCCGTGGTGAACATCCCCCCGGCGTAAAGCTCGCCCGTCGTCGGGCTCACCGCCAGCGCCCAGACCACATTGTTGAATCCCGTTCCCAGCGTGCTCCACGTGTGTCCGTCGTACACGGCGACGTTGGATACCGGCAATCCGCCCGCGCCCGAGATCGACCCCGCAACCACCAGCCTCCCGTCGGGCAGCACGGCCGCGGCATCTACTTCCCCTGTGATGCCCGCACCCAGCGGCGCATACGTCACCCCGTCCCAGGTCGCGATGCTGCTCGCCGGCACGCCCCCCGCGGAATCAAAGAGCCCGCCCAGCACCAGCACCTGCGTCTTGGGCCCGTTCCCATCCGGGTCCCAGGCCACGACCGCGCTCACGCTGTAAGCAGTCGCACCGGAGACACCCGCGGTCGGGTACCACTGTGGATTGCATTGCGCCCGGGCCGTGCCCGCGGAAGCGAGCAAGAGCAAACCGGCCGCGGAAACCGCGCTGCCAGACGCACGGAACAAGGTCGAGGCGACTTGGGAAGAGGTGAGTTTCATTGGCGATCTCCCTGGGCCCGAAAGGCCATGGTGAACCAGTGAGAAGACAAAACACCCCGGCTCACGGGCAGCCGGCGGCGAACGTGTTCAGAAAGCACTGGAAGTCGTTGGCGGTCAGAATCGGCGTCGCGGTTGATCCGTCGCAGTTCGCGTACGGCGCGCCCGCGGCGAACTCGTTGAGAAAGCACTGAAAGTCATTGGCCGAGAGGACCGGCACCGCGGCGGACCCGTCGCAGTTGGCGTAGCACGGACTCGGGACCACGCTCGCCCACGTCGTGCCGACGCGCAGTTCATCGGTGGTGAAGTCGCCATCGTTGAACAGCTCGAGCGTGGAGGGAAACGCGGCCGCTCCGCCCACGGTGTACTGAGCGTCGGGGAACCCCGGCTGAGGCTGGCCAATCGTGTGGTTGATGTACATTCGGTACACCGTCTGATTCCCGGTGACCTCCATGTCCATGACGATCAGGGCGACCTGCCCCTGCACGACAGGTGCGTTGGAATAGACGTACGTATAACGCCCGATGTGGAAGCCGTAGTTGCTGCCATCCGGCGCGCCGCACACGATCCAGTTGGGATACCCGCCCCAACGGATGCCAGCTCCCAGAGTCGTGTACTGCGTGCCCGGGCGGATCAGGAAAGACATGTACAGGTGACTGCTCCCGATGATCGGAGCAAATGAGCGGTAGTAGTTGGCGGTGTCGGGATAGAAAGTCTGCGGGTCAGTCTGGGCTGCGCCCGCCACCGTCGCCAGCCCCGGGAATGTCAGGCCCGGAGAGGCGATCGAAGTCACCAGCATGGTCACGCTGCCATCCCAAGGGGTGGTCCAGCCGAAGCCCCCCGCCGAGCCCGCCAGGTCCGGACGAGGTCCGTTGTTAAATCCGTCGTACGCGATGAGCTGGGCCCGGGCACCGGAGGCAAGCCCTGCGACCGCGATGGCGCAGGACAATGTCAGACGATTCATGGTCTTTCCTTTCGCAAAGCGGTCAGGAGCACCCGGCCGCGAACCGGTTCAGGAAGCACTGGAAGTCGTTTGCCGTGAGTATCGGCGTCGAAGTAGAGCCGTCGCAGTTCGCAGCGACATCGCCCGCGGCGAACTTGTTGAGGAAACACTGGAAGTCATTGGCCGTCAGGATCGGCGGTGTGGAACTTGCATCGCAGTTGACGTAACACGGAGCCGTGGGAGTCCCGAGCACCATGGCCCGGCTTTCGCCCAGGGAATGAAAGATCGGCCCGCTGCCGCGGATGAACTGGTAAGTGTGGACGCCCGTGGCCGTGCTTTGCGACCAGTTCCAGGTGAAGTACGCCTGGTGAGTCAAGCCGATCACCGAGAGGAACCAGCGCGGGTTCACCGCATCGTTGGCGGGCACGTTGATCGGAGTGGCCAGATCGAGCGTGTAGTGATTGATGCCCCCGGGCCCGGCGGTCGTCACGAAGTTGGTTGTCGTGAATCGGGTCAGCGGCTGGACCGTGTGGTCTCCGCCGTAGTAGAACACGCCGTAAGGCTGATAGGCGATCGTGCCGGGGTCCTGCTTCCAGATCTCAATACGGAATCCAAGCTCGCAAGCGCCCGCTCCCCACCACTCGATGTGATTGATGGCGGTAGGGGCGGTGAAGGTGAAGTCGGCCCAGCAAACCGCATCGCCATCCAGATCGTTGCCGTTGGGACCCGGGTCCTGCCAAAGTTGAGACCAGCGGGAAACACCGCCGCCGCTCACGGGCTGCTGGTTCACGATCACGGTCGCCGATGCGATGCACGGGACCGCCAGAAGTGCCACATATGTGCTGGAAACCCTCATGTATTCCCCTTTCGATGAGTCGATGGATTGGATAGCGGACAAACATGTCTGCAATCGGTGTGCCGCGCAGAAAGGGCATGGAAGGGGACTGCTCAAACCAGCAGAATGCAGGAATTTGACGCGCTGGCCAAAGGTTCCGCCGGAACGGCAGGCGGGCTAGCTGCAGCCCGCGGCGAACGCGTTCAAAAAGCACTGAAAGTCGTTGGCGGTGAGGGTCGGTGTCGTTGTGGAACCGTCGCAGTTGGCGTAGCTGTTGCTTGATGCAAACGAGTTCAGGAAACACTGAAAGTCGTTGGCGGTGAGGGTAGGAGTTGTTGTTGAACCGTCGCAGTTGGCATAGCAGGGCACGGGGGGAACCGTGACAGCGCCTTCGATGGTGACGACGAAGTTGGCGACTCCGGTGATGGGGTCCGGTCCAAAGGCAAAGAGGCTCCAGGCGGTGCCGTTATAGAAAGAAGCGTTGTTGGTGTAGAAGCCCACGGCCTGTCCGGTGGAGCGGGAGCACTGGAAGCCGAGCTGGCCGTTGCTCTGGTAGTTGGCGAGCTTCACGCTCCAGCCGACGTTGTTGAATCCGCCGGTGGTTTGAGTATTGGGCAGCGGAACAGTGAGGTTGAAGTACGCGAGGCCGCCGGTCAAAGACGCGTCGGGGAGCTGGACGCTTTGAACAGTGGTTGTATACAGCGCCGTTCCGGGACCGAAAACCTGCCCGGAGGGGTCACCGTCGTTCAATGTAAAGATGATGTCAGTTGTACCCGCGGCCGTCGAGTTAGCCACCGCCAGCCCGAGCGTGATGGAGGTCAGCGTGTAGGTGGCCGTGCCGTTGCCGGAGAGCCAGCCGCCGTCGCCGTACTTGATGGTCGGGGACGAGGAAGAGCTGAAAGGTGAGAAGTAACCGTTGTTGTTGGTGTTCTGGAAAACAACGTCGGCGTGGCCCGCGACCGGAATGGCGCAGACGGCGACAAGAGTGCGAACAAAGACTCTCATTTGGGGCTCCGTGGCGTGAAAAAGCGTAGGCACTTATGTGCAGCCCGAGGCGAAGGCATTGAGGAAACACTGGAAGTCGTTTGCGGTGAGGGTGGGTGTAAACGGGGAACCGTCGCAGTTGGCGTAGGCGTCGCCGGCCGCGTACTTGTTGAGGAAACACTGAAAGTCGTTGGCCGTGAGGACCGGATTCGACGTGGAGCCGTCGCAGTTGGCGTAACACATCTTCCAAAGCACAGCTTCGCGACGGTTGGTCGCCAGGTTGAAACCGTGACCGACGACCAGGTAGTTGGCGCCCGAACGAGTGATCTGCTCGGCTCGCGTGGCGACCCAAGAACCGGGAAGATAGATCGAGAGATCTTCCCAGGAGGCCGCGGTGTTCCGCCAGAGGCTCGCGGAGCTCTGGCCGCCGGCGAGGCGCACGTATCCGACCTGGATGCCGTCGATAATTCCCAGAGCCTGTGACTCGGTCGAGCCGGCGGGATTGAGGTCCACGAACGCCAAGCCTTGCCAAAGGCAGGCGTGTGAGGCGTGGCCGCCGACGCCCGCGGCGTACCCGACGACCTGACCAAACTGGACCGCGCGCGCCTCAGAACCGGTGGCGCCGACCCCGGTCGGATGAAGGTCAAGGAAGCTGGCGGCCGTGCCGTTCCATGAGCACGCGTGGAGCACATTGGAAACGGTGGCGCTGCCGACCTGAGCGCCGTTGATTGCAAAGGCGGTGGAACTGGCCGCGACGGCGGGATGCAGGTCAATCCAGGAACCCGCGGTTCCACTCCAGAAAGCGGCGTGGTCGAACAGGCCGACGCGGGCGACGCCAACCTGCTGCACGGAGTTGGTGCCCAGGGCCTGAGACCGGAACGTTCCGGCGGGGCTCAGGTCGATCCATGAACCGGCACTGCCGGTCCAGAGGCTGGCGCGGAGTTGGTTATTGACGAACGCGTCGCCGACCTGCTGGCCGAGGGCAGCGCTGTAGGCGTGCGAATCGGTTGCGCCGGCGGGGTGGAGGGTGGCGTAGGAAGAGGCGGTTCCGAGCCAAAGCGCGGCGGTGTCGGCAGCGCCGGAGAGGAAGCCGACCTGTTGGGTGTTGGAGACACCCAGGGCGCTGGATTGGGTGGCGCCGGTGGGGTGGAGGATGGAGACGGTCCACTGGGCGCAGGCGATGGGGGTGATGGAGAGCAGGGCGAGGGCCGCGATGAAGCGCGGGGATGCGATTAGAGATGTTGCCATGGCTGGTCATCCTGAAGGGGTGATTTGAAGACCGATGGCGTGAGTTTACTCGAAGGTTGGAGAGACGCAATACTGAAGAAGGATGGTCGGGGCGGGTGCTTATGGGCAGCCTGCTGCGAAGAAGTTGAGGAAGCACTGAAAGTCGTTGGCGTTGAGGGTGGGGGGGTTGGTGGAGTGGTCGCAGTTGGCGTAGGGGTCTTGCGCGGCGAACTTGTTGAGGAAGCATTGGAAGTCGTTGGCGGTGAGGACCGGAATCGCGGTCGAGTTGTCGCAGTTGGCGTAGCAAACGGACGTGACCGTAATTCGGGCCGGCATCGTGGCGACCGATGCGCAGGCATGAGTCATGACCAGGTCGTAGGTGCCGGCATCGGAGAGTTGAACGCCGGAGATTGTCAACACGACGGGGTTTCCGCCGGAGGCAGTCCCGCTGGCGCCGGCAACCGTGCCACCTCCGGGCGATGCCCCGCCCGGGCCGTTCGAAAGCAACGTGCCCTTGCGGCGCCACTGATAGGCGAGATCGGAATATCCGGCAGCCGGGACCGCGGTGAGAATCACCGTGTCACCGGCCGCGGCCGTTTGCGGCTGCGGCTGCTGCGCGAACCACGCCGCGCCGGAGTCGGTCCAACGCGCGAAGTTGACGGAGGGGAGTCCGCCGGCGACATCGAAGAATCCGCCGGGGATCAGCTCGCCATTGAAGACGGTGAGGACATCGACCTGGCCGGCGCCGAAGGCGGCATTGGCGATGCCGGTAGTCAGCGGCGTCCACACCAGTCCATCCCAGCGCGCGATGCGGGTAGCGTTGGTGCCCCCGGCTGTCGAGAAGAACCCACCGACCACTAGGTCGTCTCCGTAAACCGCGAGGGAGCGAACGGCGTTGTTGACTCCCGAACCCAGGGGGCTCCAAGTAGCGCCGTCCCATCGCGCGACAGCGTCGCCGACGAGAGAGCCGCCGGCAATGAGTTGTCCGTTGTACTCGGTGATGGCGTCCACCGTTCCGGGCCGCCCGGCGCCCAGGGCGTGCCAATCCGCGCCATCCCACCGGGCGATCCGGCTGGCGGGCGTGGTGCCGGCGATATCGAAGAAGCCGCCGACGATCAGGTCTCCGTTGAAGGATCCGAACGAGAGCACCATCGGGAAGAACACGCCGGAAACTCCTCCGCCGACGTCGTGCCATTGGGATCCATCCCAGCGCGCGATCTTGTTCACGCTGACGCCGCCCGCGACGGTCATCTCTCCGCCCACGAAAAGGTCACCGCCGTGCACCCACATCGTGCGGACGCCCGAATCGACATCTCCGCCCAGCACATGCCAGGAAGCGCTGTCCCATCGCACGATCGACGGGAACGTGGTGCCGTTCCCGAATCCGCCCGCGATCAACTCGCCGTTGTACACGGCCAGCGCCTGGGGGTGCTGGACAGGGCAGCGGCCAATGGCCGTCCAGGTCACGCCGTTCCACGCCGCCACGGGGATCGGCGACTGTCCGGGCACGGGGAAGCTGGCGGAGGCAACGAGCACCGGCGCCGACGGGCCCGCGCCATCAGGATCCCAAAGGGTCATGGCCTTGACGTTGCCGTTGATGGCTGAAGTCGCATAACCCTGTCCCGGGAGCCACTGGGGACATTGGGCCAGGGCGGACCCGCAGGACAGAAGAACGCACGCCAGTTTGCGGCTCGCTATCGATTCGAGCATGTTCATCTCCGGGTGGGAGCCCACCAGATGAAGCCATGTCCCGCCGGGGTGATGCCCTTGCACAAATCCGGCGCGGCCTAGGGGCATCCGGAGGCGAAGGCGTTGAGGAAGCACTGGAAGTCGTTGGCGTTGAGGGTGGGGGGGTTGGTGGAGTGGTCGCAGTTGGCGGAGGGGTCTTGTGTGGCGAACTTGTTGAGGAAGCATTGGAAGTCGTTGCTGGTGAGCGTGGGGGAAGAGGTTGAGTTATCGCAGTTGGGGTAGCACGGGACGGGCTGGTTCAGATTGATCGTGAGGAAGTCGCCGACCTCAGCGAGGGGTCCGAAGTCTGCCATACCGGCGGCGAATACTCGGCCTTCGGGTGTCACGGCGACGCGTCGGATGATGTCGACGAAGTTCAGGGCGCCGGCGAAGGTGTAGGTCCAGTCGATGGTGGGGCCGGCGTGGTACTTGAGGATCAGGGCATCCAACGGGTCGGCGCCTTGGGGGTCGAATCGGGCGGCGACGTAGACGGCGCCGGAGGCGTCGAGGGTGAGGTGGTCGGCGGCCGCGGGGCCGCCGGGGTCGTGGCGGTCGAGCCAGCGGATCTGGCCATCGGGGTCGTAGGCGATGGTGGTGGCGAGGTTGTAGTCGGGGCCGAAGGTTTGGCCGGCGATGTAGATGTTGCGGGCGTCGTCGATGGCGAGGCCGTATGCGGAGTCGGCACCGGTTGTGGATGGGCCGTGGAAGCGCCGGGACCAGCGCAGGTCGCCGGCTGGGGAGTACTTGAGGACCAGGAGGTCGGCGAACGTGAACGAACCGGAGGAGCCGGCGAGGATGATGTCGCCGGAGCTGTCGATGGCGAGGGTTTCGGGTGTCTCGATGGGGGCGCCTGGGGTGGAGAAGGTTCTGGACCAGATGAGGGTGCCGGCCGAGTTGTACTTGAGGGCCACGGCATCCCAATCGCCGACGGTGGAGATGCGGCCGCAGACGTAGACATCGCCGGCGGCGTTGACGCGCAGGTCGCGGGCCTGGTCGATTTGATGGGCGGGGCCGTCGAATGCTCGGACCCAGACGGGCTGGCCCTGCGGGCTGTACTTGATGGTGACGATGTCGGTCTGGGTTGTGGTGCCCCGGGAAGTTCCGGTGATGTAGACGAATCCGGCATCATCCACGGACAGGCCTACGGCGCGGTCTTCTTCGTTTCCGGTGCCGTTGTGTCTGGCGGCCCAGAGCTGGTTGCCGCTGGTGTCGTACTTGATGGTGATGAAGTCGTAGCCGGTGCCGGAGCCGATCGAGTATCCGGCGATGTAGACGGCGTCATTCTTGACCACGATCCTGTTGGCGCTGTCATCCCGGTGGCCGGGGCCGTCGAACGTGCGGACCCAGAGTTGCTGGCCGGAGCTGTCGTACTTGATGGTGGCGATGTCGGAAAGGAACGTGCCGCTGACGCCGGTGACGTAGACGTTGCCTTGAGGGTCAAGGGCCAGGTCTGAAGCGCTGTCGCTATCGCCGGCGGGGCCGCTATAGCGCTGGATCCATGCGGGGGAGATTTGGGCCGCGGCCGGAGAGGCGAGGGCGGCGAGGAGGAGGAGGGTGGTTGTGCGGAGAGGACGGTGCTCGGTCAAGGTGTATCTCCAGATGGGGGACCCGCTAGCTGGAAAACACCGTTTGGGGAGGGAGGGGATCAGGGAGGTGGGGAATTGTTGTGGAGCGGGGATGGTGCCGGATGCGGCTATGGGCAGCCGGTGGCGAAGGCATTGAGGAAGCATTGGAAGTCGTTGGCGTTGAGGGTGGGGGGAGATGTGGAATGATCGCAGTTGGCGTACGAGTCGGCCGCGGCGAATTTGTTGAGGAAGCACTGGAAGTCGTTGGCGGTGAGGAGGGGTGGGGAGGTAGAAGAGTCGCAGTTGGGATAGCAGGCGTGGGGCTTGGTCCACAGGAGTGCTTCGCTGCGACCTGTGGTGTTGTTTTCGCCGTACCCCACGACGTAGATCTTGGTGGCGTCGCTCCAGATTCCGGTTGCTTCGGAAGCGTTCCACGAGCCGGTCAATACGGTGTGGAGATCTTCCCATGAGGCGGCAGTGCCGGTCCAGACGCTGGCGTGTGAGAAAGGTCCGACTTGCACGGTGCCGGCTTGTTTGTCGCCGTAGATCGCGTTGACATAGGAGGCAGTGGAGGTGGCGGGGTGCAAGTCGATTCGGGAAGCGGCGGTGCCGTTCCACAGGCTGGCGCGCAGGGTGCCCATGTCTATGTATCCGGCCTGGTGTCCCTGGTGAATGGCGAAGGCTTTGGATTCGGCCGCGCCGGCGGGGTGTAGGTCGGTCCATGAGGATGCGGAGCCGGTCCAGAATCCTGCGTGGTAGTGGCCGGCGAAGGCCGCGATTCCTACTTGCTGGCCGTTGTGCACTCCGTAGGCTTCGGATAGCGAAGACCCGGTGGGGTGAAGGTCGACGCGAGAGCCCGGCGATCCTGTCCAGGCGCTGGCGCGGAAAACAGAACCGATCTGGGCGAACCCGACTTGCTG
>Ga0154020_10008831_pt1 | contig 11666 bp, 7 predicted proteins | sample Klosneuvirus_201_FD_109709 | JGI IMG/M metagenome (GOLD analysis project Ga0154020, IMG submission 109709) | Active sludge microbial communities from wastewater, Klosterneuburg, Austria - Klosneuvirus_20160825_MG | ecosystem: Engineered > WWTP > Aerobic digester > Activated sludge | place... | reverse complement strand
GGGCCGCGGGGTTGACTCCCGACAAGGTGGAGGATGTCGTCAAAGTTCTGCTGGCCGAAGCGGGCGGCGGCTCGGCCGTGGTTGGCGCTGGTCCGAGCGAGTTTGGCCCGGAGTTCTATCTGGGTGGAGCCACGCGTCCCAAGAGCCTGCGGGACATGGAAGGAAAGCAGGCACCTGGGCTGCGGGCGGAGTCGTGGATTGGCACGGAGCCCGTGGAGGGCGGCAAGTCTCTTAGTGGCAGCGTGACAGTGTTGACGTTTGTGTCACCATCGCTGGCCGTCTCGATGCAGGAGTTTGAGAAACTCGCGCCCCTGGAGAAGGAGTTTGGCACGCAGGGAGTTTCGTTCCTGGGGGTGTGCGACAACCGCGCGACGGATGCCTGGACGAAGATGCAGGCGCATGCCAAGGCAAAGAAGCTCAATCTTGCGATCATGCAGGACAGTGTGGTGACCAAGTCGGAGCCGGGCGCATCGACCCCTGCGACACGCACCAATGCGACATCGGCCGCCTACGGAGTTGAGTACTTCCCGGCTATCGTGGTCATCGATCGGGCGGGCAAGGTCCGTGCCGCGGGTGTGCGGGCCGACAAGCTCAAGGCGGTGGTCGAGAAGCTGCTCGGGGAGACCGAGGGTGCGGGCGAAGTGAAGAACAACTGAGACGCGGGTGGCCGCGCGTGAAAGGTGAGGACGTGACGACCGCAGCATCAAGCAGTGGGGGCGCCAACGGGGCGGCCGTTGAAGTCAAGGCGAAGCCGTCGTGGACACCGGGCAAGTGCGCGTTTGCGGATACGGTCCGCACGCAGGTTGCACAGACGGTGGTGGGACAAGAGGTTGTGGTGGAGCGGTTGTTGATCGCGCTGCTGACCGGCGGGCACCTGCTGTTGGAGGGTGTGCCGGGTATCGCCAAGACGCTGATGGTGCAGGCGGTGGCCAAGGCGATCGACCTGCAGTTTCACCGCGTGCAGTTCACGATTGACTTGCTGCCGTCGGACATTGTGGGGGCGGAAATTCTGGAGCAACGCACCAGCGAGTTCCGGATCCACAAGGGGCCGATCTTTACCAACCTGCTGCTCGCCGACGAAATCAACCGTGCGTCGCCCAAGGTGCAGTCGGCGTTGCTGGAGGCGATGCAGGAGCGTCGAGTGTCGATCGGAGACACCACGCACGATCTGCCAGCCCCGTTCCTGGTGATTGCGACTCAGAACCCGATTGAGCAGGCGGGCACGTTCGAGCTTCCTGAGGCGCAGCTGGATCGCTTCATGCTTCGCCATCGGCTCACGTATCCCACGCCAACTCAAGAGGCCGAGGTCGTTCGCCGCAGCCTGAATCTGCGTTTGAAACGCCAGGGTGATGGAGCGGTTCCCATGTCCGCGTTTGATGCCATCGATGGCACGCAGCGGATGAGCATCAGGCAGCTTTCCGAAGCGATGGCGGCGGTGCAGGCAGTCCACGTGAGCGAGGTCTTCATCCGCGATTGCGTGGAACTGGTCAACCTCACACGCAAGCACGAGCACCTTGAGCTGGGGTGCAGCCCGCGTGCGGCGTTGGCGCTGGTTCACGCATCGCGGGCTCGAGCCCACATTCACGGACGCGAGTACGTCATCCCGGAGGATCTGTTTGCGCTGGCTGAGGATGTCGTCCTTCACCGCGTCCGCCTTACGTACGAAGCCCTGGCCGAGGGGCACAACGCCGCGGAAGTGCTCGGGTCGATCCTCAAGTCGCTCACCTGATCCGCCCCACCCCTCGGGCGCGCACCAAGCAACATGCCGACCACCGCACCACAAACCGGTCTCCGCAAGAAGCCCGACGAGCTCGCCCGCGGCGACTTTGAGCTAGTGGTGCGTCGCCTTGCTGAGGAGCTTGCCTTCGGGGCCGACAACTCGCTCTTTATCGGCGGCGGCCTCGAATACTCCGGCTCGCGCCCTTATGAGCCCGGCGACTCGGTCCGCATGCTCAACTGGCGTCTGACGGCCCGCACCGGCAAGCCGTTCGTCAAGCAGTATGAGGCCCTGAAGCGCACGTGCATTTATGTGGTTGTCGATACCTCCGGGTCCATGTCCGTCAGCTCGACTGAGCTGAGCAAACACGACCTGGCGGTCTGGATCGCCTCGGCGGTCGGCATGATCGGCCAGCGTCGGATGAGCCCCGTGGCGATCGTCGGTGGCGGTGATCGAGAGACCCGAGTGGAGCCGAGCCTGGCCCGCAATGATCTCTGGCGGGTGATCGAGCCGCTCCGCACGGGTGAGTTCGGCGAGGCCACGCGCCTGGGTGAGCGTTTGCGGGCTCTGGTCGCCCGGGTGGAACGTTCGAGTGTCATTGTTGTCATCAGCGACATGCACGACCCCGCCGCGCTGCCTGCGTTGCGTCGCGCCGCCCAGGGGCACGACTGCATCGCCATTCATCTGCAGGACCCTGCGGAGGAGGGGAGCCTCCGTGCGGGATTTGTGCGTGCGCGGGAAGCGGAGTCCGGGGCTCATTCTCTGATCCACTCGGGCACGCGCTGGACCGCCGCCGACACCCTCAAGTCTGAACTCATTCGATCCGGTGTTGATTATCTTCGGCTGCGCACAGACCGTCCGTTTGTTCCGCCCCTTCGCCACTTTCTTTCCAATCGTGGCGGCTTTACCAGGGGCCGCGGATGAACTCGATCGCGCTTGTCATTGCAATCGTGGCGAGCCTGGCACAGACTCCGGCCGAGCCCATCAAGGCCGTGCGAGGGCTTGCCGGCCGGGTGCAGGTTGAGTACGCGGCCCGTCTTCGCGCCCGCGCCGATCAGACTCCCAGTTCGCCAATCCTGATCCGTGTTTCTCCGGGCCAGGCGGGCGGGCGCCAACTTGTTGAGTTCATCGGTGCGGTCGCCGGTGACTTTGACCTTCGTGCCCACCTTGAGCGGGAGGATGGCCAGCCGATCACCGACCTGGCTCCCATTCCCATTACGATTGTTTCACGGCTTCCGGCGAATCATGGGGTTGATCTCTACGCGACCACCGGCTCGTGGATGAACTGGCGGGCCCACTACCGGGAGCTCATGTGGTGTGCGGTCGGGCTCTGGGTCGCGTTTCCCGTTGCTGTGATAGTGGTTCGAATCATCCGACGCCCGCGTGCGGAAGCGGCGCCCGCGTCCGTGTTGCCGCCTCCGTCTGTGGCCGAGCAGCTTCGCCGTGCGCTTGAGGTCGCCCGTGAGCGACCGCTCACCGTTGAGGAATCGGGACGTCTGGAGCTCCTCCTGCTGCACTACCTCGGCGGCGAGCGAGTTGGTGAGGGTGAGGATCTGGCCTCGGTGCTTCGCGAGGTCCGCGACAGTGAGTCCACACGCCCGCTGGTGTTGGCGATTGAACGATGGCTCCACTCCCGGGGCGGCGGTGAGTCTGCACGAGAGCACGCCGCGGCCGCCCTTGAAGAGCTGCGCCGGACGCGCCTCGCAGAGCCGACGGGGGTGACCGCATGACCTTCCTGCACCCGTGGGTGTTGCTGCTGTTGGCGGTGCCGGTTCTGCTGTTCTGGTCGGTGCTCGGCCGTTCGGCTGGCGTGGTGTTGCCGCTAGATCACCAGCGACACGCCATCGCGCGCAATCGCGGGCTGCGATGGGTCCTTGCAGCATTTGAGGTCGTGCCGCTCCTGCTGCTCGCTGTAGCGCTGGTGATGATGGCCGGTCCGCAGATCATGAAGAAGCCCCGGGCCGAGCGGCTCCTCACGAACATCCAGATCTGCCTGGATGTTTCGGGCAGCATGTCAGGCTCGCGATACCGTATGGCCTCCAAGGCGATCATCGACTTCACCAACGCCCGCGAAGGGGACGCTCTGGGCCTGACAATGTTTGGGTCCCATCAAATCCGCTGGATCCCCCTTACACGCGATCTGGCGGCCATTCGCAACGCGATGCCCTTTGCAGACCCGGAACACCAGCCGATCCATATGAGCGGTACTTCCATCGCCGCGGCGTTGCGATTCTGCAAGTCCAATATGGAGGCGGAGGCGCTCGAAGGAGACCGGCTGATCCTCATGGTGTCTGACGGGTTCAGCTCTGATCTTGACGGTGGAGAGAACGAGAAAGTCGCGGAAGAGCTCAAGTCTGCCGGCATCATTCTCTATCACATCCACGTCGCCGAGGATGCCATTCCGTCTGAGGTTGTCGATATGGCGAGTGCCACCGGCGGGGGCGCCTTTGCCGCCACCGATGCCGACAGCATCAAGCAGGTGTTTCGCCACATCGACAGGATGAAGCCCGCCAAGTTCGCGGCGACGGGCACGATTCCGATGGACCACTTCCGACCGTTTGCGATTGCGGCGATCGCGCTCGTAGGGGTGCATCTCGTCGGGCTTCTGGGAGCGAGGTACACCCCGTGGTGACTCCCTGGCTCATCGCGTTGACGGTCGCCGTGATCGCCGGCGCGGGGGAGTGGCTGCATCGTCGTCGCATCTCGCGGGTCGCCCGCTTGGCGTTTGGTCCGTCCGGCAAGCCCTCGCAGTGGGCCGCCGCAGCCCCGTTCATTCGGGTGATTGGCATCGCCGCTGCGGCGTGGGGGGCGTCGGTGCTGATTGCATACGACCCCGTCGGCGGCGACCAGACCCCTGCGCCCCGGGCATCCAAGCAACTGCTGATCGCTTTGGATGTTTCTCCCAGCATGCTGCTCAAGGATGCCGGACCGGATTCGGAGAAGGTGACCCGCAGCCAGTGGGCGGGCAAGGTTGTGCAGGGAGTCCTCGATCGCCTGGATATGAAGCAGACCCGCATCACGCTGGTTGCTTTCTATACAAAGGCGATGACGGTGTTGACGGACACCACGGACAAAAATGTCATCTCGAACATGTTTGATGGGCTCCAGCTGCACGTGGCCTTTGATCCGGGGCCGACCGATCTGGCATCCGGCGTGAACGCCGCGCTCCAGGTGGCGCGGCCATGGGCCCGGCGTTCAACAACGCTCATTGTGATCAGCGATGGGGATGCAAAGTCAGAACTGGGCCAAGTCACGCTGCCGCCTGCCATCGCCGACACGATCGTGATTGGAGTGGGCGATCCGAGCAAGGCCACAATCATCTCCGGGCACAGTTCAAAGCAGGAGACTCTGTCGCTCAAGGCCCTCGCGGCCCGCCTCGGGGGCGTGTATCACGAGGGTAACCGGCTCCACCTGCCCAAAGAGGTTCTAGCGAATCTTGCAATGATCAGTCCGAATGCGGGCGGGGAGATCGGAATGCGCGATGCCGCGCTGATCGCTCTGGGTGCCGGGTGCGCCCTCACCGCGTTGATCGGGCCAGCCCTGATGCTTCTGGGTCTCAAGCGCGGCCATGCCCGTGAGCGTCGGTCACGTTTGCCGCGCTCCTTTCCGGCAGCAATAGGTGTGAGGCACACGTTATGATTCTCAAGAACATCGCGTGGTCATTGTGGGCTCTTATCCCGGTCGCGGGACTGGCGTACCACTTTGGACCCGGGCAGCGGGCCTACACGGAAGATCGCGCGGGTGACCTGCTTACCCAGGCCAGGAAGCTCGACACCGCGGCGGAGTCCGCTCAAGAAACCGCCTACCAGGCACATCTTGCTGCCCTTCAGGCTCGGAAGGTCGGGTTGGACCTTAAGACGCCCGAGGCTTCCGTGGCCGCGAAGGCCGCCGCGGATGCGGAGGATGCCGCGTACACCAGGGCGGCTACGGCTTGGGGAGCTGCGGCGGACAAACTGCGCGAAGCTCACGAGATGCTCGCCAGCGCTGGATCGGAGAAGGCTCCAACGGTGCGCGTCGCTCGTGACCGCGCCCTGATCCGCGCGGGAAGTATCGCAGAGGGCGTCGGCGACTTGGAGCTGATGCTCGACACGCTTACCGACGCTGATAAGGGCTCCACTCCGCTTGCCGATCAGGCCCGAGAGGAAGCTGCCACCGGCTACTACTACGGTGCGCGGTTGTTGCGGGCCAGCGGGAAGCCGGCGAGGGAGTGGCGCGAAGTCTCCAGCCGATCAAGACAGAACTTCCGATACCTTGCCGAGACTTCCAGCGAGGTCTCGGGCCCGGATCCCAAGGCCGCGGAGCGTCAGAAGAATCTTGAACTTGTGCTCAACCTCGAACAGAGTTCGCTGGAAGACCTGCAGGCTAAACCTCTTCCCAAGTACAGCCCCCGCCGCGGTGGCGACGGCTTGCGCGATGGGAACAGGGCCGGCAAGACCAAGCGTCCGCCGCGTCGCAAGGGAGACGCCCGGGGTGCGGGCGGCACGGGTGACATAGAGGGCGGCTGGTGAACATACCCACGGTTAACAGCGATGAAGGACGGACAACGATGACCACGCTCTCAGGCAAACCCTACACCACCGTGTCAGGTCTCTTCCATTCTGCCGGTGAACGCATCGCACTGGCGGCGTGTGTTGCCACACTTGCCACCGGAACGGTGGCAGCCCAGGTATCCGCGATCAGGGCTGTTCCGATGACTCCAGCGAAGCCCGCTGTCGCGCCCGCCGCGCCCCTTGAGGAAGAACAGCCGCAAGACCAGCCTGAAGCGGGCCAACTGCCGGGCGCTCCGGCGGCGGCCGCGGTTCCGTTTTCCAAAGAGGAACTCGCCGACCTCAAGGCCCAGTTTGAAGGCTTGCCCAAAGACCGGCAGGATGAGATGAAGGCGTACTACAAGGACCTTGGCTTCGATCTTGATGCGTTGCTGGGTTACGCCACGGCCGCCAGCGCTGAGGCGACGCGCATTCGAGAAACCGTTGGGGCCCTTCGCGACATGGACTTTGCGCGGACTCCGCAGAACGTGCTGGCGGCCCGCTCCAAGCTTGGCTTCGGGCAGGTGCCCATGCCCAATATCGCCACCGCCAAGGGTGCTGATATTGCCCGCTGGCTCCATCTGCAGGTCATGGCGGGAGAGTGGGGGATTCTCAACACCTACTTGACCGAGCGATCCAAGCCCGAGGCGCAGCAGGTCTATTCGCAGATTCTCCAGTCGCTCAACCGCGGCAACTCAGGCCTGCTGCCCGAGGAGGTTCTGGTCTTTGCCGACGCGTGCCCCGAGGATCCCAAGCCCTGGCAGAGCACGGCTCTGGCCGGCATGTTGCGCGTGGCCAGCGAAAAGAACAGCCCCGGCCCCATGCTTGCTCAGATCAAGGCGGGCACCACGCTGTTTGGTTCCGATGATGCGGCCAAGCGCCGGCGCACGGTTGAGCTTTTGGCGGGCGCGGGATTGGTGCAGCAGGCGTACGAGTACCTCCCGTCGCTCGAGGATGCGAGGGAAGCGGGCGACGGCGAGCAGATCCTCGTTCACGGCCGCTACAGGGCCGACCTGGCATCCAAGCTCGGACCCGGTCCGGAAGGTGACGCTCATCGTGCAGGTGCCTGGGCCCTCTTCACAGAGGTGTCGCTCATGGATCGCGCTTCCCAGCCATCGCGCCAGGAGGCGATCAAGCAGGCTGTGGCGCTCATGACCCGCATGCCGCGCACGCAGGTCACGCCGTGGCTGCGCGGCGTGTACGCCAATGACACCCTGGGACCGGCCGCCCTGCAAGCGATCGCGCTGAGCGCGGCCAACATTGGCGATGCTAAACAGGATGAAGAGCAGCGGGCCCAGTCGATCCTCTCGCTAAAGGAGGCGGTCGATGTCCTTCTGGAGCGCAAGGGGCTGGACCAGTCTGTCCTTCGTGTCCCCATGCGGATGCTTACTTCCGCGCTGGTTACCGAGATGGAGAACGCTGTCGCGCAGAAAGGCAAGCAACGCACGGTCGCCCGCGAGGCACAGCTTCTGCTTCGTGCTATTCCCAGCAAGCCTTGGTTCGATGCTCTGGAGCCCAGCCTCGCTGTCCGAGCCGGCAAGGCCTGCATCGGGATTGCGACGGTCGCGGATGAAACGGATCTGGCCCTGACTCTCGTATCAGACGCGATCGCCCGTACTCCCGATCAGGCGGTGCCAATTGCTGACATGTTTCTCAAGACTTGGGAATCGCGACTTTCGCCCAAGAGCGACATCGATCCCGATGCCATGATGTACTACTTCTGGCGTGAGGCAATCGCCCAAGCCCCGCTGACCCGCGGCCGCCAACGCCGCAACCTGGAGCGGCTGGGTCGCCTGATGGAGACCCTTCGCTCCACTGGAGTCGATCCGCGAGCTCTCACAACCATTGCGCCGGCCTTCAAAGCCTGCCACGGCATTACCGAGGTTTACGACCCCGCCGATATCCAGCGCGTGTTCGGCCCGATCGCCGAGATTCCACCGGCGACGTGCGCGGCCCTTGCATCCACGATGGCCGCGAGCCTGAACGGAGACTGGCGCAACCGCGCGACGCAGGTGCAGCAGGGTGTCAAACGCACCGACACCGAGATCGCCCAACTGGTTGACAAGGGGTACGGCATCGCGCTGGAGCTCATTGACAGCGCGATTGCCCGCGAGGGTGAATCCTGGCGATTTGCGGTCGTCAAGGCAGGGCTTGCCTATGACCGCATGCAGTTCCGAATCGCTCAGAAAAAAGGTGGGGACTCCGCCAAGCAGGCTGAATTCAAGGCTCAAGCCTTCGCCGCGTTCGAGCAGGCCGCGGCCCGTTATGCCCAGGCGATCGCCGCGGGTGAGGAGCGCGAAGACATCGGCGTCTACGAGCGGTGGTTCGGTGCCGCGATGGGCACTTCCCAGCTCAACTTCATCAGCGTGGACGACCTTCCTACAGAAGCCGGAGACGCTCCCAAGGATGACCAGGTGGAGCGGATCAAGAAGGCGATTGCGACCCTTCCGCCCGAGTCCGCGTTTCGTCACATCAGCGACTTTGCCCGAGTCATGGGCGCTGCGGTTTCACGCGCGGAGCCCGAGGTCAAGCCGCGGCTGGTCAAGCAGGCTCTCCGTGTCGTTGGTGATCACCCCGCGGGCGCTTCGCTTCGCTCACTTGAGGAGCTCTACCGCGATCTTGTGAAGGATGAGATCAAGCTCCGCATGGTCATTGACGGGGATGATCGCGTGGGCACGGGTCGCCAGTTCGGCGTCCTGCTCTCGCTCCGATTCACCAACTCCGTCGACCGCGAAACAGGAGGGTTCTCCAAGTATCTCCAGACCAACGCGTTTGTGCGCGTCGGTCGCCAGTACCAGGAGGTGAACTTCCGCGAGAAGCTCCAGAAGAACATCGAGACCTCCCTGGGTAAGGGGTTCATCGTTGAGTCGATTGGGTTCTTTGATGCCTATATGCCGCCGCGAGGCGTCACCGAGAGCGGGAGCGATGGCTGGCTTGAGAAGCCCATGGCCTATGCAGTGCTTTCACGCAAGGACCCTGCGGCCGACCGCCTGCCGCAGATCACGATGGATATGCAGTTTGAAGATCAAACCGGCCCGGTCACGCTTGTCCTTCCTTCAAACACTCCGCCCATCGCGGTGGGTGGCCCGACCGCCGCGGAGTCGGCCGAGCTCCGGCCGTGCGCTGATCTGAAGGTCACCATGCTGTGCGACCCGCGCGACGCCCGCGACCGCGAGAAGGACCGCACGATCAAGCTCGAGGTGGTCTGCCGCGGAAAGGGAGCGGTTCCCGACTTTCGCGAGGCTATCACTGGCTTCGAAAACCCGATCGAGGGGTACAAGATTGAGGAAAAGGGGATCGAGCCCAAGCCCACGGTCGTGTTGCAGGAGGGTGAGGCTTCGACCTCGCGGTTTGGATGGGGTCAGCCCAAGGCTCCCGAAGGCGGATACCCGGAGCCTGATGAGCACGGCGTCTACCGGCTCAACGTCGAGCGGAGTTGGATGATCACCTACACGCCGACGGGCTCATCGCAGGGTTCGGTATTCCGCATGCCTTCCCTCAAAGAGGGTGTCACCGCAAAGGTTGACACTCGATACTTCTCCGACATGGACCTTGTCCCGGTCAAGGGCGGCATGGTCCGGGTCGAGGGACGAAGCCTATGGGCCACCGTGGCCATGATCGCAGGCCCGATTGTCTTGCTGGCGGGGTGTGTGTTCGCTTATCGGCGCATCCGCGCGGCACGAAACGCCGCGCCGATGTTCACGGGCTTTGCAATCCCCAGCCGCATAACTCCCTTGAATGCTGTGATGACGCTGCGCCGCGTACAGGAGCAGCACGCGGCGAGCTTTGACGATGTTCGCCGGGCCGAGTTGGAGCGGGACATCGAAATGTTGGAACTCAAGTACTTCGGCCCGGGCGTTGAACAACCCGCCTCCACGGAGTTGGGTGACGTCCTCGACCGCTGGGCTCAGGCAATACCGGCATGAGTTGGGTGTCCTTTCCTTTTGTGCGCGGCGGGCTTCGCTCGCGGCCCGGCCTTCTTTGGGTGAGAGAAATGAAGCAACCAATTGCGGAGTCGGGCAGATACTGGGTGTCCTGCCTGATAGCGGCGGTTTGCATGTTGGTGTCCGCGCCAACACACGCACGCCAGAGCGCCGACAAGCTGTGGTATGACATGCCGGCTGATCTTCAGAGCGGATGGACGCAGGCACTCCCCGTGGGCAACGGTCGCATCGGCGCCATGGTGTTCGGCGGTGCCCTCGAGGAACGCATTCAACTCAACGAGAACACCATCTGGGCCGGCCCGCCCGTGCCCAAGCAACCGGAAGATGCCCCGGTACATCTGGCCGAGGCGCGTCGACTCTTCTTTTCGGGAAAGCCGGCAGAAGGGCAAAGCCTGATTCGCGAGAAGGTCATGGGCCCACGCATCTCCCCGCGAAGCTATCAGACACTCGGCGACCTGCGGATGTCGCTGATCGCGCCGGGACTCAAGACGGCTCGGCCGGTACCGATCTCGGTGTGGCGCCGAGGACCGGTCGTGGAGGGGCTTGACGCGGGGTCGATGAATCCCGCGTTTGATGACTCTGCATGGGCCGCTGCCGGCGATGAATCCTCACGTGCTGTTCCGGAGCACAGGACCGTTGTGTTCCGGGCGGCCTTCGACGTTGATGCGGATGAGTTAGCGGTTGGCCTCTCGACACTGCAACTGAGCCCCATCGATGACTCCAGCGTGGTCCTTCTCAACGGTACCGAGGTCGGGCGGACGAAGGATTGGTCCAAGCCGCACAGTTTCGCCGTAAACAACAATCTGAAGGCCGGCCAGAACTTCCTCGCGATCGCCGTCAGCAACGACGGTGGGCCCGGCTACCTGTCAAAGGAGATCCGACTCATTGGGCAGGGTCCGGCCCTCACGGCGTACCGCCGGGATCTCAATCTTGACACCGCGGTTGCCACCACATCGTTTGAAGTCCAGGGTACAACGTACACCCGAGAGGTGTTGAGCTCCGGAGTAGACGATGTGCTGATGGTTCGGGTCGCGGCTTCGCAGCCAGGCAAGCTCTCGCTGGATATCCGTCTAGGTCGGTCGGAAGGCGCTGAATCGGCAGCCCGGGCGCCGGAGTTGATGCTGCGGGGGCGCGCTTCCCACGGCGATTCGCATCCGGGAGTTCGGTTTGCCTCGCACGCCCGACTTCTGAACGAAGGCGGGACGATATCGGATGACGGTCAGGTGTTGCATCTTCGCGATGCCGATGCCGCGACGATCCTGCTCTCGGTGGCGACGGATTACAACCGCGACGACCCCGCCAAGCCGCTGATCCGCAGCCTTGATGCCGCGTGCGCCGCCGACCTGGATCGCGCCGCGGCCAAAGGCTTCGCATCGATCAAACGGGAATCCATCGCGAAGCACCAGGCGCTCTTCCGGCGAGTCGCGCTGGATCTGGGTCCGTCGGGCGCGCCGGTTTGGCCCACTGATCGCCGCCTTG
>Ga0154020_10008830_pt1 | contig 11666 bp, 9 predicted proteins | sample Klosneuvirus_201_FD_109709 | JGI IMG/M metagenome (GOLD analysis project Ga0154020, IMG submission 109709) | Active sludge microbial communities from wastewater, Klosterneuburg, Austria - Klosneuvirus_20160825_MG | ecosystem: Engineered > WWTP > Aerobic digester > Activated sludge | place... | reverse complement strand
CCCGGCAGAACGGCGCTCCACATTCGACTCAAGAGAGTGTTGGGTCCGTCGGAATGTCCGCGAGCTCGATGGTCTGCAAGTCGACATCACTGGGATCTGCGAGGCCGCTTAGCCGATCCGCATGCCGGCTGAGCGCTTGCTCGAGGAAATTCCGGACTAACCGCGCATTTCCGAAGTTCGCGCCACGTTCTGTGTACGATTCCGCGAGAACCTCCACCGCCTTCTTGTCACCTTCCGGGGTGAGTACGTAGTCGGAGCGGTCGATCATTCGACGAAAGATTTCCGCGAGCTCGGCCGCGTCGTAGTCGGGAAACTTGATGAACTTATTGAATCTTGATTTCAGCCCAGGGTTAGACTCGAGGAGAGTGTCCATCTCGCCGCCGTAGCCTGCCACAATCACGACCAGTTCGTCCCGGTGGTCCTCCATCAGCTTCAGCAGCGTATCGATGGCCTCCATCCCATAGTCCTGCCTCCCCCCGGAGGCGAGGGAATAGGCTTCATCGATAAATAACACTCCGCCGAGCGCCTTCTCTACCACCTCCCGTACTTGAATCGCGGTCTGACCAACATAGCCTGCGACGAGTCCCGAGCGATCGGTTTCGACAAGATGGCCTCGACGAAGCACACCAAGTTCCCTGTAAATTTGAGCGAGGATCCTCGCTACCGTCGTCTTTCCGGTTCCCGGGTTGCCAGTAAAAACGAGGTGAAGAGAGAGGGTGCTTGACTTAAGCCCTCTTGTTTCACGCAGTTTGGCAATCTTGAGCTGGTTGGCAAGCGATTGCACGTCGCGTTTGACCGCTTCCATCCCCACTAAGGCGTTGAGTTCTGCCAATAAGTCAGGAAGGTTCCCCTGCACTCCTCCCGAGTGTTCCGCTTCATCGTCATCGTCATCTTCGCCCTTCGCCTTGCTCCTGCCTGGTAATCCATCGACAATAGCGCGCAAGGAAGCGACGAGGTCGCCGACTTGTTTAGTGGTAGTGGGAAGTTCGTCGCCATCCTCTGCAGGGTCATCAATGTCCATTTCATCCTCCAGCCAGTCGGGACTCACCACGACTTCGATGGCCCTCGGATGATGAACACCTTCGACGACACTAAACTCTACGAGAGCGCCTTCCGTGAGCTCGGCTTCAATGACATCTCTTGCGATTGCGAAAAACTCTTGCCCGGTATCGTTACAGCGGATAGTACCATCCCCGTCGCTGTCTACATCCAGCACTGTTCCCATGTGCCGGACCCTAACCGCCGGATCGGCGCGAATCTCTACGCGGACTGCCTCCATGTGCTCGCTACCAAGCGGAACGAGTTCACCCTCTGCCTGGGCCCCCTCTTCTAGCCGTCCACGATCGACATCCGCCAGGCTGACAAGTGCGAGTTGTCCATCTTCATGTGTTCTCAGCATCGCAGAGTTTTCATCGACGGACGACAGTATGCCACGAACCCGACCACCTGACGGGCGGCCAGCGAATGGGGGATCAAACTGGATGTGAATTTGCTCCGCAGCCGGGCCCTTGGCACCCTGCACCACCTTGTAGGTGACGCGATCGCCCTCGCGAACGGTGCCGTTCGTAAGCTCGGTACGGTAGACAAAGGCGTCGGGACTGCCATCATCCGGGGCAATGAACCCGTAGCCTCTCTGAATCATGTACCACTTGACTACGCCCGACACGCGTCCGGCGCCCAGAGGCTTTGCCTCATGGTGGTCTGCTGCGCCGACATCCACCGCTGCCTTCTCCAGCCATTCCGGATTTACAACAACCGCCACGGCGTTGGCATAATGACTGCTTGCGTACATGCCAAATTCGACAACGGCACCCTCATCGATTTCCCCGGCAATGATGTCCTCTGAGCCGAAGAAGACCTCATCCTCGCTATCGTTTCGTCGGATTCGCCCATCTCCATCTTCGTCGAGTTCCGAAACGACGCCCACATGCCGCACGCGTACGGCCGGGTCAGGACGGACTTCCACGCGGACGGCAACCTTTTGCCCGCTACCGACCGGAATGACTTCTGCCTCTGCCTGCGCGCCCACTTCTAACCGTCCACGCTCCACATCGTGCTTGCGGACTTGTATGAATTCCACGCTCTCATTGATTCTCAGTACCCCAGAATCATCATCAACAGACACTAGCCTTCCCCGAACACGCCCCGCGGTTGGACTACCGGTGAAAGGTGAGTCGAACTGGATATGGACGCGCTTCGCCTCAGGGCCTTTAGGATGTTGCCCCACGTCGTACGTTACCCGATCGCCCTTTAAAAGCGTGCCATTCGTCAGCTCGGTCCGATGGACGAAGGCGTCCACTCGACCATCGTCGGAGGTAACAAACCCAAAACCCTTTTCTACCATATACCACTTGACTACGCCTGATACTCGTCCAGCCGGAAGAGGACGCGCCTTAGGGTGGTTTGGGGGGTCGCTTCCAGGGCCGTTAACCGGCCCTTCTTCCCCAAGCCAAGCTGGATTTACGACGACAGCGGCGGCTCTCGCACCCATCTTGGCAACGATCACACTGAATTCTACTGGAGCGCCATCTTCAAGCTTCCCGGAGATTACGCTGGCCGCGGTGACGAACACCCGCTCCCCATCATCGCTACGCCGAATGAAGCCTTGGCCATCCCTGTCCATATCCATAACTGTACCGACGTACCGGGCTCGGGAAGCGGGAGTTGGCCGATACTCCACGCGCAACGCATCAAAATGCCCATTATTCCTAGGAGAAAGGTCGAACTCTGCTTCTGCTCCCGGCTCAATGCGTCCACGAGCAAACGCGAAACCCTCTTGGCCATAGATCTCAAGCATTCCGCTCTCACCGTCGGCCCGCACCACAACTCCGCGGACACGCCCCGGCGCAGGGCTGCCTTCGAACGGTGGCTTGAACTGAATCTGGACGCGTTCCGCAGCTGGCCCTTTTTGGCCTTGCACTACGTCGTAGGTTACACGATCGCCCTCCACAAGCGTGCCGTTCGTAAGCACCGTCCGATAGACGAAGGCGTCGACTTTACCTTCGTCCGAAGTGACGAACCCGAAACCCTTCTCTGCGTTCCACCACTTGACGACGCCTGACACACGTCCGGATGTGGATATGAGCGGCTCACGTGATACGGTCGATGCGACAGGAATGGGCGGGATCGCGGGCGTAGATTTTAGCAAACTTGCAAGAGCCGTTTGGGAAAGCGGCTTCCATTCTGACATCCCACTGTTCCACACCAGCGTCTCTGCGGTGAGGGGCACTGATCGGATCAGTTCAGCAAGTTGCACGGCGAAGACTGGACCGACCGCCTGGTCATTGAGCGCGTAAAACCATTCAGTTTCTTCCATTCGACTCTCATCTCTAGGTGTTGCTGTCCGTGCGCAAAATGATTCGACCTCCGCGCCGGCCGAAACGAAGACGCCTCCCGACATCTCCGACCAGGCCTCATGCGCCGTAGGAGGATGGCGCATGCCGCATACGCCACCGGCCTGGCGTTGGTCGTACGAGGGGGGGGATGCTGTGAAGGAGTGTCGTAAACTATACCCTTGTGTTCCTAATTGGGACCTACGATACACGGACTAACGAAGGGACGAAAGTGAGCCATCTCAGCATAAGGTTCCAAGGCGGCGCTCGGCCGAGACTGCGACGGGCCAGCACGATTTAGTAGAGCTGCAGCCATACCTCGTCACCTGCCAGACTTCCGCGGCGACGACAAGACCCCGGCACCGAGAACTTCGTGCCGGCATGTCCTGCGGAAGGGTTCGATGAAGGCGTTCTCGCTCCGCCTGCCCGGTTGGACGTGCTCGGCAGCTTGGATTGACGGGGAATTGACGCTAGTGAGCTACTCTGAGGACTAGGGCTAGCACGGACAACTCCGTACACGAAGGACCACGTTCTCCCCGACTGCGCAGGCCGTCGAAGTGAGCATGATGTCCTTGGTTCTGCTTGGCGAGACTCGGCGCCTGCCCTCCCGACCCTGGACCTGACTCAGTGCAAGCGACACGGACGCTGAGCGGCACTACCGCCCAGGCGGTGGGTGACAACCGGAAGAACGCCTCTAATCGCAACCAACTGTGGTACTGGGAGCCCCCGGCATGAAGAAGTGTGCGTGGTGTGCTGAAGATATCCAGGATGAGGCTCGTCTCTGTCGCTATTGCGGACGACAACCAGACCCCACCACGGCTCCCTCTCCATTGAACCAGCCCGGCCGCTACGATGTGCCGTTCCGCATCGAGAAGCAATCATTCGGTAGTGGTGGTGGTAGCGCCGCTGGTGGTGGTTTGAACACGAGCTTTGCCTCCTCCACCACGGGTCTCGCGGTCAAGGGAGCGGTTTGCCCCAATTGCCATTCAGTCGACTGCGTTCAGACATTCTCCTTATGGCACGGTGTCCTTGCCATTTGCCTCTTCCCGATCGGCCTCCTTGGGTTCGCCTTCCCCGTTAAGAGGTGCGTTTCGTGCGGCACGCTCTACGGGGCTGGGCGTGAGATGACTAGGGTACTTGGCATTATCGCCCTGATCATTGCGCTTCTCGTAGCGTTCGTGATTCTTAGGATTGCAGGATCTTCTCAGTAAAGGCTGGTCCGAGTGGGACACTAACAAGCCTCTGCTTCCTGGCTGTAAGTGGTGGTGTTCGCGAAGGGAATGACTTTGTCCATTCACGAGAGGGGTTATGCGACGCAACGTGAACACAGAAATCGCACCATCGGACCGTTGGTACTATTCGGCGGACGGAGAGCGCTCAGGTCCGGTGACTGAAGGCCAACTCGTTAGACTACTTCGCTCAGGTCAACTCGACATAGATTCACTGGTGTGGACCAAGCCGATGCCGGGCTGGCTTCCCGCAGAAGAAGTATTCGACATCTCAACTCTACGCGCGAATGGGAGCGCGGGCCAACAAACGCCTGCAGCGCCACCGGCTCACTCAATGCCTCCTATCGGTACGGTTGCGCCTGCGCAGAATGAAGACAAGAAGCTCATCTTTTGGGGGTGGTTTGGGGCCTTCACGTTCCCGATTGTTGGGGCCATACTGGGAGTCTGGGCCATAGTCAAAGGCAAGATCGGACATGGGATCGGCCAAATCGTCGTGTCGTACCTCATGTACCACTTTTGGGTTGCATTCTGGCCTTCATTTTTCGCGGCGTCCAATAGCTAAACCACAAGACACCAATGGTGCGGGAAGAAGACACGCAATCAACAGAACTTGTGAGCCAGGGTACTGATTGGCTTATTATCGCGACTGACCAGCAGTGAGGCCGTTGCAGCATCAAGCACCTCCTTACACACATCCAGTCGGGACAGCGCACAGTCGAGACGTAGGTCTGGACGGGGCGATGGGCCAGTGGTTCCCGTTTGAACGCACCGTCCTAGCTGCGCTTTCGCCTGGCGCGATTCCGCCGCTAACCCACCCGGCCTCGTCGGTGTCATGGCTGGCCAATTGCGATGAAAGTGGTTTAGGTCATTCTAGGACTCTTTATTAAGCTGCCGCGCGTCCAATCAGGCAGTGCGCCTTGCGGGTTATAATGATTTACACTCGCCGTTCACGGCCAACCATGTGCCACGAGTCGAGGTCGAGCTTGCACGAGGCGTCCCTGTCCAGGCACTTGCAACCAATCAGACGCACACGCACTGCAACCACACAGCGTCGGCCACCCACGGCCAGCAGGAGAGGCTTGTCGTCATGAAGAGATGTGAGTGGTGTGCCGAGGAGATTCAGGACGCGGCCCGCATTTGTCGTTTTTGCGGACGCAACGCAGAGAATATTGGTCCTACACCGGAGCCGCATAGATCCGATTCCGATGAGCCACCTCCACTCCCACCCTCTGGCACACCTTCCCCAAGCGAGCCGACACTGGTCCCCCGCGGTGGCCCGCCACCCGTCCCCAAAAGCGTGCGGCCGCCCATTCCGGGGGGGGCAACTCCGCCCGACCTCGGTGCCGGCCCGCCCCCAATTCCAAGGGGCTCGCCACCACCTCTTCCTGGGCGCTCGCCTCCGCCGGTCCCCCGCAGCGGCCCGCCGCCCATCCCGCAACGCTCACCGACTCCGGTTGACTCGCCTCCTCCGGTCCGTGAAGGCGGGCCTCCACCAGGCCCCGCCGCCGAGCCGCCGCTAATCACGCCGAGATCTCCAACTGATACGACCGGGGTACCAGTCGAACGAGTTGTCTCCGCTCAGTCGGTACGAGCCGCACCGACAGTGAGCGCTCAGTCCTTCGCCGTAACACTTCCGGCGTCCGGGAGGTCTCATGGGAAGAAGTGGTGGGGTGTTGGCCTGATTGGAGGAGCCCTAGGAGGCTTCCTCCTTTATTGGGGCTGGCAGGATCCTCGTGTCCCCCCATCAGTGCCCCTGCCGAACGTTTCCCAAGATGTGTCAGATCTGCCGATCAGCCAAGAAGCAACACCATGGGAACGCATTCAATCAAGTATTGAGATATCTGTTGGCCCTTTAGCCGCAGAGAATTCGCAGGTACTTCCTTTAGCCGATGACCCGAAGGCACTTTGGGACACCATCATGCCACTCTATTTCGGGGCTTACAATCCTCTTTATGGGTGTTGGATGAGCCGTGATGCTGGCGGCACCTACTGCATGACCCCACATGCCATCGAGGAGCGGTTGACCCATCTCGGACGGCGCTTCTACATAAGTGTAGGTGGCGTCTCGCTCGACGAAATTGGTGATACACTCGCATGCCATAATTGTGACCCGCCATCGCTCGGGTTGCTTGTGCTATTCGAGAGCGACACAGGGACAACGGTTGTGGCCACCAACATGACAAGGGGTCTTATCAAGAGTCGTGACCGACTTTATGAAAGGGCCGGGATGTTTGGCCAGCTTCCGACAGCGGAGGCGATGGTAGTTCACCAGATAGGCCCTGACATGGACTTTGGCTGGATCGTAGGCTACTGGGATGCATATTCTGGATACGCCACCTATGGAGCAAGGCTCTACGGGGTCGTCGAGGGTGAGGTCATGTTGTTGCTCGATTTTGCTACCGGAGCAAACAATCTGGCATCAAGCGAGTGCGAAGCGACATCAACGGCATGCTACTCTTGGGAGTACGCCGTGAGTATCGATACCTCAACGACGGCGAATGGATTCTACGGTGTCCGCGCTTCGCCGGTGGGCAAATGGGTGGGGTCGGCCTCAGATCCTACTCCGCCGCAGTCGCCCGTAACGTGGCACTTTGACTCAGTGACCCGAAAGTTCATCCGGCCCTGAAGGATTGGCAGAGTAGGCAAGCGGCGAGCACGTAGCATCCTCAATTACTGACTGCGAGGCTTCGCCCTTAGAGTGGCAACACCCAACTCATCCCGCCATACCTCGGCCTCGGCAACCCCGCCGGAACCCACGACGTAGAGCCAAGCCGACCACACCTGGTTGGCGCGCGCACTCCGGAGCGGCACAGCCAAGGGATCGAGCAGCACACGCCGCCCGTTGAGGTCCACGAGCGCCTGCGCGGAGTTTGCGGTGCGGCAGAAGAGTGAGATCAGCGTCGCCGTAAAGGGCGTGGACGTCGGCCCGGCCACCGGCGACGCAGTCATCACATCCATTCCGATGCGTGCGGTCGGCGCCTGACCGACAGGAATCTGCAGGATGCGTTCGGAACCGGCAGCGGTGGTACAGAAGCCGACATTGCCGTCGGCCCCGGTCAGCCCAGTCAACGCCGGCCGGCCGGGCGTCCCGTTCGCCTCCGTGCCCAGCAGACCGCGGGGTGTCGCGTTGGGTTCCGCCGCGGGCTCCGCCGCGCGCGCCGGGGAGGCGGTGCTTGAGCCAATCCGGCAAATGCGGTTGGCGGCGATACAGGTGCGCCCACACGGGATGCCCTTCTTGCAGTTTTGCCCCTCGGCGGTGCTGACCAGGCCGATCAAGCAACCGAGCGTGATCCATACCCGCATTCATGCCTCCTCATGTCTGCCCCGAGCGGGGAGCCTCAGTCCTTCCCCTCACGACGATCTACACCACCGGTCATGGCCGCGCGGAGTGCAGCCAGCTCGGCGCGGATGGCATCCAGCTCACGACGGTCCACCCGGACCGACGTTCCCACGAACCATGACGCCAGGAGGCCGGAGAGGACCCCGAAGAGACCTACACCAGCCACCATCAAGACGGTGGCCACCGCGCGACCGCCAGACGTGACCGGCACCAGATCTCCGTAGCCGACGGTCGTGAGTGTCGTCACCGCCCACCATAGAGCGTCCTCCGCGGTCCGGATGTTCGAGCGAGCATCCACCTCAAACTGGAGCACCGCGATGGCCCCCAACACCAGCAAAAACAGTGTCGCGAGACTTGCGGCGAGGAGGGCGTTTTGGGCGCGGCGGCGCCCCAACATGGCTATGCCAACCTTGGCGATGCGCAGCCCGCGCATGAGCCGCACGATGCGCACCACGCGGGCGAGCCGCCCCAGACGTGCCAGACCAATCGTCGGAATCGAGGAAACCAGGTCGAGCCAGCCCCACGTACGCATGTATTGCCAGCGGTCTGGGGCGGCCCGCCAGCTGACCACGAAGTCCGCGAAGAACAACGCACAGACTACGACATCGGCCGCGTCCAAAATGCTCCGCGTCGCGGGAGTCAGTGGGAGGACGGTTTCCGCCCCCAGCGCGAGTAACGCGTAGAGACTGAGCACCAGCATGAACACTTGGTACCCCGTGTTGACGACCCTGTCCGGACTCGCGTTCGATCCTGAGTCCGTCATTCGCCACCGCCGCTGATCGCCTTGGGCTTCGCCGTCGCGGCGCGTCGAACCGCGCCACTGGCTTGGCGACTGAGGATGGCGTGGCGTCGAAGTGCCTTCGCGTCGCCACTGTCCACCGGCGCCGCGAGGAGCCGTTGCGCTTCCGCCAGCACAGCTGGTGCGACGCGGCGGGTCGTTAGCAGGCGCGCTACAGAATCGAGCCGCAGGGTGACCGCGCGTCGATGGAGTGTATCGTGGGCGATTCGGAACTCGGCGGCATGGAGCGCGGCGTCAATGCGCAGGATCTCAGCCCCAGAGAAGAGTTGCAGGCTGTCCAGGCGGAGGGCGAGAGCGATGCTGTCCCGTTGGCGTGTCTGCTCCAGCATACTGGCACCGAGGAGTGCCGAGTCAGCCTGTCGAGCTACGGTCACTGCCGCGCGGGACTGCATGCCAGCGGCGAATCCCACCGTGACGAAGGCCACCGCGAGGAACATTGGGGGGACAAAGCCCTCCTGTCTGATCGGTGGCGCCACCCATTGGCCGGATTCAGTCATCGGCATAGGCGGCCTCCACGGCCTTCAGCGTTCCATCGCGTGCCACGGCGACCTGTCCGCCCAAATGCCGGAGTATCGCCGCGGGTTCCCCGCCGTCGAGGTCCATCGCACCCAGGGCCTCGGGCGTTGTTTCCAACGCCAGGGCGGGGTAGCGACTCACGAGTGTCCCGAGTCCGGGACGCGTGGCCATGCCGACCGCCTGGACTTGCGTGACGAACGGCAGGACCCGAAACGTCTCGTACGCGAGGCGCAGGACGACGCCCGCACAGACGGACTCGTACAATGCACCGCGGTCGCGCTGAGACACTTTGCGTTGTGAGAGCTTGCCTGTCTGCGTCAGCGCCGCCTTTGTCGCTGGGAGTTCGTCGATATCCGGGAGCGTCACGATAAGCCGTACGCGATGGATGTCCTCAAACTCAACATCGAATTCGATCGAAACGCCAAGGTCCTCGTTCGGAAGCTCGACCTCAAGGAAGGAGGCTGCCAAGGCCACATTCGCGTCCACGACGATCGAGCGGAACTGGGCGTGAAGGTCCGCCATCGCTTCGCGCTCGGCACGTACCTCTGCCTGGGAGGCCTCAAACGCGTCGCGCGCCGTTACCTCGGCCTGGGTGTAGTCCGCTTCCCACGTGGCAAGGGTGGCGGGCGCCAGCCCAGCCAGCCGCCGTCGGATGCGGACGGCGTCCGCCACGATGCCCACGCCCGCGAGACCCAGCGTCACCTGCACCCAGCCCGGCGGCGCGAGCCACGCCCCAACGGTGGCACCAAGCGCAGCCAGCCCCCAGCGCGCCGCGGGGTGCGCCGCTGCTTGCGCGGCCCGGACGTCCGCGAGGGTTGGCGCGTTGGCGGGCGGCACGTAGCGCGAGGGCAGGAATTCCGCCGGGTCGCTAAACTCGCTCGCCCAATCGATAGGATGCGGATCGCGCCGGCCTAGGATTGACTGCAGCGCTTCCAGGCGGGCCTGGTGGGCATCGAGTGCCTCCACGGCGGCTGCCCGCTCTGCCTCCCGCGCTTGGGCGCGTTCCCAACGTGTCTGCTGGGCACCAGATGATCCACTGCTTCGTTGACTGGTGCCACCGAGCTGCTCGCGGACGGAGAGCCCGGTCCCGGGGATCCCGAGATTGATCGCCGGTGGCCGCCGCCCGCTCAGGCTGACGCTCGCGCCACGCGGGCCCACCGAAGCGCTAACGCCCGAAAGGGAGAAATTGAGGCGAACGCCGGGCATGATCTTGAGCGTACGACGAAACCGCAAACCCACGGGGCCTCCGGGGGGGACGTGCGCGTGCTGATGTGGGGAGGAACAGGTCTAAGAGAAGCTACGGCGCGCTGGGCCGGAACGGGAGGCTAGCGAGTCAAGTCGCCCTCGTGGGCGGTCTCGGCCCGGGCGCGCTCGTGGCGAGTTGGGCGCCCGCGCTGGCGGGTGTGGAGAAACCTGCGTGCTACCTTTAAGATCGCACTTACCCAAGAGGATGCCGATGGCCCGCCGCCTCACGCCGATCCGGATGCTCATGCTGGGCTTGATCGCGCTCACCCTCATGATTTGGTGGAACAACCGGCGGTCCGGTGAGGAGCCTGTCGCAGATGTCGCTGCGACCGCCGTCGCCCCAACGCCACCGGAGGCCACGCGCCCCAAGCGGGAGCGGTTCATCCCCAACAACGTCCAGCGCGTGCGCCTGGATCCGGCCAGCGCCATGATGACGATTACCACGACGTTGGAGTCCGTCACCGGCGACCGCCCCGATTCGGTCTGGGTGTGGGCATTCTTTACGAACTGGAATGAGGACGGCGGGAAGGGGTCGCGCTCGGACCAGCCGATCCTGGTCCCGGTGGATTGGAAGGGGCTGGACACCGTCACGATTACAGCCAAGGGCCCGTACCATTGGGCGGGAACGCCCGGCGTGCCTCGTACGGGGTACACGGCGCGGGTCACGGTTTCGGCGCGCTCTGCGTCGGCGGCCACCGTGTCGACAGGCCTGCGCGACAAGGCGCGCGCGGGCATGACGAAGGTAGAGTGACGAGAGAGCAGCCACCGCCCCTGTCCTGATGTTTTCGATGCCGAGCGAGTCACCCGCAATAGGCCCGCTGAGCGGCGGGGCGGTATTGCGAGGTAATGGCGGAAAACAGCTTTCGCGCAAAGGCGTGGTGGCAGAGCGGTTGAATGCACCGGCCTTGAAAGACAACGCGAGGGTGTCCCGCTCGTGTCTCGTTTTCCCTAAGTGATGGAAGATAGGGGACTTCGGCGAAATCGCTTTCCCGGTGTCTCATCGGGTTTCTGTCCAAATTCTGCATGGTCCCGCCCACACATTCCCCACGCTGGGAACCGGTTCCCGATCGGGGAACCGCCTGACGCATCGGACAATCGAACAACTGACGACCGTCGTCGACCATCCGATCGTTCTCCCCCAAGAGACTGAAGAGGTCACCTTCAAAGACAGCAGCAGCGTGATTCTATTTAGGAGTTGCCCGCTT
>Ga0154020_10008828_pt1 | contig 11668 bp, 6 predicted proteins | sample Klosneuvirus_201_FD_109709 | JGI IMG/M metagenome (GOLD analysis project Ga0154020, IMG submission 109709) | Active sludge microbial communities from wastewater, Klosterneuburg, Austria - Klosneuvirus_20160825_MG | ecosystem: Engineered > WWTP > Aerobic digester > Activated sludge | place... | reverse complement strand
TGTATCATTTGCTTTTTCTCTATCATTTGATAAAAAACTTACAGCCTGAGCCTTACCGGTTCCTGTAAACGGTAGCTGCAAGGTACTGTCGAATACAAGCCATTTAGATTCTCCCGGACTAAGATCAATAAATTTACTTTGCGACCAAATGTAGTTTGTGGTTTCATAAATTTTTAAGTCTACCAGAGTATTTACAATAGGTAATGTACCCAAATTAGTAGCTTTTAACCGCGGCCTATATGTTTTGTCCTGATAACAAAAATTGTTTTTATCGGGAAACGTTATGCTATCCAAAGCTAGATCTAAAGGTTTATCTATACTGAATGACCAGCAATGAGAATTATTGCCATTATTTAAATCTAGTGAGGCATTTATATTAGCGCATAATTTAAATTTACCAATTTGTCGTAAGCTAATTATACTGTCAATAAAAAGTGAATTTACAAAGGACTTTGGTATAGAGTCGAAATTGAGTGTTTTAGATATGAAAACACCGGTATCGTTATAAAGGTCTAATTTAAGAGAAAACGGAAAATTATAGCTTTTAGCACCATTGTTAATTATTAGAATTTGCGGCTTGAAGAATTTATTTTCGTAAATAAACACCTGTCCTTTTGAAAAATTTGTTACAGTATCTAATGCTAAATCAAAGTTTCGCTGAATACTAAATCTTGATAAAAGAGTATCGTTTTTACGAACAAGATCTCCCGTCAATCTGCAAAATACTTTTACAGTAAAGTCACCGGGAGTTGGAATTAAAAAATCTTGTGAAAAATTAAATGTAAGATTGGAGTTATAGGAAATATTTCCGCTCATACTTACCGAATCTTCATAGACAAGAGCCATTTGCCTGAAAATTTTAATTACCAATGTTCCGGGATTGGAAAGAGTTAATGATCCAAGGTTTTTAACTGTAACCCTTGGTTTAAAGGGTAAATTTTCTGATAAAATGATTGTGTCTTTGGCAGGTACCAAAATTTTTAGCACACTCATGTCCCTATTAGGAATCACTGTGAAAAAACCGGTCATAGTATCATTGGCATGCTCTTGATCACCTATTAATTCAGTCCTGTAAAACACCTTATATGTACCAAAACTGTTTGGTATATTGAATCGCTTAAATGAAAGTTGTGTTTCAGAAAATCCACCTAATTGTGTTGAAACGGTATCATAAAATATTTGTATTCCGGCTAGATCATAAACATATAAATGAGTTTTAAATGGAATGAGTTGGTTTTTAAGTCCAAAGTTTTTTATTGTAGCTTTTCCAAAAAAGAACCCTCCCATGGTATAGATATTTGTTGGTAGAGGAATGTCTATTTGCTTAACTCCCACATCATTTGATTTTTGAATTGTAATTCGATGGCGAACGGTATCATTAAAAGGGATGCTGTCTTTAAGAGAGGTAAAGCATTCTGCTACGAAATCTCCAAGTATTTTTGGAACAAATTTTGAGAAACTCATAATCTCTTGTTTCCCGGGTGCTAATGAACGCAATAAGGTTTCAGAATAAACTATTGATGTATCGTTTTTTATTCTGAAGGTGACCTTGAAATTTGACTTAGCAGATGTTCCAAGGTTATTTATTCTAACAGTTGGTATAATTGTGTCTAAGTTGTATTCATAAATTCCTCCATCGGATGGTGTATACATAATATCAACACCAATATCGTTTTTTACACTTACCGTAAATAATTGTGTAAGTGTATTATTATCAACTATTTTGTCGTTCAACAATTTGGTGGTTACAGATATTTTATGGGTTCCTAAATTATACAACCTAAAGGCTGTATCAAAATAAATGGTTTTAGACTGACCTGAATTAAGGGTTATTTTTTTTGTGAATTTGTATTCCTCTATGTCGTAAAGATTTGTAATCTTGCATTCTACATCAAACGGGGTTGTTTGGTCTTTAAATCCATAATTTACAATAGTTACCTCGGGTCCCATGGAGTCTCTTAAGCTATATTCTACATCTTGATTAGAATTAGGATATACAATTGCCAAAGGGGCAACATCATCAGCCACTTGAATGCGGGGTTGAATATTAAATTTATAAGGGAATCCGGGGCTAAAAGGTGTCCAAATTGTATTTCCCATTGGTGCAGTAAAATAAAAAGCGCCCGGACGAATGGGGTCCTCGTCCTGAAATGAAAATGCAACATTGGTGGTAGTGTTTTGGCGTATGCCTACATAAAATCCTCCACTAACTTTAACTCTCGGAAGCACCGGTAATATATATGTACCTCCTTTGGAAGTAAGTGAATCCGACATAAATAAAACAGTACCCGGAAATCCACCACTTGCATCATCATCCCAAATTCCAACTCTAAATCCTCTTCCGGAAGAGCTGAAGTCAACAGAAACCTGATTGATATAAACACCGCTATCAGAAAAGAATTTAGCTACAAAATCTCCGGTGCTGCCGCTAAAGCCGATTCCTCCTGCATTTCCTATAAATGGATCAGTATGTGAAAATACATTATAATTTACCTCACGTTTTATAGTATCGTGGTTGTTTCCGTCAAAATCATCCTTCGATAATGAAATGAGCACATTGTCTACACCTGAAGAATCCGGTCTAAATTTTCCAAAGCTATATAATTTTTCAGCCCAAGGATCCAAGGCATCCAAGGAGATTGAATCAAAATGAGTATTCGCCCCGCTTACTTGCAAATATAATTTGGATCCGGTAACTCTGCGTTTACCATAATTTCCAATTAATACTTTGACTGAGTCATTAACACCGGCTAAAACAGGCACTTTACCTAAACAATAAGTTTTTAATACCTCCAGGTTATTGTTATATCGTGGAAAGTGGATTTTTATATGCGGTTTTCTCACATCTGAAAACCTACTCGTGTCATTTGGTAAACCTATTCCATAATTTATTTTTCCTTCGTTTCGGCTTTTAAATGCACTTACACTAAAATTGTTTTCATATAGCCAAAATGTATTGGAAGCCTGTCGGTTCCGTTGTGTGTAAAACATCACAATTTCAAGATTTTTACGACCACCGGTAGTATCAAATATGAATTTATTGATATTGAAATAAAAGTTTTTATAACCTGAAGCGCCGTTCATAAACGAGACAGGGTTGGCATCATAAACCAATTTCATGCCACTACTGCCAATTTCCTTTGCAAAATTGAGACTTGAAGCCGGAAAAGTGTCATTTTTAGTTGTTTTTAAGTAAATTTTTAGATTTACATTGCCGGACATAGCTTGGTCGGCTTGAGCATAAAATTCAATGCTGCTTATAGAATCACCGTGGTTAAGACCGGTAAGTAAAGATGCAGGATATATAAAAGCCTGTTTACTAAAAGCGGTATCGGCAGTGCTTACTGCGTAAAGTGGACCATAAATATTTGTTCCCCCATAAGTGCCTTGGCCAATAGTAACAGATTGACCCAGAACCGAGCATGGAATTAAGTATATTAGTAGTAATAAACGTTGAATCACTCGCATTATTTTTAACAAATTTACAGAATACTTTGTGACTAACCAAACCAAATAAGAATGTTACATTGTAATGGTCAAACCTTTGTAAACCTTATTAAATCGAGTACCAATTTATAATCATCATTTTATTGGAGGTCTCCTAATTGTTGTGACTAGGCTACAAATTATTCCTAAACAAGCATTTGTTTTCTAAATTAGAGGATAGTTCTAATAACGATAATAAAAGTGTTTTCAAAATTTATAGCAGTTAATTTTACTGCTAACTTCAACTAAATATCCGATTAATAACGAAAAACACAAAAGATCCTAATTAAAGAGGATCTAGGAAAAAAAAATTAAGAAAAATGCAAAGATTTAAATGTTAGCTGAAGAGATTGGAATATTTCTGGCGTTTTTCAATAACGTGGTCCTTGTTATGATCTCTGCCTATTAATTCGGCAACCATTTTACCTGATTTAACTGCTGCATCCATTGTACCGTACAAAAGATGATCCCCACACACATAAACATTTTTATCAAGACGTAATTCCAAGATTCTCCTTTTTCCAAAAACGGAATCTTGATTTGGTAGAGCATACTCAGTGCGATAAATTTTGAGTAATTTCCAAGTATTTACCTGATCACCAAATGCTTTTAATAATTCGGCTTTGGCTTCATTTTCAATTGCAGAGTCATCGGCTTTGGCCATACCATTAAGTGTAACACAAACCAATTGCTTGTTTTTGGGAGCAAAACGGTCTGAAATATTGGTTAAAACTACCACGTTGTTTATTAGCTTGGGATTATTGGCATTAATACATATTAGTGCATCTTTAAATGGTTTTTTATCTGCCGAAAAATAAATGCATGTTGTACTTCTGTGAGGTTGTTCTCTTACAAGTGGTTTTAGTTTGTTTAAAAGTCCTGTTTGCTCAGTTGCTATAATAAAAATATCACATTCTATTCGGTTACCGTTACTCAATACAACCTCATTATTAACAAAATCTGAAACGGAGGTGTTATAAATGAAAGTTTCACTGTTTAACTCTGAAAGTATTTGTTTAATAATAAACTCATTACCTTCTAATGGAATACCGTTTTTACCCTTAACATGTATTGAGAAAATATAGTCAAAAAATCTTCTGGAGGAAGAAAGCTCTTCTTCTTTCATAAAGGCAGAAAAATAGGGCTTAAAAAAATTATGTATAATCTTTGAACTAAACCCTTTTTTTCGCAAATAACTTGCTGATTTTAGTTCGTATTTTTCAAATATTTCTTCCTCATTACTCTGATCCAATTCAATACGTTTTTTAATCAGTCTTACCTTATCCTTAAATGATCCTAAGTCTGAAAAAAGAATTCGAGGTACAAAAAATGTTCTTTTAAACGGGGCTGTAATTTTTCTTATATTACCTTTTTCCATTATCAAGGCCCCGGAATCTAGGTATTTTAATCCTAAAGCTCCAAGATCTACAACTTCTGATAAGTATTTATATTGGTTATTTACCAGGTTAAATCCTTGATTAAGTATAAAACCGTCAATTTTATCGGTTTTAAGACGGCCCCCAGGTCTATCACTGGATTCAATTAATGTGATATTGGTGTAACCTACTCTTTTTAAATATATAGCTGCAGAAAGCCCTGCTATTCCTGCGCCTGCTATAACTACTTTTTGATTTAAATCCGACATCTTTATTGGCTAAAAGTTAAAAAATTCAATGGTTTCTTCAATTGCAAAATTCAAATCTTCAGGTAGTGTTTCTTTTAACCAAGGGTGCCTTCCACCGAAAGTATGATCACCATTTTCAACCTGGATAAATATGGCATGCATTACATGTTTATAAATCCATTCTGAATCGGTAAAAGAAACAGATTTATCCTGATTTCCGTGCAATAATAGCAAAGGTTTGTCAAGTTTCATAAGGTTTTTTTTGAGATTTAACCGGTCTTTGCTTTTATAAAAGTTTTCACTAAACTGAAAATATAACGGAAAATCTATACCGGTTCTGGTATTTTTTACCCAACTTACCCCCGTTTTACTCCATTCTTCAAAATTGTTTAAATGCATAAATTTTTCCAAATCATTTACTGTAGCCCAACACGTTACTTTTTTTATTCTGCTATCCTCAATGGTTTTGAGTAAAGCAATTCCACCTCCACGACTATGTCCTATTACATATATTTCATCTGTATTTATTTGGGCGCTTAGTGGATTTTTCCCATCTTGAAGCCAGTCTAAAACACTGCCTAAATCATCTAATTCTATTTCAAAATTATTGTTTCCAAAGGCTTCCTTGTCGTGCAAATCGGAAAAATCAGCCGGTGTAGTACCATTATGGCTAAAATTAAACTTTACAAAATTGTAATTGTATTGTGCGAATTTTTTAGCTACTAAATTGAAGGTTCCCCAATCTTTAAATCCTTTAAAACCATGGCAAAAAACAATTACCGGCTTTTTGATTTTCTGATTTTTGATCGTTTGGTAGGTAAAATCAAGTGTAATTGGCCTAACGTGCTTGCCCGGTAAAACAAATTCATTTTTTTCTATAGTACTAATATCCATTTTTATTTCATTTTGATTTGTCCAAAACCATTGTCTTCAAAAACTTTAACCGGATTAAATTTAAAGGCTTTTTTACCAATTCTTATTATTTCAATTTTTTGAATTCGATCCCCCTGTTGTGTTTGTTTTAAAATATCCATGCCAAATATCACTTCACCAAAAACAGTGTGCTTGTCGTTAAGTTCGGGGTTAGATTTAAGACTGAGAATAAACTGACTTCCGTTGGTAACCGGCCCCCAATTTTGCATACTTAAAATACCGGGTTTATCATGGCGAAGTGTAGCATTAAACTCATCTTGAAAAAAGTAGCCCGGATGTCCGGTACCATCCCCTTTTGGACAGCCGCCAATCAACATCTCACCTTGATAAACTTTATGAAATTTTAATCCATTATAATATGGTTCACCATCTTTTTTTACCTCATTATGGATGCTACCTTCTACCAATCCTACAAAATTAGCAACGGTTAAAGGAGTCTTTTCAAATTCAAGCTTTGCAATAAATATTCCCTTTTCAGTAGTGAATTTTGCAAATATTCCTTGCTTATAACCATAACCTCTAAACTCTTTCTGCACAGGAGAAAGGCAAGAATTTAGAATAAGCAAAGACAATAGATAAAATGTATAAAATGGCTTCACGGCTGCAAATTTAAGACTTTGGGTTGTGAACACCCTTGTATAAATTTATCTTTGCGGCTTCATTAAAAAAAATGGCCATAGATTCAGAGATTAGTAAGAGGCGTACATTTGGTATTATAAGTCACCCCGATGCCGGAAAAACAACGCTTACAGAGAAGTTGCTTTTGTTTGGAGGGGCCATTCAAACAGCAGGTGCTGTAAAAAGCAATAAAATAAAAAAAACTGCCACCTCCGACTTTATGGAGATTGAAAAGCAAAGAGGTATTTCGGTTGCTACTTCGGTGATGGCGTTTGAGTATAAAGACTATCTGGTAAATATTCTCGATACACCCGGTCACAAGGATTTTGCTGAGGATACCTATAGAACTCTCACAGCAGTGGATAGTGTGATTTTGGTGATAGACAGTGTGAAAGGAGTGGAGGAACAAACGCGCAAACTGATGGAAATTTGTCGCATGCGTCATACTCCTGTAATTGTATTTGTAAACAAAATGGATCGTGACGGTCGAGATCCTTTTGATTTGTTGGAGGAAGTTGAAAAAGAACTTAAAATTGCTGTAAGGCCACTTAGTTGGCCTATCAATATGGGTAAAGATTTTAAAGGTGTTTACTTGTTATATAACCATTCACTTAATTTATTTGCCTCAAACAAAACAAAATTAAGTGATGAAATAATCGAAATAGAAGATTTAAATGATCCCGATTTGCCGGAATTGATAGGAAAACATGATACCAAAAAATTGCAGGATGATGTTGAACTTATCAACGAAGTGTTTGAACCATTTGATGTCTCTCTATACAGAGAAGGCTACTTAGCACCGGTATTTTTTGGGTCTGCGGTTAATAATTTTGGTATACAAGAGTTACTCGACACATTTGTAGAAATAGCACCGGCTCCACTTCCAAGAGAAACCAGTACAGGAATGATAAGTGCCGAAGATCCTAAATTTAGCGGTTTTGTGTTTAAAATTCACGCCAACATCGATCCTAAGCACCGCGATAGAATAGCATTTTTGAGAGTTTGTTCCGGAAAGTTTGAACGCAACAAATTTTATCATCATGTGAGGCTAAAAAAACAATACAAGTTTAGTAATCCATATAATTTTTTGGCCCAAAGCAAAAGTGTGATAGAAGAAGCTTACCCGGGCGATGTGGTTGGTTTGTATGATACCGGAAATTTTAAAATAGGAGATACCCTAACAGAAGGGGATAGTTATATGTTTAAAGGCATACCAAGTTTTTCGCCCGAATTGTTTAAGGAAGTAATTAATACAGATCCTATGAAAACCAAACAATTGGAAAAAGGTATTGAACAACTTACCGACGAAGGTGTTGCCCAATTGTTTACACAGCAACCCGGTAACCGAAAAATTATTGGTACTGTAGGTGAGCTTCAGTTTGAAGTAATCCAGTACCGCCTCAAACACGAGTACAATGCTTCCTGTCGTTTTGATCATCTCAATTATTTTAAGGCTTGTTGGATGACAGGTAACAAAGACAAAATTGACGAATTCTGTCGTTTTAGATTAAAGGATGTTGTTTATGATAAGGATAATAACCGGGTTTTTTTAGCACAAACTGCCTTTGTACTTGAAATGGCCAAAAGCAATAATCCGGAAATTATGTTTCATGAAAGCTCTGATTTTAAGCTTGAAATTGGTGGGTGAAGTTATAAGGTTTACTAGAACATACATATATATAATAATGCTCTTCGAATTAAAAATCATTCTTTTTTAGTTAGCTCTATGAAACTAATATAAGTCTGTAGCGAAAATTAAACAAAAACTTTAAGCCCAGTTTATTTCATCTTAATATAGATTCTACAAATTATAATCTGTAGACATCAATCTGTTGTCTTACAAAAAAATATTTTTCTAATTACATTGTTATGACAATACTCTGTATTGCCTGTAAATACTAATCTTGAGATAATATTACAATGGTATTTTACAATAGCTTTATAAAAAAAATAAAAAATAAAATTTTGAAATCTAAAATAAACTACGATATTAGTACCCGAATTCAAAATTAAAACCGCTTATACGTAATACTCTACTCAAAAAATCTTATTTCAAGCCTTAGGCAACTAAGATTTTATTAATCATTTAAAGTAGGTATTATGAAAAATTATCAAATTTCTGATCAACAGTTAATTAAAAATTACCGCAATGGTAATGAAGCGTGTTTTGAGATGTTGCTTAACCGTTACAAATCAAAAGTTTTTACAACCATATACCTTATAGTAAATGACAGGTATATAGCAGAAGACATTTTTCAGGAAACCTTTATTAAGGTTATTAAAACACTAAAGTCGGAAAAGTACACTGAAGAAGGTAAGTATTTGCCATGGGTTGTTACAATTGCTCGAAATCTAGCCATTGATTATTTCCGACGCAACCAAAAAATGCCTAAAATTACCAATGCCGGTGGTGAAGATATCTTTAAAAACCTTCAGATATTTGATGATAACCGTGAAGAACAGATTATCCAAAATCAGAAAGAGGCTAAAGTACGTGAACTTATTAAGTTATTGCCCCAGGAACAGCAAGAAGTTTTGATTCTTAGACATTATGCAGACTTAAGTTTTAAAGAAATTTCTGACTTAACCCAAGTAAGTATCAATACTGCACTAGGGCGTATGAGATATGCATTGCACAATCTTAGAAAAATCATCGAAGAAAAAGCTTTGAGCCTTCGTTGATTTTATTGTTCTGATATTCAGAGTGATATATATTTATTTTCTTTTTTATATACCATTTTAATATTAGCGCCGTTTTGTAATTGTAAGTCTAATTATTTAATAGCGTATGATATGAACAATACTATTACTGAAGAAAATTTAATTCTTTTTATTTACGGTGAACTTGGTGAATTTGAATCTGATCAGATTAAATCCTCACTTTTAGTTGATATCGCTCTCCAAGAGAAACACAAACAGTTGTTATCTGTAGTGAGAGAGCTTGATACTCAATGTTTTGAGCCTCACGACACTTCCTTGAAAATTATTCTTGAGGAATCTGCCTTGTCTCATTGGGAAAAAATTTGCTAGTACAATAATTGTTATTTCTTATCAAAAAGAATAACTCACTGCTAAGCTTGGCAGAATGGGTAACTGATTAACACGCTTGTACTTTACTCTGTCGAAATAGAAAATATTAGCACGATTATAAACGTTGGTGCAGCTAAAAATCACTTGAAGATCTCTTTTTGTTCCATCAGTGCGTTTTATTTTATAGGTCTTGGTGGCAGATACATCCATTCTATGATAATAGGGGAGTCTGCCCTGATTTTGTCCGGCATACAAAATGCCCAATTCACCATTTGTTGAGGTATAATCACTGGAAGCACCATCTTTTAGAGATAAATTTTCATAAAAACCTTGGGTTTGAGTAAAAGGAAAACCCGAACCAAAATTCCATCTGGCACTTAATTCCAACGATTCGTCTTTTAACATTTTATATGTTCCAAGTAAATTTATATTATGTCTTCTGTCGAAATGCGGTTGATAGGTTTTGATACCATCATCTCTCGAAACATTATTATAGGAGTATACACACCATAGGTAGATTTTGTTATAACTTGATTTATAAGTTACATCAAATCCATACGCTCTTCCTGTTTCACCAATATAATCGGCTCTTAAATACCATGGTCTTTTTTGATTTTCGGTATTATCATCAAAAATTTTATCGCGGTTAACATTGGTAAGCTGGGTAAATTCTTTAATATAGAATTCAACATTAAATTCGTTTTCTTTGTTTAGGTCGTATTCGAAACCGGCGACACCGTGTATTGCTTTTTGTAAACGGTTTTTAAATGCCTTTTCTCCTACCTGTTGAGGATATTCATCCGGACCTGACAAAAATCCATAAAAAAGGTTGACTACATCCTGATCGCTTGAAGCACTCATTAGGTTTTGAGAATACACTCCAGTAGAACCTTTTAAACGAAATCTTTTGTTTACATTATACTTTATTCTAAATCGAGGTTCCGGGCTCCAGTCGCCAAAGGAGGCGTAATATTGAAAGCGAAAGCCGGGTTCAACAATCAATTTCTTTTTTTTACCAATAATTTTATACCTCGCAAAACCATTTAGCTCTGTGGTATTATTGTATTGGCTTATAAAACGGTTGGCCGAATTAAAGAGCTTAAAATCTGTTCTAAAACCATTAATCTCAATTCCATATTGAAATTCATCATCACCTTTAAAATTGGTAAAGTTCATTCCTGCATAAAACCCGTTTATATCGGAGCTGCGTGGTTTTGCATCACTTTCTGATAAACTCATATCGTAGTTGCTCCAAGTAAAAGTAGCATTTATCAAGGTGTTTGAACCGGTAGGAAGTAAATAAAATTTTCCTCCAAATCCTTTCGATGTCCAGCCATAAGTTGATGCATTAACAAAATCAACCTTATCTTTTTGATGAAAACCAAAAAAGTTAATTTTAGAACCATTGGAACTATTAAAGGAAATTTTGCCGTAGATATCTTCAAAAGAGTACGGGAGCTTATCTGCCCCAACATAATTATAAAATAGCTTGGATGATTTATCGAGAAACGAATTTTTGTAAGATAAAATAAAGGTACTACTGCTTCCATCCTCAGGATTGAACTTTTTTAGGGGACCCTCCAACATTACTTTAGAAGTAAAGGTATTTAAGTTGATTTTACCTTTTACTTTATTTTTGTCTCCATCCCTGGTTTTTACATCAACAATTGCAGAAATACGGCCTCCAAATTCAGCACCAAATCCTGCACTGTACACTTCCGTATTTTTAAGAATGTCAGAATCAAAAACCGAGAAAAGCCCAATGGAATGGAATGGATTGTACAAGGTCATACCATCCAAAAGCACTTTATTCATTACAGGAGAGCCTCCACGAATATAAAGCTGACCTCCCTGATCGCCAGAAAATACAACACCCGGCAAGACTTGTAAAAATTGCACCAGATCCGGTTCGCCACCAATACTTGGAATCATTTTAAGTTCCCTTGCAGTAATATTAGTTATGGATATGTAAACATC
>Ga0154020_10008827_pt1 | contig 11670 bp, 9 predicted proteins | sample Klosneuvirus_201_FD_109709 | JGI IMG/M metagenome (GOLD analysis project Ga0154020, IMG submission 109709) | Active sludge microbial communities from wastewater, Klosterneuburg, Austria - Klosneuvirus_20160825_MG | ecosystem: Engineered > WWTP > Aerobic digester > Activated sludge | place... | reverse complement strand
TTGGATTGAAACTTAGAGCAATTAATAATTTGCCAGAGCTGTGATAAAGGATTCCTTTCTGCGTTTTGAAACGTCCACAGTTTCTCCATTGCTCATTATCACGTGACCGCCATCGCCTTTTATATAGCGCTTCATCTCGGCCAATTGAATGATGTAAGATTTATGGGTTCTAAAAAATCCATTGTCGCATAAAATTTCTTCAAATTCCTTAAGGTTTTTGGAAGCAATAATCTTTTCACCTGTTTTAAGAAAGAAAAAAGTATAAGCACCATCGCCTCTGCAATATATAATGTTGGCCAGCTTAATAAAAATAAGTCCCTCCATAGTGCTAAGCGCAATTTGTGGCTCGTGCTTTTTGCCTCCAACATGGCTCATAAAAGTTTCTAATTTTTTATTGCCCAAACCTTTTTTCTCTTCTACCTTTTTAATGGCCGCTTCTAGTTCTGCAGGGTTAATTGGTTTAAGAAGATAATCAATAGCACTGGCTTTGATGGCTTTTAACGCATATTGTTCGTGGGCTGTTGTAAATATGACCTCGAAATCAAACGGATCTAGTTCTGTAATTAGCTCGAAACCGTCTTTTCCGGGCATTTCTACATCCAAAAAAACTATATCGGGGTTAAGTGCTTTAATCTGCTCAGCAGCACTTCGCACCGAATCGGCCTTCCCTAAGACTTTAACATGGGGTACAAATTCATGAATTAACTGTGCCAATCCGTTTCTGCTGGCAGCTTCGTCGTCTACAATAATCGCGGTAATCATAATTTTGGGTTTTAGGGTTTAAGGTGAAATTTTTCGTTAGGTTCGCGTTTCAAGGTATCAAATTTAGTGAAGGATTTAATCCTTTTTTGGTTGAAACTGAAACCATTCTGAAAAATTAATTAACTGTTTTTACTCATTGGTTTGGATTTTTTTTTTGATGTGTGAAAGTTTTATCCATGCAGTGATATAAGTTCATTGGACGTAATTTGTGTCGATATTTTTGGTTTTATTCCATTTCTAATTTTTCGGATCATTTCTTTAAAAGTATCACTTGTAATGACTTAATTTCGGTTTCATCCAATTGAAATGAATGTTCAAATAATTTGATTCTTTCCAAAGCGGTTTCCAGTTTCCCGGCAAGTTTTTCACGAATTTCCGTGTTTATACTTGCTGAGTGTATATGGACTTGATGCAAATCCGGTTTGTATTCCACAACCACTTCTGTTTTTTCCTTTTGCAATGTGCTCAAAATGGCTAATTCTACAAAAGGCTGTAACAGAAATGCTTCGATAATAATCTCATCCGAATCAAAACCTTGAAGCTTGTAACCTCCTAGATCTTCTCCAAACCTCTCTTTTTCAAGATTTAAATAAGCACTTAAAAAATCTCCTTCTTCTTTTAGACTGATAAGCTTTTTTTGGCTGAACTCGCAGGATTTTCTTAACAGTAATGAGTAGAGGCTTAAGGTGGAAATGGCTTCCCGTTTCTCTCCGCTTAATATTTCGGATTGTAATTTTCCGAGAACATTAAACATGAAGTGTGACGACACAAATAACGTCAAAGAACGCAATGTATTAGCCCCTTCTTGCATAACGCAATATTAGGGTTTTATTTTACAAATAGTCTTTTTTGAACTACCTTACCACCTGTGGAAATATTAACTATATATGTTCCGGGGGAAAGGTCGCTGATTTGGTATGTACTGCTAAATGTTCTTTCCGATTTAACAACAACTCCAAGATAATTGAGTATTACAATTTCTACAGATAGATGGTCTGTATTGTTTATTTCGAGCTGGGTAAAACCATTGCAAGGGTTAGGAAACAAAGAGGAACTGATTTCTGTTACACTTTCTGTTTTGTTCATTTTTCCTCCGGTAATAAGACCATTTTTTGGCTTGTCATTTCCTTTGCCATCATTGAGTTCATCTTCTGCAAAAATCAGAGTGTCTTCAATTGATTTTTCAAATACCAAAGTATCCTCAAGACTTCTCTCACCAAACTTTACTTTTACTTTGGTTTTAGTCTCCACTTTAATATCGGTCTTTTTGGTAGGTTTAGGATCATTATCAGCCCAAGTAAGCTGAGAAAACAAAACTGCCGCCATCAAAAATATCCATCGTTTGTAATACATTGCCATGTCACCTTTCATAATTGTAATGTAAAGATAGAACAGATAAATAATAAGAAATAGTACGATTGAGGAACGGCAATGTTTGATTTAAAAACGGTAGAATGTGGGGTTGGATTAATGTTTTAGTTTGGATCTACCATCAAAATTAGTCTTGATTTATTTCTGCTCCCAAATTTAATATCTGTGTATATAGGTAGGATAGTCCCAATGTTCCTTTCATTCCATAATCCTTAATTTCTTTTGTTTTACCATTACTAAATGAGATTTTTAATGTAAAAGTTGGTTGATGACTCCAATTAATGGCGTAATTATTTTTTAAATTGAAAGCAATATATTCGCAAATGCTCATCATGTTACGGAATCCGGAATCGGAAAGTTGTTTAGTACATACTTTATCTACAAAATAATGGGTTGAATTGTTCCACAATTTCACTTTTCCATTTTTATCAATTTTTAAATTGAAGGTTGGGCAATCTTCTCCCCAACAATATGAATCATACTTAAGCTCAATCTCATCAATTGGAAGAATGTTATTTTTAGAATTCAATTCAATAAATCCATTAAACTTATAGATCAAGGTATCTATAATATTTATTCCATCATAGTTATTTGACCGATATATTCTCAAGGCATTTGAATTTTTTATTCTAATTGGCTTTATTAACTCACATTCAGACAATAAACCATCTAAAATTCGAAGGAGTTCAAAGTCATTATTTCCATGATCAATGACCAAATATTGGTAAAATTCATTATTTAGATGAATTAGAAAAATCAAATCTGTCAACCCATCATTGGTCAAGTCAACTTTTTCAAAATTCAAGATACTCCACAAATTAATAATCTGAGAACAGTTTTTATCAATAATAATTGTGTCAATTTTGGGTATATGAAAATTTGTTCCTGAAGCAAATTCTGCATCAATTTTTATAATAAAATTCTCAATATCCAACGTAGTTTTTAATTCGTCAATCCTATTTGGAAAGATGTAATTGGAAATAAAAATAGCTACTATTAGGAGAGATTTTTTCAAATTTCTGGTAACTTATTAATCTTCACCCCAACCCTACCTCAACTTCTCATTATTCTTATGCCTTTCCGAATCTCTCAAGGTCTTTTTTTGCATGTTATTCAAAAAGGCTTCACCCAAATTTACACCCGTTTGATTTGCCAAACACATAAGTACCCATAAAACATCAGCCATTTCATCGGCCATTTCTTTGTTCTGCTCCTCAGCCTTAAACGATTGATCACCATATTTTCGGGCCATAATACGCGCCAACTCACCAACTTCTTCCATGAGTATTGCCGTATTGGTTAACTCACTAAAATATCTCACACCTATGGTTTTTATCCATTCGTCAACCATTTTCTGGGCATTTTCTAGTGTTATGTTTTGTGCCGACATTTTAATTTTTTTTCAAAAGTAATTTAAAGTACCAAAAACACAGTTTTCGCTTTTACTAAATTCCGGACCTTGCCTTTTTAAAATCCAAAAAGGCAATTTCTTATTTTGTTAAATTTAAATGATCAATAATCAACGCACAATTTTCAATGTTCATCGGAGCGCAGATAGTACTTCATTGTTAAACTGAAAATTGAGAGTTGAACATTGTGTATTGATCCTTTTTCAAATGAAAAATTTCCCGCCTCCATATAACAATTTTCTCTCCTCCAAATAAAAATACTCCCACATTCATCTTGTTTAGCCGCCCGTTTTTTTGTTGTTTTGCAAAATTTTTATCGTATGCCTAGAGATCTCTCAATAAAATCTGTATTAATCATTGGAAGCGGACCCATCATCATTGGTCAGGCCTGTGAATTCGATTATTCCGGCAGTCAGGCCGCCCGAAGTCTGAAAGAAGAAGGTATTGAAGTTTCTCTTATAAACAGCAATCCTGCTACCATTATGACCGATCCGGTTATGGCAGAAAATATCTACTTATGGCCACTTACTACGGATAGTATTGAAAAAATTCTTCAGGAAAGACAAATTGATGCTGTTTTGCCAACAATGGGCGGACAAACTGCCTTAAACCTTTGTAAAGAAGCCGAGGATCTGGGTTTATGGGAAAAATATAATGTTAGAATAATTGGCGTTGATATACATGCCATTGATACTTGTGAAAACCGCGAGTTGTTTAGAAAATTGATGGTTGATTTGGGCATTCCCGTTGCGCCAAGTAAAGTAGCCAACTCATTTTTAGAAGGTAAAGAATTTGCTCAAGATATTGGTTACCCTTTAGTTATTCGTCCTTCATTTACTTTAGGTGGTTACGGTGGTGGTTTTGTTTGGAATAAATCTGAACTCGATGTTGCTCTGAAAGCCGGTTTAGAAGCTTCTCCCATCCATGAAGTATTAGTAGAAAAAGCGGTTTTGGGATGGAAAGAATTTGAGCTCGAACTTTTACGCGATGCCAAAGACGATATTGCAGTAATCTGTACCATCGAAAACTTTGACCCCATGGGAATACATACCGGAGACAGCATTACTGTTGCCCCGGCCATGACTTTAAGCGATGTGGCTTATCAAAAAATGAGAAATGCCGCATTTTTGATGATGCGCAATATCGGAACTTTTTCGGGTGGCTGTAATGTTCAGTTTGCCGTTAATCCGGAAAACGACGATCTCATCGCCATAGAAATTAACCCGAGAGTAAGTCGTTCATCAGCGCTTGCTTCTAAAGCTACAGGTTACCCAATTGCTAAAATAGCAGCCAAATTAGCCATAGGATATTATTTGGATGAGTTAAAAAATCCGGTGACTAAAACAACCTCCGCATTTTTTGAACCCGCCATTGACTATACCATTGTAAAAATTCCGCGTTGGAATTTTGATAAATTTAAAGGCGCCGATCGTCAACTTGGTCTCCAAATGAAATCGGTAGGTGAAGTAATGGCTATTGGTCGCAGTTTTCAAGAAGCTTTGCAAAAAGCCTGTCAAAGTCTTGAAATAAACCGCCATGGCTTGGGTGCCGATGGACACGATCTGCACAAATTAGATCCAATTTTAGAAAGCTTAGAAAAGCCAAGCTGGGACCGACTTTGGCATATTCGGGATGCCATTTCTTTAGGGGTTCCTATCACTTCCATTCAAAAAATAACACGCATCGATCGCTGGTTTTTGGAACAGATCCACGAACTTGTTAAAATGGAAAAAACACTGGCAAGATATACCATCAACAATATTGATTCTGAGGTTTTGCGTTTGGCTAAAGAAAAAGGATTTAGCGATTCTCAAATTGCCTATACCATGCGTAATTGCACCGACGACGATGTATATGCAAAACGCAAGGAATTTGGTATCAAACGCGTCTATAAAATGGTGGATACTTGTTCTGCCGAGTTTGAATCTAAAACCAATTATTTTTACTCAACTTTTGATGGTGAAAATGAAAGCGTTGTTAGCGACAAACCAAAAATAATGGTTTTGGGTAGTGGCCCAAACCGTATTGGACAAGGTATTGAATTTGATTACAGTTGCGTACACGGTATTTTAGCGGCGAAGGAAGCAGGTTTTGAAGCCATTATGGTGAACTGCAATCCCGAAACTGTAAGTACCGATTTTGACATTGCCGACAAACTCTATTTTGAACCTATTTATTGGGAGCATTTAATAGAACTTATTGAGCTTGAAAAACCTGTGGGTGTGATTGTTCAATTAGGCGGACAAACGGCATTAAAATTAGCCGGAAGACTTGAAAATAGCGGAATCAAAATTATAGGAACTACCTTTAACGATATGGATGTGGCAGAAGATAGAGGTAGATTTTCGGATCTTTTAAAAGAACTTGGCATTCCTTATCCACGCTATGGTGTAGCCGAAAATGCAGATGAAGCTTTGGTGGTTGCTAAAGAAGTTGGTTATCCTGTTTTGGTGCGCCCGTCATATGTACTGGGTGGACAAGGGATGAAAATCGTAATTAACGACGAAGAACTGGAAGATGCAGTAATAAAGCTTTTAGGTGATATGCCCGGAAATCGCGTTCTTATTGATCATTTCCTCGACAGAGCCGAAGAAACTGAAAGTGATAGTATCTGTGATGGTGAAGATGTGTATATCATTGGAATGATGGAACACATAGAACCTGCCGGTATTCATAGCGGCGACAGCAGTGCGGTTTTACCTCCATTTAGTTTATCAGAAAACGTGATGAACCTGATGAAGGAGTATACAGAGAAAATTTGCCATGCCCTTAACGTTAAAGGACTGTTAAACATTCAGTTTGCAGTAAAAAACGAACAAGTTTTTGTTATCGAAGCCAACCCGCGTGCTTCAAGAACTGTGCCGTTTATATGCAAAGCCTATCAGGTGCCTTTTATCAATATTGCAACTAAGGTAATGTTGGGTGTAAACAAACTAAAGGACTTTGATATTCAAATAAAACCTCAAGGATATGCCATAAAACAACCGGTTTTTTCATTCAATAAATTCCCAGGTGTTAACAAAGAACTAGGTCCCGAAATGAAATCAACCGGCGAAGCAATCCTATTTGTTAAGGATGTTAAAGATCCGATATTTAGAGAGCTTTACAGCATGAAGAGCATGTACCTAAGCAGGTAATTTAGGTTAACGCATTTCAGACAACCACTATTTTCATATGTAAACTATTTGCTTTTGGTGGATAGGAGTTTTCAAATTGTCAAAGGTCAAATGATCAATAATCAACGCCCAATTTTCAATGTTCATCGGAGTGCAGATATTGAAAATTGAGTATTGAAAATTGTGTATTGAACATTTTTTTAAAGTTTTACTACCTCCTCTCTACATAAATATGTCCACAACCTACTTCCCAGCCACCGTCTCGACCAGCTTGGGTATTCACAAATGATCAATAATCAACGCCCAATTTTCAATGTTCATCGGAGCGCAGAGAATACTTCATTGCAAAGTTGAAAATTGAACGTTGTAAATTGAATATTGAACATTTTTTTTCCAAAATTTACTACCTCCTCCTTTCGCAAATATCTCCACAGCCTTCTTCCCAGCCACCGTCTCGACCTGCCGGGACTAGCGCTTTGAAGGTCTGACGCGGCGGCTACCTAACTACAACCTCATAAGATTTTAGTCCATAACCTTTATGATAAAAATCATACTTCTCCATCCTGTTATTCATACTAAGCTCAAGGATATTCAATATCTTTGAAACAAAATTGGTAATATCCAAGCTTACCAACTTTTGGGTTTTTTATAACAAATAATTTAATATCGTATTGCAATGAAATATCATCCCGGATTCGTCCTTCTACTTTTAACAACCATCGTATCATGCTCCGATAAAAGAGAATCCTATAAACCAAAGTTAACCGACCTTTCTGAATCCGTATATGCTTCGGGTAAGATAAAAGCCGTTAATCAATTTATCCTCTATCCCACTGTTAGCGGCACTCTCACCAATATTATAGTTAAAGCCGGTGATGTAATAAACAAAGGACAAGTTTTATTTGAAATTGAAAACACTACCTCCGGTTTGGCCTCCGAAAACGCACGACTCGCCCTTGAACTAAGTCAGCAAAACAGCAATAAAAACTCAGATAAATTACAGGAAATAGAACTCAGTCTTAAACAGGCTTACGACAAAATGAAGTTGGATTCATCCATCTATCGAAGACAAAAAAATCTTTGGGAACAAAAAATAGGGAACGAAATTGAACTGGAACAAAAAAAATTGGCATACAAATCCTCTTTGGCCAATTACCAAATCATACAAAAAAGATTAAATCAACTTAAAATTCAACTGGCAAATGAATCTAAACGCGCCGGTATTAGCTACGATATTTCCCGAAAAAACCTAACCGACTTTTCTGTTACAAGTTCTGCTTCAGGAAAAATTTATGATATTTTAAAAGAAAAAGGCGAATTAATCAGTCCGCAAACACCTTTGGCTGTAATTGGAGCGGCTGACAGCTTTATTGTTGAACTGGAGATAAATGAAGTGGATATAACAAGAGTTAAAATTGGTCAGACTGTTTTGATAACCCTAGATAGTTACAAAGGGCAGGTTTTTGAGGCGATCGTAAAAACAATATCGCCTTTAATGAATGAAAAATCGCGCAATTTTATATTGGAAGCAAGTTTTATTAAACCTCCGCCAAATCTATATCCTAATCTTACGGCAGAAGCCAATATAGTTATAAGAACCAAAATAAATGCCTTAACTATTCCAACAAGTTTTTTGGTGGATGAAAATGAGGTTTGGATAAGCAAAAAGGAAAAAAGAAAAATTACCACCGGTCTGCGTGATTTTGACAACGTAGAAGTATTAGAGGGGCTCACAGAAAAAGACATCATCTACAAACCTGAATAATGAAATTCGGAATTATTCTTGATATTGCTTTAAACCTGATGAAAGCCAGGCTCAAACAAACCATTGTTGCCGGAGTAGGAGTAACTTTTGGTATAGCCATGTTTATTGCTTTGGTTGGATTTATGGGAGGATTAAATAAATTACTCGACAGTTTGATGATGAACAGAACACCTCACGTCCGACTTTACAATGATATCAAAGCATCCGATACGCAACCGATTAACCTTTCAAATACCTATAAAAATTCTAAAAACTTTATTCACTCCATTCGCCCAAAAGACAATGGCAAAGAAATTTACAATAGCATCGCTATCATCAATTATCTAAAATCTGATAGCAATGTAATAGATGTAGCGCCAAAGCTAAATACACCTGTTTTCTTTAATGCAGGTAACATAGAAATTTCAGGTGTAATTAATGGCATAGATGTTATCCCTGAAGAACGATTATTCAAACTAAGTGATTACATAATTGCAGGTAACATCTATAATCTCAATCATCAAAACAACAGCATTATTATTGGAAAGGGTTTAGCCGATAAAATGATGGTGACAACAGGCGATGTAATTAAGATCACCTCAGCCCGAGGACAGTTGAGCACATTAAAAATCGTTGGTATTTCGCAAATAGGTATCGCTGAAATTGACAATACAATCTCTTATACTTCTTTAAAAACTGCACAAAAATTGCTTGGGGAACCCGCTTCTTACATTACCGATATTCAAATAAAAATAAAAAATATTTTGGATGCCCCTGCAATGTCTGATGAACTTGCTAAAAAATTTGGTATTGATGCCATAGACATTCAGGAGGCCAATTCCCAGTTTGAAACAGGAAGTAGCGTTAGATCAATTATTTCCTATGCAGTTGGAGTAGTTCTTTTGATTGTAGCCGGGTTTGGAATTTATAATATTCTCAACATGATGATCTATGAAAAAATGGATTCAATCGCCATCCTCAAAGCCACCGGTTTTTCAGGAAGAGATGTTAAATGGATCTTTATTACCTTGGCATCCGTTATTGGAATTTCAGGTGGACTTTTAGGCTTGTTGTTTGGCTACCTTATTTCATTACTCATTGATAATGTACCCTTTAACACAGCTTCTTTACCCACAATTAAAACTTACCCAATTGATTATAATTATATTTTTTACATCATAGGATTGGTGTTTGCATTATTTACAACAACCATTGCAGGACTTTTCCCGGCACTAAAAGCTAGCCGAGTTGATCCGGTGGATATTATAAGAGGCAAATAAATTATGGAAAGTATTGTTCTGCAAACAAAACAAATCAATAAGTACTTCAACGACCCTGTGAGGTTTAGAGTACTTGATAATATTGAACTCGAAATTAAAAAGGGAGAATTTGTTTCTATTGTTGGCAAGTCGGGTTGCGGTAAATCAACACTCCTTTATATTTTATCTACTATGGATACCGATTATGAAGGACAACTCTTTATTGAAAATCAGTTAATAACCAGTAAAAATGATATTCAATTAGCCTCCATCCGCAACGAAAAAATAGGGTTTGTTTTTCAATTTCATTACCTATTAAATGAGTATTCGGTAATTAAAAATGTGATGCTACCGGGTATAAAACTAGGCAAACTTTCAATCTCTGAATTAGAGCAAAAAGCCTACGATTTACTTAAAACACTTGGTATGTCGGAACAAGCAAAAAAGAACCCGGGTCAATTGAGTGGTGGTCAAAAACAACGGGTAGCTATTGCACGTTCGCTTATTAATGACCCTTTAATAATTATGGGAGATGAACCAACAGGAAACCTAGATAAAAAAAACAGCGATATAGTTATGGAAATTTTCAAACAATTGGTAAGCGATAGAAACCAAACCTTACTTATTGTTACCCACGATCCTGAGTTTGCAGCAGGAACCCATCGCACCATTACAATGGACGATGGTAAAATTATATCTCAGTCTTGATTTTAAAACATCATTATTAGCTGCAACATTATTCTTTGTTAAATATATAGAAAAAAATCATTCCCAGCAGAATGTTTGTTAGTAGGGACGGCCTTTTAAAAATTTCATAGGCTGGCTTGGTTATTTTTTTGTGCGCGGGGTTTGAGTAAGTGACAAGCGAACGAAGCCATGGCCTTGAGGGCGGCGTGGCTCTTGTCTCGTGATAAAAAAATAGCCTTAGCCGGCCATGAAATTTTTAGGAAGACTTGATTTTTGGTTACTTTTGATCAAGACAAATCGAAGATTCACGAATGCCCCTAAAAATAAATATAAACGGATGAGTAAAAGTAACAAAATATATGAAATGGCGCAGCCACGTAATTAGAAAATTAAGAGCAAAATTCGACCCTTTCTAACCTTTTAGAAACATGGAAAAATAGTGTCTTTTAAACCGAAATTTTCTCCAAATCCAATAAAAACGCATACTCCAAAGCCACTTCCTTCAATCTCTCAAACCTCCCCGATGCTCCACCATGCCCCGCTTCCAAATTGGTAAAAAGCAAGATCTTATTATTATCCGTTTTTAAATCCCGCAATTTTGCTACCCACTTGGCCGGCTCCCAATACTGCACCTGACTATCATGTAAACCGGTGGTAATAAGCATATTTGGGTAATTCTTAGCCTCCACATTATCGTAAGGACTATACGATTTCATATAATCATAATAGGCTTTTTCATTAGGATTTCCCCATTCATCGTATTCTCCTGTAGTTAATGGAATACTATCATCCAACATGGTTGTAACCACATCTACAAACGGCACCTGTGCAACAACACCATGCCATAATTCCGGTTGCATATTTACAACAGCTCCCATCAGCAATCCACCGGCACTTCCACCCATGGCATACAAATGTTCAGGTGTTGTGTATCCTTTTTCAATTAGATGTTTAGCGCAGTCAATAAAATCAGTGAATGTATTCTTCTTTTTCAGGAGTTTACCATCTTCATACCAATACCTTCCCATTTCTTGTCCGCCCCTAATATGTGCAATGGCAAAAGTAAATCCCCTATCAAGCAAACTTAATCTGGCCGAACTAAAATACACATCCATTATTGCACCATAAGATCCATAGCCATAAAGTAAAAGAGGATTCTCTGGTTTCACACCAATACTTTTTTTATAAACCAGCGATATTGGCACCTTTGCCCCATCTGAGGTTTCTACATAATGTCTTTCGGTTTGATAATGCGTTGAATTGTATCCACCAACAACTTCCTGTTGTTTTAAAAGCTTTTTTTCACGTGTACTCATGTGGTA
>Ga0154020_10008826_pt1 | contig 11671 bp, 8 predicted proteins | sample Klosneuvirus_201_FD_109709 | JGI IMG/M metagenome (GOLD analysis project Ga0154020, IMG submission 109709) | Active sludge microbial communities from wastewater, Klosterneuburg, Austria - Klosneuvirus_20160825_MG | ecosystem: Engineered > WWTP > Aerobic digester > Activated sludge | place... | reverse complement strand
GAGCACCGAGGTACACTAAGTGAATACTACTTAGTGTTTCTTAGTGATCTGTGTGTCTTAGTGGTTTTTATGCAGGATGCAATTTTCAAGCTTTCTCAAAATGGAACCATCAACCAAAACGATAAAAACCGTACTTTTGAGGCTTTAAAATGAGTGTTTACGAGAAATACGAGACGGTGATAGGCTTGGAATGCCACATTCAATTGCTCACCCGCACTAAAATGTACAGCAGCGACCCTGCGGAGTACGGAGGCATTCCCAACACCAACGTGAGTGTGGTGACTTTAGGGCACCCCGGAACTTTACCGGTGGTGAACGAACGCGCCCTGGAATTTGCAGTGCGATTGGGTTTGGCTGTGAATGCCAACATTCGTGAGGAAAACCAGTTTGCCCGTAAAAATTATTTTTATGCCGATTTGCCAAAAGGCTACCAGATTACTCAGGACAAAACACCGATTTGCAATGGGGGCTACATTCCCATTAAATTAAAAGACGGAAGCGAAAAACACATTGAGCTTACCCGCATACACATGGAAGAGGATGCCGGAAAAAGCATGCACGACATTGACGCGTTTGATACCCTTGTTGATTTGAACCGTGCCGGAACTCCTTTACTGGAAATGGTAACAGAACCGGTGATTAAAAGTGGGGAGGAAGCTTACACCTATTTGAACGAAGTGCGTAAACTGGTGAGGTACCTTGATATTTGTGATGGCAACATGGAAGAAGGCTCACTGCGTTGCGACGCGAACATTTCGGTGATGCTGAAAGGCGCTAAAACCTTCGGAAAAAAGGTGGAGGTTAAAAATATGAACTCTTTTCGGAACGTTCAGCGCGCGATAGATTTTGAAATTAAGCGCCAGATCGACCTCTTGGAAGCCGGAGAAGAGATTGCCGGGGAAACCCGCTCCTATGATGCGGTGAAAGACCTCACCTTTAGCATGCGCAGCAAAGAAAGCGCAAACGATTACCGGTATTTTCCGGAGCCCGACCTTCAACCCATTTTTATTCGTCAGGAGTACATCAATAAAGTAAGAGCAGATTTGCCTGTACTGCCTTCGGAGTTGTTTCGTCGTTTTACTCAGGACTATAAATTAAGTGAATACGATGCGTATCAGATTACCGAAACCAAAGAACTGGCCACCTATTTTCAGCAGTTGATAAAACACACCAAAAATTACAAAAGCGCGGCCAATTGGCTGATGGGTCCAATTAAGTCTTTCTTAAATGAACGTGCTTTGCACCTTACGGAATTTTCTTTGAGTCCTGAAAAAATTGCCGGCATCATCCATCTGATCGATGAAGGAAAAGTGAGCAACACCGCTGCGACTCAAATTCTGTTTCCTAAAATGTCGGAACAGGTTGGGAAAAGTGCTGAAGCACTGGCCATGGAACTGGACCTGATCCAAAACAGCAACAGTTCAGAATTGCAAAACTTTGTTGATCAGGCTCTGGCTAAGTTTCCTGATAAAATTGCTGAATACAAAAACGGGAAAGTGGGATTGCTGGGTTTGTTTGTGGGTGAGGTGATGAAACTCAGCAAAGGCAAAGCCGATCCAAAACTCTTAAATCAATTACTAAAAACATCACTCGATAAATAACATGAAACACTTGAACCTGGTTGTACTTGCGACTGCACTTTTTGCTTTTTCCTGCAGCGATAATAACAAAGGCGGAAGCTTTGAATTTAAAGGCAAACTGAACGGCAGCAAAGGCGAAACCATTTATTTTGAAAAACTGAGCGGACCTCAGCCGGTGGTGCTCGATAGCGCGGTGCTGGATGAAAACGGGGAGTTTGAGTTTGCGAGTTACACACCCAAAATAGGATTTTACCGACTTAAGTTCAACAACCAGAATTTTGCTTTGCTGGTGCTCGACAGCTCTGATAAAGTGATGCTGACAGCCGATGCATCCGATCTTGGAACAACGTATAAAGTAGAAGGCTCTCCTGAGACCAAAGTGTTTTTGGAATTCAACAGCTTGTCAAAAGCCCGTGACCTGCGATTGGATTCTTTAAACAAAGTGTTTCAATCCACCATGGAGCAATACAAAATGGACAGCAAACGCATGGATTCCCTGAGTGGCTTGTTTGAAGCGCCTTACAATGCTATTGTGGATAAGGCCAATGTGGCCATAGTGGAAAAGATCAAACAAAACACGGATAAATATTCATCCATGATTGCGATACAGGCCCTGGAGCCGGACAAATACGCGGAGGTGTATAAAGCTTTGGATGCAGGTTTGAGCAAACAATATCCCAATGAACGCAGTGTGATGATGTTCCACGATGTGGTGACAAAAATGCTGGCCACCACAGCAGGTCAAACTGCACCTGAGATTTTATTGCCCACGCCCGAAGGCAATCAAATTGCACTCAGCTCTTTCCGTGGAAAAGTTGTACTGATTGATTTTTGGGCCAGTTGGTGCGGCCCCTGCCGCAAGGAAATGCCGAACGTGGTAAAAGCCTATGCTAAATTCAAAGACAAAGGATTTGAAATTTTTGGAGTTTCGCTTGATCAGGACAGGGACCGTTGGGTGGAAGCCATTGCGAAGGATGGCATGACCTGGCCTCAGGTGAGCGATTTGAAATATTGGGAAAGCGCTCCTGCCCGTTTGTACAATGTGCAGAGCATACCCTATACCGTTCTTTTGGACAAGGAGGGGAAAATTTTGTACAAGAACCTCAGGGGCGCTGCGCTCGAAGAAAAACTTGCTGAACTCTTGAACTAATGCATCATTTTGCTGCATTGAAGTGCTTGCGCCTGGTAGTGATACCGGCGCTTTTTTTTGCAGCAGCTAAGCTGAGTGCGCAATCCACTTATTTTCAACAACAAGTGGATTATACCATTACGGTTCAACTCAACGATAAAAACCACAGCCTGTGGGCTGAGGAAAACATCACGTACACCAACCGTTCCGATTCCACCCTGCAGTTTATCTGGATGCACCTCTGGCCCAATGCCTATAAGGACCGGACGACAGCCCTGTGTAAACAACTGCTGCAGCAAAACAAAGGCAGTTTGTATTTTTCAAAACCGGAGGCAAGAGGGTATATCGACAGTCTTGATTTTAAAGTGAACGGGCAAAGTGTGAAGTGGGACTATCACCCTGAACACAAAGACATTTGTAAGGTGTGGCTTTCTGAACCATTAAAGCCAGGTGAACAGCTAAGCCTATCCACCCCCTTTTATGTAAAAATTCCCAGCGCGCAATTCTCAAGATTGGGTCACATCGGTCAGGCTTATTTTATCACGCAATGGTATCCCAAACCCGCGGTATTCGACAAGGCGGGCTGGCACCCCATGCCGTATTTGGATCAGGGCGAATTTTACAGCGAGTTCGGCAGCTTTGATGTGAGCATACGTTTGCCTAAAAATTACGTGCTAGCCGCTACAGGAGACAGGGTAGAGGCTGAAGAGGAAGAGGTGTTTCTCAGGGATCTGGAAGACAAAAGCCGGGACTTAATTGAAAAAGGGGATGAGGTAAAATTGGACATGGCATTTCCACCAAGCGATACCGCATTTAAAACCCTGCGTTTTCGTCAGAGCAGGGTACACGATTTTGCCTGGTTTACAGATAAGCGGTATTTGATGCTGAGCGATCAGGTGGAACTGCCCACAAGCGGAAGGGTGGTGGACACCAGGGTGTTTTTTACACCCGGCAATTTGAAGTATTGGAAAAAAGCCATCGGCTATGTGAATGATGCGGTTACGTTTTATTCCCGCAAATTGGGGGATTATCCATACAATCATGCAACCGCAGTTGACGGCACCATCATGGCCGGGGGAGGCATGGAATATCCTAACATTACAGTCATTGGAACGACTGAGAACGACCTCATGCTGGATGTGACCATCACGCATGAAGTAGGGCACAACTGGTTTTACGGCATCCTTGGAAGCAACGAACGCGATCACCCTTTTATGGACGAAGGTTTGAATTCCCTTTACGAAATGCTTTACGTGCGGGAAAAATACCCCAACAAAACCATGGCGGAGTTGGCTGGACTTGGTCCCAATTTTCCCCTGCTGGGTTTTAACAAAAAACCCTATTGGAAGGACAAGGAACTGCTTTATTTTATGAGCATGAAGGCCAATCTGGATCAGGCGATTGCATTGCCTTCGGAGGACTTTACTGGCTTTAATTACGGCTCAGTAGTGTACAGCAAAACGGCTTTGGTGTTTGATTATTTGAGGGACTATCTCGGTGCCGAACGATTTGACAAAGGCATGAAGGATTATTATCAGGAATTTCGTTTCAAACATCCACAACCCGAGGATCTTTTTCTTTCGCTCTCCACATCCTGTAAGGCTGATCTCAGCGCGTTTGAGCACTATTTTCTCAACACGTCTTCCAGATTCGATTACAAAATTAAGTCCATACGGCGAGATGAAACCGGCGCCTATACATTGAAAGTAAAAAACAGAACGGGTTCAGCGGTTCCCTTTGTAACGTATGCTTATAAAAACAATAAGCCGGTGGGCCTGGTATGGTCGAATGGATTTGAAAAAAAGCAACACATAGAATTTCCGCCTATTGATGCGGATGTGTTTAAGCTGGATGGAGAGGGGAAATTGCCCGATTTGCAGCGCAGGAACAACGTGGTGCACAGCAAGGGGCTTTTTAAAAAAAGAAGGGCACTCGACTTTCACCTGATCACCTCACTGGAAGATGAGGAAAAGATCAACCTGAATCTCATGCCAATAGCAGGGGCCAACTTTTACAACGGTTTTATGCTGGGGGCGGCTTTGCACAATTTTGGGATGTACCGCAAACCCTTTGAGTTTTATCTGGCACCGCTGTACGCCTTTAACACCAAGTCCTTGAGCGGCTTTGGAGAATTTGCTTACAATTTTTTTCCGAAAAAGAATTTTGTCAGCATAAGCGCGGGAGTAAAAATGAAACGCTTTGCGTACGATTATTTTAATCCAGAAACACACAACAGCACCTATGGCACAGATCTGAAACCGGTTTACGGCATGTACAACCGCATTAAACCCTTTGTGGAGTTTGATATTAAAAAGCGGAATGCAAATTCAAAATTGAATCAAACCGTGCAGATCAACAGCACCATACTTTTCACCGACAGTTTGTTTTACACGGGAACACCTGGCCTAGTTGATGTTTTGAACAGAATGTCATCCATGAACGGATTGTTGTATGTGCTCAATAACACCCGTTTGCTGCACCCTTACCTGATTGAGGCCAATCTTTGGCAAAGTGGAAGTTTGATCAAAGCCTCTGTGAAATGGACGCAAAAGCTCAGTTTTACCAAACGTGCTGTTGGAGAACTAAGGGTTTTTGCCGGTGCCTTTATGGCAGGAAGTTCAGCTGCAAGAGCCTATTATGCCTTTCGTGCCGGGGGATACACGGGGTATCAGGACGTTTTGTTTGACCACAATTTTATTGCCAGGAACGAAAGAAGCGGATTGGGCTTTTCGCAATTTGCAGAAGAGGACGGTGCATTGAAAGTTTGGACGCCCCTCGGACAATCAAGCACCTGGCTGGCTTCAGTAAATCTCAAGTCCCCAAAGTTTTACAAATTCCCTTTAAAAGCCTATGCCGATGTGGTGTTTACCGATCGGCAATTCCTGAACAAGGAGGCGTTTCTTTGGGATCTGGGTTTAAACCTCAGTTTAATGAATTCCTTGCTGGAAGTTTATTTTCCCCTGGCGTTTAGTCAGGACATACGCGATGCTTTGGAACTGAATCAGGTGCAGGGCGCTCAGCGCATACGATTCACATTAAATATTCATAACTTCAGCCCCGGCAAACTTTTACAAAGCCTTTTAAAAGAATGAGTGTCAAACACATTTATTTTGCTTCTGATTTTCACCTTGGGGTACCCACGCTCGAAAAAAGCCATGAACGTGAAAAGCGCATTTGCCGTTGGTTGGACAGCATAAAACCCACTTGTGCCGAATTGTTTCTGGTTGGCGATTTGTTTGATTTTTGGTGGGAATACAACTACACGGTTCCAAAAGGAACGGTTCGTTTGTTGGGTAAAGTGGCTGAGTTCACAGATGCCGGGATTCCGGTGCATTTTTTTGTGGGCAATCACGATTTGTGGATGAAGGATTATTTTGTGAAGGAACTGGGGGTGAGTGTGCACCACGAGGCGATTGAAAAAGCATTTGGGAATAAAAAATTCATGATCGGTCACGGCGATGGTTTGGGGCCTGGTGACTACTGGTATAAAATTTTGCGTGTAATTTTTGCAAGTAAATTTTTACAATGGTGTTACAGCCGCCTGCACCCCAATCTTGCTTTTTACATCGCCAGAGGCAGCAGCCGCAGAAGCAAGGAAGGCAGTGCCGAGAAAGACGCCATTTTTTTAGGCAAAGAAAAAGAGTGGCTTTACCAGTACTGCGGCGAATTGCAGAAAAAAGAATTCCGTCACTATTATATTTTCGGACACCGGCACCTGCCGCTTGAATTGGAGTTGGAGCAAGGCGCCAAATACATTAATCTTGGGGATTGGATTCGCTACAATACCTATGCGGTGTTTGATGGGTTGGAGTTGAAGCTGCTGAAGTTTGAGGGGTAGAGAGAAGTTAAAAGTATTAAGTTAAAATTCAAATTGCGGTAAGCTAAACTCACATTTCGCGCCCGCGATTAAGCGAAAAGCCCCCGGCAAGAACTTTGCGTAATGTTTGCGAAGCGAGGAGGCTTTTGGCCGGTAAGGGCAAAAGACACCGGAGCTCGCCAAACATAGCAACAGGCTGCCGGGGCTTGAAGTGAAAGCCTGCCTGACCGGCTAGGCAGGCGCGATAAGGCGCCCTCCCATTCAGAAAACACATTTTTATGAAGGACGGATAAGCCCTGCATTAAGGCTGTAATAAATTATCCGTTTTATTTGTTCATAGGGAAAATAATGACTTTATTTGTTATTCAAGTTTACAGTAATGACAAGCACTCTGGACATTAAAATAGAAAAAACACCCAAAAGCCGGGTGTCGGAATACGATATCAATGACGTGCCGTTTGGAAAATGTTTCAGCGATCACATGTTTGTTGCCGAATATTCGAATGGGGCCTGGAGCAAGGCCTACATTGCCCCATACCACGATGTGCCCATGAGTTATGCCATGAGTGCACTGCATTACGGTCAGGCCATTTTTGAAGGCATGAAAGCTTACAAAAACGACAAGGGGGAAGTGTCCATGTTTCGCCCCATTGAAAACCTGAAACGCATGAACAAAAGCGCCATTCGTATGGCCATGCCGGAAGTGCCACAGGATCTGTTTATGAAAGGCCTGAACGAATTACTGAAATTAGATGCAGCTTGGGTGCCGAGCAGCGATACCGGGAGTTTGTACATACGCCCTTTTTTAATCGCCACCGATGAGGCCATTGGTGTAAAAATTTCAGATACTTACAAATTTGTGATCATTACCTGCCCTGCGGGAAAATACTACAGCGAACCCATTAAGGTTTTGGTTGAAACAAACTATTTCAGAGCAGTACACGGCGGAGTTGGTTTTGTGAAAGCGGCCGGAAATTACGGGCGCAGTTTATACCCAACCAAGCTGGCTCAGCAAAAGGGCTATCAGCAAGTCATCTGGACCGACAGCGAAACCAAACTTTATTTTGAAGAGAGCGGCACCATGAACGTGATGTTTTTGATAGGAGATACATTGCTTACTCCTGGATTGAGCGATACCATACTGGATGGCATCACCCGCGATTCTGTGCTTACCCTGGCCCGCGACTGGGGCATGAAAGTGGAAGAGCGCAAAGTGAGCATCAAAGAAGTTTTAGAGGCACAGGAAAAAGGCACTTTGAAGGAAGTGTTTGGTTGCGGAACCGCCGCTACTATTGCTCAAATTATTGGCATTGGTCACAATGGCAAGGATTATATGCTGCCTCCGGTTGAAGAACGTAAATTCTCAACCAAAGTGGATGAGACCCTGCGTGCCATTCGTAAAGGCAGAGCGGCCGACCAACACCACTGGATGCTGAAGGTCGTGTGATCTTTTCTCTGAACCCGTTTCCGATCTTTATACCCTACACTTAGGTTTGAAATTCATCAGGGAACATATCCTTTTTCTTATCGTACTGGGTGTTTCCCTTGTTCTGCGTTTTTTACCGCTTTTTGAATACCAATTTACCCTTGACGAACTCAGCGGCTTAAACCGCACCCGTTTCGATTCCTTCTCCGATTTACTTGAAAAAGGCGTAAAGATTGACGCCCATCCGGCACTGATACAAGTGCTGATTTTTGGTTTGGTGAAACTTTTCGGTTACACCACCTGGATCATAAAATTGCCATTTTTACTGTTCAGTTTGGGAGCCACGGTTTACGCGTATGGTTTCGGGCTTCGAAATTTTTCAAAGCGGGTTGGCTTGTTCGCTTCCGCACTGTTTTCTTTTTCTCTGGTGTTTGTGTTTTATGCTCCCATTGCGCGCATGTACATCTCCGGCGTATTTTTTAGCATGGGTTTGCTTTTTCATTTTTATGAAATTTTCTTTTTAAAAAATACAAAACCCATTCACTTTATTTTTATTGGGGCATTTGCTTTGCTCTCGGCCCTTAACCAACACATCAATGCCTTGTTTGCTTTTTCAGTGTGTGTTTCTGGATTGTTTTATCTGAATAGAGCCATTCTGAAACCCTATCTCCTCACTTGCGGAATCACTGTATTAGCCTATTTGCCTCATCTGCCTATTACGCTTTACCAGTTAAGTGTTGGGGGCATTGGCCTGGAGCAAGGCGGTTGGTTGGAAAAACCGGAATGGCACACGGTCGTTTCATTTCTTCAAATTCTGTTCGGCACTTCCTGGTGTTACATGCTGCTGTTTGTATTGCTGATGTCCAAGCTGATGTTGGATGAAATGCCGCAACGAAAAGGAAAACAGATTTACCTTCTTTTTCTTTTTCTGTTTAATTACACGGTGGTGTATCTGTATTCAGTATGGTTTTCTCCTGTTTACCAGCACTCGGTGATGTTGTTTTCAGGGGTGGCTGTGATTTTGTTTGTGTGTTCATTTTTTGATTTTAAACGGAACTTGCTTTTTTATCCCTCATTTTCTCTGCTTACTGCTGTTCTTTTATACACAAGCTACATAAAGAAGGATTTTTTTAATCAAACCATTACGACTGTGTTTGAATACCAATTTCAAAAAACCTTTGATTGCCAAAAGGAATACGGTGCTGAAAACATCTACCCGGTGTTTTTTGATGCCGATGAATTTATGCGCGGCCTCTATTTTGATAAATACAAAGGAGACTTTGAATTTCAAATGAGTTCAGACTCAGGCATTCAAAACACCGCGGCGTTTGTTGCTTTGTTGCGCTCCCTTAAACAAGAGCTACTTATACTGAGTTCGGCCAACCCGGTGCAGGAGGCCATGGCCAGAATGTATTTTCCTTACTTAATTGAAAACAACACAACACAGGCAAACAATTTTAAGGTGTTTGCTAAAACCCTGTCGCCTAAGCTCAAAACTGTTCGTGGGGACAGCACCTTATTTGAGGCCGGAATGCATACGGGTTTAAATTTTACCTTTCATGCAAATGCTAATGAAAGGGCAGAGCAGTTGAAACACCTTGTGGATTCAGCCAATGAATTTCCCCTGGATTGCAGGATGAAGTACGCTGAAGTGATACGTGCGGAAGGCAACTACGTTTTATTGACCCTCAAAGGCAAAGCCTTAAAGATGGATAAAAAGGACCTTCAGGTTTGTATTTCGGTTACGGATGATCTGAGTAAGGAAACCCATCAGTACACCGCCACTTCGGCTCAATCTGCTTACTTTTCACAAGATTCAGGTTTTGTATTAACCGCCGGTTTGTTTGCAGGGAGCAAGCACCATGCGCTCTTAAAAAAAGATTGTACCCTTAACTTTTACCTTTGGAACAGCTCCGGAGAAAGGTTTTTGGTTGATGATTTTACAGTTCGGCTTGTTGACTATTGGCCGGAGAAATGGGGATTCTGGAAGTAGAAATCGGTACATCTTTCTCATCAAGACACAAAAGCCGCTTCCGTGTAGTAAGAAAATTTCTTAGTGTTTCTTAGTGTTCTTAGTGCCTTAGTGGTTATTATCACCGAGATGTTTAACCATAAGGTAATGCTGGATCAGCCCCCAAAGCAAAAAACTTTTTTCATCCACTGTGTAACCCTTGCTTTTGTAAAACTCTAAGGCATTTTCCCTGGCCTGGAGTTCAATTTTTTTAAAACCCAGTTCCTGTGCTTTTTTTTCCAGGGCGGCCAAAACGGTTTTTCCAAGTCCTTTTCCCTGCCAGGACTCATCCACGGCCATGTAGCGTATTTGTCCCACCTTATGTTCATTCTCTTGCAAACGCCCGCAAGCAATCACATGCCCTTCTGCTGAAAGGATGTATGCGTTGTAAGCCTCCGCTTCAAGTTCGTCGGTAGCCGATTCTTTGCTTTGCTTCCAGGGCGCACGCAAAATGGCGTAGCGCAATTCAAGGATCTTCTCCAATTCAGCAGGATTTTTAGAAATGCGAAGCTCAAAATTCATGTGTGAAATTTAAATGCCAGAGAGCTCACCACGGTTTTTGTTTCCTTGCCGGAAGAAAATTTACGAAGCATGTTTTTGGCTTCAGGCAATTCAAATACGTCTTTCAGGTTTCGGATCTTTCCAACTGGAATCTGACGCTTTGCGCATTGAGTATACAGGTGTTCAAAAGGCAAGGCATGAAAATAATTGTACAGTATGGCGTACAACTCGGTTCTGTTCTTTACGCGTGAAGGGTTGTTTACAAAACGTTTATCACTGGCCAGTTCACGGTACTCCAACAATTCACACAGGGCTTGAAACTGGGCGTTGCTGCCTATGGCCAAGGTAAAATACTGATGGTCCTTGCTTTCAAAAACCTCTCCATAAGGAGCAATGTTAGGATGAAGAGAACCCATGGCTTTCGGCAAATGCCCTGCTTGTAACCAGTTTGTGGCCTGGTTGGCAAGTGAGGCGATGGCACTATCGAACAGGGATACCGAAATATGAGATCCTTTTCCGGTTTTGAGTTTTTTAATCAGGGCCATCAGGATGGCTTCTTTCAATTGGTGGCCTGCTAGTAAATCAATAAGGGCCACGGGCATTTTTAATGCTTCTCCTTCCTTGCTTCCATTCATGGCCATAAAACCACTTTCGGCTTGCAAAATGAGATCATAAGCGCTGCGGGGCGAATCATTTCCAAATCCATTGATGGAGGCGTAAACAAGTTCAGGGCGCATCGCGCTTAATGTGTTGTAATCAACGCCTAACTTTTTATCGTCGCCTTTTTTGAAATTGGTGATGATGAGGTCAGCTGAGGGCAAAAGGGCGTACAATTGGTTTTTATCTTTTTCAAGACTTAGGTCGAGAAAGAGGGTTTTTTTGAACGCGTTCACACTCCAGTAATACGCGCTATCGGGCTGGGAAGGGTCTTCGGTTTTGAGTTTCCAGCTACGGGTAATGTCCCCTTTGGTTTTTGGATTTTCGATTTTTATCACTTCGGCACCCAGCTCCGCAAAAAAATACCCAACGCTGGGTCCAGCCAGAATGCCGGCCAATTCAATTACCCTGAGGTCTTTGAAAAAATGTTCCTGCATGTTTATCTGAGTTCGGCACCCAGTTTATCCTTGTAGGCAGAGATCAATTTATTCATCACCCCCTCAATTTGTGAATCGGTGAGGGTGGCTTCTTTGTTAAGCAAGGTAAAACT
>Ga0154020_10008825_pt1 | contig 11672 bp, 7 predicted proteins | sample Klosneuvirus_201_FD_109709 | JGI IMG/M metagenome (GOLD analysis project Ga0154020, IMG submission 109709) | Active sludge microbial communities from wastewater, Klosterneuburg, Austria - Klosneuvirus_20160825_MG | ecosystem: Engineered > WWTP > Aerobic digester > Activated sludge | place... | reverse complement strand
CGCCGCCATGCGAAAGCTGCTGACCGCCGTCTATAGCGTTGCCAAGCACCGCCAGCCCTTCCAACCCCGGCTGGCGGACCACCCGCTTCCGGCGCCTTCGGGCATCTGACGGTACCTGCCCCCGAACAAGACAGCCAGCTAGCCGCCCCCGACGTAGATCGCGTAGCGATCGGCGGCTAGCCGCTCCGCGGGCTTGCTAGAGTACTCGCGAAGCTCCATGGCGCGCACTCGTGCGGTCCGGTTCGTCGTCGTCGCCCTCCTCCTCGTGTGGGCGACCGCTCCGCGCGCTTCAGCGCCGCTCCTGACGTTGAACGTCCCTCTCGGGATGGTGACGGGAAAGGTCCTCGTGAGCGCCCAGACGGCGGACGAGAACGTGGCCGCCGTGAGGTGGACGGTGGACGACTGGTCGCGCGTCACGCCCCGGCCGTTCGAGCTGACGGTCGACATCGGGCCCGTGCCGCACGAGCGGATCATCGTCGCCGTGGCCCTCGACAAGGACCGCCGGCCGCTCTTCCGGCGGGAGGTGGTCCTCAACCCGGGGGGCCGCGGGCTCACGCTGGAGTTCCAGAGCCCCGTGGACGGCCAGCGCGTCGCCGGGCCGGTCGCGGTGGAGGTCGTCGTGAAACTCCCCCCGGACGACGAGCCGGAGAGCCTGGACGTCGACGCCGGCGGCGCCGAGGTTCCGCTGACGCGTCAGGCGCCCGGGCTCTTCGTCGGCACGCTGGAGGCCACGGGAAGCGCGACCGCGCTCGTCGCCAAGCTGAAGACGCGCCGGGGCCGCGAGGCGGAGCGGACCGTCCTCGTGAACGCGCGCGGCCTCCTGGCCGAGTCCGACGCCCACGTCGTCGAGCAGCTGGTGAGCGTCACGCGGGGCGGTCGCCCGATCGAGGACCTCGTGCGCGGGGACTTCACCGTGAGGGAGGAGCGCGGGGAGGCCGAGGTGCGCGAGGTCCGGCTCCTCCGCGACGCCCCGCTCACGATCGGCTTCGCCATCGACACCTCCATCTCGCTCCAGCACACCGAGGAGCTCAAGCAGGCGACGGCCCGCCAGTTCATCGCCGGATGCCTCACCGAGCGCGACACGGCGTTTCTCCTGAGCTTCGGGCCCGAGGTGGTGAAGGTGCTCGACTGGACGCGCTCCCGGGAGACGCTCCAGCAGGGCGTGCTGTCGCTGATCGACAACACGGTCGCCGGGACGGCTCTCTTCGAGGCGATCCAGAAATCGCTCTACGAGTTCCAGGGCCAGCAGGGCGCGCGGGCGCTGCTCCTGATCACCGACGGCAACGACTACGACGGCGACGTCTCCGAGGAGCGTGCGCTCCGGTATGCGCGCGAGGCGGGCGTGAAGATCTACGCGCTGGGGCTGACGTCGGGCATCCAGAACGTCATCCAGTACAAGAAGCGCGACGCGAACGGCGTGCTGCGGGTGGTGGACACGAAGCGCGAGACGATCCTCCAGCCGACGAACGTCCCGGTCCTCGAGCGCTTCGCCGAGGCGACCGGCGGCCAGACGTACCTCGTCAAGAAGGCGTCCGACCTGCCGTCGATCTACGCGCGGATCCAGAAGGACATCCGGACGCAGTACCTCGTCTCCTACGTCAGCACGGCGAAACGGCGGAACGTCTTCCATCCCGTGGACGTGAAGGCGCGGCGCGGAACCGTCCGGACGGCGCCCGGCTTCTTCTACTGAGCCGCGAGCGGCAGCGCCACCGCCGCGCGGCAGCCGGTCCGATCCGTTCGGTTCGACAGCGTCAGCCGTCCGCCGTGCGCTTCCGCTATCTGACGCGAGAGTACGAGGCCGATTCCCGAGCCCTTCTGCTTCGTCGTGAAGAACGGCACGAAGAGGTTGGCCGTCTCGGCGAGGCCCGGGCCCTCGTCCTCAACCCAGATCTCGACCTCCGTCCGCGACACGGACCAGCCGATCGACACCGTGCCACCCGTCTCGGACGACGCGTCGGCCGCGTTCGTCAGGAGGTTGATCAGGAGCTGCTCGAGCTGGTCGGAGTCGGCCTCGAGCGACACGTCCTTTCCTTCGTCGACCCGGACGGGGAGCTGCGGGGAGAGCGAGGCGGCGCGGCGCACCACGTCGGCGACGCCAACCCTGGCGAGGTGCGGCGCGGGAAGGCGGGCGAGGCGCGAGTAGCCCTCGAGGAACCGCTTCAGGGCGCCGGAGCGCGACGCGATCACGCCCAGGCCGCGGCGCATGTCCTCCTCCCAGTCGGGCTGGCGCGGCGAGCGCTCGACGAGCCTCTCGAGGCTGCCGGCGATGGACGTGATCGGCGTGAGCGAGTTGTTCAGCTCGTGGCCCAGCACGCGGATGAGCCGCTGGAACGCCTGCCGCTCCTCCTCGCGGAGGGCCTTCGAGAAGTCGGTCAGGACGAGGAGCTGGTGCGATTCCCCCTCCTGCCGGAACGTCTTGCGCTTCACGCCCCAGCGTCCGGAGGCGCCGGGAAACGTGGCCTCGAGGACGGCCTCTTTCCCGGTGAGGGGGAGCGCGAGGCCGAGGTCGGTCGCGCTCTTCCCGAGCAGCCGCTCGGCGGGCTGCGCCAGCAGCCTCTCGCCGGCCCGGTTCACGAGCTTGAGGCGCTCCCCCTGGTCGAACGCGAAGACCGCCACGTCGATCTCGGTCATCACCGTCCGGAGGAGCGTGGTCGCCTCGATCGCGAAGAGCCGCTGGTCCTGGAAGATCTTCGCGAGCGCGTTCAGCTCGCGCATCGCGTCGCCCAGGGCGTCGGTCCCGACGGCGCGGCCGCGGATCGAGTAGTCCCCCTCGCGCAGCGCCGACAGCAGGTTCCCGAGCGTCTGCAGCGATCGCACCACGCGCTCGCGGGCGGCCATCGCGAAGCCGATCCAGAGCGAGACGACGAAGAGTGCGAGCGTCCACGACGCCTGGGCCGAGAGATCCCCGGTGGCGAGGAGCACGAGCGCGAGCAGGGTACCGGGGAGGCCCGCGAGGAGCGCGTAGAGGAAGACGGTCCGGTCGTGCGTCTTTTTCAGCGGTGCCCCGTCGGGATCCCGAACTTCTCGAGCCTCCGGTAGAGGGCCCCGCGCGAGAGGCCGAGCGCGGGCGCGGCGAGGCTCACGTTCCCCGAGAAGCGGGCGAGCGTCCGCTGGATGAGGTGCGACTCCACCTCCTCGAGGCTCATCTCCTCGAGCCGTCTCGCCTCGCGGGCCGGCTTGAGCCCGAGGTCGGACGCGGCGATCGACTCCTGGGAGGTCATCAGCACCGCGCGCTCCACGGCGTGGTCCAGCTCCCGCACGTTGCCGGGCCAGGCGTGCTCGGCGAGGGCCGAGAGCGCCGGCTCCGAGAAGCCCGTCACCGTCTTCCGATAGCGGTCGGCGTGCTGGCGGAGGAAATGGGCGGCGAGGAGCGGGATGTCTTCGCGCCTTTCGCGGAGCGGCGGCAGCGGGATCTCGACGGTGTTCAGGCGGAACAGCAGGTCCTGACGGAAGCGGCCCGCCGACACCTCGGCGTGGAGGTCGGCGTTCGTGGCCGAGATCAGCCGGACGTTCGCGCGCCGGGTGCGCGACGAGCCGACCCGCTCGAAGTCGCCCGTCTCGAGGACGCGGAGGAGCTTCGGCTGGAGCCCGATCGGCACGTTCGCGATCTCGTCCAGGAAGAGAGTGCCGCCGTCGGCGAGCTCGAAGCGGCCCACGCGCTCGGTCTTGGCGTCGGTGAAGGCGCCGCGCTCGTGCCCGAAGAGCTCGCTCTCGAAAACCCCCTCCGACAGGCCCCCCGCGTTCACCGTGACGAACGGGCGCGTCGCCCGGGCCGACACCGAGAAGAGGGCCTGTGCGACGGCCCCCTTTCCCGTGCCGTTCTCGCCCGTGATGAGGACGTTCGCGTCGGACGGCCCGACGCGCTCGATCAGCGCGAGGACCGGCTTCATCGCGCGCGACTCGGCCAGGAGGCGGGGCCCGCGCGGCGCGCGGAGGAGCCGGTTCTCGGCTTCCAGCCGCTCTCCTTTCCGGAGCGCCCGCGACAGCTCCACCTGTGTCCGGAGCACCGCGAGGAGGCGCTCGTTCTCCCAGGGCTTCTGGATGAAGTCGCGCGCGCCGCGGCGCATCGCCTCCACGGCGAGCGGCACGCTGCTCCACGCCGTCATCACGACGACGGGGAGGGTGGAGTCGAGGGCGTGGAGGCGCGACAGCAGGTCGAGCCCCTCCCGCCCGGAGGTGGTGTCGCGCGTGTAGTTGAGGTCGACGAGGACGGCGTCGAAGTCGCGCTCCTGGACGGCCGCCAGGGCCGCGGCGGGCGACGTCGCCGCCAGGAGCTGGAAGCCCTCGCCCTTCAGCAGGAGGCGCAGCGCCTCCAGGACGTCGGCCTGGTCGTCGGCGACGAGAATGCGAGCCTCCACGCCCATCAGGTTACGTCAGGTGAGCGTCCATCAAAGCTCCTAGTCCGCGCGAAGGGCCCGGATCGGGTCCACCCGCGTGGCGCGACGCGCCGGGAGGTAGGTCGCGAGGAGAGCGGCGGCCGCGAGGAGGCCCGCCACCGCCAGGAAGGTCGCCGGATCCGTCGGCGCCACGCGGAACAGGAGATGTCTCAACAGACTGGAGAGGCCGAGCGCGACCGCCGTGCCGAGGAGGATGCCGGTCACGGTCAGCCGTGCCGCGTCGGTGAGGACGAGCCGGAGGATGTCGCCCGCCTCGGCGCCGAGAGCCATCCGGATTCCGATCTCGCGCCGCCGGATCTCCGTGGCGAACGACAGGACGCTGAAGAGGCCGAAGGTGGCGAGGAGGAGCGCGACGGCGCCGAACGCCGCCAGGAGGCCGGCCACGAGCCGCTCCTGCGAAAGCGTCACCCCGAGGTGCTCGCGTAGCGTCCGCGGAACGAAGGGGATGTCCTTGTCCAGACCGCCGACCACGCTCCGGAGGACCGGGATCAACGCCCGCGGGCTCCCTTCCGTCCGGACGACGAGGGTCATCCCCGGCAGGTACGACTGGGCGTGCGGCAGGAAGACCTGTGGCTGGGGTGCCTCGCGCAGGCTCCTTAGCTTCGCGGTCTTCACGACGCCGACGACCTCGACGGGCGCGTGGATCCGCGCCACGCCCTTCAGCTGCTTCCCGAGAGCGTTCCCCGAGAAGAAGCGGTCCGCGAACGCCTGGTTCACGATGGCCACCGGAGGCGAGCCGCTCGTATCGCGAGCCGTGAAGTCGCGTCCCTCGAAGAGCGGAAGACCGAGCGCACCGAAGAAGCCGGGCGTGGCGACGTCGAAGTCGACGTTCTCGTCGCGTCCCGTCGGCGATCGGTAGCCGTCGACCGCGACGGTGGCCCGCATCCCCCCGTTCTGCACGGGGACGACGCGCGCGAGAGCGGCGTTCGTCACGCCGGGAAGCGCGCGGACGCGGCGGAGCAGCTCGTCGAAGAGCTGCGCCCCGGCCTCGGGGCCGTAGCCCTGGCGCGAGACGTCGATCGAGGCGAGGAGGGCGCCGTCCACGCGGAAGCCCGGGTCGACGGCCTGCGTCGCGACGAGCGTCCGGAGGAGGAGCCCGGCTCCCGCGAGGAGGACGACCGACAGGGCGACCTGCAGCGTGGCGAGAGCGCCGCCGAGCGTGCCGCGCCTCGGTCCAGTCGCGACCGTCCTGGCATTGGCCCCGAGCGCCGGAACGAGGTTTCCCCGCGACGCGCGGAGGGCCGCGGGGAGCCCGCAGAGCGCGCCGACGAGGAGCGCCGTCGCCGACGTGACGAGGAGGACCCGGAGCGCGAGGACGGGCGACGCGGCGGCGAGCGGGATCGGGAACTCCACGGAAGCCGTCGCCGACAGGAGTTTCGTGACCCAGCTGGCCACCGAGAGCGCGAGGGCGGCCGCGAGCGCCGCGAGGAGAACGCTCTCGGCGACGAGCGCCCGGACGAGGTCCCCGCGCGACGCGCCGATCGCCAGGCGGATGGCGATCTCGTTGCTCCGGCGCTCCGCCCTCACCGCGAGGAGGCCGGCCACCACCGACCCCGCGAGGAGCAGGACGAAGCCGGCCGCGGCGAGCAGCGTCCAGGCCAGCCGTCTCGTGGAGCTCCCCTCCGCGAGGAGCGCCTCGTCGACCGGGACGACCCGCGCCCGCGAGAGCCGGTCGGCCTCCTTCAGGTCGGGGCGGGGGCGCGCCGCGATCGTGTCGAGCTGCGCCGCTGCGCCGGAGAGCGGGACGCCAGGCTTCAGGCGGCCGATCACCTCGATCCACGAGAAGCCGCGCGCGATGAGCATCTCCTCGCCCGCGAACATCGGAAGGGCCAGCTTCCAGGTGGAGACGGGAATCCAGAGGTCGGGGAACGAGTCGAGGTCGGGGCCGAAGAAGCCCTTCGGCATCACCCCGACGACGGTGAACGGATGTCCGTTCAGCCGCACGGCACGGCCCACCGCTCCCGGGTCGCCGCCGAACCGTTTCTCGAGCGCGGCGTGGCTGAGGACGACGACGGGCTCGCTCCCGCCTCCGAAGAGCCGCCCCGCCGCAGGCGGAACGCCCAGGACGTCGAAGAACGCGTCGCTGACGAGGCTGGTGGAGACCCGCTCCGGCTGCCGGCCGTCGATCGACAGATTCACCGAGTCTCCCGAGCTGTAGGCGGCGAGGCCCGTGAACGCGTCCGACGCCTCGGCGTAGTCGCGGAAGGCCGGGTACGACCAGTTGCCTTGGTCGGGATGCGGATAGAGCCGGACGAGCCGATCCGACTCGGGCACGGCGAGCTTCCGGAAGAGGACGGCGTCGACCGCGCAGAAGATGGCCGTGGCGGATCCGAGACCGAGGCCGAGGACGAGGACGACGGCCGCCGCGAAACCCGGGGCGCGGCGGAGGGAGCGGGCGGCGAGGCGGAGGTCGTTCGGGAAGCTCACTCGTCCCTCAGCGCAACGACGGGGTCGACGCGCAGGGCGCGGCGGGCGGGGAGAACGGAGGCGAGGAGCGCACCGGCCGACACGAGCGCGACGGCGCCGGCGAGGGTCAGGGTGTCGTGCGGCGAGACGCCGAAGAGGAGCGCCGCGAGCGCGCGCGACGCCGCGGCGCTCGCAGCGAGGCCCAGGGCCGCGCCGGCGGCCGTGAGCCAGGCGCCGCGCCCGAGGACGAGGCGGAGCACGTCGGACGGCCGGGCGCCCACGGCCATCCTGATCCCCACCTCGCGCCGGCGCGCCGCGACCGACTGGGCCAGGACGCCGTAGAGGCCGAGCGCCGCGAGGAAGAGGGCCGCCGTGGCGAACGCGCCGATCACGCGGGCCGGATAGCGGCGCCGGAAGGCGGCGGGGGAGGCGTCGATGATGCCGTCCATGCTGACGACCCGCTGGACGAGGAGATCGGGGTCGAACGCGTGGAGCTCGCGGCGGAACGTCTCGGAGAGGAGCCCCGGCGTGGACGCCGTTCTCACGACGAGGCTCATGTACCGGGCCGGGTCCTGAGCGAAGGGGCTGTAGACGATGGGGCGCGGCGGGCTGTCGAGGCTGTCCTGGTTCTCGTCGCCAACCACGCCGACGATCTCGCGGAACGGCTGCTTCGAGTCGTAGGTGAAACGGAGCCGCTTGCCGGTGGCCGGCGCTCCCGACAGGAACGCCTTCTCGAAGGAACGGTTGACGATCACGACGTTCGGTCCCTGCGCCGTGTCATCGGTCCCGAAGGCGCGCCCGGCGCCGAGCGGAATCCGAAGGTCGTGGAAGTAGGTCGGACTCACCGTCCGGACCCTCGCCTCGAGCTCGTGCCCGGGTGCGGGGGGCGGCTGTCCGTCCACGATCAGATTCGCGGTGGAATTCCCTCCGCCGAGCGGCAGGTTGTCGGTCGTGGCCGCCGAGACCGCGCCGGGAATGGCGCGGGCGCGTTTCAGGAGCTCCTCGTGGTACGCCACCCGGGCGGGGCCGTCCTTCACGCGCTCCGGCAGGAGGAGCGTGACGGTGAGCAGGTTGCGTGGGTCGAAGCCGGGGTCGACGACGAGGAGGGCCCGGGCCGATCGGAGCATCAACCCGGCCGAGGAGAGAAGCGTGAGGGCGAGCGCGATCTCGGCCACCACGAAGACGTCGGCGGCCCGGAAGCGGCGCGGGCCCGCGGGGAGGTCGACGATGCCCTTGAGCGCGTCCTGCGGGTCGGACCGGCCGGCCAGGAGGGCTGCCGCCAGCCCGGAGACGACGCCCGTCAGGACGGAGACGAGAACCGTGAAGGCGAGGATGCCGCCGTGGAGCGGCACGTCGCGGAGGGCCGGCATGAAGGCGAGCGTCGCGGCGGGAACGCCGGAGCGGAGGAGGTCCACGCCCCAGCGCGAGACGAGGAGGCCGAGGCCTCCACCGGCCGCGCAGAGGAGCAGGCTCTCGGTGAGCGCCTGCCGGACGAGACGCCCGCGGCTCGCGCCGAGGGCCACGCGGATCGCGAGCTCCTTGCGCCGCGTGGTGCCGCGGGAGAGGAGGAGGTTCGCCACGTTCGCGGCCGCGATCAAGAGGACGAACGTGCCGGCGAGGAGCAAGGCGAGGAGGATCGGACGGATCCGGCCGACGAACTCCTCCTTCAGCGGGACCATCCGGATCCCGAGCTTCGCGTTCGACTCCGGGTAGGCCTTCTCGAGCCGCGCGGCGATCGTCGTCATCTCCGTCAGGGCGTCCGCCAGCGTGGTGTCGGGCTTCAGGCGGCCGATGACCTTCACCCACCAGAGGTTCCTCCGGGAGGCCGATTGGGCGCCGGGACGGAGCGCCATCCAGACGTCGGCCCCGCCGCTCGCGAAGTGGAAGCCGGGCGGCAGGACGCCGATCAGGCGCCACGAGGTGCCGTTCACGACGACCGGCTGACCCAGAGCGCGGACGTCGCTCCCGAGTCGGCCCGTGAACAGCTCGTGAGTGACGACCGCGACCGGCTCGCTTCCCGGCCGTTCCTCCTCCTCGGTGAACGAGCGGCCGAGGGCCGGCGTCACGCCCAGCGTCGGGAAGAAGCTCGCGGTGGCGCGTCCGATCGTCACCGGCGCCGTGTCGTCGGCCAGGCGAAGCGATCCGGGGATGCCGGCCTGATAGCCGGCCAGCGACGCGAGGTGCGTGCTCTGCGCCCGCCAGTCCTGGAAGTCGGGATACGACGCCTCGTGCTGCCCGCCCGCGCCGTTGGTACACCAGAGGTGGACCAGCTCGCCCGCGTCGCGGTAGGGGAGCGATTTCAGGAGCGCGGCGTCGACGAGGGAGAAGACGGCGGTATTGACGCCGATGCCGAGCGCGAGGGTGAGGACGGCCACGGCGGTGAAGCCCGGGCTCTTTCCGAGCGCGCGAAGAGCGTGTCTCAGGTCCTGGCGCAGCGTGTCCATCGGCGCTCCGTCAGGCGCTCACGGCGCGCGGCGTGGCGAGCCAGCCGTCTTCCAGCCGGATGACGCGATTCCCGTACGACGCGTTCTCCTCCGAGTGCGTCACCTGGATGATCGTCGTCCCCGTTGCATTCAGCCTCTTGAAGAGCCCCATGATCTCGCGGCCCTGCTCGCTGTGCAGGTTCCCGGTCGGCTCGTCCGCGAGGATCACCGTGGGATTCGCCACCACCGCGCGCGCCACCCCCACCAGCTGCTGCTGCCCGCCGGAGAGCTGCGAGGGGTAGAGGTCTTTCTTGCCGACGATCTGGAACCGGTCGAGGACGTCGGCCACCCGCGAGTCACGGTCGGCCTTCTTCACGTTCCGGTACGAGAGCGGGACGTCGAGGTTCTCCTTCACCGTCAGGTCGTCCAGCAGGTGGTACTTCTGGAAGACGAAGCCGATGTGCTGCCGCTGCAGGTCGAGCCGACGCTTCGAGGGGAGCGCGTGGACCGGCTCGCCCTTGAAGAGGTACTCGCCCCCGAAGTCCTGGTCGTGCATCCCCAGGATGTGGAGGAGCGTCGATTTCCCGGCCCCCGACGGCCCCATGATCGACACGAACTCCCCGTCCTCGACGTCCAGGCTGATCTGCCGCAGGACGTACGTCTTCTGGAACCCCTGGGCGTAGGCCTTCTCCAGGTTCCGGAGGGAGACGAGCGGGGTCACGGTCAGCTCCGGGAGGCGATGCGCGACTTCGGCGCGACGCCCACCTTCATCCCCATGATCGTCACCATCGGACCGGACGTCCCGGCGACCGCGTCCGCCGTGAGGCCCGCCGCGTCGCGCGCCTCGGTGGGCCAGGTGAAGTCGATGATCGGGACCCCCTCGAACACGAGGATGAGGGTCGAACGGGAAGCGCTCCCCGGCGTGCCGGGTCTCACCTTCGCGCAGGTCCCGCGGCGCGATGAGCACGTCGGACCGGATTTCTTCACGATGGCGGCCTGGGCGTCGGGCTCGACCGGAGGCTCGAGGCGGAGGGCGGCGAAGACCGCGGGCGCCGCGAGCAGCACGGTGACGAGGGCGATCAGGGCAAGGGGAAGCCTGGCTTTCATCGCGATCTCCTGCAGGTCAGGTCGTGCGGAGCGCCGCCATCGGCTCGATGGCGGTCGCGCGGCGGGCGGGGATGAAGCTGGCGGCCGTGGCCACGGCCGCCAGGGTGAGCGCCACGAGGGCGAACGTCGTCGGGTCGGTCGGCCCGATCCCGAAGAGGAGCGCCGCGAGGAAGCGGGTGAGCGCGAACGCGCCGGCCGCGCCGACCGTCAGGCCGACGAGGACGAGCGCGAGGCCCGGGCGGAGGACGAGCGCGAGGACGTCCCGTCGCTCGGCGCCGAGCGCCATCCGGATGCCGATCTCCTGCGTCCGCTGCGTCACCGAGAACGCCACCACGCCTCCGATCCCCGTGGCCGTGATCAGCAGCGCGACGGCGGCGAAGAGCCCCAGGAGGACGGCGGTGAGCCGGGGCGGAGCGAGCGAGCTCTTCCGCACCTCGGCGAGCGTCCGGATGCTGTCGACGGGCTGCTGCGGGTCGACGGCGTGGACGGCGTCGTGGAGGGCGCGGGAGATGGCGCGGGGATCCCCGGCCGTCCGGACGACCGGGTTCGTCGACAGGAGCGGCGCCTGGAGGATCGGCAGGTAGAGCTCGTCCTTCGGCTCGCTGTCGAGCCGCTGCCTCACGTCGGCCACGACGCCGACGATGGTGAGCCACTTGTCGCCGCCGTTCGGAGAGATGCGCCGGCCGATCACGTCGTCGCTGCCCCAGTAGTGCGTCGCCATCGAGCGGGAGAGGATCGTCACGCCCGGCGCGTCAGGGCCGTCGGCGTCGGTGAAGGCGCGGCCCTGGAGGAGCGGCACCCGCACCGTCGAGAAGTAGTCCGGGCTCGCCACGCGGACGTCGGCCTCTGGCATCAGCTGACCGGGCGGGACCGGCCGGCCCTCGACCACGAAGCGCGTATTGAAGGGGCCCCGCTCGTTCAGCGGGAAGGTCCCCGCGATGGCGGCGGAGACGACGCCGGGCTGGCCCTTCAGCCGCTCGAGGAGGCGGACGTGGAAATCGCGCCTCTTCTCCGGCGTGTCGTACCGCGAGAAGTTCAGGTCGACGCGCATCGTCATCACGCGCTCGGTGTCGACGCCCGGGTCGACGCGCTGGAGATTCAGGAGGCTCCGGATGAGGAGGGTGGCGCCGATGAGGAGGATGAAGGAGACGGCGACCTGCGACACGATGAGGAACCCGCGGAGACGGCTTCCCGAGAGCCCCGACGTCGTCCGCGCGCCCCCCGCCACGAGCGCGGAAGCGGGCGTCCGCCGCGCGGGGAGCGCGGGGAGGAGCCCGAAGCCGATGCCGGCCGCCAGCGACACGACGAGGTTGAAGAGGAGGACGGCGCAGTCGATCCT
>Ga0154020_10008823_pt1 | contig 11673 bp, 3 predicted proteins | sample Klosneuvirus_201_FD_109709 | JGI IMG/M metagenome (GOLD analysis project Ga0154020, IMG submission 109709) | Active sludge microbial communities from wastewater, Klosterneuburg, Austria - Klosneuvirus_20160825_MG | ecosystem: Engineered > WWTP > Aerobic digester > Activated sludge | place... | reverse complement strand
TTACCTTCACAAGATTTGGGAATAGAGATTTTAGTTTGGTTTTATCTTCACTATTGAATTTCCGGCTAGAAAATAACAATTCAAACATTAGTGTTTTAGCTTCTGTTCTTGAGGGTAATTCCAGCATTTTTTTAATGATGTCATAAAATATTCCTGATCTAGCCGCAGAAATAAAATCTTGAATGTCTTGTGGTAAAGAAAGCGTCATTCCAGATTTTCTCCAAGATACTTTAAGAGACATATATGAGTATATTCTTTTAATAAAGTCACTATTTGACTGACTAAATATAGTCATTATTCCATTTTTAATTGTGTATGAATCTGGACTAGCTGGCTTTACTCCAAAATCAATACATGGATAATTTCCTTGGTTAAGGTATTTGTTAAAGTATCCACATTCAAGTAAATCAGCAAATAATGTAAACTGAGAATTTTTCAAATCAAATGAAACTAATTTTTCTCCATTTATTGTAACATAAGGTAGTAATAAATTGGGAAATGAAGTTAGATTATGAAATAGTCGATTTCCAACATTTTCACGATTACAAAAGAAAATCTTTTTATCAATTTGAATAGCAGCAGTCAAATACGATATATATATATGCAATTCTTTTAATTTGCAATATTCTTCTTTATCTTGAATATAATAGTTTCGTTTATCTTCAATCAACGTATAATTAAGGTCAATGGCTGAATCTAGGGCATTTGTTGTGGTGGTTCTATAATTGTTGCCATTTGGATTGATAATTTCAATTCCATTTCTGATTGAAATTTCATGATCAAATTTTAATTTGATTTTATATTCACCACTTTCTATATAATGATCAACTGTGGTTGAAATTTGATTCTCGTCAATTTTAACAGATTTAAATATTTTATATGTTTGATCCTTGATGAAATCTTTTTTACGTCCTTTTTGCTTGTTTTTCTTAATTGTGGATTTGATTGAATTTGAATAATAAACTGGTTTGAAATTTCCTCTGAGAAAATTAAGATTCAATTTATACTTTTTGCAATGAGGATTTTGAGTTGAATTAGAATATCTATCGTCCCTAAATACAATACCATTATTAACTAATTTGCTCAGTGTGTCGTTGTAATGGGATCCATATAATATCTCCCAATAACTACTAGGAATAGGTATATAGGCATCCAAAGGAAAATCTCTATTAAAAGCGGATTGAATGATGCAATCTACCATTGAATAAGCACGATCAAATTGAGATTTTTGCCGAAAATTTAAGGATTTAATTTTGTCCAATAAGATTTCAGGTAATACAATAACTGAGACATTTTTACTTTTCATCCTAATTTCTTTAGTGATTTTCTTCATAAATTTATGTTTACATTTATTAATTAATTAATTATTTAATATCATTGCTATTACTATTTATTCCGATTATATACATATATATTTATTTTAGCTCCTATTATCTATATCTTTATTAATAATACAATCATCATTCTAACTATAATTATATATAGTCAAATTCCAATCAAACTATACTTATATGTTCGCAACCTCGCTATAAAAAGCACAATTTAGTGCTTCAAAGTGCCCGTAAATAGGGCATTAATGATAATATGAAATTTTTTAAAATAATATCAGTATTTGTCCAAAAATTGCCAAAAATATCTGAAAATCAATGAATGGTATGCCTCTCCAAAAATGCCTCTATATCAGTTTCTCTGAACAGCAATCGACGGCCTCTTCTAATGTAGGAGATCCTGCTTTCTTTAATATATCTATACATGGTACTTTTGCTACAATTAAGATATGTAGCAACATCTTCTAAATTGAGTAATTTTTTATTCATGATTTATACTATTTATGTATTTCTTTTATAAATCAAGTGCAATTGGAGATTATTCGTTCAAAGAATCTTTCAGAATAAATGTTAATTATTTATAAAGGAACTTGAGAATTAGCTGAATTTTGAACAATAAATGACCATTAAATTGATAAAATGTACCGTTGAATTGAGAATTTAACCATTGATTTAATCTATTAGTAGTTACAAAAAGAAAAACTTCAAAATAAATGTTATCTTATTAAAGATTTAGTTAAATTTATGCAATAATCTATATATAGAAAGAAAACGGAAATTTATATTGTATTAAATCTAGAAAACTGAATTCAGTGCTTAAATTTTACAGCCTATTTGTCAATTTAAATGTTATGAAAAGAAATTTTTTATTATTTTGTATATATTTATGGTCACCTTTCATTCTGGTATGTCAGAAAAAGAGCTTTCCATCGCTTCGGGCGGGACAAGTGCAAGTAAGTTCTGAATTTGGTTTTTCTAATTTATTGGGAGATTTTCGATCCAATAAAATATTTGCTACACCAGGATACAATTTTGGCCTGCACATAGATAAAATGTGGAACAAAATTGGCATTGGACTATATGCTGGATATGATAAAAACGATATAGACTATCCAGATTTGTTTTCAGGTGGTAATGCCTTTTGATAATCACCTTAGGATTTGTAAATGGTAGCAAGATTATTTAGACTCCACGCATAATCAGGATGCACTTTTCCCAGAACTTTTTCACGGATAACTTGGGATTCAATGTACCAAGTTTCAGCTTCTTCTAAATTTCCTTGAAGATGTAGAACTCTGCCAAAATTAAAAGAGACAGTACCATATTGAGAAGAATATTTTCCAATATATTCTAAACAAATGGCTTTTGCCAAACTAATCTTTTCAAGTGCTTCATCAAAGTTCCTTCCACCTGAAAGAATTCTGGCTTTTTGCATAAGGCTATCTACTCGATTGCTTATTTTGATTGAATCTGTTTGTTGTCCTATTAGAAATGATGGAATAATTAAGAAAATTATCAAAAATATCTTATTCATTTTTTTTAAGTAGAGTTGTATTAATGAACAAGTTATAAATATATTTCTAGTTATAAGGAATATTTTATAGATTTTTTTCAACTAATTATTTTCAGGAAACTATACAATTATATTTAAAAATACCTGACCATGTCACCATGATCAGGCAATAAAATAACACTGCATTTACTCAATCCTTATCAACGGATAAGAACTAATCGTTTTGTATCTGTAAAATCTTCAGTATTCATTTGCATGAACAATACGCCAGCGGTATTTATTTCGAATTTTTTCAATTCAAATTCGTGATACCCTTTGTCAAATGATTTGATAAATTTGTGAATTACTTTACCATTCATATCATAGAAAATAAATTCTACCTCTTGTTTTTTAGGAATCTCAAAATTAATCAAAGTAGATTCATTAAATGGATTTGGTTTGTTTTGATAAAGTGCACTTTTCAATTCAACAGGTTTTCCATTTGAATTTCTAACGACAAATGAAATCGGATGAATATTCAATTTTGAATCATAACTTTCTGCATTTAATACATTTTCATCAAGATGCATGAATTCAGAAATCCTGAGCTGTTTATTTGAATTGACAATCAGCGTAAACAATGGCTTAGATGGATCCAGTTTGATAACATTAGTTTCTGCTATTGAAACGAGAAGTCTGTTTGAACTAATACTATAGTGATCCTGGTCAATTTGGAGTTGAGCTGATTCAAGACGAATTGACTGAAATGATTCAAGATCGAAGTTAAGTACAAATTGCATTCCCTCAAGATCCATTTCTTCATTTGTATAAACAGGAATCCGTTGTTCTATTTTGGGCAACAGATAGTCATCATGAAAATACATTTTCATTTTATTACCAAACCTATTGCCTATGTTTTGCATGCCATCTGCGTCAAAATCGAAATTGATATCTCCCATTTTGACTCCATAGAAATCTGTATTAAATTGATTGCGGTTGATCAAATTATAATTGATGATTTGTTCGAATCCACAAGGACTAGCTGATGGAAGTACACTGTTGACAGGTATAAATTTCCATGAAGGACTCTTTGCAAATGCATTGATTTTACCCAGTATCAATTTTCTTATTTCGGAAATATCCGCTGCAGTGATCGAACAACTGGCGTTAACATCTCCTGCCAGATATTTGAATGGTGAATTAAAATTCTGAATACCCAATATATGTCTTTGAATTAAGACGATGTCAATTGTACTTACACCTTTGAGATATTCAATATTTCTTTCCGCCTCTATTGTATAATTCATTCCAGAAGTCAAATTTAAAAATGAATAATTGCCTTCATGATCTGTATAGAGTGAGTTTGTTCTGGATGGATTTTGTCTTTCCCAACTTACGTTTGCATCTTTTACTCCTTTATTATTCATGGATACAATTTTACCTCCTATTGTAATTCCTGTAGGACATACATTATTAGGATCTTGTATTTCAATTGTAGCTTCGCAGTAATCAGAATTTCCTGCCTGATCAACCACGTAAATACGTAGGATATTTTTTCCAATACTTGAGCAATCAAATAAGATTGCTGGTTCGAAATGTCCATTCACAAGGAAGTAGTATTTCAAACTATCTTTTGGTGTACAATTGTCATCGCTGTTCAGATTAAAATCTTTTGCCCAAATTTCTATATTCTGAGTACTTGGCATTACAGTAGTAACAATTTGTCCTATACAATATGGAGTTGGCTTTTTACCATCTCTTACTGTTAATAAGAAGGTGCAAATAGATTCATTATTGCAAGCATCCTTAACTCTGAATTTTATTTTATGAATACCTATCGGATAAATTCCGGAAGCATCTTTTCCTGGACCACTATAACCACCATCAATTGATCCATTGTTATTGATGTCCACTTCATGATACCAGGTCAAAAATGTTGAGTCTGTGCAATCATCAATTGCAGATGCTATAAGATTTACCTGGCCCTGGCATCCTGGACCAAAAATAGCAACAGTAATATCTTTACAATTACTTGAAAATACTGGGGGCACTGTATTAGAGATTTTAATGATTTGCTTCCAAGTCCAATAACCTTCCGTTAATGGGTTATTAGGTTCGTAAACACACCAATCAATAACTGTCCAAGTTCTGATAATCTTTAAACACGCATCTGGATCTATGGTGAATTCCTGATCTGATGAGTTCACAAAAATATTTGAACACTTATCTTTACCATAAACAACTGGCTTACCCATTAAATCAGGTGTTAAAAACGGTTTTGAAATACACGTCGTATTATTAACCGTATCTCTTGGCCACTTAATTGTTATATTGTATGGTGTAAAATCTTGTATCGTTATTTTTTGTGTACAGAAACTGATTAATCCTCCTGGATCACGTGCTTCAAATCTTCTATAAATGTATCCACGTCCACATTTTAAATCATATGTTGATGTTTCCGTTACAGATACACCACAACCATCATATGCGTAACCATCCAATGCATCGCCTTTTGGTCCATCATGATAAAAATATTTATCTACAATATTTATCTTTTTACGATTAGCAGCATTCGAACGCACTGTTCCAAAAGCTGAAAGATCTGGATAATTTAATTCACAACTTACTGTGATATTTGGTGGACAAAAAATAAATGGGGCAATCTTATCTTGAACAACAACTTCTACCATACAGGTATTACTATTTCCAGCAACATCCCATACTCGCATACCTACCATAATTGTCTTTCCTATATCATCACAACAGAAATACACATAAGGACCCCATTGTCTTGAATTAATGGTATTTTTAAACGTACTGTCACAAGGAACTCCATCATCCATTCTTTTTGCTTCAAAATAATCAATCGCACAATTATCATGAGATCGATCATCAAAAGTGAAGGCTTCAACTTTAGCTGTTCCGTCAATTGTCAGCGTAACAACAGTTTTTTGATCGCATACCGCAATTGGTGGAACTAAGTCTTTCACTGTAACTTCAGTCGCACAGTCTGTAAAATTGCCGCATTCATCTACTGCATGAAATACAACCCAACTTGTACCAAGTGGCAATCCAGTAATTCTGTATAATCCATTTGACAATTTAGTGACGTTTGCGCTTGAGGTTCCTTCAAATGTTAGACTACCTGTCTGAGAAACTATTTTATATCCAACACTTATAGTTACTTTAGAACATTCTTTGATTATTGTAGGTGGAGCTATAATAGCAGTACCGGTGCAAGTCCAAACATCTGTGCTAATCGTGATATTTGGAGCGCAAGCTATTACTGGTCCTCTTTCATCCAAAAATTTGATAACCTGATAATGGATAAAAATGTTTTGTCCTGAAGGTCTGCACCAATCAATATATGTCCACTTCCGCAATACTTTGAACGTATAAGGACATACTGGAATCAATTGATCTTCATATGTAAGTGCGACTTTGCACAAACTCCAGGATGGATAAAGTATTTCTCCTGCATTTGTTGGTAAGCCTGTTTTATTTGGTCCAGGTATTGAGTCCACACAAATCTGAGAAAATTCCAATTGTCTGAAGATCGTATCTCTTGGCCAAATAAAATTCAAAGCATCATTAGGATCAACCTTTAAAAAATATACACATTGATCACAAGTATCTGAATGGTTATCACTTGCATCAGTATAATAAAAACTGATTGTTCTCTTGCCGGCAAACAATGAATCGCAAGGATATTTTTCAGTAATATCGGCAACAACGTGACGAGTTACTGCTGAGCAACTATCATAAACAAGAGGTTCAGGAATGACATAATTGGTTTGATTACAGTAGACCCGAATCGGATCAGGACAGACAATAATTGGTGGAAGTTTGTCTTCTACTACTAATGTTCCCCAACATTTATTTCTGGTGCAGGTATCAATCAATTCATAATTGATAAGTTGTCCAATATATTGTCCACTTATTTTAGGTGTGGTCGAAATAACTCGGCCATATTTATCTTTCAGGACAATTACCAAACAATTCACTGCATAATTTCCTTCCAATACCATTTCAGGAGTTATAGTAACCATACAATTAGAATCGAGAGATACATTGATATGATCATCACATGCAAGATAACATGGATTTACAGTGATCGTAAATGATTCAGGATTGCCCAGACAAGTTTCGCCTCCATTTGTAAAAGAAGGGGTAACGGTTATCGTAGCGGTTATTGTTGTTGACCCTCCATTGAGTGCCATAAACGGAAAAATATCTCCGGAACCACTTGATGGTAATCCGATGGCCGGATTGTTATTGGTCCAATTGTAAATTGTACCGGGAACGGTTCCAGTAAAATGGATTCCATTTGTAATCCCATTTCTGCATAATGATTGATCACTAGGATCATTGACAGCAGGTTCTGGATTAATTGTTATTGTAAAAGTTTGGATTGTTCCAACACAACCTGGTATACTACTAATAAAATTGCCTAAAAATGAACCTGGGAAACTGCCTACTGGTATAGTTGCCACAACATTATTAGTTATAGTATTTATTACTGAAACATCATTCGAAACTCTATTTGTTATATAAACCAAAATTCCATCAGGGCTTACTGATACTCCAATTGGTTGGGCCCCTACCGGAATAGTTGCTATTACTGTATTCGTTAATGTATTGATTACTGAAACATTATTTGATAGAATATTAGTAATATATGCTCTTGTTCCATCCGGATTCAAAGAAACCCCTACTGGCTCGCTCCCCACGGAAATATTTGCTATTACAGAATTCGTCAAAGTATTAATAACTGAAACATTGTCAGAACTAGTAATAGCTATGTAAATCTTTGTACCATCTGGACTAATTGATATTCCTTGAGGCAAAATCCCTACTGGTATAGTTGCTATAACAGTATTGGATATTGTATTTATTACTGAAACATTGGCAGAATTACCATTAGTAATGTAAGCTTTTGTTCCATCAGGGCTTACTGTTACTCCAAAGGGACTTGTCCCTACAGGTATAGTTGCTACAACAGTACTGGATGCAGTATTAATAACTGAGACATTGTCAGATCCAAGATTATTAATGTACGCCCTGGTTCCATCTGGGCTCACTGATACTCCAATTGGCGCACTACCAACAGGAATAGTTGCTATTACTGTATTTGTTAAAGTATTGATTACTGAAACATTGTCAGATCCATAATTAGTTATGTAGGCCAAAGGTCCATCTGGGTTTACGGATACACCATATGGGAAATCCCCAACTGGAATTGTTGCTACAATATTATTAGTGATTGTATTAATGACAGAAACATTATTAGATTGTCCATTTGCAATATATGCAAACCCGTTCGTGGCAGGCTGAGTAGGAGTCACAGTTATAGTAGCAGTAATCGGCGCATTCGTATTATTAATTGCATTAAAGGAAGGTATATCCCCTGTGCCACTGGCAGAAAGACCTATTGCAGGATTGTCACAGGTCCAGTTGTAGATTGTGCCAGGAATAGTGCCAGTAAATTGCACAGCAGTAGTATTGTCACCTGCACATATTGTCTGATCTATTGGATCATCAACTGTAGGTAAGGGATTTACAGTGATGGTGAAAGTTTGGGGAGTGCCGTTAAGTTCAGGACTGCCGGTTATAAAATTTCCGAGTGAAGATGGGGCGGCCCCTACAGGAATGGTCGCCTCTAAAGTATTAGTCAATGTATTAATAACAGAAACATTGTCGGGTCCCGCAATAAGAATGTAAATCTTGGCTCCATCCGGACTAAGCGATAAATTAGATGGAGAAAGCCCAACAGGAATAGTAGCAACAACAGTATTAGAAATTGTATTAATTACCGAAACATTGTTCGAGAATGCATTAGCTATATAAGCTTTAGTTCCATCTGGGCTAATTGAGACTCCAATTGGACGATTGCCAACAGGTATTGTGGCAATAACATTATTAGTAATAGTATTTATCACCGAAACGTTATTAGAAAAGCCATTAGATATATAAGCCTTTGTGCCATCAGGGCTTACTGAGACTCCTATTGGAAAAATACCTACAGGTATAGTTGCTACGACAGTATTGGATGCAGTATTAATTACCGAAACATTGTTCGAGTTCAAACTAGTTACATAACCTTTAGATCCATCTGGGCTAATTGAGACTCCATATGGTGAGCTAACAGAAATAATAGCAATAACAGTATTAGTATTAGTATTAATCACAGAAACATTGTCTGAGTTTGCATTTGTTATATAAGCCTTTGTTCCATCCGGGCTTATTGAAACTCCATTTGGATTATCCCCAACTGGAATAGTTGCTATTACAGAATTGGATGCAGTATTAATTACTGAAACATTGTCTGACATTGTATTTGTTATATAAACACTAGTTCCATCAGGGCTTACGGACACTCCAAATGGTTGATCCCCAACTGGAATAGTTGCTATTACAATATTTGTGTTAGTATTAATTACTGATACATCATCGGATCCTGCATTAGGAATATATGCAAACCCATTAATTGCTGGCTTGACAGGTGTTACAGTAATGTTTGTTGTTATAGCAGAGTTTGTATTGTTTACTGCAATAAAGGCCGCTATATCCCCCGTCCCACTTGCAGCAATTCCACTAGCAGGATTGTCGCAGGTCCAGTTATAGATTGTACCTGGTACTGTGCCTGTAAATGTAATTGGTGTTGTATTACTACCAGCGCAAAGAATCTGATCCAAAGGCCGATCTACAGTTGGTGTCTGTGCAAAAATTTCATAATTTGAAATGACTAAAACCAGAAGTACTGAAATCAGTTTGACTGTTGTGTTGAATTGGTTTTTAAGAAGATAAAAAAACAAGGAGCCTTTTCCAGTTGAAGATTGATCCATTTCTTGTAATTAAGTTGTAAATTATATATGAATTATCCTCTATCAAAATATATGCCAATAAATAATTATATGTAAGTAATTGATTTGTAATTGATTAATAACTGTGTTATTCGACTCCAAATCAATTATATTTTTATTCAATCGTTTGATATTGTAAATTTTATATAAATAAATATTTATAAAATAAGTCAAGAAGCAATATTTAAGAACTATTAATAGAACTCTTTCAAAAAAAATCTTTTCTAACTTTGACAAAATATATTATTACAGAAAGATAACCATTGATGTAAGTAACTTAACTCAAAAAATTAGAAGCCGAACTGCGGCGGACAGCAGATTAACTCAGGCCAAACAGTAAACTGATAGCTTCAGAATATTATATACCGGTGCTGGGCTTAATATTTTTGAGACATGCGTATAAGCGGTTTCAGAAATAAAAATTGAGACCATTTATAGTTTAAATTTTTTATTCGTCACTTTGTTTCGATTCATTGTCCATAGTGAAATACCTTATTTAAATAGTCCTTAATTGTGACCCTCCAAGCAGGTTCTTCGTAAAAGCCATCCTCATTGAATATAACACTTTATAATAAGAGTAATGGCATTACCAATGGTCGAGTAAAAGCTATGATACAAAAGATAAAAGGGTAATTGCGATTTGGCGCAAACAAAAGTTTATTGTGTTATAATCGTTCTACTTTCCGAGAATGTAATAGTCCCGCAATTCGTAACACGATTACAAATTTAGTAAAGGACCAGAATCATAATATATTGGTTGAGGTTATTGGGTGGAGGAATAGCTTGTTTGAATCCGAATTTTGGTTCGTAATATTTCCCATGAATACATCCCACCTTCCATTAATATCGTTAAAATTCGTATTGATGATTTTACCACTAAACTAAATAATTTTAAGAACAATCCATATAAAAAGTATAAGTAACTGACTGTCATCAAGTTAGCTGTGGTGCATGTAAATGGGAATAGTTACCAAAATTAAAAACCTTGATAAATTGTTTCTGACAACTCACGTGTCTGATCGGAATTAAAGGAATCCAAATAATTTTGTGTAGTCGAAATATCTGAATGGGCTAACATAACAGAAATCATTTCAACATTAGTTCCTCGGTTTCTAGCTATTGTCGCAAAGCTATGACGAGCATAATATGTCGATATCTTTGGGTTTATTTCCATGATTTGTGCAATCTTTTTAATATGTTGATTTATAAATCTAGTGAAATTTTTGGTTTTATTTCTGATGGTTTCAGCGTTGTCTGATAGTTCTAATATTGGAAATAAAAAGCTCTTAGGAGAATTGTCCTTATTTCTATATAAATCAATTATTTTCATGGCAGGTTCAAGCATAGCAATGTTGACTGGTTTTTGGTCCCCACGATTGGATTGTTTTGTTTTTTTTCTATAGAAAAAGAGTTCATTTTCTAGAATATTTTCATTTTTCAATTGGAGAATATCACAAATATTCATTCCATAACAATAAAAAGATAGCAACCAAAAATCTCTAGCTTTGAGTTTAGGGCTACCTCCGAAATCATCAAATTTAGCTAATTTTGCTATTTCCTCTGGCTTTAATGCTTTTTTTACATTTCGATTCATAGGGATTTTGTAAGGATCTTTTTTATCATTAAAGGGGCTTATCTCGCTTGTTATAATGCCTTCATTGATGGCCTTGTTGTATACTGCTCGTAAGCACCTTAAATATATTGATAGGGTAGTGACTGAAAAATTTAATTCGTCAATAGTAAATTTTTCAAATTCTCTGAGATCTTTTGTTTTAATTGAATTATATTTGATTTCATCATTCTTTGGTTTGAAATATTTAATCAATAAATTTTTACTATGTTTATAGGTATCCGATGTACTAATTTGATCATTTGAATGTAATTGGTTTATAAGTTTGTCAAACATGGTCAGAATATTTGAGTTTTTTTCAAATTTATTGCCTTTATAGCGATCCTTGAATTCATTAAAATCAAAAATTTCAATTCCTTC
>Ga0154020_10008822_pt1 | contig 11673 bp, 10 predicted proteins | sample Klosneuvirus_201_FD_109709 | JGI IMG/M metagenome (GOLD analysis project Ga0154020, IMG submission 109709) | Active sludge microbial communities from wastewater, Klosterneuburg, Austria - Klosneuvirus_20160825_MG | ecosystem: Engineered > WWTP > Aerobic digester > Activated sludge | place... | reverse complement strand
GTTATTGAATAATAAGCGTTCGCCTTTTACACTCTCATCAAAATCACATTTACCTGAAGCATCATAAACTAAATGCCCATTCACAAATGTTTTTTCTATGGAAGAACTAAAAGTATAACCTTCAAACGGACTCCATCCGCATTTGTATAAGATATTCGATTTATCCACTGTTTGAGCTTTATTTAAATTTACCAATACCAGATCAGCAAAATATCCCTCTCTGATATAACCGCGGTTATTAATTCTAAAGCAATCTGCCACGTTATGGCTCATTTTCTCCACAATCTTATCCAATTTTATTTTACCTTGCTTATGAAATTGCAACATGGCTTGTAGGCTGTGTTGAATGAGGGGTCCGCCACTTGGTGCTTTTAAGTAAGACTGACTTTTTTCTTCAATGGTATGCGGTGCGTGGTCTGTTGCGACTACATCAATTGTGCCATCCAACACAGCTTCAAAAATCTTATCACGGTCGTAAGCTGTTTTTACTGAAGGGTTCCATTTAATTAAATTCCCTTTGGTATTATAATCTTCATCGCTAAACCATAAATGATGAATACAAGCCTCAGCAGTGATGCGTTTTTCTTTTAAGGGGATTTTATTGGTAAATAAACTTAATTCTTTTGCACTTGACACATGAAACACATGTAAACGTGTGTTGTGTTTTTTTGCTAATTCCACAGCGAAGGACGATGATTTGTAGCATGCTTCATCGTTACGTATAATCGGATGGAAGTAAACAGGAATGTCTTCGCCATACTCTTCAATAATTTGTTTTTGCTTGGCTTTGATCATCGGATCGTCTTCGCAATGCGTCACGATGATGGCATTCACATTAGTAAAAACATCTTCCAATGCTTCTTTATTATCAACTAACATATTCCCTGTTGATGAGCCCATGAATATTTTTACTCCTGCAACTTTTGAATAATCACATTTTTTCAGCTCGTCAACATTGCTATTTGTTGTTCCCATTAAGAACGAATAATTGGCCAATGAACATTGCGACGCTCTGGTGTATTTTTTTTCTAATTCTTCTACTGTAATGGCAGGCGGATTGGTATTGGGTTGTTCCATAAAACTTGTAACTCCACCGGCAACAGCAGCTTTTGCTTCAGTATAAATTTCGCCTTTGTGCGTTAATCCGGGTTCACGAAAATGTACCTGGTCGTCAATTACACCGGGTAAAAGATGTAAGCCTTCTGCATTAATCTCAGTAGCACCGGCTTCATCTAACTGCGGTTCAATCTTTGAAATGATGTTGTTTTCAATTAACACATCATAGTTCGAGATAACCCCCTCATTAACTACTGTTGCATTTTTGATCAGAATTTTTTTCATGACACAAATTATTTAGGTTCAGAAAATTTATAAATATAAGTGGTTTGGTTATCGTTAACCGGATTTAACCACTTTAATGTTTTATCAATTAAACCGGGTTCAATGGTGGTTACATATTGCACATCCGGAAAATATTTTTTGAAACTATCTACACGTGCTTCTAAGTTTTCTGCTTGCCAAAAAACAATGTAATTAGGTTTCGCGTTATCGGGCATACGCTTGTAGCGGTGCAACGCGGTGTCGGCATTGTTTTGTTTAGTAATACCGATTACCGAATGCCATTTTCCTAAATAGTACAATGGTGGCATAGTAAAATCATTGTCTTTGTTGCTGTCGTCGATCATCACCATCTTCAAATCGGGTTGCTTATACAAATAACTCATGGCTTCGCAACGGTTGCGTTTGGAATAAGTAAAACAAAACACGATCAGGAAAATAGTGTTGAGGGTAATCACAAAGTATTTTGAAAATTTGAATAAGCCCGGTTTTACTTTTGATTTATATTTTTCGTACAACTCAAACATCCCGATTGTGCCAATGATGATGATGGTTGGAATAACCGTTAGTACAAAGCGTTCTTGTTTGTTTGGGAAATATGTATGAAAAGCCAGGTAAATAAAAATTGGCCAAAACAAGATGGGTAATTTTTTCCAGTTAATAATCCATCCTGCGAATAGTAAGAAACTCAAAGGCGGAATCAATATTCCTAATATCAAATCGAAGTACATGTGCCAGATGTTGTGGCCGTATAGTTCAGCATTCTCTAAATTATATTTTACGTAGGCTAAAAATTCGGCAAATACCTTATCCCAGATAATGTAATCTACCAGGCCTTGCGTTATTCCAATCAAAATCGCAAAACCCAAAAAGCAACTCAATAAATATTTAATATTGGTTTTATTCAGCAATAAGGCTATGGCAATACCACCGGCATAGAATAAACTTTGAAAACGCATGGAAAAGGCGACACCAATCCAAATACCTGCAAAAAAGTAATTTCTAATATTTTTTTCTTTGATTAACAACCAAGTGGCAATTAATAAAGGCGGCACACATACAAACTCAGCTAAATTACGTACACTTAAAAATGGCATAAACCAAAATAACGAGAGAAAGAGTGCTGCGTAGGTAGCCGTTTTTTTATTCGAAAAATGTTCGGCTATTTTATAACCATAAGTAATGATAGTAACTGAAAATAATGCGTGTAATAAACGTATCAAGGTCATTTTGATTTGCGGGTCAACGATGCCAATGGCAGCAAACAACTTAAAGAAAATGTAATGAATACCAACATAAAATAACGGATGACCTTGTGGTTCACGATCGGGAGCATCAAGGCTCGGTAGCCAGTCGTTATAATCGTATCCATCAACCCAACTCTGCGCGGCTTCGACAATCAAAAAATGATCATCGAACCAACCAAATCCTTTCGAGAATATGGCTGCAATAATTCTGAATAAAATACCTAAGCCAACTATTTGTTGGAGCGGTGTGTATTTACTCGGTATGGTATTTATCAGTTGTCGCATACTTATTGTTGGGCCGTTTTATAAAAATAAAAAGCTACAAATGAAAAAATTATATTGGGCGTCCATACCGCAAGCATTGGAGATGCAAAGCCGGTAGTGGCAATGGTTGTAAAAATATACATGAGCATGATGTAAATACAACTAATGAATAACCCGAATGCAATTTGTAAACCCACGCCACCACGTACTTTGCGTGATGAAATGGCGACACCAATTATAGTTAAGATAAATGTTGCAAATGGAAACGAAGTGCGTTTGTATTGCTCTACTTCAAAAAACTCAATCAGATTCGAGCCTTTTAGCTTTTCGCGGTTAATGTAATTACGCAATTCAAAGTATGGCATGATTTCAATTTTACTTTCATAGCGCCACATATCTGAAGGTGTAAAATCGATTTTTAATTTTTTTGTTTCGTAATGCGTGTGTTTTTCTTTATGCACAGGTTTTTGTCCTTTCAAGGTGTCAAGTTTTTCCTGTTGTGTTACTTCTCTCACAAAAACATTGGTTAGTAACCATTCCTTACCCAGAGTGTCCCATTTCATGTTATCGGCTTTAAGGATATAGGTCTGATGATTGTTTACGAATTTCTCTACCGACATTTTATATCCTGTATTTACACGATTATCATAGCTTTCAATATACAAAACTTCATTCGGACCAATAATTTTATGAATGTTCCTGTCATCGCTGCTATATCCGTTATTGATCCACTTATCTTCAAAGCCAATTTTTATTTTCTGCGCCTGTGGGATCACGAAATGGTTAAGCAAAAATGATCCAAATCCAATTATAAAAGCGCCAATTAAATACGGTTTTAAAATACGGTTAAATCCGGCACCGCTACTTAAAATAGCCACAAACTCAGTGCGGTGCGCCATTTTGGAAGTGAAGAAGATGATAGAGATGAATGTGAACAGCGGACTGAACATATTCCCGTAAACAGGGATGAACATGCAGTAGTAATCGACAATGATTTCTTTTAGTGGAATGTTTTCGGTAGCAAAAGTTTGAATTTTATCTTTTACATCAAAAACAATAAAAATCGCGAGAATAAGGGAAATAGAAAACACAAAGGTTCCAAGGAACTTTTTGAGGATATATTTATCTATTATCGTTAGCAATTTATAAGCGTTGTGTAAGTTGAACTACCATTTTGTTTTTCCAATCGTAAAACGTACCGTTAATAATACGTTTACGTGCTTCCCTAACTAACCATAAGTAAAAGTGTAAATTATGCACAGAGGCAATTTGCGCTGCTAAAATTTCGCCGCACTGTAATAAATGCCGCAAATAGGCTTTTGTGTATTGGGTATCGGCAAAACATTCGCTGCTGTCATCAATAGGCGAAAAATCATTTTTCCATTTTTCGTTCTTGATATTAATGATGCCGTTTTTGGTGAATAATAATCCGTGACGTGCATTACGGGTTGGCATCACACAGTCAAACATATCTATTCCCAAAGCGATACTCTCTAAAATATTAGCAGGTGTGCCAACACCCATTAAGTAACGGGGTTTATCAGCAGGTAAAATATTACAAACGACTTCGGTCATGGCATACATGTCCTCTGCAGGTTCGCCAACACTTAATCCGCCAATGGCATTTCCAAAACAATTTTTAGAGGCAATGTATTCAGCACTTTGAATCCGCAGGTCTTTATATACACTGCCTTGAACAATTGGAAATAATTCTTGTCCGTAACCGTATTTAGGTTCTGTGTTTTTGAATTGAGTTACACAACGGTCGAGCCAACGGTGGGTGAGCCCCATTGAATTTTTTGCATAATTGAATTCGCAAGGGTAGGGCGTACATTCGTCAAAAGCCATAATGATATCGGCGCCAATGGTGCGTTGAATATCCATAACGCTTTCGGGTGTAAAAAAATGTTTACTGCCGTCGATATGCGAAGTAAATGCAGCTCCTTCTTCGCTTAATTTGCGTTTGTGAGCTAAAGAAAAGATTTGGTATCCGCCACTATCAGTCAAAATGGGTTTGTCCCAACCGTTAAACTTATGAAGACCTCCTGCGTTTGCCAGAACTTCTAAACTAGGGCGTAAATACAAATGGTAGGTATTTCCCAATATAATTTGGGATTTAATGTCTTCTTTTAGTTCACGTTGATGTACAGCCTTTACAGTGCCTGCAGTACCTACAGGCATAAAAATGGGAGTTTCTATTACGCCGTGATCTGTTTCCAGAATACCGGCCCTCGCTTTGCTTTGTAAATCGTTATGTTTTACGTCAAATTTCAATGTTCACAAATGTAAGATATAAGAGGTGATTTCCCCTTTTTTTAGAATAATTTAATAATCTCCGACAGGTCGCTTACACAATGATCGGCAATAGCAAAGCGTTTATCATGTTTATGCTCAGGATCAGGTACCGCAATTACTTGCATTTGTGCTGCTTTGGCAGAAATTACGCCATTCACCGAATCTTCAATAGCCAGACAGTTTTTTGGGGCAATTCCCAATTCAGCGGCACATTTTAAAAACACTTCAGGGTGTGGTTTTCCGAATTCCAAAAACTCTGCAGAAACTACCGATTTGAAATATTTGTGGGTGCTGATTTTATTTAGAACGGCATCCACCAACGAATGTGAAGAGGAGGTAGCCAGGCCAATTGGCAATTGCTTGTTTTCTAAAAACTCAAGCAACTGAAGGGCACCTTTCATGGCAGTTCCTTCGTGATTGATTAATTCAATTAAATGAATAACCACGTTTTTATCGAGCATTTCGGGTGTACTATTATTAATCTGATGATGGTTGAACCAATGATTCACTACTTCCTTAAAGCGCATTCCGGTGGTTTTGCGGCAATCCTCCTCTGTAAAGGTGATGCCTATGTCGGTAAATCCTTTAATCATGGCTTTCCGCCATAATGGTTCCGAATCTATCAAAACACCGTCCATGTCAAATATTACAGCTTGTATTCCGGTCATGGATTGTTAATTTCTTTGTTTAATAAAAGCAAAGATATCTTTATTTGGCTTGTGATGTGCCAATAACTTTGCTGGATATGTGGTACCCGGAATTTAAACATTTTGGCATGGAAGAGATATTGTCGGTTGCAGGCGGATTGATGTTTGTTGTTTTAATAATTTATTACTTTTTGAGTTACTGGCCTGCGGCCGCATTAAAAACTGCCCATAGTACGCCAAATTCGTCAAAAGAGCCTGTTTCTGTAATTATTTGTGCCAGAAATGAGGATGAAAACCTGACCGAATTCCTCCCGAAGATTCTTACCCAAAATTATCCGGAATATGAAGTATTGGTGGTGAACGATTGTTCGTTTGATAATACAGAAACTGTTATAGACGAGTTTGCTAAAATATTCCCGAATCTTAAAAAAGTTAACATCAAAGAAGATGCCTATTATAAACATGGGAAAAAGTTTGCGGTGATGGTGGGTATTAAAGGAGCTAAATATGAAAACCTTGTTTTTACTGATGCAGATTGCTATCCTTCATCCGATAATTGGCTCAGTGAAATGGCTTCTGCTTTTAGTACACAAAAGGAAGTTGTTTTAGGTTACGGAGCCTATATAAAAACAAAAGGTTTTTTGAATACATTGATCAGGTTCGATTCTTTTTTAATTGCACTCGAATATTTGTCAGCCGCTATGAAAGGGAAAGCATACATGGGCGTTGGAAGAAACTTAGGATACAAGAAATCATTATTCTTTAAACATAAAGGATTTTCAAGTCATTATCACATTACCTCCGGTGATGACGATTTATTTGTGAACGAAGCCGCAACAAAAGACAATGTGAATGTATGCTTAAGCCACGATGCAGTCACCTATTCAAAAGCAAAAACAAAATTTGCCGATTGGCGCAGACAAAAAGTCCGTCATTTAACAACAGCACCACATTATAATCCGGCTTCCCGCCTTAAAATCGGCCTAAGTTTTTTTATAAAATATCTTTTTTATTTGACATTGGGCGTGTTATTCTGTTTAAAGGGCACTGTTTTAGTAGGTCTTGGTCTTTTTTTCTTGAAAATTATATTCCAAATGATTATCTTTAATAAAGCGGCAAAGAAATTTAATGAACCCGATTTGTGGTCGCTGGCTTTTGTATATGAATTTGTTCTTTTAATTGTTTACCCGATTTTTCACATTGCTAAAATGTTCCACAAACCCAATAAATGGACGAACTAGAAAATAATGATAAGCTCACCACCAAAGCAGTTTATGATTATAAACTGGTTCAGGCTGCTTTAAATCAAGGCGATCAGAAAGCTTATGCAGAGTTACTTCATCGTTACAGGGAATCGGTTTATTTTATGATGCTGAAGATGGTCGGTAACAAAGATGATGCAGATGATTTAACTATTGAGGCATTTGGCAGAGCTTTTAAGCGTTTGCACCAATATACTCCTAATTTCGCATTTAGTACTTGGTTATTTAAAATTGCCAGTAATAATGCTATTGACCATTTACGCAAGAAAAAGCAAGGCGATGCATTTTCCCTTGATACTAAATATGTGAACGAGGAAGGGCAACAGCTCTCACAAAACATCAAGTCAAGTACTCCTGACCCTGAAGAACATTACATGAAGAAGCAAAAAATCGAATTGCTGAATGATGTAGTAGATAAATTAAAACCTAAATACAAAGAACTTGTAGTTATGTTTTATTATCAGGAAATGAGTCACGAAGAAATATCCCAAAAACTCAATTTGCCAATAGGAACTATAAAGGCACAATTGTTCAGGGCAAGAGAGTTTTTATACAATATCCTTAAAAACTCAGGACATAACATGTAAGCCTATGTCACCCGACATTATTTTCAAATACTTTCCTGACTTAACAACAAAGCAAAAACAACAATTTGAACAATTGTTTGATTTGTATGTGCATTGGAACGCTCAAATTAATGTGGTTTCCCGCAAAGACATCGATTTGTTGTACGAACGCCATGTTTTACATTCATTAGGAATTGCAAAAGTTATACAATTTAAACCAGGAACAAAGGTGATGGATGTAGGAACAGGCGGAGGATTTCCCGGGTTACCCCTTGCCATTATGTTTCCTGACTCACATTTTCATTGTGTAGATTCAATTGGTAAAAAATTAAAAGTAATCAACGAAGTAGCTGCCGGAATTGGTTTAACCAACTTAACCACCCAACATGAACGCGCAGAAAAAGTGGATGGTAAATTTGATTTTATTGTGAGTAGGGCGGTGACTGAATTTCCCGTTTTTTACAGTTGGTTGAAGGGCAAGTTTTCAATGAAAAGCTTTAATGACCTCCCCAATGGAATTTTATATTTAAAAGGCGGCGATTTAGCAGAAGAGTTCGGGCGGTTTTATAATTCCTGTCAGTTTTACGATTTAAAAAATTATTTCGAAGAAGAATTTTTTGACACCAAAAAAGTGGTGTACTACCAATGGAAATAGTTGTTTTGACTGAAAAAACGAATTAAATATCCTCGCCGGATCTTAAACCTTTCCAGGCAAAAATAGCCAAAACTGCACCTAAAAATGGAGCTGTTAAATACACCCATAAGTGTTCAGTGTGGCCTGATACAATAGCGGGGCTCAATGAGCGGATAGGGTTCATGGAAGCGCCGCAAACCGGACCGGCAAACATGGCCTCCAGAAGTACAACCGAACCTATTGCAATGCCTGCAAACATTCCCTGTTCTTTGCTTCCTTTTGCTACATGAATAATTGTGAACATCAATAAGAAAGTTAATATGAGTTCCAAAACAAAAGATTGCATAGGAGAACCGGCAGGCAATGAGGCGCCGAGTGTGGTATTGGTAGGGAACAGAAAGTGCAGAGTAAAACTGGCAAAAAAAGCCCCAATTGCCTGGCTAATTAAATAAGGCAATATTTCTCTGGCAGGAAAAACTTTTGCGACCCAAAATGCTATCGTAACTGCAGGATTCAGATGTGCGCCTGAAACATCTCCTAAAGTATAAATCATTGCTGCCACAATTAATCCCCAGGTAGCAGCAACACCTGCATGGGTAATTACCCCTCCCGATTCTCCATTAATGACCATTGCCCCTGTACCGCAAAATATTAATGCGAATGTGCCAATAATTTCTGCAAAGTATTTCTTCATATTATCAGGTGTCTGATTTATTTATTTACTATAGTTTGGAGAATACATAAAGTGTTTCCAGGGCTATTTGCCTGCAACGTTCGTCGTATTTAGCATCTTGTTGCGGCGTATTATCAAATGCTTTGGGGTCGTCGTAAGTTGTGCCAATTCTCAATTCAACACCCGGTATAAAAGGACAGTTTTCTTCTGCATCGCTGCAAGTCATAATCGCTGCAAATTCGCTGTTAGGATTTTCAGGTGCATCATAGGTTTTGGAAAAGCAAACGCTGGGTTTTTCATTGTCATCATGAAAAACATGGTAGGTGCCGTTGTTTTGTGAATTAACAGATTTAATGTTAAAGCCTGCCCTAATTATTGTGTTTATAGCATTTATATTAAATGCAGTTGCTTCGGTGCCACCGGAGTAAGTGTGAATGTTTTTAATTCCAAAATAATGTGCTGAAGCATGCGCCCAAACTTGTCCGAAATGACTCCTCCGGGAATTATGAGTACATATATAAACCAGATTAATAGTTTTATTTGAATCGCGTTTCCCTATAATATATTGAACAATTTTTTCCAGAATCATTTTTCTATTTTCGGGAATAGAATTAAACTCTTTAGTTAAATTTTCGATATATGATTTGAGCGATGGATACATAAATTGAGTATTGAACTTTTTATGATAAACGGATCAAGAAGAATAATGTTGCTTTAATAAACTTGTCTTTGAAAATCAAAAATCCCGCAATTTGCGGGACTATTTGATTTTTGAGCGGAGAAGGAGGGATTCGAACCCCCGGAGGTATGACCCTCAACAGTTTTCAAGACTGCCGCAATCGACCACTCTGCCACTTCTCCGAGGGCAAAAGTACTATTTTTTTTAACTGTGCAACCCAATTTGTAAAAATAATTTTCGTAACTTTAAATTCTCAAACATCTCCCTAATATTCAATTATATTGCATGAAAAAGTTATTCGTTGCTTTTGTTTTAGGGCTGTTTAGTTTTGGCTTAAATGCCAATGTTACCGCCTATTTCAGTTATGGTGTTTTTAATGTCCCAAATGGCACCCCGTTTCTCGAAACATATATCACTGTGTTGGGCAAATCAGTTAAGTACAAGGCTGTCACAAACGGCTACCAAAGTTCTGTTAATGTTAAAGTGCTTATCAGTAAATCCGGGCAGAATGTTGCGGGCAACAATTATAACTTAAGGAGTCCAATTGATAAAGACACACTCCATCCATCTAGTTTCATCGATAATCAGCGTTATCCTCTTGGTAATGGCGTATATGTTCTTGAAATCACTCTAACTGATAATAACGATCCTTTAAAAAAATCATTTACCAGTAAGGAAACTTTCACAATTGATTTTTCTCCGTCAACTGTTTCGGGCTCATCTATCCAGTTCTTACAATCCTTTTCTAAAACCACTAATATTAGTTCTATATCAAAAAGCGGTTACGACCTTATTCCATACACTGTAAATTATTTTGCGGACGACCAGGACAAACTGAACTTTTACTTCGAGGCTTACCGGGCCGATACATTGCTTGGGAATAACGAAATATTTCTTTATTCGTATTATATTGAAAGAAAAGAAGACTTAGTAAAACCTGACGGTTTAACAGGATTCAAGAAGCAAAATGCAGCTAAAGTAAATCCTTTACTGGCTCAATTGGATATCTCAAAACTTGAAACAGGGAATTATTATCTGGTAATTGAATTAAGGGATAAAGACAATAAACTGCAGTATGAAAAGCGTTCTTATTTTCAAAGAAAGAAAGTTAGTTTGCAAGCAGAAGGTTACGTAAAAAAAACAACACGTACCGAGTATGAGTTTTTTGGTAATTATAATAATGCAGATACTTTGAAATCGTTCGTTGAATGTTTATGGCCAATTTCAAACACATCAGAGCGTGATTGGGCCATTAACCAGTCAATTAAAAAAGATCCTGAATTAATGAAAAAATTTATTGTCACTTTCTGGCAAAACAGAACAGGAGATTCTTTAGACCCTCTGATCTTATGGTTAAGTTATTATAACCAGGTTAAATTTGCCAATGAAAATTTTAAGTGCGGTAAGCAAAACGGTTATTATACCGACCGTGGCCGTGTTTTTTTACAATATGGCCCACCTAATCAACGGTCTCAACAACCCAGCGAACCTAATGCTTATCCTTACGAAATATGGCAGTATTACAGAATACAGGATAAAGCCAACGGCCAGTTTTATACTAATAAGAAATTTGTATTCGTGAATAAAAACGTGGCGGATGGCTGTTTCAAACTTATTCATAGCGATATGCGTGGTGAAGTGTATTACGATAAATGGCAATATGAAATATCGAAAGGGCCTAAATCTCCAAATTTAGACAGAAACAATCCGGACCCGATTATGGGAAGCCAGTCGAACGATTTATTTAATAATCCGCGTTAAATCATATGTCTCATTGTAAGGTTGCGGTTGTTGTTCTTAATTATAACGGAAAAAGTTTTCTCGAAAAATTCCTTCCTTCTGTAATTAAGTATTCCGAAGGGCATAAAATTGTTCTGGCAGATAATAATTCGGCTGATGATTCTGTTGAATTTGTGAAGGCAAACTTCAAAACCGTTGAGATAGTCAAAAATGCAATTAATTCAGGATTTGCCCAAGGTTATAACGATGCCTTAAAGCATGTCAAGTCTGACTATTATGTTCTGCTTAATTCTGACGTTGAAGTAACTCCAAACTGGATTGAAACCAT
>Ga0154020_10008821_pt1 | contig 11673 bp, 9 predicted proteins | sample Klosneuvirus_201_FD_109709 | JGI IMG/M metagenome (GOLD analysis project Ga0154020, IMG submission 109709) | Active sludge microbial communities from wastewater, Klosterneuburg, Austria - Klosneuvirus_20160825_MG | ecosystem: Engineered > WWTP > Aerobic digester > Activated sludge | place... | reverse complement strand
CTTGGCTGAGCGCCTTCACCGACACCTCGTTCCCTGAGCTTGTCATTAAGGGCACCGAACCCATCACTATCCACTACGCTTCGCTGGCCATGAATTTGCCGGCGATGGAGGTGGTCGTCTACGACGATACTCGCCTCGTCTACGACGTGCAGTCTCTTGAATTGCTGCGACTTCAGCTCACTGACTGGATCGCCACGGCCAACGCCAGCCTCGACGCGAGCAAGCATGTGGATGTCATCCAGCACTCAAGTCTGATAATCAAGGATATCTCGGTCGACTCTTACGTCCCGAGCCACGAGATGTGGGAGCCCCTGATCGAGCCCGTCCCTCTCAACATCCAGTACGTGCACAAGACAGACAATGTAGTGAGCTTGGAGATTCGCGCGCTTACTGCAGAGCACGATGCTCTCCCGAAGCCCTTGAACATCAATATCACCCACGCTCTGATTGTCAACTTGTCCGCCATGCGACCGGCGCTCAATGCCCTATCTGCGACTATCGACAAATTGTTTGGAAGGTCAAATCAGGAGCTGCTACTGCCTCTCGACAAGAGTGCCTCAGATTCCACTGGTCCTCAGCAGGTATACATCAATCTGGCTTCTTCATCCTCGCATCGAAATTCACATTTGTTGCAATAGGAATCGCCATTGCTGATTCAGAACTACACTGGCATGACTCTGAGATGCACTCTGAATGCCCCGAAAAAGGCTCCGAGGACCGTCGAAGTTCACGCTGCCATTGAGCAGTCCATCTCCTTCAATTCTTCAACTCCAAGCACCTCCGTTACCACCACCCCTTCTACATCTTTCTCATTCTCGTCATCACACACCAACACTTTGATCGCCGAGTCGGTTCGCATTCGATCTTTTAATTCTGCGTGTTTCCTCATACTTACTTCGGGGCCTTCCAGGGATCTGTTCTTGCGATCGAGGTTCTAGGGAAGCCCATTTCGGTGAATGCCGTGTCCCTCGCTTGCGCTGGCCGCTTTGGACATGACGACTTAGTGGTTGAGGTGGCTACAAAGGGGCCGAATCGTCTGGTTACTTGCCGCAGCCGGTTCCAAGTTCTAAATGATTGTCTTCATTCCCTTCTCGTCAAGGTGGCCGATAGCGAGACCGAGCTGAAGCCTGGCGAATACTTCAGCCCGCTCCTGAACGCGACAACTTCAGGAGACTTCTCTGTCCAGCTGAGGCTCCCCAATTGCAAGGACTGGATCTCGTGCGACCTCAAGACCGAACTCCTCCGCTTCCACAAGCCTGATGGTTCGAATGCTCACTTTGGTGTCCAGCTATCGACCTCGGCCATCCCATTGCCCAATGGCGGGAGGGTTTTGGATTGCTTGATCTCCATCTCTCCGTTCCTCTCCGTTCGCAACGCCCTTGCCAATCCCGTTGAGATTCGGTTGCCTGGTGTGGCTAGCATCTTTCCCCTTGACGCCGGCGACGTCCTCCCGCTCGATCAGCTCGATCTCGAGTATCCCACCATCTTCATTCGTGTTCCTGGCTACTTGGAGAGTGCGGAAGTCTCGCTTAGCTCATGGGAGCCCATAGTCATGCCTCTGCTTGACGCCCTGAAAGATGGAGTACGCGAACCGCTGTCGCTGATGGTGGACGCTCCTTCCCTCGGCTGGAAACACGGGAGAGTCTTTACTATCCGAGCTCCATTCTGGATCGTCAACCATCTTGGCGAAGGGAGCGACATTGAGGTCGGTGTGGCCCCGCGAGGGACAGTATCTCGCTTGTCTCTCGCTGGCCAGCGCGGCAAGCTGTTTGATGGCTCGCCAGTCGTCTACGCTAGCCGATTTCCGCTCATCCTCCGCTCTGGTGTGAGTGATTGGACCAAAGAGGACGAGCTCATTCAGGGTGCCACCTTGACTGTCGGCGATTACTGCGTGACAGTGCGCATTGAAGAGGCCAAAGGCATGTTTGAGGGCACGCGCTTGGTCCATTTGTGGCCCGGTTACGTGCTCGCCAACTTGTCCAAACTCAATCTTGCCGTGAATGTGGCCGCGCCTGGCGACGTGCCCAGCAACAAGTTTGAGGTCAAGAACGGCGGTCTCAAAATCTTGCATTGGCTGCCCATCCCTGGCGCCCCGGACGCTCAGAATAAGTTGCCGATATTGGAGCAGCGGTCGCTCAAACTTGCGGCGATGTCAGGCCAAGGCACCAACTTGATTGACCTTGCTTGGTCCGCCCCTGTCGCACTCGAGGACTTCCATAAAGGAACCCTCGTTGTTTTGGTAGATGACATGCTTATGCCCTTTCCTTTCGAAGACCGAGTTAAAGCCTTTTTATTTCTTAGAATGTTGCTGGACTGGAATCGACAATGAGGCTCTCTACCATGGTAAGCGAGTCGACGACCCACTTGATCATCTCCGCCGTGGACCCGCGTGAGGTGGAATCTGCTGCCTCCAAGAAGGCCAACTCGCTCCAATTCAGCGACGCCGTCATGGTAAAAAAGGAGCGAGAGCAGACGCAGTCCTCAGAGGTCCCATCGTCCAGTTTGCTTGTGAAGCTCACTCTCGGCCAAATTGGCATCTCTATCATGGACTCTCGGCCTCGCGAGCTCATGTTCATCACCGTTCGCAACATCGAGTTTATGTGGGAGCGGCAGGACGAAACGGACGACCTGGGCTTGCTCATCGGACACGTCCAAGTCGACAACATGCTCCACAACACACCCTTTCCTGTGGTGCTATACTCTATCACCAATCAGAACGCTAACTTCTTCGTCCTCGCGCGCGTCCTCATTGACCGAGTGCCGTGGCCGTCCTCACATGTTCAGAAGCATTTCCACGACGTTAGCGTGAGTGTCACTCCGATGGAAGTGCGTATCGACGAGGTCTTCTTCTCGGCCTTGATGGTCTTTGCCACAGAAGTGGTCAACGACGTCTTCCATGGCGCCAAGGAAAGCGAGAACTGGGTGCTTGCTCGGCACGGTTCAATTCCTAAATCGGAGATGGATCTGCTTGGCGACTTGGCGTTAGACCCTCGTCGCTTGCTCAGCGACGTGTGGAGAGTCGACTATCTCCGAATCAGCCCCGCCAAAATCATTCTCTCGTTGACAACTGTCAAGGACGCAGGCGACCGCGACCCCGAGGGAGGCAAGCTGAAGGCCCTTCTAAAACAGCAGCAGATCCTTCTCGGCTTCAACGCGAACCACATCACCAAGGTTGTCTCTGCCGTTGATCGCGCGCGCATCATCTTGCCTCAAGTTGGTCCTGCCCCCGTCGAACAGCGCGCGGCTGACCTCTTCATCGTCCTCGGCTTGCACTACGCCGTGCAGTCATCTGCGGCGTGGGCTGCCGAGGTCCTGGCACACTCGGACATCTCCTCGGCTATCACTGCCATCTCCCATATCGGCCTCGGCATCGGTTCCTTTTTTCACGAGCCCATCAAGGGAGCTCGCGAAGGCGGCACGCGCGGCCTCATTGGCGGCGTGGGCACCGGCACCCGCAAGTTCGCCAGCAACACATTCAACGGCACCTTCAAGACCCTCTCTGTGCTCTCTCAACACATCGGCAATACCATGGCCTACATGTCTGCGGATAATGACTACCAAAAGTGGCGCCAGCAAGTTTTGCTCCCGGGATCGCAACCTCAGCACGCAGGTGAGGGCCTCAAGCTCGGTGCTTGGATCTTTGGCAAGAGTGTGCTCGAGGGAGTGACAGACGTGGTGACCAAACCCGTCGAGTATGGAAGAGAGCAAGGCGCGTGGGGAGTCTTCAAGGGCCTTGCGGTCGGCACTGTAGGCCTCCTCACAAAGCCCATCACGGGCACTGTCGACGCCGTTGCTGCCATCTCCTATAGCATCTCCTCCACGACAGACTACTTCAAGCTCGGTGCCATCCCTGATCGAGAGCGCGCTCCTCGCTGGCTCGCAAAGGGTTCCATTGTGAAGCCATTCGACTCCGAGACATCCATGGGCCAGGAGCTCATGTGGCTTGCCACTAATTATCGTGCCGGCGGCCGGGAGCATTACATGGTACACTACAAGGTGATCCAGCCTGTCGATGAGGTGGACTCGCAGTTGCGCCTCATTGTCACGGACCGGCGCGCTTTGCTTGTCAAATACCCCAAGGACCACCGCAAGTGTGCGCTCGTCGCAGAGTTCATCACCGGCTCTGACTGGACGATCGTCAATACGCAAAAGTCTGTGCAATTTGTGAAGCTCCTTTTCTACGACACCAAGCTCGTTCAGACGCAACTCGAGTTTAGCTGCGCCTCGGCCGAGGCAGCCCTACTCAGCTTGAAGCACCTCCTCGCTTCCCACGATGCACCACCGCTGCTACCGTCGCTCTCGCAGTTTCAAGTGAAGCGCGGGTTCGTCACCTCGATGCTGCCGAGCTCCAAGACTGTCGTGCGCTACTACGCTGTCCTCTCCGCTGGCGCCTTTGTGCTCTACTTGCAATTTGGTGACGACCTCAACGCCTGGTCGAAGCCAGAGCTCTCCCTCAGTACTGCCACGAGGATCGCACCTGATCTCGCCGATGATACCGCCTTTTGGGTCATTGCAGACAAGAGATACCGCTTTGTCGCTCCGAGCCACCGCGAGATGCTCGAGTGGCTGCATGTGTTCGAGGCGTGTGGCGCCACTCTCCTTGCTCGGCCTTCTGCCGCGTCGTGCCGCCGCTTGGTGACGCTCCACAGCGATAGCGGCAACCTCACGTTGAGACTCGTTCCGCTTGTCAAGGGCGCTCCCGTCAATGCTTCAAGACAACTCCATGCAGTTGCCACAGCTCCTAGCGAGCAGCAAATGATTGAGCTCACAAGCCTAGGGCCCAAAGTGGTGATGATGAGTATGGAGGGCCGCTCTGTCTACGCCAAGAGGAACGGCAATCTTGCCGCGACCACAGCCTCCACAGAGGACGAGTTCAACTGCGAGATGCAGTTTAAACTGATCAAGGTGCGGCCAGGCAAAGTGGCACTCCGCTCCTACCACGGAGCCTACCTGCGTGTCGATGCCAACACGGGCACCGTGGCTGCCGTGAGCACGGTCATCTCCAGGACCGAGCTCTTCGCGATATCCTACCCACCCTCCACTGTCTGCTTGCGCACTGCCGACGGGTTGCTCCTCGCTTGTAACACCGACGGCTTGGTGACTTTGGTGTCAGCAGCCTTCCCAATCCCCACTGTCGATATCAAGGCATCAGACGCACCTTGGCAATGGCAGCTCAATAAGATCGCCTCTTCATTGCCTTCTTGTACTCTCTCGAGGTCAGGTTTGCGCTTCCTCGCCTTTGACCACGAGAAAAAGTCTTTGAGGGTGCGTTCCGAGTGCAGCGAAGCGGATCGCACGTTTATACTCGAGCGTTTTGGTGATGGCGGGTACAACGTTCGCACGCTCGATGGCCACTACCTCGTCCCGACGGTTGAGCACGGCATCGCGCTTGACCGCTGCGCACCCGATTCTTCTACTTTTTCGATACTCAGCTTCTAATTCTACCCTTAATATGGTGTTATTTTGTGAATAAATATCTCCCTCCATTCTTGGTATTTAAGGTTGCTTACAGAATCAGTAGCACGCCCATCAAACATTTATTTGGCAAACTATCGAGAAGAAGGGGTGATCATGAGGCAACGTTTACTGGGTCGGGGCGTAATACTGAGGTTGACCAGGTTGACCATAGGGCTGAGGCTGGGGCTGACCGTAGGGCTGGGGCTGGCCATAAGGTTGGGGCTGGCCATAAGGCTGAGGCTGGCCGTAGGGCTGCGGCTGGGCGTAGGGATCATAGCTAGTCAAAGCAAGGGAGTGAGAAGAGGGCAGCGATAAAGAAGGACGGAAAGAGGGCAAACCCAGGCTGGCCCTGGACAGTCGTTTGCTGAACGTAGACGGGCTGCGGCGGCGGCTGCTGAACGTAGACTTGCTGCGGCGGCTGCTCGTGGATGACAGTCGTGGTCGTAGCGACAGGCTGGGCAGGAGCGACGACAACAACGGTTGACGGGTGCGAGGGGGCGCCGCCTGCCTTCAACAGCTGCCAATACCTACACCCAAAAAAAAGCATTTTCGATCTCTAAGCGAAAAGCGGAGTTGCAGTCGCACCGATAGGCTTGATAAGAGACGAGGCAGAGGATCAGGAGGTCGACAATCCACCAGTAACCGAAAGAAGGGTAGTAGTTGAAGTAGAGGGAAGCGAATATTCCAATCACCGCGGCCAAACTAGACCAAGAAGATGAGGACAAAGAGCAGGTGGAGCTCATTGGAAAAGGATCGACGCACTCGAGAAAGATGAGGATAATAGCCATGATGAAGAATCCCATCGCAACCCCTTTCTTGTGTTTCGTTCCTGCGATAATTCCAAGTATTCCTGACAAAAATACAGTTAGAGATGCCCTGAGTGAGAAACTACACCGAGGAGCGAACCGGCCACGAGGCAGGCAACGGCGAGGATGACGATGATGAATGCGATGATGACGTAGCCCGTATCGCTGACGGTGAGACCATCGAAGAGAATCATGGCGAGGATGAAATCCACGATTCCACCTAGGAAATAAAAGATTGATAAAAGACGACGAGGAACCAAACACACTAAATCAATCAACGCCGAGATGATTACACTAACCGCGGACCACAGCGACAATGCTGTAGTGCAGTTAACAAGGTTGGCTCTTCTCTTTGACCCAAAGCATAAATAGGATGTAGCGATTCTTTGAGGGGTCCTTTCCCTCGGGGAGGAGGGCGTTGAGAACTCAGGAATTGTTGAGCAACGGTGAAGACAAGGAGGCTATTCCTCCCTCAGGTGGACTGTCCCCACGAATTTCTTTTCCCCAGCACGCTCGATTTGACATTTCAATTTAGTGGTTAGTATTACTAATAATATATATTAATGATAATATTGTTTCTATTGCGATGCGTGCAAAATCGAAACGAGATTGCTCCAAAACGGCGAAGTCGACCACCTCAAACGCCAAAAGCAACACACGACCCTACCCCCATGGCAAACATATAACAAAAAATGGAACTGAGATAATAAAGCGTATGATAATAAAGCGTCGGGATGAAGAGGGGAGAAGGGGGTAGAGGACATCAACGAGCAGAGCGAACAAATTTGCGAAACGACAACAGCAGCGCAGACCACCACGGCCCGGTCACCAAAAGCAATGATAATGCGGAAAATTCGTAGAATACAAAATTCGTACTTAGGATGAAAATAATGCCCCAGACGCAGGAAGACCTGGCAAGCTTGTCCGTCTCGTCAAAGAATCCCATGGTGGAGACCGCCTTGCAAAAAGAATATGATCCATGCACTATCGACGTCTATCGTGATGCCTGCACTACCGTCTCACTGGTTTCAGCAAGCGTGCTGCAACGCAGGGGACCTGGAATTTTTGCGATGCCTCCACGATCTGACGGTTCCTAGCTAGGGGGTTACCGGCAAAGGTCGACCGCGAGTGATGAAAACGCCACAAAATGCCGGAGCAACTATATAAGCATGACGTCACAAGGACAAGACTCAGGGGGATCTTAAACGAGCTGCAGGACTCGTAGTTGCAGGGTTGAAGACCGCGCAAGGCCGGCCACGGCAAGACACTGACGAAGACAAGGAATTCCTTCAGAAGTCGTTTCTCCGCAGCAACCGAACCTCGTCTGTCTGACAGTGCGGCCGAATTGGGCTGGCAGCTTCTCTCAGTTCCTTGTCGCCCGTGCTGAGAAATCTTCGTACTGAACCGGACAAATTGCGAACATTCTCTGACCCTTTTTTTTATTTTGCGCGATCAATCCCGCACTGGCAGGCCCGGGCCGGCAGGGTTAGCCATGAAAGTTGTCCTCGCCTGTGCTTCCCTCCCAGAGATCAATCTCAATTGTGCGGCGTAGGAAATGGAAGAATTGCCAGGAGAAATTATGGGCCTGATATTGGCCTTCCTTGGCGAGAGGGATCGCTTCGAGCGGGTCGCCAGAGTCTCCAAGCGCTTCTTTGCTCTCGCCCACTCGGCCCCACTTCCCTCCTTCACCCTCTCGATAAAGTACGATATTTGAATTATCACAAATATAACGTGATTTTCTAATAACAATTTCTCTATTCACCACTCTGATTCCTCGAATCTTTATATCCTTCTAATAATAATACATTCGACCTGAAATAGAAGGGGCATCATGGCTGCGCGATTTCGAAATCTTATCAAGACATACTGCGCGGCCGAGTCGACTCCGAAACTCTATCCCCTTAACAATATGAACCGAAACGAAAACAATAACTTCAACCCCTTCCAGAATCCCGTGTGGTTGACACACACTCCTACGATGGACACATCTGCTTCCTCCCCTCCCACCGCCCAATCCAAACTTGAAAACCAAACCGAATCCGTCGAAAGGTTTTTTAAAAGCGAAAGTAGTGGATTGAACATTTCCTTGCCTTGGCACTCCGTTTCGGAACTCACCTTAGAGTTAGCCGACGAGAGGTCGACCTGCCTTCCTTGCGCCCCTCTCTTCAACTCAGTCCAGAAATACCTCAAAAATGTGAAATCGATCAAAGTCGACAATTTGACAAGTATTAAGAAAGGAGATACCCTCGCTCTGGAAACCAAAAACCTTGTTTCGATCGAGATTGGTTGCACGAACTGCCCGTTCGCTTTCTCCCACGTCTCCCAATTGCAATCGCTCTCGATTGGTCCCAAGGCGTACAGTAGGAATGATTTGTATTTAAACATGTGCTTCACTGCAACTTTATCAAATTTGAAATCTCTGAGGTTGGATGTGAACGAGAATAGTTCCGTCCCTGGAATGCCTGGCCTTTCCTCCCTCGAGACTCTCACCCTCCTCAATGTGACAACCGCGAATTTGAATGGGTTCCTATCGACTCTTGGGTCCTCGAAATTGAAATACCTCAGCATTGAGTTTTCAATGAATTCTGGAGTGGACCTTTGGAATACTTATAATGAACAGGCTATCCACTTTAGAGGGACCGATGACGAAAGGCCTCTTAAGGGTCTACTCAGCTTGACCATCTCAAGGGTCTCTCATCCTCAGCACTTGAGCGTCATCTCCAACATCGCTTCTTCTCCAATCTCTTTGAAAACATTACACGTTTTCTCGTCTCCTAGTAATTCCAGTCTCGGAAGGAGGAAGTGGAAGGATTCAGAATATCCCGATATCAACCGATTTGCCACTTCCCTTCGGAGATTGTCCCTGAACTCTATTCACTCCTGGCCTCCGAGCAACTATGACAAATTGCTCCTAATTGAGGAACTCAAATTTAAGCCCTTCTACCGAACTGACATCCCTTTGCTCTCCAAGTTCCAGAATCTCACGTCATTGTCACTCCTCTATGCTGCTAATCATGCAGATGGCTTTGCAACTGCCGCCGACATTTCCTTCTTTGGTCAATTTTCCCGATTAGAATCCCTTTGCGTATATAATTTGCATCCCACTAAATTCGAATGGCTTGCAGATAAGCTTCCCAATTTGAGAACATTGGAACTAGGTGACCTCAAGAGGCTTCCCTTCAAGACCGGCGAGGCGGAGGAAATAATTTCCTCTCTCGTTGAGTTTTTCCGATCCGATCTCCGAAAGGAGACTCTGACCTCTTTGGTGCTCAAGAACCTTCCTTTCTCGATTCCCCTTTCCCGCGCACTTGGACACTTCAAAAAGCTGGAATATTTGGAGATTCGATTAAATGACGATAAGATAGGCTTGAAAGAGTTGGCAGCCGCCTTCTCCGGTCGCGTCATGAGTGGCAACTATCGCAATTTCGGAAAGTCTTGCTCGGAATTAAGCTCGGTTGTCATTTCGAAGCCTCTCACGAAAAGAAATCGCATTTCTACGACGATAGACGTGCTGGAGTTCCTCAAGGGATTGGCTTATCAGCGCCCGCGCTTGGCCTCAGTAGAGCTGGTCAACTTGATCGACCCCGCTCTGTTAACTACGAGAGAGATTCGAGTAGAAGGGATTGAAATGAAGACCTCTGAAACTTATTTGCAATCTTGGAATAATCTATTTTAGGGCATTTATGATTACTCTGGATCAACGAAGACTCCTAATTCCTCTTTTCCCATCGACTGTGACCCTTCGACGTGAACGAACGATTCGCGCTATTACACATCAATCAAATCGTTGACGATACCATGACTCGTACACAGCGAAAGTTTCTATTCGAGACAGAGTTCGAGGGCCAGTTCGGATTGTTATTCAAGAAACTGTTACGTGCATGCGGCCTTGAGCTTCTGGGCTGAGGCGCTTCATGAACATAAGGTCCGGAACGACAGTAACTCCGGAACAGAGCACGGATCCCAGATCCTTCATTGATTCCAGCGTGGTCACTAAGCACTCCAACGTGATCGCTCCGCGCGGGGATAGGTCTTTGTTGGACATTGGCGCGAACACGCCATCTGAAATGCGGCTCAGAGTGAGACCTCTGAGCGGCAGCTGTCCGATGTGGGAGAGCCAATCATTCGTCGGTTGAGAATCTCCACCACATAAAAGTGACAGAGACCTACAGTTGGACAAAAATCAGCAACAATCCACAGCTGAAACTCAAAAGAAAACGGACCGCAAATTAGACAAGCTCCCAATGCTCTGAATCACGGGCAAGCTGATGGGTGCGTTTAGGAAGCTAAGGTTCAATAAATTGTCAGGTGAACAATTTGCAATGATTTCTAGAAAATCGTGGTCGTGATAGGGATTATGAGGGGTGGCGCCGACATCAAGGTTCAATGTGCGCAAGCTGCCAAGGTTCGGAAGGAGATATCGCATGGATTCGATTCGAATCGTTCCAAGGAGACTCAACTCGGTGAGTGAGCTCAAGTTGGCAATTATTTCCATCTCATTCGATGAGAACATATTAGAGCGAAATATGGAGAGCGTCCGCAGCTTCTGGGCGGCAAAACGTAATAGAGGACGACCGAAATTGGGATAGTAGAGATCCAGCCTGGTCAGTTCGAGGCCTTCCACACATTCGTTGGGAATGGGAATGCTTTCATGGATCACGAGAGTGCGTAGCGATTTGCCAAACTTGTTGAGCTTCGGGAAGCAAAAAATGTCAAGTGCGTGGCGATCGAACTGGAGCTGGAGTTTCTCCAGTACTTCACTTGTCAAGCTCTCGAGGCTCTTACTATCTATTTTCGACTGAATTTTCAGTTTCAAATCAACAAGTCGAGAAAAACTCTGCAGTGGTATCGAAAAGTTCGCATGCAATTCCTCGAGGTTTGTGCACCCAGCAATGTCCTCGCCGATGTCGGGGGCGTACCGAACTTCGCCAGCATCGGCGGAGATCCTCAGAGTCAAGAGAGACATTGGGAGATGAATTTTCTGAAAGCAAAAGACTTGGCCAATGGTGAGGCGCTTCAGCTTGGTGAAACCTAAGAAGCTCACCTCGTGAAGTTTTCCAGCCCTTGTGGTCGGCTCCTCCGGGACATTCCGGTTTTCCTCTTTCGTAATTTTCAAATATCCATTCACGACCTCAAAATATAATGATTCCGCTGCTGGGAAGAGCTCAGCGAGCAAGGGCAACAAGCAACTAGGAACGTCTGCGGTGATCAGAGAGAGGACGGCGAACTTGTTGGCGGTGCGAAAGAAGGGAGTCGCCTCGAAGAGAGCTCGAGCTCCCTCGACGAGCGGTAGAAAGAACCTCCAGACTTTGCCTCCGAGAGGGGTCCGATGAAGCCATGGGAGCCACCTGGACAGCCGGGAACAATTCATATATGAATTATATGTTAATATAAGTTAGTTATAAATTGG
>Ga0154020_10008820_pt1 | contig 11675 bp, 9 predicted proteins | sample Klosneuvirus_201_FD_109709 | JGI IMG/M metagenome (GOLD analysis project Ga0154020, IMG submission 109709) | Active sludge microbial communities from wastewater, Klosterneuburg, Austria - Klosneuvirus_20160825_MG | ecosystem: Engineered > WWTP > Aerobic digester > Activated sludge | place... | reverse complement strand
GTAATCGAATTATGAAAAATACGATATATTATATAAAAAGACTGAGAAAAGCCTGGCACCTTCCTACTATGAAGGTAGCATGTGCATTTATGTTTGCAACTTCTGTAATCGGTACTTATTCCGTACTTCATGCACAAGATGTACAGTATTCACAACCTTCAATTTGGTTTGGGACAGCGTCAGCAGCAAACTTCAATTTCTATCAAGGTTCTACGCAGCAATTGAATGTTGGATTTTCATCACCAGTGGCGTTCCATCAAGGCAATGGTGTGGGATTATACCTTGCGCCACTTGTGGAGATATACTTGCCAGGCACAAGATTGGGTGTCATGCTGCAAGCGGGTTACGACAGTCGCAGCGGTTCCTTTGAGAGCAAAATAACCCCGTGCAACTGTCCGGCGGATTTGAAAACAAGTTTAAGCTACATAACTATAGAACCAAGCGTGCGTTTTTCCCCTTTTCGAACTGCATTTTATTTGTTTGGTGGCCCTAGAATGGCATTCAATTTGGACAAGACCTTCACATACAAGCAAGGGAAAAATCCTGCATTCCCGGAGCAAGCAGCCATGCAAGATCAAAATGGTGATATGAGCAATGTTTACAAAACATTGCTCTCGATGCAAATAGGGGCCGGGTTCGATATACCGTTGTCTTCACAGGATAATCAGATACAAACGGTGCTGTCGCCATTTGTATCTTTTCAGCCTTATTTTGGGCAATCCCCTAGATCCATTGAAACCTGGACTGTTACAAGCATTCGAGCGGGTGCTTCACTTAAGTTTGGCCGCGGCAGTAGACTTGCCTCCACACCATCGAGTACCGTGATTGAGAAGCAACCCATATTTCGGTTTTCAGTCATCTCACCCAAAAATATCCCACATGAACGTCGAGTACGAGAAACGTTTCCTCTCCGAAACTATGTGTTTTTTGATTTAGGATCAACGGAAATACCAAATCGTTACATATTGCTTAATAAAAACCAGGTCAAAGATTTCAAAGAAGATCAGTTGGAGGTGTTTGAACCCAAAAACTTGTCTGGGCGTTCAGCACGCGGTTTGGTTGTCTATTACAATATACTAAACATACTTGGTGATAGAATGAACAAAAACCCTTCAACAAGTATAAACCTAGTTGGTTCATCTGAAAAAGGCCCTGAGGATGGTAGGGCAATGGCTGAATCTATCAGAAAATATTTGTCAAGTATATTTGAAATTAATACCTCACGTATAAGTATTGAAGGTCGGGATAAACCAAAGATTGCATCCGAAAAAGCGGGAGGATTACGTGAACTTGAACTCCTACGGGAAGGCGACCGCAGAGTCTCAATCGAAAGCAGTTCTCCGACCTTGTTGATGGAGTTTCAAAGCGGCCCGAATGCTCCTCTAAAGCCAGTAGAATTTAATGCTGTGCAGGTAGCACCGCTTGATAGTTATGTAACGTTTGAAGTGGAAGGGGCTCAGGAAGCATTTTCATCGTGGTCACTAGAGATCAAGGATGAGAAAGGTAGTGTGCAATATCTCGGACCGTATATGCAGGAACGGGTAAGTATTCCGGGAAAAACAATACTTGGCACTCGTTCAAAAGGTGAGTACAAAGTAACAATGGTCGGACATGCCATGAATGGGAAAACAGTCAGAAAGGAAGTCCCTGTTCAAATGGTACTTTGGGTGCCGGCTGAAAACGAGCAAGGCATTCGATATAGCATTATTTATGAATTTGATGAATCAAAGGCTATCAATATTTATGAAAAATACCTTTCGGAGATTGTGACACCAAAAATTCCTATCGGAGCAATAGTTGTAATTCATGGATATACCGATATTATTGGCGATGCGGCATACAATCAAAGATTGTCTTTAGCGCGAGCAAACGATGTAAAGAGTATTCTTGTAAAAAGCCTGGCAATAGCAGGAAGGAATGATGTTAAATTTGACATGTATGGATTTGGCGAGGATGAAAATTTGTCGCCATTTGAAAACAAATATCCTGAAGAAAGATTTTATAACCGCACAGTATTTATAGATATAATACCAAAAAAGTAATTTTTTCAATTGAAGTTATAGTCCTTCAAAACAGGCTGTCTGGAGTGCCAGACAGCCTGTTGTATGATAAATGACATTATATAACAATTTTGGTGTATATTTTTATATGTGAATTTTACAATTTATTAAATTAATTGTGTAACATCATCAAATCAGATTTGCATCACCTTTGTATTGTAAAATTATTTTCATTTAAATTAAAAAGTATGAATACTACAGAATTAAAAGGAACCTGGAATGAACAGAAAGGTAAACTCAAACAAAAGTTTGCTGTCTTGACAGACAATGATCTTATGTTTGAGGAGGGCAAGAAAGAGGAAATGCTTGGAAAAATTCAAGTCAAACTTGGAAAAAGCAAAGATGAGTTTAATAAAATTTTGGCATCACTTTAAGTTTATCATCAAATATAAGGGCTTGTATTCGCCCTTATATTTGAATGATTCACATTTATTCTCAATTTAAAAATTCGATACAAAATGAAAAAATATGTTTTTTTGTTTGCCGTGCTACTAACGGTCATTGCGGGATTCACGTTCAATGGTTGTGAATCGTCGGCTCAAAAAGTAAACGATGCTAAGACAGATGTGCAGGATGCCAAGCAGAATTTGAAAGATGTACAAAATGATGCCAATTCGGAAGCCCAAAAAGCAGCTTATGCAGAAGAGTGGAAAATATTTAAGGAAGAAACAAGAGTGAAAATCCTGGAAAATGAAACCCGGATTGCCGAACTGAAGACCAAAATGAAAACTACGGGAAAAACACTTGATGCTCTATATTCAAAAAAAGTGAATGACTTGGAGCAGCGTAACCAAAACCTAAAAACAAGGCTGGACGCTTATGACAAAGGACAAAGCGACTGGGAATCTTTCAAGCGTGAGGTTAATCACGATTTGGAGGGGCTTGGACAAGCATTTACAGATTTGACTGTCAACAACAAGAAGTAATCATGAGATTATTCAAGAAGGCGGTATCATGCTTCCTTCTTGAATTATTCAATTTATGACCAGATTAAACAAAAAAACCGTAATCATGGACAACAGGGAGGTTGAAAAATCAATCGTACACATCACAGTAGAAATCATTGAATATCTACCCAATACTGTAGTCATCAAAACCATTCTAAAAAAATCAACAGGTAATATCAGTGTAATGTCGTTTGACACTGGTGAAGGATTGACCGAAAAAACCACACCGTATGACACCTTTGTCCAAATTATCGAAGGGAATGCAGAAATTGTGATCAGTGGAGAATCGCACAATATGCACACAGGGGAATCAATTGTTATACCTGCGCACACATCTAACTTTGTAAGACCCAATGGACGCTTCAAAATGATACAGACGGTGATAAAAAGCGGCTATGAATCTGTTTAGTTATGTCTTATTCACATAATTCAAATCTCACTATTTAATACCATATCAATGAGCAAAGATAAAGGCACTAAAAATCATAAAAAACCTCCAACAGACAAATCTTCAGGTAAACGAAAAACTATGTCGCAGTATAAAAGTGAAAGCGCAAGTGGGCAAGTCAAACAGTCAACCCTTGAAGCCTTCATTCCAAAAATAGACACCAAAACTGGTGGAAGCCACAAGTCTTGATAACAAGTAGATGCTGAATGTCAAAAACATGGGGTCATCCTGAATAAAACCGATTTAGGATGTGAGAATGAAACTCTTGAAATACACCTGTTTTTAAGTGCATTTCGACTTGTCTCTTAATAATCTGTGAATCATGTAATTAATATTGATAATCATGTAATTGTTTAACATATTTAAAGGTGGAATTTTGTATCCATTCTAAGGTTAGAATCGGAAATAAATCAAGATTATGAAAGCCAGTATAATTGTCAGTATTGCGGCGCTTTCGCTTACCACCGCTGGTTCTTCGAACACACATCGTCTGTCTGATTATCCCTCCATAACAAAAGATGATGAGCCCTCTTTAACGATTAACGATTTTTCGGGTATACATAACCCCAAAATGTGGGCGTGCAATACGATCATGTACATAAATGAAACAATAGTATTGCGTTTCAAAACGCCCAATGCCCCCTTCCTCGGCATTGTAGATCCACAAGGTCACTTCTTCTACCTTGTTTTTCCCTCTGAAGATGCTATAGGCAATTTGATTCCTTTTGTTGGAAGTAAATGTTTTGAAAATTTGTCGGAACTGAAAATAAATACAACAGCACTTCACGGGGATCCCTACACCTATGATGTATATGATAATCAGCCTGTGTTTACACAATCAGGCGTTTATACCTTTATTATGGGTGAAAACCTGCATATTGATAATCCTGGATTTTTGGAAAAAGTTGAAGTAGCGTATATACATGCGCACCGCCGAAATCAATCATATGAAACGATCGCTATTAAATAATTAGCAATAACTTATTGCTGCACGTCTTTTAAATTATATATCATGAAACATACACTCTCTCTTGTTTTATCAATCATCACTCTCTTTTTATTTCCGTTGCTGGTTTTCGGGCAAGATCCTGTTTTGGGAACTACCCGGAATTTCGCGCTCTTCACTGCAGCCGGTGCATTCAACAATGTCGGAGCAGGTACTGTTGTTATCGGTGATGTAGGCACCCATGTAGGCGCTTTTAATGCATTCCCTCCCGGGACATTGGTTGGTAGTATTCACGTGGCAGACCCGATTACAGTGCAAGCGGCAGCTGATGTGACGGTTGCTTATGACGACCTGGCTAATCGTATCTGCGATGCAGTTATCGGTGTAACGCTTGGAAATGGCCAAACGCTACTTCCCGGTACATACTGTACTGGCGCGGCCTCCACCTTGAACGGAGATTTAATTCTGGATGGAGGAGGTGATCCCAACGCTATTTTTATTTTCCAAATAGGCGGTGCATTGGCAACAAGTACAATGGCAAACGTACTTCTTATCAATGGCGCCAACTTATGTAATGTGTACTGGCAAATTAATGGCGCATTTACATTAAACGACGGTTCCGTTTTTGTGGGTACTGTAATTGCCAATGGTGCAATCAACCTGCACAATGGGAGCACCCTCAATGGCAGGACACTTTCAAAGGCAGGCGCCATCTCCACCAGTGATAATACGGTCACAATGTCCCTTTGCTTGCCCCCAACTATTACTTGTGCCGGGGATGTACTGGTTTCATGCGATAACCTTGTTCCAGCCCCGGATATTACTTCTGTCAGCGTGACCGCAACCTGTCCCGGCATACTCACCGTAACATTTGTGAATGATGTTATTTCAAATCAAACTTGCACAAACCGGTACACGATAACTCGCACGTACCTTGTAACGGATGATTGTGGCGAAACCGCTACCTGTGCACAAACAATTACTGTTGACGACCAGGTGATGCCAATTTTCACCGCTTGCCCCGTTTTGCCCATAGCCCTGGGTTGCAATCCATCACCCGTTACTGCTGCACAAGCCATCGCCGCAGCCGGCTCCGCGACAGATAATTGCGGTACACCAACATTGACCGCATCCGGTGGTGTCATCACAGGCGGCTGCGTGCAATCGCAAACCTGGACGGTGACAGCCACTGATGCCTGCAACAGTATAGCAACCTGCCTGGTCACGTTCACGTGGAACTCGGATACCCAAAACCCATCATTCACCAACTGCCCCACCGGGCCTGTCCTTTTGGGGTGCAACCCCGCGCTGCCTACTGCCGCAAGCGCCATCGCCGCTGCAGGCCCTGCTGCGGATAATTGTGGAGCACCTGCTATTTCCGCATCCGGCGGCATCATCACAGGCGGCTGTGTGCAATCGCAAACCTGGACGGTAACAGCTACCGATTTTTGCAACAACGTTGCAACGTGCCTGGTGACATTCAACTGGACATTGGACACACAAAATCCCGCGTTCACCAACTGCCCTACAGGGCCCATTATTCTGGGCTGCATGCCTACTCCGCCAACCGCCGCAAGTGCAATCACTGCTGCCGGCCCGGCAACGGATAACTGCGGAACACCGGCCATTTCCGCCATCGGTGGTGTCATCACAGGCGGCTGCGTGCAATCGCAAACCTGGACGGTGACGGCTACCGATGTTTGCAACAATACAGAAACATGCCTGGTGACGTTCACTTGGAGCGACTCGGATTCCGCGCCACCCGCATTTACCAATTGTCCTGTTGGCCCCATTACTCTGGGTTGTGACCCTGTGTTGCCTACTGCCGCAAGCGCCATCGCTGCTGCCGGCCCTGCAACAGACGACTGTGGAGCGCCTGCCATTTCCGCTATTGGCGGTGTGATCACGGGGGGCTGTGTTAAATCACAAACCTGGACGGTAACGGCTACCGACATTTGCAACAACAGTGCAACGTGCCTGGTGACATTTACCTGGACTTCGGATACACAACCGCAGATTGTAGATATTCCGGACTATACAATCCCCGGCTGCATCAATCCCGTCTTTCCAACTTCGCTCTCGACAACTTGGACCGACAACTGCGGTGGTGGCGGTACTATCGTTGCTGTAGGGGGCGCCATAACAACGAATGGCTGCTCCCAATCGCGTGTGTACACCTTCACCGTCGTTGGCGCCTGCGGTAACCCTGATGTGGAAACCACTACCGTGACGAGGACGTTTGATGTCACCAAACCGGTATTTACCACCATACCGGCCAATGTGACCGTGCAGTGCAACGCTGTGCCGCCGCAATCTGTCGCCCCAATTGCGACCGACAACTGCGATCCTTCCGTGACTGTTACCCTTCTGGAAACGCGTGTCAACGGCGTCTGCCCCGACACCTATGTACTGACCCGCAGGTGGACAGCAGTAGACGACTGTGGCACCACCAGAACCGCCTCACAGCGCATAACCGTGCGCGACACCGAAATACCCGTGTTTATCTCTGTACCGGGAAATGTTACGATCCAATGTACCGATCCGATACCCGTGATGGTTTTGCCCACTGCAACTGACAACTGTGATGCCTCCGTGACTGTCTCCTTCGTTGGCCAATGGTCCATGAACACGACTTGCCCGGGCAATTACCAGATCATGCGCAGCTGGAAGGCAGTTGATAATTGTGGCAATTCAACCGTCGTCTCACAAATGATTCATGTGGTAGATAATCAGGCTCCTATATTCACCAACATGCCGCAAAACGTGACCATCGAGTGCAACCAGCCGGTCCCGCCGCTCACGAACCCAACGGCTTCGGATAACTGTGGCGGCTATGTTCAGATCACTTATCTGGGGCAGGTACGTACCAACGGGAACTGTCTGTACAACTTTACCCTCACCCGCACCTGGCGCGCTCAGGATTTGTGCGGCAACTCCACAACTGCCATCCAGGTGATAACCGTACAAGACACACAACTTCCTGTATTTGTCAATCCACCGGCAGATGTTACTGTTGAATGCGAATGCTACTGTGTGCCATTCCCTATTGCGATTGCTACCGACAACTGCGGCCCCGCTACGGTGACGTACATGGGCGAAGTCCAGTCCCCGGGCGATTGCAGCACCGGCTTTACACTCACCCGCACCTGGGTAGCATCCGATTTGTGTGGCAACACCAGCGTCCATACGCAGGTCATTCACCTTTGCGACGTGCTGCCTTTTCAGTCTCCTGGTTCAGGAGATCGGGAATCGGAAGCGACAAGTGAAACGCCACGTGCATTCCTCTTGCGTCCGAACCCAACCAGCGGTGTGGTCACCATTGACCTCTGCACCTTCATCGGCGAAGCCACGCAATTAGCGATCTTCAACGAGATGGGCGCCATGGTTTGGGAAAAAAATCTGAACCCTGTACAGGTAGAATTTTTGGAAATCAACCTGCGTCAGGATACCAGTCTCAAAGACGGCGTGTACCAGATAGTGCTGCAAAGTGGTGGGAAGCAGTATGTGAAATCGCTGGTGCTGATGCACTAGGGTGTGTCTGAAAAATACTGCCGAGTCTGAAAAGAGCAGATTTTGGGTTCTGGGCAAGCCTGCTTTTGAGGGGAATATTAGTTTATATTGCCCGAAAAAGAGGGGAAGAACAGGTTCTAAAAGATGCCTTTTCAGGCCGGGGAGTATTTTTCAGACACACCCTAACCTTGTTTTTCAACCACTGAAAAAAACCAGAGCAGGCCAGTCGTTCCCAAAAAACGACTGGCCTGCTCTGGTTAAATATCTTCCAGATTATGCTTGCGCTTTTGCTTCAGTTTTTTGAAGAACGAAGGGGTAAGTCCGGTAACTTTTTTAAACTGGTTGGATAAGTGTGCCACGCTACTGTATTGCATTTTGTAGGAAATCTCTGTAAGGTTAAGTTCGTCATAAAGCAACAACTCTTTCACCCGTTCAATTTTGTGTATGATAATAAATTGCTGGATCGTTATGCCCTTGACTTCTGAAAACAAGTTGGCCAGGTATGTGTAGTCATAACCCAATGCTTTACTGATGTGTTCGGAAAAATTCACCCGAGGCAATTCATCCGAATAGTGAATCATTTCGATGATCACATTTTTTATCTTGTCAATCAGGATACTCTTTTTATCGTCCATCAATACCAACCCCGACTGAAGTAAATGCGCCCGGAGCTCTTCACGCTGGTTGTCCGTTATGGTTTCCAAGATCTCTACCATACCCAGATCAAGCACTACATGGTGTAACCCCATGCGCTTCAACTGTGCCGCAACAATCATTTTACATCGCAGGCTGACCATGTATTTTATGAATAATTTCATCATGCTGTTTTGCTGTTTTTGAATTTTATCGAGACATAAAAAAGGAGATGTTTTTACCTGACAGAAAAATCCACAACATGCTTTAAAACTGCACAGCCCCCAATATCCTGTTCACACTCCCGTCCGTCAGATTCAGTATCCATTGTGGGAAAAAACCGATCAGGAGCACCAGTCCGGCTACGGCGCCAAGCACCAAAAATTCCCGGGAATTCAGGTCTTCGAATGTTTCGGTTTGGCGGTTGGTTTCGCCGAACATGCTCAGCCCGTACGCCCGCAGCATGTACACTGCGCCGAGGATGATGGTCAGGCCCGAAGCGGCACCCAGCCAGTTGTTGTAATTCCACACGCCGTTGAGCAACAGGAACTCGCCGACGAAGCCATTTGTGAGCGGCACGGCGATGGCGCCCAGCGTCACGATCATAAACAAGGCCGCCAGCCGCGGCGCCGAACGGGCGATGCCGCCCATATCGAACAGCGCCCGCGAACCGAGGCGCCGCTCCAGCAGGTCGGCTACAAAAAACAAACCGACGGCATTCACGCCGTGGCTGAGCATCTGAATCATACCGCCTTGTACGCCGGTTTTGTTCCAGGCCAGCACGCCCGCGGCGATGAGGCCCACGTGTGCGATGGACGAGTAGGCGATCAGGCGCTTCAGATCACTTTGTTTGATCGCGATGATACTGGCGTACACGATGCCGAACACTGCCAACCCAAGGAAGATGGGCGCCCAGCCGTGCAAGGCTTCCGGCGCCAGCGGCACCATCCAGCGCACCACACCGTAGATGCCCATCTTGAGCATGATGCCCGACAGCAGCATGGTACCGCCGGTAGGGGCGCTCACGTAGGTGTCGGGCTGCCAGGTGTGAAACGGAAACAGCGGCATTTTTACCGCAAACGCGAGGAAAAAACCGAGCATGACCCACCAGGCGGTTTTGGCATCCAATTCCACCGCCACGAGGTGCTCCCAGGCAAACGAGTGTTCGGCGCCGGTTTGAACCAGAGCGGGTGTTTTCAAATAAACTGCCAGCAAAGCCACCAGCATGAACAGCGACCCGACAAACGTGTAGATGAAAAACTTCAGCGTGATGCGGATGCGGTTTTCGCCGCCCCAGATGGCACAAATGAAGTAGATCGGGATGAGCGCGAGTTCGTAAAAAACGTAAAAAAGTAGTCCGTCCAAGGCCATGAACACGCCGTTTAGCGCGCCGAGCATAAGCAACACGAGGCCATAGTAACGGCCTTCGAGGTCGAAAGTGCGACCAAAACTGCTCAGGATGATGAGCGGGGCCAGCAGGTTGGTGAGCAACACCAGCAGCATACTGATGCCGTCCAGCCCGAGCCGGAATGCGATGCCGGCAGAGGGCACCCAGGGCACATTGACCTCATGGTTGAACGAGCCGTCGCCGTTGAAGCCGTAGAGCAGCAGACTGGTGACGGCTAAGTTGGCCAACGTTGCCACCAGCGCAACAGGGCGTGCCGGAAGTGCCCGCGTGAGTAGTAGCGCTAGAGCGGCGAGGAAGGGTATGAGGAGGAGGAAGAGAGCCATAATTTTTCAAATCACACAGTAAATAAGTGTAGCACCAAACAACATGGAAAATGGGGAGATCAATTGAAAATACATTGGTTTAATTATATCAGCACTCCGTAGTGAAAACCCGTGGTGGATTTGCCTCGGGACAAAGTAAAGGACTAAAGAAGTGATGATCATAAACCATCCCAGCGTGTTGAAAAAATCGGGATATTTGGAAAGAGGGGCATACAAAATCAAAGCTGCTGCAGGGATCATTCGTATCGTTATTTCGGAGTAGTTGATCAAATTGGTACTACCTGCTTTTCGTAATATCTCGCCAGCCTTCTTTGGAGCAAAAAGCATGATGAAACCCACAGAGATTAAAAATACTCCGAAAAATATTACTGTCCATTTTGCAAGGATCATCATGTTTTTTTATGCTTCAAAATGAAACTTTCCAGGTTTTTAAAACCTGGAAAGTCTGGAGTTTTATTTTATACAAACAACGTCAAAAACAACAGCACAGCCCCTACGACCATGCCCAGCAAGTAGTACTCCACGTTGCCGTTTTGCAGTTTCCGAAACTCCGCGCCGAGGCGATGAACGCCCGTGCCCACGCCGTTTACAAGGCCGTCAAGGGCCCAGGTGTCGGCGTAGTAGTGCAAGAGTTGAGAAAGTTTTTCCACCGGCCGCACGAAGAGGAATTGGTAGATTTCGTCCACATAAAATTTGTTGGCCAACACCCGGGTCAGGCCGGTTTGAGCGGCATCGGCTACGGGCAAACTGCGTCGTCGCACATAAACCCAATATGCCGCCGCAATCACGAGCAGCGCCAGTGAGGTCGTAAACAGCATGAGCGTCCACTCGGTACTTTCCGCCAGGTGGTGCGGCTCGCCGCCGTGGTGCAGGTTGGTGTTTCGCACCACCGGTTCCAGAAAATGCGCCATCCACTGCGGCGTGCCGAGGTGCAGGAAGTGCGGCGTGTTCAGGAATCCGCCCAACGCCGAAAGTACCGCCAGTACGATCAACGGCACGGTCATCACCGCCGGACTTTCGTGCAGGTGGTGGCGCTGCTCGTCCGTGCCGCGAAATTCGCCGAAAAAGGTCACAAACAACAGCCGGCACATGTATACGGCGGTGATCAGACCGCCCAGGCCGGCAAAACCCCACCACCATTTGCCGCCCGCGGCGAAGGTGTTGGCGAAAATTTCATCCTTGGAAAAAAAGCCCGCCAGCAAGGGGAACCCGCTGATGGCCAATGTGCCGATGAGGAAAATCCAGAACGTGATCGGCAGCGCCTTGCGCAAACCGCCCATGTTGCGAATGTCCTGCTCGCCGCCCATCGCGTGAATCACCGAACCCGCGCCGAGGAAAAGCAGGGCTTTGAAAAACGCGTGCGTGGTGACGTGAAACATGGCCGTCGTGTAGGCGCCCAT
>Ga0154020_10008819_pt1 | contig 11676 bp, 8 predicted proteins | sample Klosneuvirus_201_FD_109709 | JGI IMG/M metagenome (GOLD analysis project Ga0154020, IMG submission 109709) | Active sludge microbial communities from wastewater, Klosterneuburg, Austria - Klosneuvirus_20160825_MG | ecosystem: Engineered > WWTP > Aerobic digester > Activated sludge | place... | reverse complement strand
GTGCATATTTTGCACGCAATTCATCATAATTCAAATCAAAACAAATGGCCATTCCAACCGTACCGAAATCACATTGAAAAATCGGGCTTTGATCACCAGGGATAACTCCCTGTTCCATTTCAGGAATAGTTGGAAAATTCTTATGATAGGTCCCTGCTATTTTTCCGGCCCTGTCCAGTAAAATCAGGGAATTGCGAAGGCCTTTATCCGTATTATGTAATGATCCAAAGGCGATATAGCAATTATTCTCCCTGGCTATTTTGGCAAAAAAGTCTGAAAGCTTGTTTTTCTTTGCTTCGACATAAATTTTTTGCTCTGAAGTACTCAAGTCGACAGGCACATCACAAATTTCGGGCAAGACGATCAAATCCAGTTTAGATTTAAGAACCTGATTAAGCTGGCCCTGCCAAAAACTAATCATTTGTTCCACTAAAGCCTCTGGCGACTGATTTTTATTGATGTTAGGAGAAGCCCCGATCGTTGCGATTCTTACAGGTCTGGATGCCTGTGCCATTGGTATCAAAAATAAAAAAAGGAGTAGGCTGGCGATGGTGAACTTTGATTGATTTTTCATGAGATTGGTTTCATTGTGTTTTTTAAAGGGACAATTCTATTTGGTATCAATCCTTAACAATCCAGCATCTGGCTATTAACTTCGGCTACATTTGTTTAGCTAATCTATTTTTTTGACTTAATAGGTACAATTTAAGCTTTTTATCCAATTATCATGTGCTATACCCCAATCTGAACTGGACCTCCCTAATCGGGCAGCTTGCCTGGGATGACATAATGGGATTATCTGATAGTGTTTGCCATTGATTTTCATTTCATGCGAAGTGCCGTAAGGACTTTGCTCATTACAGAAACCGGCAAGATTGGAAACTGATTGACCACTATAAAATTTTAAGAATTTCTTTATAGGCAGATCTCCTAATAAAATCAAGGTCTCAGCCCCAGACATTTCAAGTTCCTTCAAAATCTCTTCACGGCGACTCGCTGAATCCAATTCTGAAGTTTTAAAATCTGGAATAGTTACTTCCGGAAGGCCAAACGCTTTAGCAATATTAGAATACTCACGATCAATCGCTTTTTTCTGGCTTGGGTTTATTCTGGCTTCAGGCAAAAGGTCACTCAACCATGTGTTATCCCGCGTCAAACCTAATGGTTCCAAATATAGCTCATCAAGTGCCTGTCCTGAAGGACCATTTAATCTGCTAAATGAAAGCGTCCCGAGTTCTGCAGGGATGTTAATCTTAGCTATGATTTCATTTCCTTCCGCCTCATTTCCAGTCCAAAAGATTTCTGGTTCGCTGGCCACTGCAAGGGCAGCAACTTTCTGTTTACCATTTTTATCCTTCCATTGAGCATGAACAGCACTGGCGTATACACCAAGGACAAAAGCTTTTTTAGGTGTTTTATTTTTTTGTTCAACTTTTTTTAGCTGTTGACCAAATGGGAAAAAGAGTTTTGGTAAATCATTCATAGTTAACTAACTAGAAGTTTAATTAAAGATATAAAAATAATTTTCTTGTCCCTGTTTACTCTTTAGGTAGTGCTTATGGTATATCTGAAAAATATAAATGAAAAAGCCCCTTTTCATCAAAGGAGCAGTTAGAAAAATCCCATAAATCAAGGTAGAAATGCTATCGATTAGCGTGTATGGCAAGAATTAGCACAGTAATAACAACCATTTATTTTCTTATACGGATGTTTAAGCTTGGCTTCTATCACCGCGCTTGAGCAATAATTATGGGTTCCCAGGTCTTCATAACTATTTGTTGGAAAGTAAGAGCATCCTAATTTATGGACTTCATAATCACCATTTAACTGTTGATTTAAATTCAGCACGTATCTGTCAGCCATTATTTTTCTCCTTTCTAATACCCTTGAAGGGTGTTCCATCTTGTTTCACATCCAGAAACTGGCCTGTGTTTGAAGCACGCTTTACCCATTGATCCGTTTTTGGGTTATGCGTCTGACTTCTCTCTCTGACAACACCTTTACGATGCCCGTCACCATTTGGAGGATTTGTTACCATCTTGCGATCTCATTTTGTTTATTCAAAATTAAATTGCCAAACTGCATTATAGTTACGGTTTCCCATAAGCACAATGCTGAAAGAAAACTACTTTTGGAATACAGAGATAATTGTTATTTAGAATGAGCTTGCTCTACCATCAGAATATATATCTCTTGTCGGGCTTTGCTAACTGACTCAATTTTTGCTGATTAATCTTAATTGCTTTTATAATGCTCCGATTTTTTAAATATTTAGCTTTCACATCACTCATATTAGTTTTTAGTTCCTGCCAGATCCGTGATGTGGGTTTAGAAGCGGATGCTCTAAAACAGTCGGAAGTATTTTTGCCCGTTACAAAAATCGTGGATGGAGATACTTTTTGGGTTGACAATGGCACCGAAAAAGGCCTGAAAATTCGCTTTATTGGTATTGATGCCCCGGAATCGAGGCGAATGTTCAATAGAGAAATCGGTTATTATGGTATCGAGGCTAAATTATATCTAACTGAACTACTGAGCAATAAGAAAGTTAAACTAGTTGCGGATATTGACCCTCTGGACCAATATGGCAGAACTTTATCATATGTCTATCTCGAAGATGGAACATTTGTTAATGCCGAACTCATAAAAAATGGCTTTGCAGTACTCATGACCGTTCCACCGAATGTGGAATTTGCTGATTACTTTGCAAAACTGCAGAAGCAAGCAAGGCTTAATAAAAGAGGATTATGGAAAATTGATAATACGCTTCCTGTAAAAAACGAGCTCCATAGTAAACCTTAGGAAAAGCAGTTTTGATTAGGCATTTGATCCGCCACCTCAAAAGCAGAAGTGATCAAAAGGATTCATCAATATTGCCAAAATAACGTCCAGCTATTCTTTCAGAAAATTGCTTTATTGCGTTTTTAGATTATTCAAAGTCTGGCGCGCAGCCCAAATTTTTACTGTAAGGTTGAATATATTCCCAAAATGCTTTTCCAGCACTTGTTAAATAGTTCATCGAATAACTAAGCTTAGTATTTGAGCCAACCTGATAGATATATTCATTACAACCGTACGAAGATTTATCCTTGAAACAGACAATCGCGAAATAAAGGGTTTTATAGTCAGCTGTTATCTGGTAAAATGTAACCTTTGAAATAGCGTCGCTATTATAACTCGTATAGGATGTACCATATCCTCCCTCCGATTTCACAAACTTCATGATTTCATCGCAGGACTGGGCTTGTAAACTATAAGTTATAGTTACTAAAAATAAAATTAGAATGAGATGTTTCATTTTTTATATTAAATACGTGAGTATACTCTTTCATTTCATCAAGCACTCAAAACCCGCTTCAGTGTATCCTGCATAGCCAATCGGAATGCATCATCTTTGGCCAGGAGTCGATAAAGGTCCAATTCATTTTTTCTTTCTTTGGACATCACATCGTCAAAAATCTTTTTGAAGGCAATTTCCTTGTTTTGAACATCTGCATTTAACTCAAACTTCAGCTGATAGTCGGGGTGGTCCTTTAATTTTTGGGCGAGGCTTACAATCTTTACCCGCTGATCTTCGGGTGTAGCATCCCAACCCTGAAACCAGCGTTCATTAAAGCTTTTGATGATCAAATCTAATTCGTTCATATCCTCCTCCCCACCATGCGCTCCTCTGGGATTGGCATTTTGTGGATCAAGCTCGGTTTCGCCGGCATCCAGACCAATATGTGCATTCAGTTTTACCCGTTCAAGTCCATAAGTAGATAAATCAACCGAATCTAATAATTCATCTAAAGCCGCCTGCCCCGGATCATTAATGATCATTTTAGGTATCAGGAATTTCAAAAACCAAAATAGCTTTTCCCATTGCGGCATTTCATATTCCATGATGGAAGCCATTTGTCCGTATATCTTCACAAACTGCTTCGCCTTAATTTTATAGTCGGCTTTTTCTGCTTCCTCCATGCCTAAACCATGGTTAAAGCGTTCTTCAGCAATTTGCAGAATCGGACTTAAATGTTTATCGGCCTCTAGGCCTTCAAAATACTTGGCTACAAAATCCTCTACCTCATACCATTCATAAATCCCTGAATTATCCAAACTGGCTTTCAATTCATGTAAAACATTGATGTCTGTTGCTTTGCTTAGGGAAGTAGCGGTATAAAAAGGATCAAATGATTTTTGAATCTCCTCTGTGGCATTATAAAAATCAAGGATAAAGAGGTCTTCAGTCTTTTTACCAAGATTTGGAGCCGACCGGTTTAATCTGGATAGCGCCTGAACTGCCATTACCCCCTGCAATTTTTTATCCACGTACATCGCGGTTAATTTGGGCTGATCAAAACCGGTAAGGTATTTATTGGCTACTACTAAAATGCGGTATTCATCCATATTAAAATAGCGGGCAATCTTATCACTGATATAACCCGGCTCTGTGGGTTTAGCGGTATCTAAGGCCGCAGGGAAATTATTTAAGCTGTCTTCTGTATATTCTATTCCCTTTATTTTTTTTACTCCCGAAAAAGCAATGGCAATTTTAAAGGGATTACCCTTTTGATCTAATAATTTTTTTAAGGCAAAATAGTAATAAATGGCAGATTCGATACTTTGAGTAGCAATGATGGCCTTGGCTTTACCTTTCAGCTTTTTAGTGTTTACTAAATGTGAGATGAAGTGATCGAGCATGATCTCGGCCTTGGTCGCAATGGTTTGCCGGTCTTTTTCTACATAAGCTTTCAGTTTCTTCTGGGCTTTGGCAGTATCAAATAAGGGATTATCCAGGATAGATTTTTCTATTTCGTAATAGCTTTTATACGTGGTATAATTAGCCAGAACATCCAAAATAAAACCCTCTTCAATAGCCTGCTTCATCGAATACAAATGAAACGGTTTGAATTTTCCATCCGCCTGTTTATGACCGAATCGTTCTAAGGTATTATTCTTGGGTGTTGCGGTGAAGGCTAAATAAGAAGCATTTCCCCGCATCTTTCGGGAACGCAAAACTTCCAGTATTTTATCCTGTGCATCATCCTCTTCATCCTCATCATTCACTGTTCCCATGGCCTGGTTCATCTTTCCTGCTGCCGAACCGCTCTGACTGCTATGCGCTTCGTCTATAATGACAGCAAAGCGCTTATCGCTTAAGTCTGAAATACCATCCACTATAAATGGGAATTTTTGAATGGTGGTGATGATGATCCTCTTTCCGCTCTCCAATGCGGTTCTTAAATCGGATGAAGAATAGGCTGGCGCCACAATGTTTTTCACCTCAGAGAATTCCTTGATATTCTCCCGAAGCTGTTTATCTAATAACCTTCTATCGGTAACTACAATCACCGAATCGAATAAAGGATTGGAAATCCCTTTACTGCCCGGCAAATCATCTTTTTCGGGATAAGTCTCTATCAACTGATAAGCTGCCCAGGTTATGGAATTGGATTTTCCGGAGCCGGCTGAGTGCTGAATCAAATAAGTTTGCCCCACTCCCTTTTCAGCGGCATCTTTAATGATTTTACGTACCACATCCAATTGGTGATAACGTGGAAAATATAAGGTCTTTTTAGCTAATGGATCAGTTTCTTTGCCATCAAAACGCACAAAATGCTGTATGATGTTGGCTATACTTTGCCGGGTAAAAACCGCTTCCCATAAATAAGCGGTTTTATGCCCCAAAGCATTTGGCGGATTTCCCTTTCCAAAGTTATTGCCTAAATTAAAGGGAAGGAAAAAAGTATTTGCTCCATTTAGCTTAGTTGTCATGTACACCTCATCAGTATCCACTGCAAAATGAACAATACAGCGGCCAAAATTCAATAAGGGCTGAGCAATGTCTCTTTTAAATTTATACTGTTGCTGACCATGTACTTTGGCATTCTGTCCTGTCCAATGGTTTTTTAGCTCCATGGTGGCAAAGGGCAAACCATTGACAAAAAGTACCATATCTATTTCTTCGCCAGGATTGCTTAATGAGTAGCGCAGCTGACGGGTTACACTGAACTGGTTACTTTCAAAATCAGCTTTTACCTTTGGACTGCTGCTGGCTAAAGGCGAAGGGTAAAATAAAGTAAAGTGTGCATCATCCACATCCAGACCTTTGCGGTACAGGCGGATGATGCCGTACTTTTTAATCATCCGGTCTAAACGCTCCAGAATTTTGAGCTTCCAGTCGCTTTGTTTTTGCAGTTTCGCCAGCTCTTCTTTTTGGGTGCTTTCTAAAAAATCCCAGAAGCGGTATTCATCGATGGCGATCTTTGCGTTAAAGTTATACGCATCGCCGATATAATAACCATTGCCGCTACGATACAATTCTTTTCTTTCCTCCAAAGCATTATAGCTAATACCCTTTGATTTCAGTTCTTCTAAACTGGTACCGCAAAGGCTTTTCTCTATGGAGGATTCTAGGGCTTGTTCGTTGGTGGGGCTAAGCATTGCTTTTAATTATCTTTGTAATGATCGGTCAACAAATTAATCATAACTTCTTTATGGTTTCTTATTCTATCATCATCCCATTCTCCTACATATCCTGAAAAGATATAAAATGATTTCAAGGAATCATAAGTAGGCTTTCCAAGAAACTCTTCCCTTTTTACATTGACATCTTTTCTACTGTATTCGGAATTCTGACTGACACTTAACAAAACTAAATTACCAAAGCTATTGGAATCTACGTCCTTCAACTGAGGTTTGAATTCAGGCTTTTGAGGATAAATGTGCTCTACAGAGTTTTTGGAGGTAATTCTAAATCGTTTGAACTTCTCATCTCTTTTATTCGACCAATTTTTATAAAGAACATATTCTAGCTTCTGAAACCAGTAATGCTTAAATGAAGTTCCATTGTCTTGATTTAAATAGGTGAAAAAATCAAACCCCGATTCTAATTGTCCTTCCATGACACAAAAACTTGCCTCCTTGTCTGACCTTAAACTTAATGACAATTGATTATCTATATTTTCAAGTACATTAATATCACTTTTAGTGGAAAGATCGTCATCTTTTGAAAGCATATTAAATAAATATGGTGTCAACCAATATTGCCTTAAATAGTCCCCTGTAAAATATAATACACTTTGCAACATCAATTGATCGGATTTTTCGATTATATTTCTGTTGAAATATATATTTCCGGCATGTTTGTTTTTGATGATAGATGTTAACTCTAAATGTTCTTCCTTCGTATTTGTATCAGTGATCCACTTAATAATGTTTTTATCAAAAACATATCTTACTTCCCATAAAAGCTCAATAAAATAAATTATTTCTGGTTCTGAACTCTTTTCAAGGTCACTAAATATTTCAATTAATCTATTAGTATGGAAGGTTCCAATAAAATCAGGTTTGTTTTTGAGTTGTAAATAAATCCGATAGGTATGTAAAAGAAGTTGGCTAAAATTAATTATAGATCTACAATAGATTTCTTCACTTCCAGCCGAAGAATAACTTTCTATTCTTGCATTCCCGAAAGCCTTCGAATTATTGAAAATTTCCTCTATAGTGTAAGGCTTTGAATTATCGATTTCATCTGTGACTTCATACTGAAATAAATGCTCCTGGAAGAAGGTAAAATCCTTTTCATTAATCTTTTTCCAATTTGTTTTAGAAAAAATTTTACGAACGTTTCTTTCGAAATAATCATTCATATTTTCGCAGCTTTCCCAGATCTTGCTGTATAAAATCTTTTTCGTTTTAATTCGATTTAACAAATTCGATTTAATAATATCGCTCTGTTCTAATTGAATACCGGAATTATTAATGCTGGAGAAAATCTTATTTAAATCAACATTTGGCGGGGTGATGTTTTCGACCATCATCACCTTTTGATAAATGAAATTACCTAGTACCTTTAAATTAACTGGTAGTTTTGTCAGTGGATTTTCCAAATAATCTAAAATACCTTCGATCGTTGCAACGCCTTTGGTTATGTTTTCCAGATAAGGCTTGGACGCCAATTCCGTCTTATTATACTTGTTCAACGCTTCTAAAGGATGGTTTACAATTAGCTCAAAATATTCTTTTACTTCTTTTCTTATTTCAAAATCTAATCGTAAAGCATCGTTTGATTTTAAAAAGTTGACGATCTTACTTTTTATTCCTTTCTTATGATAAACGACTGCTATTAACCACAATGTCGTGAACCTTTGTTGACCATCGATTAATTCAGAAAAACCTTTTTTATGACTTGTAAGTATTGTACCGATAAAATAGGGCTCATTCTCATTAGAAACAAATGCATAGGTACAATCTTTTATTAATTTCTCTATTTGTTCTAGCTCCCATACGTAAGGTCGTTGATAAGTTGGGACCACAAATTGTCGGTTTGAAATCGACTGGAGATTAATTATTCTGGTTTTAAACATTTTACAGACTACCTATAATTGCCTTTTTTAAACTTGCATCAAATCTCTCAATTACGGGTTCATCGATAGAAAAATCCTTTTCAAAATAGTTGCCTAGCATCAAGATGTATCTACCTTTTACATTATTCTTATCACAGTTTTCAGTATTAATTGAATAGCTGTAGTTTTTCAAATAAGAAATAACCTGCTGTTTATCAAAAGAATTCAAAATTATATCGATCAGTTTTTCATCCTGGACAAACTTAAATATGCTTTCTTCTCTAACTGTTCGCCGATTGATTACTCTGACAGAATATATGTACCGGAAACACCACAAAGAGAAGAGATAAATGTCGTTAAACCCAAATTTGCTAACATAGGTGATTAATGTGATTTCAAATAATTCCTTTAAGAACAAAGTGCCATTTTTCCCATTTAATAATTGGTTTCTAAATTCATAAAATCTATGATCTACAACGTGACTAGTCTGTTCAACAAAAAGCATTTCATACAGATCAACATACTCAATTAAAAAATCAAAGTAATTATTGCCATCATAAACAGGTTGTCGTATTGCTTTATAAATACTTCTAAATTTACTTTGTTCTTCATTATTTTGTTTAGTAATTTCGATTGTCCGGTACGTTATATCTAAATCGTCTTTTCTGGAGATTTCGGTAAATTCATTAACTATTGTCTCTTTTATCTGTAATTCATTCCGATAGAAGGGAAATGCCTTCCATTGTAAAACATTCCAGAATCTAGCCTTGGCTAAAATGTTGATTACATACTCAATAGATGTCATTTTTTTTGACTCCCATCTTTTTGCTTGCAAACCCATTATGTGATTTGAATTTATTGCTCTTAAATGGTGCGATTTGATAATATCTGCCCCGGACAGCCTTTTTCCTCCTGTGTTTTGGGTTTCGAAAAAAGTATAAGCAAGATCCTCCCGTTTCGTAACAACTAAAGTGACATTTATTTTATTAAGATCTAAGTGCGGTAAGCTTATTTCCGTATCATGTAGTTTCTGATTAATATCATCGATATTACTTTTTATCCTACTAATGCTTAAGGGTGATTCATAAATGATTCGTGATTTAACTTTTGTATTTTGAAATAGCTGTAACAACATTAAAGAAGTAATTCGTTGTTGACCATCTATTATATTAAGCTTATTTCCAACCTGATGGAGAATGAAGCTTCCAAAATAAAAACAATTGCCTTTTCCTTTAATATTAAATTCGTTAAGATCATCGATTAATTTCTTCAACTGTTTAAAACCCCAAACGTATGGTCTTTGGTATTCGGGTATTCGTAATTGACCTTTAATGCCTGTAATCCCTATTGATTTTTTATTCGCATTTAACAGATCATTAAACGTACAGCTTACGACTTCTAAATCATTAAAACCTCCTACCCTCATCTTATCAGACTATTAAACTTCTTCATTCAGATGGATCTTAATTTCAACAAACCCTCACCTTCCCCGTTACCACACTATTTATTAAACTCATTTTATATTCCTTTAACTTTTCTATCTCTTGTTCTTTTAAGGAGATGGCGGTAGAGATTTTAATTAAAATACTATGGATATAAGTTGATATATCTTCTTGTTCTGACATTGGTGGGAATAATACCAAAGTATTACCAAGTTCCTCTGCATTTAAATGTGGTTGTGCAGCTCTTAATCTCAAAAGATATAATTGATCAAATAAAATATACTTTGACAACAAACCAAAACTTATGAATATTGGATTGATTTTAGTCGGTGTGAAAACCATGTCATATCCGGCAATAGCACCAATATATTCTTTAGTGATTATTGCCGAGTCAGCCGTGTACGCACCACTTCTAACAACGATAATATCATTCTCTTTTAATTCAGGATCACGGTGCCAAGGGATATCATCAGGATCAACATAAATGAGATCCTTTTCAACAATTTTACCTCTTTCAACGTTTGTAGCCCTTATTAAAGGCAATCCATTTTCCTTTTCTTTAGGTGGCTGCCCTAGTCCATATTTGATTATTCCTAAATACTTCAACCTCTTCACCTCCCACCCCTCCGATATATCCCAAATACATTCCAATCCACTATACTTAAATTTTACATCAGGATTAATTCCTTTGGTTACGGCCTTATGTATCAGAATTTGCCGGCGTTCTTTTAACAGCTCAATCTGTTTTTCTTTTTGTGCAATGGCTTGCTCTATTTTAGCGGTTTTATCATCTAAGAATTTAGCGATGGCGGTTTGTTCTTCTAAAGGCGGTCGTATAGCTTCAATTCTAAAAAAATCATCAGTGTATAATCTTAATCTACTTTCTATTACGCCAGAAGAGTTTCTTTTAAACTCTGATTTGTATAAATCTGTTCTTAACAGATAATGGAAATACCCCTTAAAGTCATTTGACTTTAAACGATAAATGGAATAAGCTGGACTTGTAATCCCATTAAAAGGTGAAAAACCTAAACTGCCGTTCCAAGCCAACATGATATTGCTAACCAGATCACCTTCTGAGACTTTTTTATACCCTTCCAAAGTGGAAGCGTTAGTTAACATACCACCCTCTTCAAGCCTTTCACTTTTATTTGTTACTCCTGTGTATTGAGAAACAGAAAGCAAATCTTCTGAACCATCAAAACTTCTCTCATTTATCTCTTTAAAAAGATTTTTTATTCTAATTGTTCCCCAATGCTCAGGAATCTCCCCCAGCCATTCCACACCAGAATTTTTATAACTATCGTACTTCTTCAGCTTAATTTCCATCCTTTTTCTTTTTAAGCTGTTTATGACTTTGTTCTAAGTGATGCACAAAGTCCCTTTCTACTTTAGACAATTCGTTTTTAAGGTTTTGTTTATAGGCCGAATAATGCTCTTTCGCTTTATCCAGGGCTTTTTGATGGCTAACGGTGCCTGCATGACTTAAAATGCTATTCCCTGTCATTTGTAAAAAATCATCAACACGTTGCAGCCAGTCGGCCATATACATGGGCTTACGGTTCAGGGCTTGCAATTCTGCAACTTCTAAATAAGCAGTCACCATACGGTTGAGTACATTTAATTCCTGCTCATTTAAATAATTTTTGGCAATGGTCGTTTCCTGCTGTGTAGGTTCCTCTCCTTTAAAGCTTGTAAGTCCCAGAAAAGGTTTTGCAGCATCTATACGGCTGTATATCACTTCGGCAGCAGTTTGTCCGTGTGCTGCCCAATGCATTTTGTTCTGTATGGTTTTAAAAAATGTTACTGAAGCTTCGGCAGTAGGGTCGTAATCCACACTGGTCGCATAGATATCCAATACCTTTCTCCAGAATACTTTTTCAGAGGAACGAATGTCTCTGATG
>Ga0154020_10008817_pt1 | contig 11678 bp, 10 predicted proteins | sample Klosneuvirus_201_FD_109709 | JGI IMG/M metagenome (GOLD analysis project Ga0154020, IMG submission 109709) | Active sludge microbial communities from wastewater, Klosterneuburg, Austria - Klosneuvirus_20160825_MG | ecosystem: Engineered > WWTP > Aerobic digester > Activated sludge | place... | reverse complement strand
TGGCGGCCGCTGCTGCAGCAATTGCCGCTGGTGCGCCGGCTGCCGGCCGATCTTCAATTGCAACTCAAGGCCCACATGCAGGTGTTCCTGGCCGAAAAACCGATGATCGGTTGCAACGGCCTGCAACTGACCGACACGATGCGCATCGCCATTGCCGCCCAGGCCTGCCTGCTGCTGCTCAACCGCCCGACCGACTACTACCCCAACCTGCGCCAGATCCTGGTCTATCCCGGCCCGTTCGTCGTCAGTCGCCAGCAAAGCGTTGGCGCGGGCGTCATGCAGGACCTGCGCCAGGTGCTGTCGGGCGAGTCCTGGTCGCAGGGACAGGTGGTGTTGTCATGGCAGGACGTGCAGAACGACAGCGCCGATGGCAGCGACGGGCGCAATGTCGTGATCCACGAATTCGCGCACCAGCTTGACCAGGAGAGCGGCCAGGCCAATGGCGCACCGCTGCTGCGATCACGCGGGGCCTACAAACACTGGGCGCAGGTGTTCGGTCAGGAGTTCGCGCATCTGCAGCAACGTGTGGATGCCGGTCATGGCGGGCTGCTGAGCGACTATGGGGCGACCAATCCGGGTGAGTTCTTTGCCGTGGCCTCGGAAGTATTCTTCGAGCAGTCGCAGCAATTGGCCGACGAACATCCGGCGCTGTTTGCGCAATTGCGCGATTTCTACACCGTCGATCCGCTGAGCTGGTGAACCGGCGCGCCAAGCTGCGCCGGTATCAGCTGTCGAGTTCGGGGTATTGCCGGAACAGACCATCCTGGTTGAACGGGATGCGCCGGCTGCTGGCCAGGTAATCCGCCAGCCGCGGCAGCTGCGCAATTTCGGCATGCAGGCGCTCCACCAGCGGCGCGGTGCGCAGCACGCGCCGCGTGGCCTTGGGGAACGCATAGTGCAGACCGGCGACCAGCTGGAACAGCGACAGATCGGCATACGACAGCTGTGCGCCGACCAGGTGCAACCGACGCGCCCGAGCATTGCGGCCATTGCGCGCGAGGACCGACTCGAACCATGCCAGGTACTTGATCATGCGCGAGCCACAAAACAGCCGGGCGCGCCGGTCGGCCTCGACGCGCTGCTCTTCGTAATACAGCGTGCTCGAGATCGGATGGTGGGTATCGTGCGCTTCCTGCAATACGTCGCTGATCGTGAGCTGGATCTGGTGGGTCCACAGCTGCGCTGACGCGGCCTTGCCCACCAGCCCCAGGCGCGGCCCGAGGTAGAGCAGGATCGCCGCGGTCTGCGCAATCACCTGCTTGCCATGGCGCAGGATCGGTGGCGCGAACGGCGGATGCGCCTGCGCGGTGTCACCCAGCGTGGCCATCAGGGCCGGCATGCCGCGCCCGAGCTGCTCGTTGCCGCGGGCTACGTCGACATAGCCGGCGCCGGCCGCTTCGAGCGCGAGCCGGATGAATTCACCACGCCCCTGGATGGTCGGCCAGTAGATCAGTTCATAGGCCATCGGTGCACCGCGTTCTTTCTTGTTGCATATACGTAGGTTGTGCCTACTTGGCTGCCAGGCCCATGGACCGGGTGATGACTTCCTTCATGATCTCGTTGGTACCGCCATAGATGCGCTGGACCCGCGCGTCCGCAAAAGCCCGTGTGATCGGGTACTCCCACATGTAGCCATAACCGCCGAACAACTGCAGGCATTCGTCCATCACCTTGCATTGCAGGTCACTGCACCAGTACTTGGCCATGCTGGCGGTGGCGGTGTCGAGCTTGTCCTGCACTGTCAGCTCCAGGCATTTGTCGACGAAGACCTGCGCGATCTGCACCTCGGTCTGCATTTCTGCGAGTTTGAATCGGGTGTTCTGGAAACTTGCCACGGTGGTGCCGAAAACCTTGCGTTCCTTGACATAGGCCAGCGTCTGGTCGATCGCGCCCTGGGCCGCGGCCACCGCGCCGATGGCGATCTGCAGCCGCTCCCAGGGCAGTTCATGCATCAGGCAGATGAAACCCTGGCCCAGCATGGCCGGCCCGCCGAGCAGGCTGTCGGGTGGCAGGCGCACGTTGTCGAAGAACAGCTCGGAGGTGTCCTGCGCCTTGAGGCCCAGCTTCTTCAGCCGCTTGCCTTTTTCGAAACCCGGCATGCCGCGTTCGACCAGGAACAGGCTGATCCCTTTGGCACCGGCATTCGGGTCGGTCTTGGCGACCACGATCACCAGGTCGGCATGCCAGCCGTTGGTGATGAAGGTCTTGCTGCCGTTGAGCAGAAAGCTGCCATCACCCTGGGCGATGGCCGTGGTCTTGATGCCTTGCAGGTCGGAGCCTGCCGCCGGCTCGCTCATCGCGATGGCGCCGATCACCTCGCCGCTGGCCATGCGGGGCAACCAGGCCTGCTTCTGCGCCGCGGTGGCGTAGCGGGCAATATACGGCGCCACAATGTTGGTGTGCAGCCCGAAGCCGATGCCGCTGTAACCGCCGATCGCGTTGACCTCCATCTGCACTGCCGCAAACAGGCGGTCGGCATCGGCGCCGCCATATTGCTCGGGCATGGTCATGCACAGAAAGCCGTTGGCGCCGGCCTTGCGCCAGACCTCGCGATCGACGTAGCCCTGCTCTTCCCAGGCCTCATGGTGGGGCGCGATTTCCTTCTCGGCGAATCGCTGGTAGCTGTCGCGAAAAGCGATGTGCTCGGGGCCAAACAGGCTGCGTTCGATCATGGGTTTCCTTGTTGCAGCCAAGGGGCTGCGATCATCAGGCTGGCATCTTCTTGTGGGCCGCATGGGAAGTGCCCTTTGAGCGTCCCGGTCAATGCCTTCCTGGCTGCCCGAAGGTTATAACCCAGGCCGGGCCCGCCACCGGACCGCAGGTCGCGCACCTATGTGACAGAGGTCGCAACCCTTATGCCTATACTTGAATTCAGGCCGTCGGGCAGCGCCCGGGCACAACCGATCCGCATCGAAAACCCTGGAGACAAATGCCATGAGCACCGAAGCCTTCGTCTACGACGCCATCCGCACACCTCGCGGCAAGGGCAAAAAAGATGGCAGCCTGCACGAGGTCAAGCCGGTCAATCTGCTGGCCGGCGTACTCGGCGAACTGCAGCGTCGCAACGATTTCGACACTGCCCAGGTCGACGACGTGGTGATGGGCGTGGTCTCGCCGGTCGGCGAACAGGGCTCGGTGATCGCCAAGGTGGCCGCGCTCAAGGCCGGCTGGGACTTCCGCTGCTCGGGTGTGCAGCTCAACCGCTTCTGCGCCTCGGGCCTGGAGGCGGTGAACATGGCGGCGCAGAAAGTGCGCTCGGGTTGGGAAGACCTGGTCGTGGCCGGCGGCGTCGAGAGCATGAGCCGGGTGCCGATCGGCTCGGACGGCGGTGCCTGGGCGCAGGATCCGGCAACCAATAACGCCACGGCCTTCGTGCCGCAAGGCATCGGCGCCGACCTGATCGCGACCATCGAGGGTTTTGCACGCGAAGACGTCGACGCATTCGCGCTCGAAAGCCAGCAGCGCGCGGCCAGGGCGCGCGAAGGCGGCTACTTTGCCGGCTCGGTGGTCCCGGTCAGGGACTTCCTGGACCAGACCATCCTGGACTTCGACGAGTTCATCAAGCCGCACACCACCATGGAGGGTCTGGGCGCCTTGCGTCCGGCCTTCGAGCAGATGGGGGCGATGGGTTTCGACCAGGTGGCGCTCACGCGGTATCCGCAGGTCGAGCGCATCCACCATGTGCACCATGCCGGCAATTCGTCGGGCATCGTCGACGGCGCGGCAGCGGTGCTGATCGGCTCCGAAGCGGCCGGCAAGGCACATGGTTTCACGCCGCGTGCGCGGATCGTCGCGGCCGCGCTCAGCGGCGCCGACCCCACCATAATGCTGACCGGCCCGATGCCGGCGGCACGCAAGGCGCTGGCCAAGGCCGGCATGACGATCGACCAGATCGACCTGTTCGAGGTCAACGAAGCCTTTGCCGCGGTGCCAATGCGCTTCATGAAGGAAATGGGCGTGCCGCACGAGAAGGTCAACGTCAATGGTGGTGCCATCGCCATGGGCCATCCGCTGGGCGCCACCGGCGCAATGATCCTGGGCACACTCATTGACGAACTGCACCGGCGCAAGCTGCGTTACGGGCTGGCAACGCTGTGTGTCGGCGGTGGCATGGGCATTGCCACCATCGTCGAGCGCATCTGAGCTTTTCTCGCAGCCGTAAGCCGAAGGCGACGGCCGAAATTGGAATCTGACCCCCATTAAAAAATGAAAACCATTCAGTACACGCTTGCGGACGGCATTGCGACGATCACATTCGATGAGCCGGGTTCTGCTGTCAACACCATGTGCGAAGACTGGCAGCGGGATTTGACCGAGGTCACGGCGCAGGTGGTGCAGGACAAGGACGCGATACGCGGCATCATCCTGGCCTCGAACAAGTCGACGTTTTTTGCCGGTGCCGATCTCAAGGGATTGATGCGGCTGACGCCGGCCGACGCGCCACGCATCTTCCGCGAGATCGAGCAGAACAAGAAGAACTTCCGGACACTCGAAACCCTGGGCAAGCCGGTGGTGAGCTGCATCAACGGTGCTGCGCTAGGTGGTGGCTGGGAGGTGGCGCTGGTCGGCCACTGCCGTATCGCGGTCGACGATCCGAAGATCCAGCTCGGGCTGCCGGAGATCACGCTGGGCCTGATTCCGGGCGCCAGCGGCATCACCAAGATGACCCGCCTGCTTGGCCTGATGGGTGCCCAGCCCTATATTCTGGAGAGCCGGCTGTTCAACCCGCGCCAGGCGCTGGACATGGGCCTGGTGCATGAGCTGGTGGCCGATGCCGGGGCCTTGCGCGGCGCCGCGCTGACCTGGATCGGGGCCCATCCGGTGTCGGTCCAGCCCTGGGACGACAAGACCTGGAAGATTCCCGGCGGCCTGCCGAGCAACCCGAAAATTGCGCAGGCTCTGTCGGTGGCGCCGGCCATGTTGCGCAAGACCACGCGCGGCCTGTACCCGGCCCCCGAGGCCGCGTTGGCGGCCATGGTCGAAGGTGCGCAGGTCGATTTCGACACCGCGCTGCGCATCGAGAGCCGTTACCTGGCCCGGCTGGTGGTCGATCCGGTGGCGAAGAACATGATCAACACGTTCTTCTTCAACATGGGCGCGATCAAGGCCGGCCAGTCGCGGCCGACCGGCGTGCCACGCAGCAAGCCGGCCAAGGTGGGCATCCTGGGCGCCGGCATGATGGGCGCTGGCATCGCTTTTGCACAGGCGAGCCGCGGCATCACCACGGTGCTCAAGGACATCAGCCTGGAAAAAGCGGAGGCCGGCAAGGGCTACAGCGCCAGGCTGACGCAACAGCGGGTCGACAAGGGCCACATGGGGCCGCATGAACAGGCCGAGCTGCTGGCGCGAATCACCGCCACCGACAAAAACGCCGATCTGCAAGGCTGCGACCTGATCATCGAGGCGGTGTTCGAGCAACGCGAGCTCAAGGCGGCCGTGACGAGAGATGCGGAGCCGATGCTCGCGCCCGGCGGCTTCTTTGCCAGCAACACCTCGACCTTGCCGATCAGCTCTCTGGCCGGCGCCAGCAGCCATCCCGCCAGGTTCGTCGGCATCCATTTCTTCAGCCCGGTCGACAAGATGAAGCTGGTCGAGATCATTCGCGGCAAGCAGACCGACGACGAAACCGTGGCCCGTGCCTACGACTATGTGCAGGCCCTGGGCAAGATCCCGATCGTCGTCAACGATGCGCGCGGCTTCTACACCAGCCGTACCTTCGGCACCTACGTGACCGAGGGCGCCAACATGCTGGGCGAAGGCATTGCGGCAGCGGTGATCGAGAACGCCGGCATCCAGTGCGGCATGCCGGTCGGCCCGCTGGCGGTCATCGACGAGACCGCGTTGTCGCTCAGTGTCCACGTGCTGGAGCAGACCCGCGCCGACTATGCGGCTGAAGGCAAGGTCTTCGACACGCCGCCGGGCCAGTTGCTGATCGAACGCATGGTCAAGGAGTTCAAGCGTCCGGGTCGTGCCGGTGGCGGTGGTTTCTACGACTACCCGACCGAGAAAGGCGCGCGCAAAAGCCTGTGGCCGGAACTGGCGCGGCTATTCGGCAAACCCGATGTGAGCTGGGACCTGCAGGACATCAAGGACCGGCTGCTCTATCGCCAGGCGGTGGAGACTGCGCGTTGCCTGCAGGAGAATGTTCTCACCAGTGTGCACGACGCCAATATCGGATCGATCTTCGGCATCGGCTTCCCGGCCTGGACCGGTGGCGCCATGCAGTTCATCTATGGCATGGGCATCGACAATTTCCTGCGCCGGGCCGATGAACTGGCCAGCCGCTACGGCGACGGGTTTGCCGTCAGTGGCGTGGTGCGCGAAACGATCCGCAAGTTCCAGCCGGTTTACTGACGGGGTCGTCTCAGAAAACGGAACAAACCGTCCACCAGGGCACAGTGAGTGGACGTAGCGGCCCGATTTTCCCCGCGCCAACTTCTGCGCTGCTGCGCCAGAGGTATACGCCGGTCAGGTTAAGGTGTTCCCGGCCCAGCTGCGAAAATTTTTTTGATGCAAGGAAAGTTCTGCTGCCATCCGATCCAAGCCGAATTTGGCGACGAAAGGCCTATTTCATCGAACTGAGGCCAAACAAATTACCCTCAGTGTCTTCACACATGGTCACCCAGCCGAACTCTCCGATGGAGAACTTAGGCCGTACTACCTTGCCGCCCGCAGCGACGATGCGTGATTCTTCCTTCGTGCAATCCTCCACACTGAAGTACACCAAGGTGCCGCCCGCGCCCGGGCGGGCATAGCTCGACTTCACCAAGGCACCACCAGCACCATACACCCCCATGTCTGCGGGGAAACTCATCATCTGGGTTTCCCCGGTTGGGTCGCCAATGGGCAGCAGCTTTTGTCGCAGCACACTTTCATAAAAACTGACAGCCCGGTTCATGTCAGTGACGTAGATATCAAACCAACCAATTGCATTCGACTTTGCCATGTGGCCACTCCCATGCTAAAGAAGCGCTCAGTTTAGGAATCAGTCAACCGCCCGTATTGTGTAAATCAGACATTGAACCTATCGATGTATTTCGCGGGCGTGTAGCCGGTGACTTTGCGAAACGAATGGATGTAGTGCGACTGGTCGGCATACAAGTCCAGATAATGCTGTTTAAATGATTGCTGAAGGCGTAAGACCTTGAGCAGATCATGCGGGGAAAAGCCTGTTGCTTGTTTGAGTGTGCGCTGCAATTGGCGCGGTGATAGGCACGCCACCGCAGCCATGTCAGCCACGGTACGAATATCATCAAGACTTGCCAGAATCCTTTCGGTGACAGGATTGCTCACCACCAGCTTGGTATCGATAAGCCACTGCACCAACCCAGACATAAGCTCCTGCTTGGTCGAGAAATCGCGTTGGGCTAGCTCCCTGCTAGTGGCTACCAGAGGCAGCTCTCCTGCGTAAGGCATACCGACAAACTGATCGGAAATTTCTTGCGGATCGCCCTGCCACACGCCCGGCAGCAGTTGTATGCCAACATAGTGGAACGACTTTCCTAGATTGAGCACCTCATAAGTAGTGCGCAATGCGGTGATCCCGGCAACGTCGGTGTCTGCCTGGTTAAACAAGATATTCACGCAGGCGTCAGGCATAGCGTGAAGACAGAAATCATCTCCCAAAGTAGTTTCAGTTTTGAGCTCCCAATAGCAATGCACCAAGCCCGACAAATACGCAGGAGGTTTCTCCACCGTGTAGCGTACCGAGCAGGCGGTTTTCTCCATCCCATCTTTAATCGGGTCGTACATAGTTTGCCAAACGGAGCAGAAGGGGCGGTTCAGAAAACGGAAAATAAAGCACGCTAAGCCTGTGCCGAGGCTGGCACCCAGCGGTACAGCGTAGGAACGGACACGCCGAGGTTCTTGGCCACATCCTTGGCAGGCAAACCGCTGGACAGCAACTTCTTGGCGAATTCGATTTTGCTCTCCGTCATCTTGGGCTTGCGACCACCCTTGCGACCAAGCTGCCGGGCGACATCCAGCCCGGCGCGGGTACGCTCGATGATCAGCTCGCGCTCCATTTCGGCGAGGCTGGCCATGACGTGGAAGAAGAACCGGCCAGAGGGCGTGCCGGTGTCAATGGCATCTGTCAGGCTATTGAACTGGACGCCTTGCTTGTGCAGCTCGCCGACCAGATCGACCAGTTGCTTGACGCTACGCCCCAAGCGATCCAGCTTCCAAACAATCAGAGTGTCGCCCTCGCGCAGCATTTCCTGTGCTTTTTCTAAGCCGGGGCGGTCGGCCCGCATACTGCTCACCTTATCCTCAAAGACTGTCTGACACCCGGCCTTGGTCAAGGCTTCGCGCTGCAACTCCAGGTTTTGATCCAGCGTAGAAACGCGAGCGTAACCAATCAACATGGCTTGCTTCGTTCAGGGCTATCGCGGTGTTCATCGTCGGCGTCCTGGCGCACGACAGGTAGCTGCTTCAGCAACTCCGGTAGCCATTCCTGTGCCGTCTCCCACACTACATTGAGGTCGATGTCGAAATAGCCGTGAGCCATTCGGTTGCGCATGCCGCGCATGGCGCGCCACGGCACCTCGGGGTGCGACTGAGTGAACGCGACATAACCCTCCATCACCTTCGTGGCGGCCTCGCCGATGATGATGAGGCTCATGATGACGGCCTGCTGGGTGCGCTTGTCGGTCAGGAAGTCCTCTTTGGCCAACCCTTCCACGAAGCTGCACACATCGGCTGCGGCCTGCTGTATGTGATCGATGTAATCAGGAAGACGGTTCTCACTCATACCGGCTGCGCCTCCGCGAGAACCTTGGCCCGGAACTTCGACGGTAAGTCACCAGGGGTCAGCAAATCAACGTGAATGCCTAGCAGCGATTCCAGGTCGTCTTGCAAACCGCCTAAGTCCAATAACGTGGCACCAGGCAGCGCATCGACCAACAAGTCAAGGTCGCTGCCATCCCGGTCGGTGCCATGCAGCACCGAACCGAAAACACGCGGGTTCGCCGTGCGAAAGCGGGTCACCGCTTCGCGCACTGCACTTCGCTTCATGTCAAGCACAACGGACGGTCGCATGGGCATCCTTTTTTATCGAAACTCATTGCATGGTAAGAGATCGAGAATGGCATTTCAAGAACCACTTTCGAGAATCGCAACACCTTGATTGCATCGTTCAAGTCGGTGACCTGGTGGCCGAGTCCTGCCCCAGCCCCAGCACGACCTACGGCAAGCTCGCCTGGCCGCAAGCTTGGGATACCCGCGACAAAACCTACTCGACAGCGCTTGCCGAACGGGTGAATACCCAGTATTGGCACCCGTTCGACGGACATTGGCGCAGCAGCGCCAAGATCGACGTGGGCAAGTGCGGGCGGCTACGTCTCCGCTCACTGGGTCTTCGCGTACGATTCTCCCCGTTTTCTGTGACAACCCCCTGAAGCACCCACTGGCGATCTGCGTCACGTCAAAGGTCGATTCCCGGCGGCACTGCCCACGTCGTCGAGTGCGGCCAGCAGGATCGATTTCTGCACCTTTCCCAGCGCGGTTTTCGGCAGGTTGTCGCGGAACAACACGCGGCGCGGCATTTTGAAACGTGCAATGCGGCCGTCCAGCAGCGCCAGCACATTCTGCTCGGTCAGTTGCGCGCCTGGCACCAGCACCACCACGGCCACCGCAACCTCGCCCCAGGTCGGGTCCTTCTGGCCGAGCACTGCGACCTCGGCGATGGCGCTGCTGGCCACCAGCAGGTTCTCGATCTCGGCCGGATAGATGTTCTCGCCACCCGAAATGATCATGTCGGTGCTGCGCCCGACCACCCAGTAGAAGCCCTCGCCATCCTGGCGCGCCAGGTCGCCACTGTGAAACCAGCCTTGCTGAAAGGCCGGATGGTCGGGCGCCTGCCAGTAACCCTGCATCAGGTTCGGCGCCTGGATCCAGATCTCGCCGACCTCGCCGCAGGCCACGTCATCACCCTGCGTGTCGACCAGGCGCACCTGCACATGCAGACCGGCCTTGCCGGCCGAACCCGGCACACGCATCGCGTCCTCGCGGCGCAGATAAATCGATACCGGCCCTGTCTCGGTGGCCCCGTAGACCTGCCCCACCGGAACGCCCCGCGCATGGAACGCCTCCAGCAGCGCGCGCGGCACCACCGAAGAACCGGCCACCAGCATCCGCAGCGACGTCAGGTCACACCCGGCCCACTCGGGATGCGCCATCACGGCGCGCAAGGTGGCCGGCACCATCACCGACAAGCTCGCGCGGCGCGCCTGCACGTCCGCCAGCCACGCGCCCGGCTCGAAGCGCCGGTGCAGGGTGACCGTGGCGCCGGCGTGTAATGCCGGCAGCGTCTGAATGCACAGGCCGCCGACATGGAACAGCGGCAACACGGTCAGCACATGGTCATCGGCCGACAGCTCCTGGGCGTGGCTGGCGTTGACACAGTTCCAAAACAGGCCGGCCTGCGTATGCATGGCGCCCTTGGGTCTTCCGGCCGTGCCCGAGGTATAGACCAGCAGCACCGGCGAACGGTCGTCACCAGCCAGCAACGCGGGATTCACCAGTGCCCCGCCGTGCGCCGCAGGAGCCTGTAACAGGCTCAGCGCAAGCAGCGCGCAGGAATTGCCCTGCAGCAGCTGCGGCGCCGCGTCGGCATGGTGTTCGTCGGCAAACATCCAGTGCACATCGGCATGCGCCAGGATCTGGCGATGTTCTTCTTCTGCCAGCCGGTAGTTCAGCGGCAGCAGCATGGCGCCGATACGGGCCAGTGCGAACAGCAGCACCAGCATGCGCGGGTCGTTCAGGCCCAGCCAGGCGACACGGTCGCCCGGCCGTATGCCCGTCTGCGCCAGCGCCGCCGTGGCCGCTTCGATCTGCTGCCACAACATCGGGTAAGTGATGTCCTGACCATGCCAATGCAAGGCCAGCTTATGTGGCGAGAACTGCGCATGCCGCTCGATGATGCGCGACAGGTTCATCGCCATGGTCCTGCTCCGCGCGTGTGCATCCGATGCCGCCCCGCCCTACAACACGTCCGGTTCGTCGCGTTCGCCGGTCTCGTACAGGCAATCGCGACCGAGCCGGTCGATGCACAACTCGGCGGTCCACGGCAGCATCAGCGAGCCGCAGCGCGAATCGCGGTACATGCGCTCCAGAGGCAGGCTCTTGAGCATGGATTGACCGCCGCAGGTGCGCACCGCCAGCCGGCAGATATCGTTGGCGTTTTCCATGATGGTGTAGTGCGCCGCCAGCAGCCCCATGCGCACTTCCTTGGACGGGTCGACCCGGGCGGCTCGCGCGTTCTGCAGGAAGATCGCGCGGGTCTGCTCGAGCTTGACCTTCATTTCGGCCACGGCGATCTGCTTGGTCGGGTACATGCGCCGCTTGACCGGCGGCATGCCCGGCAGTTCGGCGCGCAGGTACTGCACCGTGAAATCAAAAGCCGCCTGCGCGATGCCCATGTAGGTCGGCGACAAGGTGGCGAACATGTGTGGCCAGCGCAGTGCCGCCTGCGCGTACATGCCTTCGGGCATCAGGCGCTCGGCGTCGGCCACGAAGACGTCCTTGAACAACAGGTTGCGCGAGACCGTGCCGCGCATGCCCAGCGGATCCCAATCGCCGGTGACGGTGACGCCTGGCGCATTGCGGTCGACCGCCAGATACAGCGAGTCGCGCTGCGTGGCGCCCGGAACATCGAGCGTGCACAGGATGCCGTAGTAGTC
>Ga0154020_10008816_pt1 | contig 11678 bp, 7 predicted proteins | sample Klosneuvirus_201_FD_109709 | JGI IMG/M metagenome (GOLD analysis project Ga0154020, IMG submission 109709) | Active sludge microbial communities from wastewater, Klosterneuburg, Austria - Klosneuvirus_20160825_MG | ecosystem: Engineered > WWTP > Aerobic digester > Activated sludge | place... | reverse complement strand
GCGACTGAACCACGCCAAAGGAAGCAGATCTGAGGACAGATCTGCCTACGTAGTCCGACCTGTCTCAGGTCGGATTCCCTGGGCGACGCGATATCCCTGGTAATCCTGTTTCTTCCGCTCGCCTAAAAAGGGCATCCACCCTGTCCTACGGCCCCAATACGGCAGATGTTTTAAGCAACTCGGCGTTCAGACACAGGCCGTTGTGCGGGCAGGATCGGTGCCGTCGTTGTGGATTCCTGCATCAGGCTGATGTGTTCCGCTGCCAGGCGATCCCAGCGTCCTGCTGTGATCACTGGCTGCAGGATGTCTGCAGTGCGATGAATCTCAGACTCGCTGGAAGCCTTTGAACGATTTGGATTTGTCAACGAAAGCCACAGGTCAAGACCTTCAGCAATGACGTTCACAAGTTTGATCGCCATGAGTTCTGTCCGAGAATCTTTGCCGCCGTAAATCGGCAACCAGCAGCCCAGTCGACTCGCGAAGTCTCGCAGCAGGAACATCGATAGTCCGGAGAATCGAGCCGACATCTGCACGGGGAACGCCAGCGATCCCACAACCGGCAGGATGCCGACCAACAGCGCCTGATGAAAATCGGAGACTGATCGCTGAGATGCTATCATTCGCCACACTGTGACGCACGTGCGAAGCATCGGAACGAGCATCAGCATGAAGAGAAAATAGAACGCATTTCCTGATGCCAGTGATACGGCCGCACCGCCGACTTTCAGAGGCATAACAACGGGCAGAAGTAATTTCAGTCCCACATGCAGCCCAAAACCTCGCACATATTCATCGACAGCCGTTGACTCCAGTTGATGCGTCAGAGAATCGGCAGCCTGATCAGACAGCCGGGACTGATCTCGCCAGTGTTCGATTCTGGAACGAATCATAAGACGGCCATATTCACTCTGAAAGCGGCCACTTACGCAGAACAGAAACATGCGAGTCAACTGGATCCTGCGATAGACTCGATCAACAATCCATCGGTGCAGCGGTGCGGGTGTTGTGCGAGCCAGCACGGAATTCACCAGAAATCCGAGGCTAACAGTTTCGTGCGGAAAGTCCTGCGCAATGCGTTCGTTGGATCTCCACTCGGCTGTCTTGCGTTCGGCATACTCGGACAGCGTTTTCCTGCGATACTCCGAATCGTAAAGCCAGCGTCGAACCTGGTTTCGGTAGTCCGCGTTTGCCTGGACGCGCTGGAAGAATCGGCCAGGCCTGCCCGGAATCAATCCCAGCAGAAACGTTGAACGTGTGAAAAATCGACGGCTGCCCTGAAGCTCTGCTGCAGACACTTCATCCACGATTCCGCAGCGCTGCCACCTGGCCAGAACTTGCGAACGAAATCGATGGCGGAAGTCTGCAGTGAGAAGCCGCCATGGGCGGCGGCCGATTGCTGGTTCGCTGAGTTTCCAGTTCTCGTTGTGCAAAATCAGGGACGAGACATCTGCCTTAATCTGTTGAAGTCTTGTGTCGCCCAATTTGGCAGTGAGATGGTCGTTATGATCAAGCAGCCAGCTTTGAAGCTGAATTGGGTCGAGATCATCAAAGAGTGGCAGGCTTTGAAGGCGAATGCCCTGCAAGACGTAAACGGGAACCAGTACCGATGGAATTCCGGATTCCAGATCGACCACAACGTACCCGGATTCTGTTCGCAACAGATTTGCTGTCGATACCATGGCCCGCTTGCAGACCTGCCAGCCAGATCCCGTCAATCCGCATTCAATGAGCAGTGATTCCAGTCGCGTCATCAGACTCAGCAGTTCCGCGATCTCCTCCTGTTCAATCGTAGTCGATTCAGGCCGGGACCTTCCCGCAAGATTTTTCGCGAGCCAGCGGCGAATCATCGTGGGATCAACATCCTGAGGAATGATGCCGCGGCCCCGGATGAATTCGCTCGCGAGTACCAGAGCCTGCGTTGATTCATTCCAGCGAACATACAGAGGCTGCGCTACTTTGAGCACGGGGATCATAGCTTCGACGATGGCAGCGGCCACGCGGCGACGGTAGAAGCAGGCGCGGATGGCGTCCTCGTTATGTTGATAGGCAAATGATGTCTGAAAAGCAGCTCGATAGATCGACCGCGTCAGAAGACCCGGGTGGAAGATTTTTTCCACACACATCACGCTTTCGCCTGTCTCATTCGTCGCCTGCACCAGCCTGGCTTCAGCAGCGCGTCCTTGGCCGAGGACTCGAATTGGTCGAATGTAGGTCGGCCACATCGTGCCGTCAACAGGCAAAACGCCCACAGGTGAGTGGCGGCTTGTGTCTGAGGCCAACACATCGCAATCCGCAGGAATTTCCATCAACTTAATCGAACTGTTGTTCATGCCGCTCCATCCCTGTTTTCAGGCTGCAAAAACAGCGCTATGCGGCGTTCGATTCCTGGAAGGCAAGCCAACCCTCGCGGCCAGGCAGTACGCGGGGGGTAATTCTATCTGCTGGAAGCTCAGCAGAATCCTTCAACAGGTCGCCTGCCGGACAGACGATAATATTTTGCTCCGCAGCCTTCTTGAGGAATTCGTCAAACATTTCGTGACAGACGATCCCTTCGACCTCAGCATGAATCGTCAGCAGATTCATTCTGCCAGGCTTGATCAGTGACAAAATGTGGTCGTTATAGTTCGAATTCGTAATGCCACCGCGTCCGATGATTTCATCGTATGTCGGCAGATTGACGGGGATCTGCGGCTGCGACAGCTGTTTTCCGTGTACAACCGGAATGAAAACGGAATCTCCTCGGCAATCACTGTTATAGGTGAATGGAAATCTTTCCTTCTGAGCCAGCATTGCTTCGTTGGCTTTCCAGCCGGGAGCGGCCGAGCAGGTCGGAGATTTGCCGCAGATGTCTGTCAGTTCCTTCACACCACGTTCAAGATGCCGGTAGATGGCGTCGGCATCCATAGAGTCGATTTTCGCCTGCCACGCATGGTGATCCCATGCGTGCAGTCCGATTTCGTGTCCTTCATTCGAAGCGCGGCGAATGGGTTCAGCGAGACTCTTTCCTATGATCGGACCAGGAAAGAAAGTACCTCGCAACAGAATATCCCAGCCGTAAAGGCTTGCGGCATTGCTGCGAAGCATTTTCAGCAGAAAGGCCGGTTTGACCAGGCGCCACAGGTGTCGCCCCATGTTGTCAGGGCCGACCGAAAAAAAGAACGAGCCTTTGACACCATGTTTCGCAAGACTGTCGCAAATCGCCGGGACACCCAAGCGGGTGCCCCGGTACGTATCGACATCGATTCGAAGTCCAAGTTTCATGCGGCGTATCGCTTTACAACAGACTCGGTTGCGGGGCTGCTTTCTTCATGGATAAACAGCCCGGAATCAACAGCTTGCTGCAGAAAAAAATCAAGCGTCTTTGCGATGGAAGCGTCCAGAGAAATTCCGGGCTCCCAATCGATGTAGCGTTTGGCGTTTTTGATACTCGGCACACGGCGCTGCATGTCCTGATATCCCTTGCCGTAAAACGCGCTGCTTTCCACTTCAATGCAGCCGGCTGACGGCGGGAACTGATTGCGCAACGGATGTGCTTCAAACTGTTTAGTCAGCATCTGAGCAAGTTCGCGAATGCTGGCTTCGTTCTCCGGAAATCCAATGTTGATGATTTTTCCATCACATTGGTTGTCCTTGTTTTCAATGATCCGAAAGAGCGCTTCAATGGCATCATCCACATCGATAAACGAACGCTTCTGTTCGCCGCCATCCACCAGTTGAATCGGCGTGCCCTGACAGAGATTCAGGATCAACTGCGTGATGGCTCGCGATGAACCGACTCGCGCGGACATCAGAGTATCAAGGCGTGGCCCAAGCCAGTTGAACGGGCGAAACAAAGTAAATTGAAGATCTTCTTTGTCGCCATACGCCCAGATCACGCGATCCAGCAACTGCTTGATTGTCGAATAAATCCAGCGTTGATTCTTGATCGGCCCCGTAACCAGACAAGACGATTCTTCGTCGAAGTTTTCGTCCGTACACATCCCGTAGACTTCAGAAGTCGATGGAAAGATAATTCGCTTTCCGTACTTCACACACGCTCGGATGGTGCGAAGATTTTCTTCGAAGTCGAGCGAGAACACTCCCAGAGGATTGCGGGCATATTCAATCGGAGTCGCAATCGCCACCAGCGGAAGGACTACGTCGCATTTCCGAATGTGATATTCAATCCATTCATTGTGAATGGAAATATCGCCCTCACGGAAGTGAAAATTCGGATGATGCAGCAGGTGCTGAATGTAGTTGGAATTCAGGTCGAGCCCGTAGACTTCATACTTCCCGCTTGCAGTAAGTTTGTCGCTCAGGTGACTTCCAATGAAACCATTGACACCCAGGATCAGGACGTTCTTCTTTCGTTCGGCATGAAACCTGGTGATCAAGTGGGGACCAAACTTCATGTTGGGCTGCAGGAGCGCGTCTTTGGCAAACTGTCGGCCTGTGCAGACAACTCCTGACTCTGATTGTGCCGATTCGATTCGAACACATCCGGACCCGCAGGCGACCGTCAGCGGATCAATGGACAGAATGGTCCCCGGCGCCGCAGTGGTTGGTTCGTCCCTGGCAGTGACCTGCCAGATCAGAGTTTTGCGATCACTGATATACGTAAATGCGCCTGGATACGGTTTCGTAACAGCTCGCACAAGATTGCGAACTTCTTCTGCACTCCTGGCCCAGTCAATCTCCCCATCCGATGGCTGACGTCCGCCATAATAGGAGGCTTTTGCATTGTCCTGTGGCATACGCGGAGCCGTGCCGTCTTTGATGGCGGGAAGCGTTTCTGCCAGCAGCAATTCTGCTTCGTTGATGATCTTTTTGAAAAGACTCTTCGCTGTATCGAAATAAGAGATCGGAATACTGCGTTGCGCGATGATATCCCCTGCATCGGCACTGGGCGTCATATAATGGAATGTCACACCGGTTTCTGACTCGCCGTTGACAAGAACCCAGTTGACTGGACTGCGACCGCGGTAACCAGGAAGCAGTGACCCATGCAGATTGATGCATCCAAACTGCGGGATCTGCAGGATCTGACTCTTGACCATGTCGCGATAATAGAACGAAAAAATCAAATCCGGCTGCATATCGCGAATACGTTTTTCCCAGACCGGATGATTGATGTCTTCAGGGGCATAAACAGGAATGCCTTTTTCTGCTGCAAGCTCTGCAACTGAATCAAACCAGACGTTTTCATCGGGATCATCGACGTGGGTAAAGACCGCAGCGATCTCATACCCATTGGCTAGAAGTGCTTCAATGCCGACACAACCGACTGAATGGTATCCAAGTACGATCACCTTCATAACGTCAGCACTCCTTTGCCTTGTTGTGAATAAAACTCTGCAGAATCACAGTTGTTCCGAGGAGTCAGACCCGTTCCTGACCGGAGCCTTCTGCATTCCGTCCAATGACTGTCCTAACAAAATAGCGGGGCCGGTCGCGCACATCCATGTAGATCCGACCGATGTATTCCCCAAGCAAACCCAGTCCAATAAACTGTGCACCAATGAGCACAAACAGGATGGCGAAGAGCGTGAAGACGCCCTGCGCTGCCCACTCGGAGCCCCAAGAGAATCGAAGCACGAGAATCAATAATCCGAGCCCGATTCCAAATACCGAAATCATCCCTCCAAAAATGCTGAGCAGACGTAGTGGGAATGTCGTGATGCTTGTTAACAGATCGAATTGAAGATTGATGAGCTTCCAGAAACTGTACTTTGAATCTCCCGCACCTCGTGCGTTGTGCCCCACAGGGATTTCAACGACTCGGTGCGCAAACGCATTCGCCAGAACGGGAATAAACGTGCTGCGTTCAGAACACTGCAGCATCGCCTGCACAATTTCACGACTGTAGCCTCGCAGCATACAACCATAGTCGTGCATGAGAACTCCGGTAGACTTCTGCACAATCCTGTTGACAATTTTCGACGGGATCGTGCGAAGAAACGAATCTTGCCTGTTTTGGCGAACAGTTCCGACGACATCATAGCCTTCTCGCAATTTTGCGACAATACTGGTTATTTCCTCTGGAGGATTCTGCAAATCCGCGTCGAGTGTCACGACGTAATTCCCTCGCGCGTGACCAAATCCAGCCATGATTGCTGCGTGCTGACCATAATTGCGGTTGAGTAGCACTCCCACAATTTTACCTCTGTGGGTTTCAGAAGCGGTTGTGATGATCGCGACTGACTGGTCTTTGCTGCCGTCGTCGATCAGGATGATTTCGTATGACAAATCCAGCCCGTCGCAAGTTGTGACGCAGCGGCGAATGAGTTCATCGAGGTTTCCCTGCTCGTTGAACACCGGAATAACGACAGAAACAATGTCGTTGGCTTGGGTCGTGTGGTTCATCGTAAATAATGGTCCATGACGTAGGATAGGCTTCCAGCCTGTCAATCAGAAAAAATGAGCAGTATTGGTGATTTAAGTTGGCGGAAAAAGACAGGCTGGAAGCCTGTCCTACGACTTATCAAAACGCCAGCACTTCCTGAATCGCCTCGACCACATCATCAACATCGGAATCTAACATGGACGGACAAAGCGGCAACGACACAATGCGGTCTGAATTCCATTCCGTATCAGGCAACATGCCGCGTTTCATTCCCATCGATTCCACGTAGTATTTCTGAAGATGTACGGCTCGAAAATGCAGCCCCGTCCCGATGTTCCGCTCCTTTAGATTCACCATGAACGAATCGCGATCCATTGCTGCTTTGTCTGTATCCAGCCGCACAATGAACAGATGCCACGCATGTGTATGATCGTATTCAGGGACGGCCAACGGCATGATTTCCGAGATCCCCTGCAGACGCTCGTGGTAGCGCTGGGCTAGTTCCTGACGTCGGGCATTGAAGCCGTCCAGTCGAGCCAATTGGCTGATACCGAGACTTGCTGCGATATCCGTCAGGTTGTATTTGTACCCAGGCCGAATCACCTGAGCTTGCGGTGATCGCCCTTGAGCCTGACGATCAAACGAATCGACGGCAAGACCGTGGAATTTCAGCGATTTGACTCTGGTCAGTAATTCCGTGTCGTCCGAACAAACCATGCCGCCCTCCCCTGTGGTCATGTTCTTGATCGGATGGAATGAAAAAATAGCAGTCCCCTGTTTGCCGATCTGCTGACCTTTGTACATTGTCCCCGCAGCGTGCGCGGCATCCTCGACCAGGGCAATTCCGCGTTCATTTGCCAGTTCACGAATGGAATCCAGATCTACTGGAACGCCAGCGAAGTGAACCGGGATAATCATTCGCGTCTTCTCGGTGATCAACGGCTCAATCGTCCGGCGCGATACCAGCAGTGTATCGCGATCAACGTCCGCGAAAACGGGTGTGGCTCCCTGCAGGCAAATCAGATTGACGGTTGACACCCACGTCATTGCGGGCGTAATCACTTCATCACCAGGGCCGATTCCATAGGCCTCAAGAATACAGTGCAGACCTCCGGTTGCTGAACACACCGCGACCGACCCGGCGGCACCCGTGTACGCAGAAAATGCATCTTCGAATCGACTGCATTTGGCACCCGTCGTGATCCAGCCGGATCGAAGAACATCGGCAACGTCGCTGATTTCTTCTTCAGAGATGGAGGGGGTTGAGAATGGCAGGAATTGACTTCGCATAGATCTTAGTCTTGTCGAATTATACTGAATGGCATTATTTCCGCGTCTGAGGCTCGTAAACGGCAAACCAGATGTTCAGCCATTGCCGTTGATAATCGGGCGGTGCCAAGACCTTCCGGAATGCGTCGTCTGGCGATGAATTCATCACCATCACGAGCCGTTGCGATCCACGACTTTCGATCATTGACTGCAACGCCGGAACTTTCAGGTAGCGGTCTTCGGCTTCCGGATACGACAAACCGTAGGTAACCTCGCCTTGATCTTGAAAAAGGAACACATCGTTGCGTTTGTAGACATAGCAGACTGCGTGCATGCTCCTCGCGTTTGCAACAATGATCGTGTCAGGTTCAATGTAGTGCTGCTCTGATTCGAGAATCCCCTGAATGCCGATAGTGGGCAAAAATGCAGTCGGAATGCAGAAACTGCCAGTCACGAAGATTGCCGCCGTGGTCAGACCCAGCATGATCGTTTTGCGCAGGCCACTGGAACTTCGATATGCATCCACTGCAAACATCAACGCGATAGACAGGCCGATCAGCCAGCCAACAGTCTTGGCGATGTAGTACACATCCAGCGGAGGAATTTTCCCCAGTGCATACAGTGCAGCAATCACCAGCGTTGTCACGATGGAAAGAATAACGGTGAGACACGTCAATACGGCACCAGTCTGCAGTGAGCGATTCGTATGATGGCTCTCGAACCTGTCTGTCAGTGCAATCGCCGTCAGAATTGCAAACGGTGCAAAACATGGCAGAATGTACGTGCCCAGTTTTCCGGACGAACAGGAGAAAAACAGGAATGGCATGATCATCCACAGTAACGTGAATTGAATGAGCGGTTCCGATTTTCTCTGGCGAATTAAGTCTCTGATTGGCAACGGCCCGATGAACGACCATGGCAATGTGCCACCAAGAAAGACAGGCACAAAGAACCAAAATGGAAATTTATGCTGGCCTGGAATGGCAGCAAAATAACGGCGAATGTGTTCTTCCCAGAAGAAATAGCGCCAGAAATCGGGTTCCTGAGAAGCAATCGCCAGCGACCACGGCAGCGATACCACAGCGGCCACGGCCAGCGGAATCCATGTCAGCGTAAACAACTCTTTCCATTGTCGCCTCAAAGCCAGATACGGACCGATGACGACGACTGGTACGGCAAAGGCAATGAATCCTTTCACCAGAAACGCACCGCCGACAAACACTCCGGACAAAGCCAGCAACGCGAACCGTTTTTTTCCTGAAGCATTGATTGCCAAATAGAAGCAGCCAATCGATAGCGTCACACAGCATGAAAGCATGCTGTCGAGTACACTGAATGTGCCCACTCCCATCACTTCGGCACAAGTGAGGAAGATGAACGCGGCCAGAAATCCCGTTTGACCGGAATACGACCGCCGCACTAATGCTCTGTCAAACTCTGTCTCGGGGGTGGCCGGGGTTGGAGGACGACAGTCGGAACCCCCGGGACTTCCTTCGCTCCGCTCAGTCCCGCTCCGGCCACCCAACATCTGTTGTTGACTGTGACGAAGCACTAGTAAAAAGACGGCGATGGCTGACAATGCCGTTGCCAATGTGGACGTGAATCGTACGGCAAAATTCGTTTCACCAAACGCCAGCATCGCGCAGGCGTTCAGTATATGGCCGCCTGCCGGCTTTTCAAAGTACCGCAGTCCATTCAGGTGCGGCACAATAAAGTTTCCCGACTCAATCATCTCACGCGCAATCTCTCCATAGCGCATTTCGTCGGGAATCGCCAGGGGCCGTGCGTTCAGGGGTAATAAATACACGCAGACAAAGAGCGTAATCAGCCCCAATACAGCGCGATTCATAGAATCACCTCGAAGCCAAAACGCCAGTCTGCTTCAAAATTTCCGGATAAGGCAGGGGTTAACAGCTGAGGTACATGGCCACGCTTCTGAAATGGCGCGAATCGAATTCGGCACCCTGTCAGTATCAGCGTCCCTGTGCGTGCGCAGTCGTCTTTGATTGCATCTTCCATGATGGCTGGATTCTAAGAAGTCTGGTGAATTCGTCAATATCGCTCAAACGCCTTCCGATTCAGGGCTCCAGCCCTGGAACGCAACGCCTTGGAGGCTCCTGCCTCCAGCGGGAATCCCGGGAGGCAGGAGCCTCCGGAGCAGCGTGTTGCGAGGCTGGAGCCTCGCAACAAGGACATCAATTCAGACTACGTGAAGTACAATCAGGATTTCCCGTAGCGGAAAGAACGCGGGAAAACTATGGTAACCTTGGGTTTCCTGCCTCCTCAGGAGTCTTTCACTCGCGATCAATGACGAAGGACTTTTCGCAGAATCTGAAGTCCCGCACCGCCAATGATGAGATTGGGAACCCACATCGCCCACCACGGTTGCACGGTTCCCGACTTGCACAAATTAATCATCAAAAACATCACCGGATAGTAAATCAGCAGGATTGGAACAAAACAGAGTATGAAACTGGTAATGAACTGGCGTCGCGCCTGCAGCATTGCAAAGGGACCACCCAGCAGTACGAAGAACCAGCAACTCGCCGACATGGAATACCGATTAAAGATTTCGGCTCGATGTTCCCGTTCGCACTTGAGAGCATAGCGGTCCGCACTTTCCAGGGTTGAGAGTTTGTCACTGCCAAGTTCCTGAAACTCGCCCGTGAACAACAGCATGGTGGCTTCGATGTTCTTTTCGATCGCCAGTCGTTTCTGTTGAGCTTCTGACTTCGCGATTTCCTGACGAAGGGCTACCAGCGTCAGATTGCGTGATGCGGTATCCCGTGCATCCAATTCCAGCGGAAATCGATGTGTGGCATATTTCATTTCCCCTGAAAAGTCGGTCTCGGCTCCGCCACCGCTCACGTTCTTCAGATAGACGACGATTTCCCTGGTCGCCAAATCAAAGCGTATCCGAGCTGCTTCAGCACGGATTGTGTATTGCTGGTGATTCCTTCGATAGCGAATTGTCGGATCCAGTAACGTACGGTTCTTAACATCCCGAACAGTGATTGTATACCCTCCTTTTGGATAGCTCATGTAGTGTTGTGTCCGCAGGACATCGAAAAATATCTCTTCCATGGCCTGAGTGACAATCCGATCAATATTGTCAACCCCCCAGGGAATTGCATAGTTGAGCAGTCCAAACGAACCAATCGCCAGAACAAGGCCCAGCAGAAAGGCGGGTATCAGCAATTGCATTGCACTGATTCCTGCAGATTTGGTGGCAACGACTTCCAGGTCGCCCGAAATACGCCCATAGACGACACACACCGAAAGCAACAATGTCGCCGGAATTGTGAAAGGCAAAATGCTGGGAACAACAAACGGCATGATTTGCAGGAGCTGCACCGGGCCTAAACCGCTTTCGATCCCTTCGCGAAACATGCCGAGAAATACAAGCATCACGGTTAGAACAGTCACGAGCAACAAGAACACCCGCACCAATTCGCCTAAAATGTAGCGCTGCAACAGCTTCATGAGCGTACCTCCCGTGAGGTCGCTTCATGGGAATCGTGTAATTCCAGGTGGCGGCGTTCGTGTGTCGGCATCGTCTGTTTCCGCAGCCTGCGGTCCGTTCCGTATAAAGAGCGTTCCGATCGACCCCGCGATCAGGACCGTTGAAGGTTATTGCAGCAGCCGAGATGCGGCAAGAGCATCTGTTTCAGGCATACAAACTGTCCTGGAGAACCGATACTACTGGCAATCATCGGGAACTACAGGTCATGCGGCCGGAAATGATGTCCTTGTTCCGAAGCTCCAGCCTCGGAACACATTGCTCTGGAGGCTCCTGCCTCCCGTATTTTCGCTGGAGGCAGGAGCCTCCTGCGTATTGCGGTTCTGCGCGAAATGAAGTGCATGGTCGGCCCCGTACCACAAACGAGTTGTATTCGATGGATGCTGTGATTGAGCCTGAAAGGCTCGTACAAATCAGCCTGGGGCAAGAGAATCCGCGAAGGCGGATGAACGCCGCCCCAGGTTCACTTGGCGAGCGGTGGGTGTCAGCCCACCGAGTTGCCCGCATTTGACTCGGAGGGCTTACGCCGCTCCGCTCGCCGGGTCTGCGGCGACCGGGGACGTC
>Ga0154020_10008815_pt1 | contig 11680 bp, 5 predicted proteins | sample Klosneuvirus_201_FD_109709 | JGI IMG/M metagenome (GOLD analysis project Ga0154020, IMG submission 109709) | Active sludge microbial communities from wastewater, Klosterneuburg, Austria - Klosneuvirus_20160825_MG | ecosystem: Engineered > WWTP > Aerobic digester > Activated sludge | place... | reverse complement strand
CTTCGTCAGCGTGTTCAGTAACCCCACCGGCATCGGTGAAATTTCCGACGCCAGCTTTTCTTCCAGGTCTGACTTGCGAATCGTCGTCAGCGTATTCGGGGTCAGCAAATTGGTTGCGACCTGATACTCGTCGTCCGTTTCTTTCACGATCACGCCCGTGATGACGCGGCCTTCGGTCGTGACGAACGTATGATTCTGGAACTTCTCGTTGATCTTTGAGGACGGTTCCAGGACCTGCCGCAGGAGTTCCGCGCCTTTCAATATCTTGATCGACTCCGTCAGGTCCGGCCCGAGATTCACGCCCTGTCCGGCGACGACGTGACACTGGTTGCACCGCGCATTCACAAACGCCGCCATGCCTTTCGCGATGGCCGTTGAATTCTTCGACCGAGCTGCCGAATCCAGATCCGCGAAATCTGCCATCGTCCACTCTTTGATCACTTTCGGCAGACTCGCTTCCAGCAGAGTTTCCGCTTCCGCATCCGTTTCCGCAACGACCATGACACCGTTCATCACGATCCAGTGACCAGGGAACGTGCAGACATACGGATACAGTCCCGGCTCCGTCGGCGCTTCGAACCGTAGCACGTCAATCAGCCTGGACCGAGTCGCACCAACCATCACGGTCGAGTGCAGAATCAGATCACCTTTCGTGGGCGGGATGAAATCCGAATTCACATTGCGAGGATCTTTGGCCATCTCGTTCGCGGCGATTCCAACTTCGGCCATGCAGTCCGGCTTCACGATCACAAGGTTGTGATCCGTCGCATCGGAATTCACAAACACCAGCTTTACCGGCTGCCCTGGTTTCACCGCAAAATCACGAATCGAGTATAGCATGCGTTCGGGAACGCACGTGATGTTCACGGTCTTGAGATTCGCCTGCTTGTCAAATTTTGCTTCCGCTTTGTTTGGCTTTGGCTCCTTAATGACGCTCTCTTTCGCCGCCTGTTTGAGGATACGGGCAATCGGTGAATGCGGCTCGCTCTCCCAGTGACGCCGCAGCGTGTGCGATCCCAACGCGCAAGTGATGGCGTATTGCAGATGCCCGTCGCGAGGATGATTCAACACGTCCAGCATGGCATCAAACGCCGGCTTTGTTCCGATGTAACTTGCTGCCATCGCCGCTTCCATTCGGACAATCGAACTTTTGTCGTTCGCCGACTTGTTGAGCAGCGCGGCGGCATCGTCCATCTGCGGATGCCAGTACCGTAACTGCTGAGTCGCCGCAGCTCGAGCCATGTGATTGTCGCTGGCCAGCAGTTCACGAATCAGACCTACAGCCGTGGCCGACGAGAAGCCCGGCTTTTCAAAAAAAGCCGGGCTTCTGACATCCACCGACTCAGCCAGCGTCGCCGCGCCCAGCCAACAATAGGTCCACACGGCTTCCAGTTGATGATGAAGAAAACGCTGATCAACCGGATCAAGTTCCGTGACCCAGAGATCCAGAGCCCGCAGCACTTCCTTGGCATCTCGTTCCCGCAGTTCTCGCTTCGCCAGAAAGCGTACGGCGTACTCGGGACGTTTGAGCTGCTCCAGCAATTCCTCAATCGAAGCATCGGCAATCTTAGGAGGATCCCGCGTCGGCCTGCCCTTCGTCGTGATTCGCCAAATCCGCCCCGAATGCCGATCGCGTCGTTCATCCCGCAGCGAATACTGCATGTGGCCCTTCACCGGGTTGTACCAGTCGCAAACATACAGATCACCGCGCGGTCCAAATTGCAGATCCACAGGAATGAAACTCAGGTTCGTCGAAAACAATAAGTCGCCCACGTATTCTTCGTCGAATCCAAACTTACCTTCTTTCCACTTGTGAATCTCGACCCGATTCGTCGGCTTGTAACGCACCTTGATAAATCCGCCCTGCAGTTCATCCGGAAACGTGGAACAGTCAACGAACTGGTGCCCGCAAACTCCCGAATACGCCTGCAAAGCTTTTGGCCCTGGATGCTGCTGCGGATACGGCGGATCCAGCGCATGAAACGCCTCGGCGTACACCGGATGGCTGGCCATGTGCTGGCCCCAGTCGTCAAAAGTCACGCCCCACGGATTCGTGCTGCTGTACGTCCCGAAACTGATCAGCCGATTTGTTTTGGGTTCGAACCGAAACCAGCCGCTGTTCTGCTGCCGCACCGGACCGTACGGAGTCTCCACCTGCGAATGGTGAAAGACGGACTCCCGAAAGATCAGATCGCCGTCCGGAGTCCACGTAAAATCATGCAGCGAATGGTGCGAATCTTCCGTGCCGAAACCGGACAGCACAATACGATGAATGTCAGCTTTGTCATCGCCGTCAGTATCCTTGAGGAACGAGAGACACGGCTGCTCGGAAACGTAAACTCCGCCGTCGCCAAATTCGAATGACAGCGGAATGCTGAGATTATCGGCGAACACTTTCGATGTATCCGCTCGCCCGTCGCCGTCCGTGTCTTCCAGAATGACGAGCTTATCATTCGGCGAATTCCCAGGATACACGTGCGGATACGTCGTCGAACAGCTCACCCACAACCGGCCACGCGAATCCCAGCGCATCTGGATGGGATTGGCGACATCCGGAAATTCTTCCTCACCCGCGAACAGATTCACTTCAAATCGCGGATCGATTTGAAACGCCTTGAGTTCATCCGCCGCCGACATCCACTCGTTGGCACCTCGACTCTGATTGGCTGGCGGCAGTGGCGGCACGTTGGAGTCATCCGCAGTCTGTGGCACCGCTTTCCCCTGTGCGATGTCCCAGATTCGCTGGTCGCGATTGGCGACCATGATGTCAAAATTCCGCATGGCCGGAAGAAAGTCGAGGTATCCATAATCCTTGTTGCGACCGCCGGTGTAATAGAACGTGTTGAGTGGCCGAAAGCGGCGAAAGAATTGCTGATTCTTGTCGATGATCGCACTCATCAGTGGCTCGGATGGCACCGGAGGCTCCGTTCCAAAGACCTTGCGAAACAGAAACGACGAAAACAGCCGGTCGCCGTCACGATTCAAGTGAATGCCATTGATCGTCAAATCCGAGCCCGGACTTATCATCGCCGCATCGGTCTCTTCAAACGTATCCGCAAATCCCACGTGCTGTTCGGCGGCAGCGTTTTTCATCACGGCAGAATACAACTTGATCCGTTCGTTGTTCATGTCGGCTGCGGGAATGTTGGCGATGTTTTCATTCGCAATCGGCGCGATCAACACGACTCGCGGCGCACTCTTGCCGTTGAAGGACTTCGTTTTCAGAGATGCCACATAGTCGGTGATCTTCCGTCGAAAATCTTCCAGTCCTTCTTCGCCCGCGAATGATTCATTGAATCCGAACGCCGCGAAGATCACATCAATCTTCTCGTGAGCCAAATGCTGCTCGGTGTCCGCAAAGTTCGCTGGCCGAGGCTGCTGATCGACCGCATCCGCCGACCATGCCAGATGTCGCACTACCAGCTGATGCTCCGGAAACGTCTGATGCAGCATCGCTTCAAACTGCCCGAATTCCTGCGACCGTTCCAGCAGCGTATTGCCGATCAACGCGATCCGATCGCCCTTATTCAGTTGGAGCGGTAACTCCGTCGAGATCTCTTCCACAACAGCCGCACGCGGAGCCGTTTGTTCGTAGATGCCGAATGGCAGGTAATCATTTCCACCAACGGATTTTGTATCTTGAGCCCCCGTCGCCCCACCTATTGCAGCCAAAGAAAACAGATAAACGCAGGTTGTCAATTTCACAGAACGCATCACGAGGCCTTTTCAGAAGTCAGCACGGAGTACCTGAGAATCATCGGTTACAGGAATATGAGATTTCAAGTCACCGCCGCGCGTAATCTTGAGGACACAGTCGTCGTTCGCTCCGCGAACGAAACGCCATCCCTGAAGTCGCATCCCTCGCCTCCGCCGAGGCCCGGTGTTTCACTCGCTTCTGCACTACTCGCGCGATCTGTCATTCTGGTAGTGAAAAGGCCCGGAATCATCGAGTCAAACGCGATGGGGTAGTGGATCTCGTTTCGTTCGCGGAGCGAACGACGACTATTGCGGCATCCTCTGACGAACCATTCGATCCCTGCTCGCGGTCTCCCCCTCATTTTAATACCACCTGCGCAGCTGACGGAACAGTCGCGACATGCTACGATCGACACGCTGCCTCCGGTCAGATTTCCGTTGAATCGCCCCGAACATACATGTCAGGAATATCCCCGCAATGCGATCTTTTCTGCTGATCACAATCCTGAGCGCACTCGTCAGCCATCAGCGAATCCTCATCGCCCAGGACATCGACCTCGGCTCCGTCACCGAGCGCCATCAGATGATCCAGATGCGCGATGGCAAACACTTGTCGGCATATCTCTATTTCCCCGAAGACGCGGGACCGTGGCCGGTGTTGTTTGAACAGCGATATGCTGACCTGCGCGGCGTGGGGACTCGCAAAGCGGCCGCGCGGCTGGCGGAAGCGGGGTACGTTGTCGCCATGATCAATTATCGCGGCACGTATCTGTCTGAAGGCACATGGGTCGGTTATCGAGCTCTCGGCTGGGGAGAATTGAAGGACGGCTACGACGCTTGCGAATGGCTGGGGACGCAGTCCTGGAGTACCGGGAAAGTCGGCACGTTCGGAAGCTCGCAGGCGGGATACGCTCAGAATTTTCTCGCGATCACTCAGCCGCCGCATCTGGCGACGCAGTACATGGTCGATACCGGGCTGAGTCTGTTTCACGAAGGTTATCGCATCGGCGGCACCACGCGTCCCGAGCGATTCAAGTCGCTCGCGAAAGTCGCTCGTGATCCCGCCGACAACGATCGCCTTCTAGAGGAATGGTTCGCGCATCCGCACTACGACGACTACTGGCGCGATGAAGACTGTTCGCTGCACTTCGACAAAATGAACGTCCCCTGCTTTACGATCGGCAGCTGGTACGACTTCATGAATCAGGGCTCCATCGCCAGTTTTCGAGGCCGACAGCAGCATGGCGGAGACAACTCGCGCGGAAAACAGCAGTTGATCATCGGCCCGTGGCTGCATGGCCGCCTGAACAAGGGGAACAAGGTCGGCGAATTAGTCTATCCGGAAAACGCCATCTGGCCCGAGAATGAGCATATGATTCGCTGGTTTGATCACTGGCTGAAAGGTGAAACCAACGGCGTCGAACAGGAGCCCGCTGTTCGTTATTACGTCATGGGAGCCGTCGGCGAAGACGGCGCGCCCGGCAACGTCTGGAGAACTGCCGACGACTTTCCGCCGGTCGCTCGAATGACGCCGATGTATCTGAGTGAAAACGGTCGGCTGTCCGTAACGGCCCCGGTCGCGGACGCCGGATCGACGAGCTTTGTGAGCGACCCACTGCACCCGATGAGCATCCCCGGCAGCAGCTTTCCCGGTGCTGCAGACAGTCGACCGTTTGAAGAGCAGCCCGAAGTCCGTACATTCACAACGGAACCGCTGACAAAACCGATCGAATGGACGGGCCGCATTCGCGCCGAACTGTATCTGTCATCGACCGCTCCCGACACGGACTTCATCGTCCGCGTCAGCGACGTGTATCCCGATGGTCGTTCGATTCTGATCGTCGATTATCCGCAGCGAGTCCGTTATCGCGAAGGATTTGATCACGAAGTCCTGATGACACCCGGCGAGATCGTTAAAGTCGCCTTCGACGTCGGCTGGATCAGCCAAATCTTTAACAAGGGCCATCAAATCCGCGTCACCGTCGCCAGCACCGGCGCACCGATGTATGAGCCCAATCCTCAGACCGGAAAGCCCGCAACGATCGAGTTTCCGGACGACACAATGTCAGCAACCAACACCATCCACCACAGTCGCAGCCAGGCATCAAGAATCCTCGCACCGGTGGCACCATGAATGTTAATCTCAGCTACATCGGTCGCAGTCAATTGCGACAGCCCTCCGGCGGTCAGCGGATTCTGGAGTTGGCTCCGAATCTGTCGCGAGACAAGGTCGCGCTGGACGCAGCGCTGAAGGAACCGATTCGTTTCCGGGAAGCCATCAGCGCGCTGCACGATGTCGTAATCAACGATTTGGACTTTAAGCCCCGCGACAAGTCGGCATATGCGGAATGGAAGAAGCAACAGGCTCTGCGGGAACATGCAATTCGCAGCGGCACCATGCAGCAAGCTCGCGAAACGGTCACCGCCGGATTAGCTCCGAAACCTACGCCGGAACTGAAGCAACAACATCGCCTGGCGCTGGATCGCTACTGGCAGGCGCGGTCGAAACTGAACACTCGGCTGCGACAGGAGAATCAGGAACTGTGGCGAAAACTGATGCCGTACGATCCCGTCATCACGGTGGCCGACGATGTCGTTTTCTTCGAATGTTTTTCGACCGACGAATCCAGCTACGGTTGCCTCACGATTGATCGCGACACGGGCTTCGCGAATGCTCAGGATGCCTGCGCCGGCACGACCAACGTTGACTATTCCTGGGATCTTTATCACAGCTTTCAGACGCTGCGAACGTACCGGGAAACGCGATTCAGCATCAACCCGGAAGGCTTCACGGTTCAGAGTAACGATCGAGCCGACTATCACGAGGAAAAGATCGAACTCCCCGACGGCTGGCTGCGTGGCTTCATGCAACTCCAGGCCGCGATGGCGTTGCCGATGAAGAAAGTCACGCTGGGGATTGATGCTGTCTACTCACTGCTGGCGTGGCTCAAACGACATCGGGAAAAAACCGGCCCGCGAGCGATTCGCTTCGAACTGGCCGATGGCAAATCGCCACGCATGATTCTGGAACCCTGGGACGTCACCATCGACAGTCCATCAACCATCTACAAAGGCGCGGCGACCGAGCCGATTCGAATCTGGAGCCGACGGCGATTGCTCAGCCTCGCGCGGCTGCTGCCATTGGCGTCGCATGTGGACGTCTATTTGCTGGGAACCGGCTTGCCGAGTTTCTGGGTCGTGCAAATGGGCAACATGCGACTCACGCTGGGACTAAGCGGATGGACAGCGAACAACTGGACTCGCGGCAGCGCCGTTCAAATGCTCCTGCCGCGCACGCAACCAACGACCGTTCAGGTTGCCGCAGCAGCCGCACGACTGAGTCAGCAGCGCACAATAACTCTCAGTCGAATCAGTTCAGACCTGAAGTGTTCTCAGAGCGATACCGCCTCCGTTATGACTCAGCTCGCACTGCGCGGTCAGGCGATTTTTGATCTGCACGCCGACGTCTTCCGCTGGCGACAAGTCCTGCCGATGGCATTGTCCGAGAAGGAACTCGGTCTGCCTCATCCCGAACTGGCCGGTGCTCAGCAAATTATTGCGGGCGGCAAAGTGAAAGTCGAAACACGTCAGGAAGCACCGCGCGGCGGATCGATCGTCACGGGCAAGGTGGAAAATCAAAGCTGCGAAATACTCATCGATGGCGACGGCATCGTCCGCAAAGGCAAATGCCGCTGCAGCTGGCATTACAAATTCGGCGTTCGAAATGGACCGTGTCGGCATCTGCAGGCGATGAGGGATTCGGTGTGCATTCGTACTGCGGATGGATGAAGAGTCCGATGTGGTTTTCTGCAGACCGAAGGAATCCGACCTGAGACAGGTCGGACTACGTAGGCAGATCTGTCCTCAGATCTGCATCCTTCAGCAAAGTTCATGCGAGATTGGCCGCTCAACGTACAGACGCGGCGATGGTCAATTCTTCGCCGCCGATCGCCAAGCCAGGAACAATTGCGACAATTGCGACAATTATTCTACTCTGTCACAGCCTGCGCAGCCCGTCTTCTTTCATCGGCGTCGGGATCGCGACGTCGATTTCATCAATGCGGGCCAGCGTTTCTTTGCTCAGAACCAAACCATCGGCTCCCAGACTTTCGTTGAGGTGCGCGACGGAGGTGGCACCGATGATCGTCGAGGCCACGAAGTCGTGCTGCTTGCTCCAGGCGACGCAGAGCGCGCTGAGCGTGATGCCGAGGTCGTCGGCGATGATCTTCAAACGGCTGACGGTTTCCCGAACACGGTCGTTGAGGAATCGATCGGCCAGTCGCTGTTGCCGTTCGCCCAACTTTTTGTACTCGGTGAATCGAGCACCGGGCGGATCGCCGTGCATGTATTTTCCGGTAAGCACTCCGCCGCCGAGCGGTGAAAATGGAAGCAGTCCGATGTTCTCGCGGCGACACACCTGAGCCAGCTCGCTCTCACAGCGGCGATTGATCAGACTGAAGTTGTTTTGCACCGTGTCGTAACGGCAGAGGCCGTGCTTTTCCGACGCCGCGAGACTCTTCATCACGCCCCAGCAAGTTTCGTTGCTGCTTCCGAGGACGCGAACTTTCCCCTGTTTCACTAACTCGGTGAGCGGTTCAAGAACGTCTTCGTAACGAGCCCCGTGATCTGGCCAATGTGTCTGATAGAGATCGATGTAGTCTGTCTGCAATCGCCGCAAACTGGCCTCAACGGCCTTCATGATCTGTACGCGATCCAGTGCCGAATGCCCGTGTCGCACCGGCGGCACAAACCACCCATGCGCAGGTCCGGTGATCTTCGTCGCGACGATCACCGATTCGCGAGGCTTCGTCTTCAGCCAGCGACCGACGATTTCTTCCGTGCGTCCAACCAGTTCGGCAGACGGCGGCACGGGATACATTTCCGCCGCGTCGTAGAAATCAATGCCCGCGTCGTAAGCCCGATCCATGATTTCGAACGAGAGCCTTTCGTCGCACTGCGTCCCAAACGTCATCGTGCCCATGCAAATGTCTGAAACGGTGAGTGGGCTATTTCCGAGTCGGCGGCGATTCATGGTTAGCGAGGCCTTTATTGGAAGTTCTCGGGAGACGAAGAAGAGTCACAAGTCCCGTCGGCGGAGCGACGGGTGTACGGTACACCCGTCGCTCCGCCGACGGGAACTCTAAGTGATAATTTCCTGGATTACCCGTCCCTGTGGCACAACTTCACGAGGCCGCCCCGGCGAATCCAGAATTTGCGTCGTTGACTGCACTCCCGGCAGGCGATAGATCGTGGTCATTTGACACAATTGTGGATAAAGTGGGCCGAAGACAGGAACAATCGAGGACAATTGTTCTAACCTGATGGATCCGCAGTTTTACAACAGGTGTTGCTTGAACAGATTACCATTCGCTCATTTGAACCTGCGACGCAATCCGTTTGGAGAACTGACGGCAGAGGAGCGAACGAACCTGGCCCTTGTTGATATCAGCGAAGCGTTGACACATCTCGATGATCTGCGGAGTGCTGTCCAGATCATCGGCGAGAAGGGCTACGGAAAAACAACCCACCTGCTCGCACTGGCACGGCAGTTTTCTGAACATGCGTACGTTCATATTCCGGAGGGACAGCGAGTCAGGATCCCCGCTGACGGAGAGCCGCTTTTGATCGATGAAGCGCAGCGGCTGACGCTTCCGCAGCGATGGCAGGTTTTTCGATCGGATCGTCGTCTGATCCTGGGAACTCATCGCGATTTCACGAATGCGATGCGAACTGAGGGCCGGTCGATTCTGACACTTTCGGCCGATCGCTTCACAGATGCGCCGCATGTCTGCACAATCTTCAATGCTCGTATTGAAGCTGTTCGAAGAGCTGACGGGCCGACTCCCTCTGTCACGCCGAAAACAGCGGCTCTGCTATTCGCGAAGTTTGGCTCCGACCTGCGCAGCATTGAACATGCGCTGTATCACATCTTTCAACAACTCAAGGACGTTTCCGATGTCTAAATGTGATCTCAGGATCGAGTTCGATCGAAAAGATCGAACATACCACGGGGGCGAAACCGTCACTGGGAAAGTGCATATCCGCGTCAATGAAACGGTCCGAAGCAGTGGAGTCAACCTGACGCATCAGTGGAGGACGCACGGGCGAGGCAACACGACCTTTGGACCGAAGGAAAAAGTGCAGCTTGCCGCCGAATGCACGTACTCGCCTGGTGAAGAAATAGTAGTTCCATTCTCTGTCACGGCTGCCAATCATCCGGTGACATACCACGGAAACCTGATCAATGTTGATCATTACATTTCCGTGGATGTCAATGTTCCGTGGGCGTTCAATCCCAAAGCTCAGGAAGAGTATGTACTCAATCCTGGCAAGCCACCCGCTGGCTTCGTTGGGACTCGGAATGCGGTGATTACGCTTGCGACGAACACCGGATCGTCTTCGCTGATCGGCAAGGTCATTCTGGGCGTCGTTGTCTGCGTTTTTGTGGCCGTCCTTGCCACGTTCGCCCTCTTCCTGCTCCCGATCATTTTAATCGTCGCTGGGTTCTTCTGGTTCCGACGACGAGCGCTCGCCAGCCGCCTGGGAGAAGTGCAGTTGTCAATTCCTCACGTGGTCGTCGCCCCCGGCGAACCATGGACCGTGCGAATCCAATTCACGCCTCGGAAACAATTCCGCATCAACAGCATTGGGCTCACACTGCTGGCAAAGGAATCCGCCACGTCCGGCAGCGGTACGAATTCCACTACCCACAACCACACCATTCTGGAGCAGAAGCTGGTCGTTCGTGCAAATGACATGCTGGCCGCGAATGAGCTTGTTGCCGAAGAATTCAGTCTGGAATTTCCCAGAACGGGCGCTTACAGCATTGAGCTGCCAGACAACAAAATTAAGTGGACGGCTGCAGTGCGAATCGATATTCCGTCGTTTCCTGACTGGACAAAAACACAGCCGATTCAAGTCGTGCCCGAGACATTCCTGAGCAACATCAGCGAAGCACCCGCGCTGGACTCTGCGGAAAGCAATTCGTCTAACTTTTCATCAGTGACCAGCAAATCGCCCGCAGCAGTTTCACCGCCACCGGATGTCGCACCGCGACTGTTCGACGAGGGCACCGATGACGAAGCCTCTGAAGGATGGGATCCGGAAGTGTCGCCCGGTCTGGCTCAACTGGCAGCCGCTATCAGCGCGGCTCCGCGACATGGCAGCAAACGTGGCGATCTTGTCGCGAACGAGGCCGGACAGGTCTTCGATGCCAATATTGTGATCGACCGCGTCACATCATTGATGGGCTCGATGGCATCCGACCCCCGCTATGCCTATGGCAAGTCCGTTACAGGAACAATCGAAGGCACGGATCAGGCCATTCAGATTACCTCACCCGAATCACAGAACGATGAGATCGACGATCTGCGACGCGGCGATGTCTGGCAGACACAGATCGCCATCATCGACTTCGACAGCCTATACAATCGCATCAATGCGAGACAGGTGGATGACAACGCATAAGCTGAACTTTGTTCCAGGGCTCCAGCCCCGGAACACATTGCTCTGGAGGCTCCTGCCTCCACCGCGCGAAACAGAGCAGGCAGGAGCCTGCGGGGCAGTGCGTTCCGAGGCTGGAGCCTCGGAACGAGGTGACAGCAGTCGATGCCCGCCTTAATTCTGCACAGCCGTCTCGTACTTCACGCCTTCCGGCACCAGCACTGGCACGGCAACGGTCGTCCCGAATTCGCCTTCGGTCTTGCTCATGGAATCAACCGCCACAAATGCCGTGAAGGTACTCAGCAGGCTATAGTCCAGAGCTGTCGCAGTCACCATTTGACGCAACTCAAGCCCATGCTCGGGAGTTCGCGAGAATTGCGTCATCAGATCCATGATTTTCAGTCGAGCCCACACGCTGGCGATTCCCTTGTGCTCCGCAGTCGAATCTTTCGTATCCACTGCGACCGTAAATGATGTCGGCTGCATTCCCTGACGACCGCCGACTTTGACCAGACTCGGTTCGCCCGTGTATTTGCCTGTG
>Ga0154020_10008814_pt1 | contig 11680 bp, 8 predicted proteins | sample Klosneuvirus_201_FD_109709 | JGI IMG/M metagenome (GOLD analysis project Ga0154020, IMG submission 109709) | Active sludge microbial communities from wastewater, Klosterneuburg, Austria - Klosneuvirus_20160825_MG | ecosystem: Engineered > WWTP > Aerobic digester > Activated sludge | place... | reverse complement strand
GCGCGGTCGTCCGCGCGCCCTGCGCGGTCGTCCGTGCGCACTCCGCGGTCGTTTGCGCCCACTGCGTAGTCGTCCGCGCGCCCTGCGCGGTCGTCCGCGCGCCCTGCGCGGTCGTCCGTGCGCGCCGCGCGGTCGTCCGCGCGCCCTGCGCGGTCGTCCGTGCGCACTCCGCGGTCGTTTGCGCCCACTGCGTAGTCGTCCACGCGCACTGCGCAGTCGTTCGTGCGCACCGCGCAGTCGCCCGTCGGGACTGGTCAGTGTCCAGTTCGGAAGGAGGCGTAATGCAGCGAGAACGATAACCGCTTGCAATTGAGAGGGTTACGCGCGCGACGCGCCCTCCGGGAGGGTCGGACTCCCGACGCGAGACTGCCGACCTCTGCACATGGTCGGTGATCATGCGGTGCCAGCGAAGAAGCGCGTTGACCGAGCGCCGCTGCCCCCCGCTGAGGTCCGAGAGTGACGTCAGCCTGCAGGCTGATTGCCCTCGGTTCCTCCATCGTCCGTGGGTCGACGCGACAGTCGCTCCGCAAACAGGAACTGCCGCGCGACTTCCTCCCCTCGCGAGGTCAGTATGCTCTCCTTCGTCTGCGGATCGCGCCGCAGATGCGCGAGACGTCGGCCATGTAGCACACCGACCGTCCTCGGGTCGTATCCGTGTTGACGCACGAGCGAGATCAGGTCGGTGCGCGAAATGTGGCCACCGCGTCGCAGGATCTCGGCGATGATGGCGTTCGTCCCGATGAGAGGAGAGCTGGGCCGCGGCGCTTCGCTTCTCCCGGACGGCGTGTAGAATCGCCCTTTGTTGTGTCCGCGCGCGTCGATGATTCCTCGACTGATCAAGATCTCGAGATGGTACCGAACTGCCCGCGGTGAGATTGCGAGCGCCAGCGTGATCTCTCGCGACGTGACGCGACCGCGCGTGGCAATGAAATCGGAGATCTGCTGCTGAACACTCGAAAGCTCGGCGAGTTCTCGTTCGACCTTCAGCTTCGCTTCCAGCGCGCGTTGCTGCGCCCGCAGCGCATTCAGGAAGAACAGCAACCAATCGCCGAAGCCCGCGGGGTCGGTTCGCATCGCCAGCTGCGACGTACGCAACGCGTCGTAGTACGCCTTCTTGTTCTCCTCGATGATCCGTTCCAGCGACGCATACGGGACGTAGTCGTACCCGGCGCGCAGCAGGAGGAGCACGGTGAGCGCACGTGCGAGGCGCCCGTTGCCATCTTGAAACGGATGGACTGCCAGGAAGTCGACCACGAATCGCGCGATCACGACCAGCGGATCGAGTGAAGAGTCGGCCAGCGCCTCGTTTGTGGCGCGGACCAGCTCCGTCATCAGATGCGGGGTGTCGAACGGCGACGCGGTCTCGAAGAGGACCTGCTTGATCTGGTGCCCTTCCTTCAGCACGACGTCGTTCGGGTTGGTCTTGTACTCCCCGCGGTGCCACTCGTCGCGTGTGGAGTACCGGAGCAGCATGCCGTGCAGCTGCTTCAGGTGGTTCTCTGTGAGCGGGATCGCGGCGTGGCTCTCGAAGATCGTGGTGAGCAGTTCGCCATACCCGCGGACCTCGGCCTCATCCCGCGCCCTGAAGGAGTCGATGCGGAGGCCGCTCAGGACCTGCGACACTTCCGCGTCGCTCAGGGCCGCTCCCTCGATGCGGGTCGAGCTCCCGGTCGACTCGATTGTGGTGACCTGCCGCAGCTGGACCAGCCGCTCGGCACGGATCTCCTGGAGCTTGCGCCAATGGCCGCGAAAGTGACCGAGCTCGCCGATCAGCTTGGTCAGTTCGCCGATCTGGCGACGGTCGAGCTGGGGATGGAAGTCGTCGCGGGAGATCGGCATGTGGCGGACGTCGGTTTGCGAACCGCCAACAATGTTGCCGATTTACGTCAGATAAGCAATTGTGAAAAAATGACGCGACTGCCATTACTCCAAATAGAACACTTGCGAGACTGGTTCTGTTGCCGTATTCTCCGCGCACGCTCCGCCGAGTAATGCAATTTCTCGGCAGAAAACGAGAAAGCCCGCGCGTCAACGCGGGCCTCTCGACCAACCCAAACCGAGGTCCGTGTGAACGTCCCGTCGATCGAGCTGGGTCTCGCGACTCCAACATATGCTGATCGCCGGTCCCCGTCCATCCGGTCCTCAGAGTCCCAGGAGGGACCCATGAGTACGCTGGATAATGGTATCCCGGTGACGCTGCAGGGCGCATCAGGCGCGAGTTACGCCTTCAGGGCGTATCCGAAGAATTCCTCGTGGAACGCAGTCGCGGGCAACTACGCGATCCTGCGCCAGGTCAGCGGGGGGGCGGTGGTGTACGTCGGCGAGACCGAGAACCTCGGCGATCGCATGGCGAACCACCACCGGCAGACGTGCTTCGACCGGAATGCATGGACCCACCTCGCGTTTCGCGGCGAAGGATCGGCCGATCGGCGACGGGCGGTGGAGCTGGACTTGATGGCGCATTACAAGCCCACCTGCAACCGGGAAGTCTGACGTGAACGACCGGGCCTCGGCGGTTACACTCGCTGCCATCGGTGACATCGCCGAGGTCCGCCCCGGGCTGTCCACGGGCGAACGGCTCGAACACAAGGACGGCGCGACATGGCAGGTGATTCTGAGCCGCCACCTGGTCCCGGGGCAGCCGTACCGATTCACCGACGCCGATCGCTTCACCATCGACCCGGAGCGCGACGCGGCGCGTTATCGCGTCCACGTCGGCGACGTGCTCTTCATGTCACGCGGCACCCGTAACGTGGCATCATGGATCAAGTCTATCCCCGAAGACAGCGTGGCCCCGGTGTCCTTCTATATCCTGCGTCCAGGACCAGCCGTCGAACCGGGCTACCTGACGTGGTGGCTCAATCAACCCGTCGCGCAACGCACCATCGCCGACATCTGCACGGGGGCCGGAACGCCGATCGTCCAGCGCAAGTCATTCGCCGAGTTGCAGCTCCCGCTGCCAACTCTCGCCGAACAGCGCATCATCGCACAACTCGGCCAGGCGATGACCCAGGAGCGCGTCGTACTCGAACAGCTCGCCGCCGCCACCGAGCGGTTGCACCTCCTCACCAGCGACCACATCGCACGCGACCTCCTCGCGCGCGTGGAGCCACACGATGACGAGTAATGAAGTCTCCCGCGTCGACCAGCAGGAAATCAACGACATCCTCTGGCGGGCCTGCGACACTTTTCGCGGCACGCTCGATCCGTCGCAGTACAAGGACTACCTGCTGGTGATGCTCTTCCTCAAGTACGTGAGCGACAGCTGGGCCGACAAGCGCGACGAGTTTGCGCGCAAGTACGGCGGTGACGCGGTGCGGGTCGAGCGGGCGATGGCGCGTGAACGATTCGTGGTGCCGCCGACGAGCGAGTTCCCGTGGCTGTACGAGCGGCGCAACGCGGACAATCTGGGAGAGCTGATCAACCAGGCGCTCGAGGCCATCGAGGACGCCAACCGCGCCAAGTTGGAGAACGTCTTCCGGAACATCGACTACAACAGCGAGCCAAACCTCGGCGAAACACGCGATCGCAACCGCCGGCTGCGTTACCTGCTCGACGACTTCGCCAACCCCAAGCTCGACATGCGTCCCAGCCGAGTGGGGCACATGGACGTGATCGGGAACGCCTACGAGTACCTCATCGGCAAGTTCGCCAGCGATGCGGGGAAGAAGGGGGGCGAGTTCTACACGCCGCCCGAGGTGGCGACGTTGCTGGCGAAGCTGCTGGCTCCCAAACCGGGCGAGACGATCTACGACCCGGCGTGCGGCTCAGGCTCGCTGCTCATCCGCATGGCGCGCGAAGTAGGAAGCAACAACTACTCGCTGTTCGGGCAGGAGGTGAACGGACAGACGTGGGCGCTGTGCAAGATGAACATGTTCCTGCACGAGATCGACAACGCCCGCATCGAATGGGGCGACACGCTCAACGCCCCCAAGCTGGTGGAAGGATCATCGATCCGACGCTTCAACGTGGTTGTCGCCAACCCGCCCTTCTCGCTCGACAAGTGGGGGGCAGAGAAGGCGCCTGACGATCGCTACGGCCGTTTCCATCGCGGCACTCCGCCAAAGTCAAAGGCCGACTACGCCTTCATTTCGCACATGGTGGAGAGTGCGGTCGAGGTCGATGGGCGCGTCGGGGTCATCGTGCCGCACGGCGTGCTATTCCGCGGCGGTGCCGAGGGGAAGATCCGGCAGAAGCTGATCGAGGAGAACCTGCTGGAGGCGGTCATCGGCTTGCCGGCGGATCTCTTCTTCGGAACGGGGATTCCGGCGGCGATCCTGCTCTTTCACAAAGGGCGAGCTACGACCGATGTGATGTTTGTTGACGCGAGTCCTGACTTCGAGCAGGGGAAGCGACAGAACAAGCTGCGCGAGAACGACATTGAAGATATCGTGCGGACGGTGCGCTCCGGACTCAGTGCAGAGCGGTACGCGCATAGGGCGACACTTGAGCAGATTCGAGAGAACGAGTTCAATCTGAACATCTCGCGCTATGTGGACACGTTCAAGCCTGAGGAGGACATCGACCTCGCCACAGTGCAGTCGGAGATTGCACGCTTGGAGGAGAATCTCTTGGCGGCGCGATCCCTGGTACAGCAGCAGCTTAGAGCCCTAGGTCTCTGATGGTGCCCAACTCACGATATCCATTGTGTCCCCTCTCGTCGGCAATCGCCTCACTTGAGTCTGGGATAAGCGTGAATGCCGAGGATCGTCCCGCACGACCAGAAGAACACGGAGTGCTAAGGGTAAGCGCGATCGGTGAAGGGCGGTTTTTGCCGAAGGAGAACAAGGCGATTCTCAGCTCGGAGCTGCGTAGAATGGGGCCGGCTATCGCAGCGGGTGACATCCTTGTCTCGAGAGCTAACACTCTCGAACTGGTTGGTCTTGCGGCTCGTGCTAGAGGAGACTCTCCGAACCTGCACCTGTCCGACAAGACATGGCGAGTCCAGCTCAGGGAACGCGAAGAAGGCACCGCGCGGTGGCTAGTTCATGTGATCAACTCACCGCATGTGCGCGCGATCCTGCGCCGTCGCGCGACCGGCACAAGCGGCAGCATGAAAAACATTGGCCAGCGCACCTTCCTGGGCATTTGTGTGCCTCTGCCCCCCAAGGAGACGCGCTCGCGCATCGCAGACGTTCTCGACGCCATAGTACGTCGCGCCGATCTGCTGGCGGACTTAACTACGGCGACACGTCATCTTAAGCGTGGGCTGATGCAGCAACTGATATCCGGTCGATTGCGATTGCCGGGTTTCAGCGCACCATGGAAGGTCCACCGGCTCGGCGATCTGTTCTCCGAGCGCACGGAAAGCAATCGTCACGACCTCCCGCTCCTGTCCATTACTGCCGATCGGGGCGTCGTGCGTCGCGATGAGCTGGAGCGACGTGATACATCCAATCCTGACAAGACCGCGTACCTGCGCATCGCTCCAGGAGATATCGGCTACAACACAATGAGAATGTGGCAAGGTGTGAGTGCCCTTTCATCGCTTGAAGGGATCGTTAGCCCCGCCTACACGATCTGCGTTCCAAACAAATGGATAGACAATCGATTCGCTGCAATCCTGTTCAAGCATGGGCCGGTCGTCCACCTGTTTAGGCGCTACTCGCAGGGGCTAGTCGATGACACCCTGACGCTGAGGTTTCACGAGTTCGCTCAGATCAGGGTGAGTATTCCTGAGGTCAGAGAGCAGCGGAACATTGCTGCAATCATGGCGGCCGTCGATGCAGAGATTAGGCTCTTAGAAGATCTGCAGAACGCGCTGCAACGACAACGGAGCTCAATTCTCGACAAACTCTTGTCCGGCGAACTCCCAATCCCCGCCGCATGACCGCCCCTCACCTCCCCACCCCCGCGTGGCGAGAGGACGAGGCGTCGCAGATCCCCGCCCTCCAACTCCTCGTCAACCTCGGCTGGAGCTACCTCCCGCCTGACGAGGCGTTGTCCGCGCGCGGCGGGCGCACGAACCGTGTGCTCCTAACGGCTATCCTCGCCCGTCAGCTCGCAGCACTCAACACGATTCGCTTCAAGGGGGAGGAGTACGCGTTCTCCGAAGCCAACATCCAGGACGCCATACAAACACTCGAGAACCGCGAGCCTGACAACCCGGTCCGCGTGAACGAGGGCGTCTACGACCTGCTCAGGCTCGGTAGGTCGCTCACTCAGTCGATAGAGGGTGACCTCAAGAGCTTCACCATCCGCTACATCGACTGGGAGCACCCGGAGCAAAACGCCTTCCACGTCACAGAGGAGTTTGCCGTCGACTCGGCGGGCGCCGCCGATTCGCGTCGCCCCGACCTCGTGCTCTTCTTAAATGGCATCCCGATCGGCGTAATCGAGTGCAAACGCGCCGACCTCCGGTATCCGGTCAAGGAGGCGATCTCGCAGCAGATCCGCAATCAGAAGGAAGAGTACATTCCCAAGCTCTTCTGGTACGTGCAGTTGCTGCTGGCGATATCACCAGACGAGGCGCGGTACGGTACCGTTGGAACGTCGCAGAAGTTCTGGGCGGCGTGGAAGGAAGCGTTGGACGAGAAGGCGCTCAAGAAACTCGTGAACCGGCCATTGCGCCGTGAAGTAGCCGATAAGCTGTTCGCCAGCCGCTTCCATCACGTGCGGGAGCACTTCGACGCGTTGGCCGAACAGGGGCGCAGCGTGACCGAACAGGATCGCGCACTGTTTGCGCTGTGTCGCGCCGAAAGGCTGTTGGAGCTGGCGCGCCGCTTCACCCTTTTCGATGAGGGTGAGAAGAAGATCGCGCGCTACCAGCAGTACTTCACCGTGCGCGAGACCTTGTCGCGCGTGCGGCGGATCGATGCCGAGGGACGCCGACAGGGGGGAGTCGTCTGGCACACCCAGGGGAGCGGAAAGTCGCTCACGATGGTCATGCTGGCCACGGCCATCGCCGAGGCGCTGGACATCCCCGCACGGAAGGTCGTACTGGTGACGGATCGAGTGGACCTGGACGACCAGATCTGGAAGACTTTCCACCACTGTGGACTAGAACCCGTGCGGGCACGCACCGGCAAGCACTTGGTGGAGCTCCTGCAGGATCCGAAGCACCCGGTGATCACCACCGTCATCGATAAGTTCGAGGCGGTGACCAAGGCGAAGCTCAAGCTGGATTCGCCCGACATCTTCGTCCTGGTGGACGAGAGTCACCGCGGGCAGTACGACGTGCTGCACACCAACATGCGTCGCGTGCTCCCGAAGGCGTGCTTCATCGGTTTTACCGGCACGCCCGTCGCCAAGGGGCAGAAGAACACCATCGCCAAGTTCGGCGGGCTCATACCCCCGGTGTACACGATCAACGACGCGGTGGCCGACGCCGCGGTCGTCCCGCTGCTGTACGAAGGACGCGACGTGCCGCAGATGGTGGATGGCGAGCAGATCGACCGTTGGTTCGATCGCATCACGGCAACGCTTACTAAAGATCAGGCGGCTGACCTGAAGCGGAAGTTCAGCTCGACGTCGCAGCTCAACAAGGCAGAGCAGAAGGTCGCCGCCATCGCCTGGGATGTTAGCGCGCACTTCGTGAACAGCGGGTGGAAGGGGGTCTTCAAGGGTCAGCTCGTCGCTCCGGACAAGGCGACCGCGCTGCGCTACAAGAAGCACTTCGACGAGTGCGCACTCGTCACCACCGAGGTTCTCATCTCGGCGCCAGACGACCGCGAAGGCGACGACGATGTACACAAGGAGAACAAGCTGGAAGTCGTGAAGTTCTGGCGCTCAATGGTCGGCAACTCCGGGCGTTTCAAGGACGAAGCCGACTACAACAAGATTCTCATCCAGCGTTTCAAGTACGGAGAGGAGCCCGACATCATCATCGTAGTCGACAAGCTCCTCACCGGATTCGACGCGCCGCGCAACATCGTCCTCTACCTCACGCGCCGGCTCAAGGAACACACGCTGCTGCAGGCCATCGCGCGCGTGAATCGCGTGTGGGAGGGGAAGGACTACGGCTACGTGATCGACTACGCGGGGGTGTTGCACGGGTTGAGCGAGGCGCTCGACATCTATGGTTCGCTCGCGGGCTTCGATCGCGAAGATCTCGACGGGATGCTCATCGACGTCAGCGCCGAGACAGCGCGACTTCCGCAGCTGCACAGTGAGCTGTGGGGCGTGTTCGCCGGCGTCCGCAACCGACGCGACCAGGAGGAGTACGAGCGTCTACTCGGCGACGAGGCAGTGCGCGACGAGTTCTATCGGGCGCTCTCCGCGTTCGCGCGCACGTTGGCGGTGGCGCTGGGGAGCGTGCGGTTCATGGAGGAGACGCCAGAGGCGAAGGTCCGCAAGTACCGCGACGACCTGCGTTTCTTCGAGGCGCTGCGGCGCTCGGTGCGTCGCCGCTACGCCGAGGTGATCGACTTTGGCGAGTACGAGCCGAAGATCCAGCGCCTCCTCGACCGGCACGTGGGGACCGGTGAAGTGGAGACCATCACGCCGCTGGTCGACATCTTCAATCGCGAGGCGTTCGCGCTCGAAGTGGAGCTGGCGGGAACGCCGGCGTCGAAAGCCGATCTCATCGCCAATCGCACGGCGAGGACGATTCGAGAGCGAATGGAGGACGATCCGACTTTCTATCGCCGGTTCTCGGAGCTGCTCGAGCAGACGATCGCGGAATGGCGGGCGCAGCGAATATCTGACGCTGAGTATCTCGCACGTGTGCGACACGTCGAGTCCACCATCGTTCAACGCCCGGTCGACGAAGTACCCGATGCCGTACGATACGACCCGGTAGCGACAGCCTATTACGGCTTGCTTCGCGAAAAGCTGGCCAAGTACGAAGCCAATCGGTCGAAGGTCGACACCGTCGGCGCCGATGCGGCTGTCGCGATCGATCAGATCATCGAACAGCGTCGAGTGGTGAACTGGACCGAGAACGCCGACGTGCAGAACCGAATGAAGACGGCGATCGAGGACGAGCTGTTCGAGCTACGCGACCGTCACGGCGTTCCGTTGTCGCTGGAGGACATCGATGCGCTGCTCGATGACGTGCTGAACGTTGCTCGCCGGAGGAAGTCGGCGTGACGCATCGCGGCGGCTCGGCGCTCCGCATGTCGTCGTCATGGGGGGAGCGGACGTTCGAGTACTCGCTGCAGCTGCAAGCGCGCCGCGACCTCGTGATCACCGTGCATCCCGATTTGTGCGTGGAGGTGTTAGCGCCGGAGTCGAAGTCGCTCGACGTGGTACTTGGACGCATCGAGGCCAAGCGCTCGTGGATTGCGCGGCAACTCCGGGAGTTCGAGGGACAGCAGACCTTCGCTCCTCATCGATTCGTGCCGGGCGAGTCGTGCTTGTACCTCGGACGGCAGTATCGACTGCGAGTGGAGCGCACGGGGCAGGGGGTGGCGCTGCAGGGAGGGCGACTGGTGGTGAGAGTCTCGCCCAAGGCCGGACCGGAGCGCGTGCGCGAGGCGGTCGTTGGGTGGTATAGGCATCGCGCCCGGGACGTGTTCGAGCGGCGTGCGCAGCGGTTGCAGCGGGAGATCGGCTTGCTCAGCGGCCTTGAGTGGACGCTACGAGTGCGTCAGATGCAGCGACGGTGGGGTAGCTGCACGGCGCGCGGGACGATCACATTAAACCCGGCGCTGCTGCAGGTGCCGCCGTCATGCATCGACTATGTGATTGCGCATGAGTTGGTGCATGTATTGGAGCCGCGGCATTCGCCGAGGTTCTTTCGGTTGTTGGGGCGGGCGATGCCGGACTGGGAGAAGCGGAAGGGAAGGTTAGCGGGCGTGGCATGTCGGGGGTGGGACGAAGTCCTCCACGCGCCTGAAGACGCCAAGTGTTGTTCGCAATCGGCATCGGCAGTAGAAGAGCACCGCGCTCGGGCCGTTGGCTCTGAGCAAAGCGCCGTCTGCGAATGGCGCGCGCGAGGTCAGTAGGCCTCAGGGGGAAACGTGAGTCTCAAGGGGCGGGTTGCGGTACTATGCGGAAATGGGCTTACGATGGATGCCATGACGTTATGTCCGCTGATTCTCGACAATTGGCATCCGCAGCACCCACTTTCGTGGACTCTTGGAACGCCGGGCTGTCCCGATGTGCCGTTGCTGTCGTCATTGCCGCGCTTGAAGGCTGCGCTCGAAGCTCACAACCTGACGCAGCTCAGAAGCGACTTCGATCGCTTCGCCGCACTGTCCCGAGAGGCGAAAACAAAGCGAGATGCAAACATGCCTGAGGGAAGGTGGCTCGAGTTTCAAGTCAGGTATTTCATCGCTACGGCCTATGCGCATCTGCAGAGGGAGCTAGACAACATCCCACTCAGTGAATGGCGATGGGTCAAATGGATCAGGGAGATGCGCGGACGGCTGGCATGCATGGTGTCCTTCAACTATGACTTGCTCGTCGAGGACGCGTTGGAGGCGACCGGAGTTCCAGCGAACAAGATTCAGGTAGGCCAGCTGCCGCTTGGAATCGGCGTGCCAGTCATCAAACCGCATGGCTCGGTGGACTTCGACATTTCGCGAGACGTCATGAGAATCCCGTTCGGGTTTCCCATTCACAACGTCGCGATCGTTGGCAACGACGCTCCTGTTGAACCAATTCCCCGAGGAAGATTGTTGGAATGGCGGCAGGCCGCTGACATCGTGCTGCCTGCCGAGTACTCACCCTTCTCGAAGGTGCAGTGGGTGCGTCCCGCCATGGATCGAGTTCGAGAGATTCTCTCCGAGGTACAGCATTTAGTTGTGGCAGGCCTTTCGTACTGGCCTGAGGATCGAGCGGAGGTGGACTCGCTGATCGACGCACTGTTGCCAAGCGCGGAGGTGGTGATCGTGAATCCGAAGCCGCCGACCGATCTCCTCAAGCGGCTAGACGGCGTAGGTCGGCGATTTCGAACGTGGGAAGACGGGCCGCCCCCGCTGTAGAGGATCGTTCCGTCGGACTGGCTATCAAGAGAGGACGAATGATGGTGAGCATGACGTCAGGCTACGTCGTGATCACCAGGACGAATGTCGAAACCTTGGTCCTAGACGCGTTCGGCATCGACCGATTTGCATCCGAGCGTCAAAGGAGTCGACTTTGTCCGAGCGGCGCATACATACGGAGCGCCGTCGAAGCGCCTGGTCGGGTTCTGTCGGAAGAAGGCTCCGCGGCATATGCAACCTCGTACTTCCCCCAATGTCGGAGTGCGTCGGAGTACGGTGGCATTCGACGTGGGGATAGAAGCCCGACATTGAAATTGGCCGCAGGTCGCACACGTTCAGTTCACCCGTTCTACCCACTCCGTCATCCCGCCCGCCTCCCCCGATGCCCTCCAGCCGCCGCGACTTCCTGCGCCAGTCGTCTGCCCTCCTGCTCGCCCCGTCGCTCTCAGGGCTGGTGGCCTGTTCGCGTGGGGTGAACGTCTCGGGCGCCCGCACGCCGTCGCCGATTCGCCGTGCAGCGTTAGGCAGTGGCGGATATGGCCCGTTGGTGGCGGCCGGCCCCGAGCTCGCCCTCCCCGCCGGCTTCACCTACACCGTCGTGAGTCGTTCGGGGCAGGCGATGTCGGATGGGGTGCTCACGCCGGTGGCCTTCGACGGTATGGCGGCCTTCGCCCTCCCCAACGGCAACATCCGTCTCATCCGCAACCACGAGAATCGCGACCTCCCGGCTCAGGCAAAGCTCAAGGGCTCACCCGAGACGGCGTACGATCCGCGCGCCGGGGCGTGCGTCGCGTCGCTGGAGTTGCGCCTGG
>Ga0154020_10008813_pt1 | contig 11681 bp, 15 predicted proteins | sample Klosneuvirus_201_FD_109709 | JGI IMG/M metagenome (GOLD analysis project Ga0154020, IMG submission 109709) | Active sludge microbial communities from wastewater, Klosterneuburg, Austria - Klosneuvirus_20160825_MG | ecosystem: Engineered > WWTP > Aerobic digester > Activated sludge | place... | reverse complement strand
CCCCCCCACCCCCTCCCCCCCCCCCCCCCCCCCCCCCCCCCCTTTTCCTCCTTCATTCCTCCTCCTCATCCTCCCTTTTCTTTTTCTTCTACCTCCCCTCATCTTCCTCCCTTGATTGTCCCCTCTCTTACTGTCATATGTGATTTCCCAGAAACCTTCTCGAGTATGCGATGGCTCGTGTGATCCTCGGCCAAGGCATCTTCCTCGCGTACTCTCTTGATTACGTCTTCTTCTCTTTCTTCCTCCTACCCTTTTCTCCCTTTTCTTACTTCCTCCTCTTTCTCCTCTTCCTTCTCTCCTCCTCCTTCTCCTTTTCTCCTGATCCTTCTTTTCTCCTCCTTTTCTCTCTCCTCCTCCTCTTGCTCCTCCTCCTGCTCCTGCTCCTCCTCCTCCTCCTCCTCTCCTCCTCCTTTTTCTCTTCTCCTTCTCCTTCATGACTGTCTTCTTATCTTTTAGGGATGATGATGTTTGGAGCTTTCAGAGGAAGGTGGCGGCGCCGATGTTTCACAAGCGCTCCCTCGATGAGATGATGAAGGAGTTCCTCTCGACCGGAGATGAGGTTACTCCTCCTTCCTCTCCTCTTCTCCCTCTATCTCCTTTGACCCTTTTCTTCTCCTCCTCCTGCCGTTGTCTTCTGTATTTCGTTATTATGTAGTGATGTTTCCATTAGGTTCTCGCCATTTTGGATTCATACGCCGATAAAAACAAAGTCATTGACGTCCAGAGCATCTTCCTAAGGTATCGCCTCCTCCTCCTTCTTCTCCCTTTCCTCCTTATCGTCGTCCTTCACCTTTCTTCCTCCTCTTTTCCCTCCTTCTCCTCACCTCCATTTCCTCCGAGATATACGATGGATACGTTTGGTAAGATTGCCTTTGGACGCTCTTTCAACTCCCTCCATGAGCCCGATGGAGCCTTTGCGAAACACTTTGACTCGGCCCAACGCATGCTCGTCAACTTTGCCTTCGACCCGACTTGGACTGTATGACTTCCTTTACTCTTCCTGACTCTTTCTTTGGTCCTTTCTTCTTCACTTTGCTTCCCTCTATTTCTTTTTTAGTTTCGGAGTCGAGCGCCTTTCTACTCCTCAGTGAAGGGCCTCGATGATTACGTCTACAAGGCCATCGAGGAGGGCCGCGCTATCGCCGCCAAGGAGTCCCCTGAGGAGCGGTACCTCTCATATAGCCATTCTCTTCACCTCTCACATCGTCATTCTCTTTGCGTCCAACACTTTTTCACTGAAATACTGTTAACGTGCGCTTTTCCGAGGGTTTCCGTTCACTCGATTGAGTCGCATGTCTTTCTGTTCCTAATTTGGATATATTTTCCGATGGTGTAGTGCAGCGATCCTCAATAGCCATCACGATTTGCTCTCCAAGTTCCTCCGAATGACTGATGCCGATGGAAAACCGTTCCCCGACAAGTGGCTCCGCGATATCGTTCTCAACTTCGTCATCGCTGGACGAGGTATGTCGATTTCATGAATTTTCTTTTTGTTGCACTATCGACGAAACTGATTGCATTGATGCAGACACGACTGGTGTTCTTCTTACGTGGACCTTTTTTGAGCTCTCGAAGAACCCCGCCATGCTCGCTAAGGTTCTCCTCAGTTCTCTCTCCTCCTCCTCTCTTCTTTCTCTGCCGTTTTTGCTGATGTGTTCTGCGGGAAGCTGGAGAAAGAGGTGGAGGAGGTGTTTAAGGGAGAGTCACCCACAGCGGAGACGATCGAGCAAACACCTTACCTTGACAAGTTCATCAAGGAAGTCCTTCGGTACTCCTCTCCCTTTCCCCTCCTTTTCCCATCTACTCCCTCCTACCTTTCGTGTTTGATGTCCCATCGCTCCTTCTCGTTCTTAGAGTTCATCCCTCTGTCCCGAGCACGCATCGTTTCGCACAGAAGGACGACGTGTTGCCAGATGGGACTATAGTCAAAGCGGGTACGAATGTCCGATACAGTGAGTTCATGTTGCATCGCTGCGCCGACTATTGGGACGACCCCGACACTTTCAACCCCGGTATCTCTCCCCCTATCCCTCCTTCATTCCCCCTGCTAGCCCCCTCTCGCACTTTCTCCTTTCCATTCCATCTTATGTGCCATGTATGGACCGCTTTTTTATTGCAGATCGCTGGGATGATCCGAATGTGCTCAAGCATAAGTATCAATATGTTCCTTTTCATGTCGGCCCTCAGCGATGTACACTCCTCCTTTCTCCTTTCTCTTTTCCCTTTCTCTCTTCTTGCTCCTCCACCTTTTCCCTTCATCTTCTTTTTCTCTCACTCGTTCCCTGCCTATAGGTCTCGGTGAGTTCATGGCCGTGAAAGAGGCGAAGATACTCATAGCAATGATCACTCAACGCTTTGCTCTCCGCTTCGATCACGACAACCAAGACGAGCCCGAGGGCTTCTTTGGCATCATCCTCTTTGCCCACAATGGCATGCCGATGACTGTTGCCCGGAAGTGACCTGTCATATGACGATAAGCGAGAGTTGGTCGTCCCGATACAATTGAATTGGCGAAGAACAGCTCGGTGTGACTCAAACTTGCGTTCTCCTGCATATAGAGGGGGCCGAGCGTGTTAGGAATAGCGTAGTAGTGACTAAGGAAGGTTCAGGTGGGTCACGCAGAGGTGGGTCACGCAGGTTGTGGTGGTGGTGTTGGTCTTGCTGGTCGCGCAGTGGGGTTTCGCTCAAATGTGATTTTTCCTAGCGTGACACTATGTGTGGGCTCTAATAGAGGGGACCGAGTGTATTAGGAATAGCATAGTAGCGACAGAGGAAGGTTTTACGGGACTCAGGTCTGACAAGTCAGTCAGGTCACGCAGTGGTTGTGGTGATGGTGTTTGTCTTGCCGGTCTCGGCAGTATTGCTAGCAGCGGCCGACAACTGAATCAGTGGACTTTCGTACACACTGTATTAAAATATTTCAGGCTAATGATGTGTTTGTAACTGAAGACCGATGGTGAGCTAGGGATTCTAGTTGGGGCTGTGCTTTGCAGGTTGACAGAATCTTTCACGCAATGCTCGCCATTGGTAAGGCTGGGCGCAACATCAATGGTATGAGACTAACAGGAATATGACCGCGCCTTACCCGGGTCCTTCTTGTGCATGAACGGTTATGGTAGGAGTCCGGTCAGATCATCACCGATTTGGCCATTCGTCTGGCCATAATTATACCCCCGGCGGATCCAACCGCCGCAGGCTCGTCGGAGTAGGAGCCAGCTTCAGTTGCCTTTGTTCGGTGAAATCGCGATACAAAGTGCGGCAGATGGTATATTAGCCTTTATATTGCACCACCTGACGACTGCCGACGACTGACCAGAGGACGGACCGACGGAGTATCCAGTGCATTCGAAGCGCCCCCTCCGGCCTCGATTAATTTTCCTCACAGTTCGTTCTTCGCAGTCAAGGCTTGTTCGCAGTTGGCCAGTTGTCGTTTCCTCATTCCTCTGCTCCTCGACATGCTAAAGATCGCAAAAGATAAGGAGAAGGAGACCAAGAAGGTCGACAAGGAGAAGAAGCCCAAGGACGCGAAGAAGAAGGACAAGGACGCCAAGAAGAAGGGCAAAGGAGGAAAGGACACGCTCACCTTGTGGGGACTGCCCAATGGCCTCGACGAAAAGAACTTCCCGCTCGCCGACGCCTTCGTCTCGCGCTGCCTCCAATGGCTCCGCGCACATAAATGTACTTGTTATGTAATATTTCCATTCGATTTTATGGTGGAGCGCCTCTTTGGGCATCGCATTTTGAGGGCCGAGGAGAATCACCTTCGGATCTCTTCGTCGACGAGCTCGGCCCTCGCTTCCTCCGCGCCCTCTTCCTCTCCCCGGCATTTCATTGCGGTCAATAGTATTATAATTTTTCATGTTATATCACGGATGTGGCAACGGAGGCGCCTAGCCATCGGAGGGAAGCACCTCGAGGATGCTTTTGCGCCTCCTCCATCGTCCTCTCGGCTAATTATCTTGGCACTTTGCTTGCCCTTTTCTATTATTTTCCATCCGCACGAATGGTAATTTCTTGTTTCAAGTTTCGGATTGAAAATTTGTGTGTGTTGCGGTTGGGGGGAACCCTAAGAGGATCTCGCCATGTTGAAATCTGTTGGTTCCACCAATTTCCACCTGTTTGCAATTCCTCGCTAATTAGATCTTTGCATAGCGCATGAGAAAGAGGGTCTTTTCCGCAAGGCAGGCGCTGAGAAGCGCCTCAATGAGCTCTTGAACGATGTTGACCAAGGCATAAAAATCATCACTCCATCTTTTCTTCTCATGCGCAAATCGCGCCCTTTGTCGAATTGTCGTTTTGTTTTGTTTTGTATTCATCGTTGTATTTTAGGAGAATATAATTTTGAAAATGATGATGACGATCACCTCGTGGCGACGTTGTTGAAGCGGTTCTTCCGCGACATGAAGACGCCGCTGCTGACCTTTGACCTCTACGACACTTTCATTGGCGCCGACGGTATTTCCTCCCCATCTTGAAATTCTTTACTCTCATCTCATCCTCGCCTTCTACTTCATCATCGTTTCCCTCTCCTTTGCTATCATCGTTGTCGGTAGCGTTCGAGGGCGACGAGCGGATAAACAATCTCAAGCAGACTTTGCGTTTGCTCCCTGACCTCAATTTCCGTCTCCTCGAGACCTTGTTTCGTTATCTGCACGAAGTCTCCCTCCACTCTGCCGCACGCCATCCTCTTCAATGCATTCGCCTTTGTGTGACTCATGGTAAGTATGGTATTTTGTGGGTTAGGTGAACTTTATGACGGCAAGTAATATCGCTATTGTGTTCGCTCCCAATCTACTAAGACCGAAAGTGGAGACTTCATTGACGCTCATCAGTGCGCCTTCCTCTCCCCTTGCTCTCAAATTGATATTAATGTCGTCTTTGTCTAGGCGATGCGGGCCACGTCACCGCTGTGGTGAGTACCATTATTCAAGAGATCAACACCTTCTTTGTCAAGTCAACTGCCAATACTCCTCCTTCCCGTATGTTTTTCTCTCTTGGGCGGTTTTTTCAGATGCGAATTTGCATTTAACTTTTTCTTTGTGCTTGTAGCAATGTTGATGAACAAAGAAGAATTCAAGAACACGATGAGCGTGAAGTACATCGCGCACCAAACACTCACTCAGTCGCTCGTGGCCCAGATGGCCAAGGAGGCTCACCTCACCGACGACGAGATGCAAAACAAACTCAAAATGTCCGCTTCCCTTTCCATCTCAATGATCCAACATTCTTAACTTTCTTATCTTTGTTTTGCAGTGTTGGTAACCGCATCAAGAAAGGTGATAAGCGCGCGCTCGGACTTCTCTTCTCGGATGAGGTGGTTGCGGACGATCTTGCTGAGACAACGGTTTCTCCGAGGCCAAAGGAAGGCTCCCTTCTCGAGCTTAAGCGACGAGGGACGAGCGAGGAGCCCTCCACTCCGAATGCTGCTCTCCTCAAGGGCGGCATGAAACCGTCTCCGTCAGGCACACGAGTCCCGAAGAGCCTCGGCGACTTGTTTGGAAATATGCCTGCCGCCTCGTCGACTCCTGGTGGTGCGGCAACCACGGCAACCAATCCCTCTTTGTCTTTGTCGCCATCCCCGACTATATCGTCCTCTCCTCCTCCCTCCTCGCCCGCGCCAGCCTCCCCGACCTCCTCGGGCACGTCCTCCCTCACTAACTCGACTACGCTGAACGATCCTCTCATCTCCAATCTCCCCTCCTCGCCACGTACCGATGCCACTAATACGACGACAACTGCCAAGAGCGACCGGAGAGCGAGTGATCGGCGAATCAATGCTCCGCGAGGACACAAGCGCCAACAGTTCACCGACATTGGCGCCGTTCTTCAGGAGATCCTTCATGTTCGTGTTTCATCTTCTCCTTTCTCCTCAAGCTCCCCCTCTCTTTTACTTTTATGTTATTAGAATGATGAGCTTACAGCTGTGAAGGAAGCGGAGGCCGATTCTGATTCGTCTGAAGACAGTGAAGATTCTGCTGGTGGTGCGCTAGTCTTCCTGTCTTCTCGTTCTCAATTCCTATCATAATGTTGATATTCTGTTAGACGACACCTAAACGGTTGTTAGCTGCGGCAAGCTTCATGTGCTTTATACCGTTGGTGTCTATGTTATCTGATTTCGCTTGAGCGCTCGATTCTGCCGATGGGAAAGTTTTATCACTACTGGCGATTGTTTTTGCTTCCCTCTCTTCTGTGAGATAGGAAAAGACGAGATGCGGGACGCAGATCCCATGAAACATGTATTAATATTTTACAATCTTCAATTAGCGCGACAGTTTCTTGTCAATAATCTCAGTTAATTGTGCTTAAAATATTTCATGGAGGCCCAGTTCCAGTAGACCCATAGGAATGAGACCATGAGGATGAACACGGGCACCGCCTTGACGTAGTGCGTGTCGTATTTGACAAAGTCGAGCACCGCCACGCCTGTGTCCGGCATCATCTTCGCCACCACTAGCGCGTACATGCTGATCTACATGCCGGGAGAAATATTTCGAAAGAGGAAGAGGAACAGAAGAGGAAGCAGCATGCAGCATTCAAAAAGAGAAAGAGAAACAGGAACAAAAAAAGGAAGAGGGAAGAGGAGGAGGAGGTGCCATGAAGAGGACATAGGTGCAGATGAGGATGAGCCAACCCCAGAGACCGGCGATCGTTGGCGAGGCAGCGTCGATCTTGTCGCCCTCATTGATGGAGGCTCCAGTGTTGCCTCCGTGGTATGTTGCCATTGCGACCTATTATAACAATCAACACTAAATTAATAACATAGGCATATTTAATCACAAAAACGACGATCACAAAACGTCAAAAATGACGAGACGAGAATGGACGGCTGACAAAAAGAGAAGGCCCTCGAAGCGAATCGAACGCTTGCTTTCCACAAGGATAAAGTTTTGTCAAGAATCCGCGAGGTTCTTGCTCATGGCACGCCGTAAGGCGTGTATCGTACTGAGTACAAGGCCTCAACAAGATGTGGACGTGCTACCACTGCACCACGAGGACGAAAGGGAAGAGGTGCTCGAGGCAACTCAGCCGAGAGGAAGGGGAGGCAACGGAGCGACGGGCCCCAAGAGAGAGAAAGACACGACTGAGAAAATAGGAGGAATCACAGACTGGACGATATACTGATGCCAAACAGAAGCACATTCCAAGGCAAAAAATAAGAGCGAAAGCAAGGGGAGAGGGGAAAGGCAACAACGGCGAGAAAGGGATGAGAAGAAAAGGAGGACCAATGGCGGGGGAAAAGACGCGCAAGCTCAATGCCGTGCAAACTGATGATCTTAACAGTAAGAAAAATATATGCTTTTTATTTTGGATCTGGGAAAGAGGTCTGAGAGGGGAGGGGCGGGTCAGAGGCTGAATTAATGGATCAGCGCGGCAAAGCAGGGAGGAAATGGGCGAACACAGAGCGCTTGCGGCTGTACTATGAGCGCATCGCTCTCTTGTAGAACACGGATATTTTAAGAGGATTTTTGGCGACTAGAAGAACGATGAATGCTCTCCCTCTGTCGGACAAGGACAGCGCCCCTGCTCGGCAATTATTGGAATAGGAGGAAGCAGATGTTGCGGTTGTCGTGCCGTCCCCGCAGCGACCGCAATCGATTTTTCCCCGTGGACCTCGTGGTCAGTCCTCGTTTGTATTGGCATAATATTGCTATGGCACAGGAAGGCGTCAAGATCGACGAAGACCTCTACAGCCGACAGCTCTACGTCCTCGGTATCTTTTCTTCTCTCTCGCCTTGGCCCCCCTCCCTGGCACCCCTCTTCCGGCCAGATATTGCATATACATAATATATGAGAGCGTTGAGAGGGAGGGTCGCTGAGGCTGTCGCGTCATCCACCTAATCTTGTTCCAACCTCGTCCTTCTCGCCAACTGTTCCGACCGTGTGGCTCTTTATCCACCTCTGACACAATTACTATTTCTATTAAAATAAATAATATCTATATAAAATTTGTATGGAATCAGCGCGAGCGATGAATCAGCGATCGTCGTCCTCGACTTCAATTTTGTCGGCGGTAGAGATTCCCCCTTTCTCTTTTTACCCGGATGATATGATTCATGTTTGATGGTGTAGGAGCCGAGGCGATGCGCAAGATGGCCAAGTCCAGTGTGTTCATTAGCGGCATGACAGGCCTTGGCGTCGAGATTGGTTCGAGCTCCTCCCTTCGTCCAGTTGAGCCTCGACGCTATATTTCGATCTTGTAGCGAAGAACGTGGCTCTGGCAGGTGTCAAATCGCTGACCATTCAAGACAGCTCAGTGGCGACCTGGACGGACTTGTCGACACAATTCTTCCTCGGCGAGCAGCACCTTGGCCAGAACCGCGCCACCATCTCTGTCCTCTTTCCTGTTCTTACCTTGCCTTGTTGTTTTCTCATGGTTGATTCCCCCAGGGTGCGAGGCTGAACGAGCTGAACCCGTATTGCCCTGTCACGGTCAACACCGCTGCTCTTGACAGCATTCCTTTGTCTTACTTTGACCAGTTTGCGGTATTGCTGTTCATTCCAATTCGAGTCAGACAAGATTCCCACTCAACCTTTCGATGTGAATAGGTGGTCTGCCTTGTTGGATCGCCTCTTGCCTTGCAGCTGAAGATCAACGATTATTGTCGTTCCAAAGGTGCGCACTTTGTTGGGAATCCCATATTGACTTCATCATTTTCACATCAGTTTTGCAGACATTAAGTTCATTTCGTCGGAGTCGATCGGAATGTTCGGAAGCGCCTTCGTGGACGTTGGAAAGGTTTGCTCTTTCTTGCTATCTTTTTTGGCGGTTATTTTTCTTATTTCAATTACACACTAGGACTTTGAAGTGATTGACCCGAACGGAGAGGAGTTGCTTGAAGTTCTTCTTTCGAATGTTTCCAATGCCGCGGAGGGCCTCGTGACGGCATTGTCGGGAACCAAGCACGGCCTCACCTCGGACGATTACGTTACATTTGGTGAAATTGAGGGAATGAAAGAGCTCAATGGAACGACCCATCGCATCAAATTCGTCGACCCATACACGTTCAAGGTGGGATTTCAGGAGCATTTTTGAGATTTTTTGGTGATTACTCATCTCATTTTGTTCGTTAGATTGGCGACACTTCGAAATTCAGCAAGTACATCTCAGGAGGCGTCGCAAAGCAAGTGCGCCCCAAGGAGAAAGTCACTCACGTATGCTTCCGTCATGGTCCATTGCTGCCGAGTCTCTTCTTTCACCCACTACTTTGCAGAAATCTCTTGCTGAGTCTCTTGTTGATCCGGAGATCAACATTGTCGATTTTGCTCGGATGGAAGCCCCTGCTCAGCTCCTCCTCGCTCTCAAGACGCTCAACAAGGCCACAGAGTTCCCTCGTGTATGGAACAAAGACGACGCGAAGCAATTTGTTGATCTCGCCAAGGAAGTTAACAAGGACGCTAAGGTTCATACATTTTCGTGCATGTTTGCGACGCACTGATCTCATTGGCATTTCGTTTCTGTAGTTCCCGATCGATATCGATGAGAAATTTTTGACTCGCGTCGCTTTCACTTCGCGTGGCTCGATTGTTGGTGTCTCTGCTTTCCTCGGCGGTTTTGTCGCTCAGGAGATCCTCAAGGCCATCTCCGGTAAGTTCACTCCGCTGAAGCAGTGGGTATGGCGATCTCGACTTAACCCCTTGATGGATCTCGATTCATTTTATTTGTAGCTCTTGTTTGATGTCTCCGAGATTGTCCCCGATCTCGATAGCGCGTCTGACGAGTTTCAACCTAAGAATGACCGCCTTGATGCCCAGCGCGCTGTCATCGGCCAGAAGGCATGCGACCTCATCAGCCAAGGCAAGCTCTTCATGATTGGTTGTGGTGCTATTGGCTGTGAGTTACTCAAGAATTTCGCCATGATTGGCTTCGGCACGACTGACAATGGTGCGACCTCCATTCTCCCTCTTTTTTGCCGATTGATGACGAGAATCGCTCAGGACTCATCTCATGCACCGACAACGACCTCATCGAGAAGTCGAACCTCAACCGCCAATTTCTCTTCCGCAACAAGTGCGTTGATATGCCTCATGTGCGGATTTCTATTTAGTAATTTTATCTGACAATGACTAGGGACATTGGCAAGCCCAAGTCGACCAGTGCCGGTAATGCCGCCAAGGCCATGAACCCCGCGCTCCGCGTTGATGCTCATACGAATAAGGTATCGCCACCTCCCCTTCTTATTGCTCCATTCTCTTCTCTTTTCTTCCTTTTTGTTAAGCCTTTCTCCGTTTGCTAGGTTTCCGCCGAGTCGGAGAAGATTTACACGGACGAATTTTTCAGCGAGCAGACGGTTATCGTGAACGCTCTCGACAACGTTGAAGGTCAATAATCGCCTCATTGCCTGTTGTCCTTATCGCGTCCTCGTTGAGATGATGGTCAATCGATGTAGCTCGCATGTATGTCGATAAGCGCTGTGTTGACAATGGCAAGGCGCTCATGGAGTCAGGCACCATGAGCACCAAGGGCCATGTGCAGAACATTCTCCCTCACCTCACTGCCAATTACTCGATGACTCAGGTATCGAAATTGCCTTGGTGTGTTTGATTTGCTTCTGCCTCAGGTTATCATTTAATAATTGTCAGGATCCTCAAGAAGGCGGAATCCCATTCTGTACCCTCAAGAGCTTCCCCTACAAGAGCGAGCATACCATCCAGTGGGCGCGGTGCTTCATTAGTTTCCCATGGTCATCTTCATTGCCTTCCGTTCTAATTTGAACTTTTATAGCGACAAGTTCCAGAGTGAGTTTACTTTGAAGCCCACCGAAACAGGCCAGTTCATTGCTGACACGAAGAAGGACGGTTATTGGGAGGTTCTCAATCAAGTTGGTAGTCGCTTATCTCTTTGATTTCACTTTAATTTGCTTTCGATTAGAAGCTTAAGGCGAGCAAGATTACCAAGCGCGATGCGAACAAGGCCGTTCGCTTGCTAACCGTCAACCCTAAGAGCTTTGCCGATTGCGTTTCGATCGCAGTGAACAAGTTCGTCTCCTACTTCCACAATAACATCCTCCAGCTCTTGCACAACTATCCTCCCGAGCACAAGGACAAGGACGGCAGTACGCTGTTGCTATAGTTTTGAAAAGAATTTTGTGAATGTAACTATGTTTGAATCTTTTAGAGCTTTTCTGGAGCCCTCCTCGCCGTATGCCCAAGCCCATCATGTACCATCCTCTCTTGTTATGTTCACATCCTCTTATTCGTAATATTTCCTGCCATGATAAGGTTCAATGCTGCTGACGATCTCCACATGTCATTTGTCTTCCATGCGGCCCACCTCTACGCTAACGTCTTCCAGATCCGCCCCACCGAAACCGACCTTGACAAGATTCGTTCTGTATGTTTGTTTTTATCCTTTTTCACCTGTTTTTTTTTTGTTGAGTTTTTGAAAATACATTTCTTTTTCTTTATAGATTGCCAAGTCGGCTGTTTTGAAACCGTTCACTCTTAAGAACAAGCACATTGAGGCGGACGAGAATGCCAAGAAAGAGGACGCCCTCGCCAAGAAGCAGGATGACACCACCTTCGCTCCAGGTATACTGAGGGCTCCTTCGCTCCCCCTTCTTCCATTGTCAATATATTCCGAATCGTCCATCCTCCAAACTCAACAAGCTTGTGAATATTATATTCGCAAATCATGCAAAGTCACGACTCTTTTCGAAATCAGCAAGATTCTGAATTTCCAT